>Ga0207702_10002509_pt1 | contig 17308 bp, 22 predicted proteins | sample KBSCornC62_FD_184302 | JGI IMG/M metagenome (GOLD analysis project Ga0207702, IMG submission 184302) | Corn rhizosphere microbial communities from Kellogg Biological Station, Michigan, USA - KBS Corn C6-2 (SPAdes) (version 2) | ecosystem: Host-associated > Plants > Roots > Rhizosphere > Soil ...
AGCCGTAATTCACAGCAGTCGCCATCCCGCCCGCTGGAAGTCGAGAACAGAGAAATAAGAGTCGCTTGGCGAAGATTGGCCCACTTTGGAAAGTCAGAGGTCTAAGTGGGTAATGTAGCAAGAGCCAGTATTCCTATGAACCCTTCATTTACGATCGAGCAAATCAGCCCGATGCTCGCGGTGGCTGATATGAGTGAAACTCTTGGCTTCTACTCTGAGGTTCTTGGGTTCTCTGTGTCCATGGAGTCTCCTGAGTATTCCATTGTCGAGCGCAATGGATGTACCATCCATTTCATGAGGGCGGCGGACCAGTCTGTGCTGGACGCCGTAAAGGGGCATACAGAGATTTACATTCGAGTTTCCGACATCCATTCCCTTTGGGGCCATGTCCAGAAGTTCCAAGATAAATACAAGATGCGAGGCTTATTGGATCGCGATTATGGAATGACCGAGTTTCACGTGAGCGATCCGAATGATTGTTTGATCTTCGTCGGAGAGCCTACGTCCCCCTCCATTCATCGGTGAGTTGACTCACCTTGGGCGCGGCGGTTACAAAGGTGCTAGATCGTTAAGCCGCATCAGTAATCGCCATGGATACCTTGTTTGTCCTCTCGGCCCGTGTAGCCGTCATTGCTTTTTGGATTTATCTAGTTCTCTCTATCGCAATCGTCTTTTTGTCAAAGATCTCGCTCATCTGGCGCATTCTTCCGTTGATCCCGGTTATCATAGTTATTGTTAGCCCCATCATTCCGACTCCAGGAGATTGGTCCGATACACGCTCTCATTGGCTCCCCTTACTCCTGACCGTCATTTGCGTAGTGATGATAGGAGGTTTTGGCTTTCGTTATCTCGTCCGAGGGCGACTTTGGATCGAGCGTCTTTTAGGAGGAGTCGGGTTAATTTTTCTGATTGGAGCCACGCCATTGATCACCGATTCGGTGATAACCACAGTACTCTTCTATCAGGACGTTATTCAAAAGAGCGTGGCAAAATAGATATCGAACCAAATTGATCTATCGCAAATTGGTCAAGCGGCCATTTCGATAGCCCATTTAATCCAAAACGCCCAAGCTTGACGCTCGTGAGTACAAATCTCAGAATAGCCTCATCCCCTCCCCAATCCTTATGAAAACAACCCATCCCCTCCTCCGGCGTCGGCCTGTTGCATTTGTTGTCTCTCTTCTTACCGCGAGTCTTTTCCTTTGCGCTCCCACCCATGCGGGCACGGCAAGGTGGGAATATACTGCCGTGAGCGCGCATCTGAATAACAGAAACCTCGAGGCGCTTCTGAATTCGTATGCGGCTCAGGGATGGGAACTCGTCCAGGTGACCAACAGCGGAGTGGCCATCTTCAAGCGCGTGAAGCGGTAGAAGCGATGCCCGTTCTTTGCATGCCATGCGTGCAATTCGAATGGAGTGAAAATTCACGGAACCCGGCGGCGCGGCTTCCCTACCATTTAAAAGGCGCCCGGCAAATGCCGGGCGTTCTCCCAGTCATTTTCAGATGCTCGGCATTATCTATCTCTCATCGCTTTCCGCCGTTCTCGGTGTGATGGCGATTGTCATCCTGTACCGGCGCATCGCCCTCCGGGTCTCAGGGATTCTCACAGAGGGTTCGTTTGTTCGATGGGAGGAGAGCGAATGCAACCAAAATGGATTAATGCAAAAGCTTTATTCGCCGGTCATCTCCTTCCAGGCGCGGGATGGTGAGATGTACGAGTTTGTTGGAGGACCTGCGACTAGCAGCGCCCGTCAAAAGAAGTCGTACAAGGTTCTCTACCCTGCTCTTGAACCGCAAAAGGCGATGAATCTTTCACTGATGGCTTATTGGGCAGCCCCATTCGCCTTCTTTATTCTGTCGGGTGCTGCGGCAGTCGCGGCTGCTCACCAGGTCGTCAAATAGCGGGCTTTTGTTTGGTTTCAGCTCTTTGGCCTATCAACAAGCCACGGTACATTCGCTTTGTCGTGCGGTCCGATCACCAGAGCGCGACGAGGTGCACAGGCGTGATCGGCAGCCTTCGCCTTCTCAGCGAAGCTGGACGGCTGCCCGATTATTATTCTGCCTCCGTCCGCGAGCTACTGAATCGGCTTGATTCCGAGATGCCATGCCCACCGTTTAGCCAAAACAAATGGCCCAGCGACTGCGTCTGCTGGTTTAAGGATACAGCCATAGAATGGATCTCCATCTTTCGGGAAATAAACTCCATTCTCGAGGACTCCGACTTCGAGGTTGGCACTCTGGTTACCGAGCGTCCGGGCATGATCTTCTATGAGGACGACATTCAGGTGGTAGCCAGATCCAAGATATATTAGAGCTTATAATAGTGTCGGAATCGGCGAAACACGGCAACGGAGTGCCGTGGCTACAGGATTTGCTGCGGCGTGGTCTTCGAGATTCGTTGCGCTTCCCATCCAGCAGTCGCGGGACTGGTACATCGAGCTACGTTCGAAACGGAATTCAGTCATTCTATCAAATCGTTATTTGGCGTTCAGAAAATGAAAATAGTCGCTGACAAAACGGAGAATTGTCCGACGCCTCATGCGTTGAGCATTCCCGAAGTCAGGTGTATTTTGAAAGCGGTTCCGGATGCGTGGATCGATGGCCTGACGGAGATCCATCTGTCAAATTCCATAGAGAATGGCCCGAGGGTATTTTTCAGCCGCTTCGACGGTAAACTGACAATCCATTCACGGGGGTGCACCTCGGTGGACGCTCTTCAAATGGTGCTTTCCGAACTCGCGGTCGTTCATCTGGGGCTTACCTCCCGCCACTGGCATCGCCTCTCAAAAACTGAAAGGGCTCGTATCAACCGAGTCATCCAGCCGATTTTGGAAAAGCTCGCTCCTCTGTTCATTCCCGAGAAAAAGCATGGGCCCGTTCTCACCACGGCATTTCGGCGGGTGATCTAGGCCTTCCATTCAGAACTCCCCAGGTTGTAATCACATGCAAACTTCCACCGTCATTCGCTTGATCCGGGCCGATGAGCTTCCAGCGCTATTGGGCCTTTATCGATATTTGCATCCAGATGATCCCGAGTTGCCCGTTACGACCGATCTGGCCGATTTGTGGCAGCGCATCCAATCCGATCCCCAATTGCTCTATTTCGTGGGAGATGTCGATGGGCAGGTTGTTTCCACCTGCAATCTGACCATTATTCCAAACCTTACCCGTGGGGCGCGGCCGTATGGCCTCATCGAGAATGTGGTGACGCACCCCGACTTCCGTCGCCAGGGTATTGGTACAATGGTGCTGCGCGCCGCACTGTCTCACGCTTGGGAGCGTGGCTGCTACAAGGTTATGCTTCTGACCGGGCGGAAGGATGACGCTACCTTGCGCTTTTATGAGCAAGCTGGGTTCGAGGCTGGAGTTAAGACAGGCTTCGTCGCGAAACCGGTCTAAATCTGAGCCGCGTGATAGGCATATCTGACCGCCACCGATCTATTCGAACATGAAAAGGCATTTTCTCTTCATCCTCCCTCTTAATCTGATTGGCCTCCTACTGGCTGCCATACTTGCCATACCTTCAGAAGCATCAGCCTTGAGCATTTGCATTCCCGATTATGAAAGGTTGATCGATGAATCCAATACCATCGTCGTTGGAAAGTTCGAGGGCATAAATAGCGATTTTTTCCTTATTGAGAAGGTTCTCAAAAGTCCGGAAAAATTGGAAAAGAAGTTATTGGTCTATGCACCGCAATCACCCATCTCCGATATCAATGGCTTAAAATCCAAGATGGCCGGAAAGCGATTTATATTCCTTGGCAGTTGGGTATCCGAGTACAAGGTGATCGTTCCGGAGTGCGATCATTACTCATTTTGGCCTTACGGTCCTCACAAGGGTTATCTACCCACGACAGACCTGGATGACCTCGAACGATATATTGAATCCCGCATTCAGACTCACCCGCCAAAGCCGACCCCCACACCCAATCCAGCGGAATACAATCGCGAGAGCGTCAAACGGGTAGAACAGTTTATTCGAGAGCACCGGGGCGCATCCGGGACGATAAACTCTCAAAACACTCCGACTACCAAGTAGCTACGTCAGGCTTTCACGAGCGATTTCAATATTTTGTCCCGCCCGCCTGATTTTCCCAGAAAGCCACTATTTTTAAAGGATCGAGTCATCGAAGACATGAATTCCAGATCTCTCATCCTCGGTGCCTTCGCTTTCCTCGTCGGCCTTCTTTCCCTCGGCGTCACGATCTGGAATTGTTTCCGGGGCATTTACTTTTCCTCGCCCGCGGTCACGCCTCTGTTTCTATTGATCGCCGTTCCGGCTGGCATTCTCCTTTGGATCACTTGGAGGAAGGAGACTCGGAGCTGGACGGTCGTTCCCGCGATCATTCTGGCAGGATGCGCCGGGCTTGTGGTTTGCGAGTTTTGGTCGGCACTTCCGGAAACTTTTCACTCCTGGACGGAGCTGTCCTTTCAAGTGATTCTCACCTACTTGGCCCGCTTCGCGCTTCTGTCGATCCCCGTATTTGTATTCTATGGGACGCTGAGATTCCTGAATGTCGTGACCTTGCAATTCGCCGGGAATCAACCGAAGTGAAACTGCATTGGCTCCAAGGAAGAATGAGCATTCGAATTTCATTGGCCATTTCGGTAGTCCTCGTTGTCGTCGGATACCTCCTGATGATGACCTTTTGCGTCGATTGGGTTCCTTCTGCCCGTCCCTACTCGGTTCGATTTCAAAATGGCATGATCGGACTCGGTAATGCCGTCTTATGGGCATCTACGATTTTGTCTTCGATTACTGCTTATCGAGCGTCTCGCATTCAGCGGACGATCGGAATCATCCTGGTGCTCATTGGGATACTTCCCTTTTTGATTGAGTGGTATCTGCTTGCCTCCTGAAATTGACCTGTCAAATCACCCCTTGACACTCAGCTATAACCTTCCCAGGCCCGCCACCGAGCCGATGATTGAGGACTTCAATAAGCTATAATTTTTTCAATTTCCGATGATCTATTTACGTTTTTTCTTCACGATCATAGCATTTCTATGGGTCTGCCTGATGTTCTGCGGATTAGTCTATGCCATCATTGTGCCGCCTCATAACTGGGAGATGGTTTTGGGGGCAATGATTCCCCCTATTGCTCTCTTTCTGGGACTTGCATTTATCGGTCATCCATTCGCGCGGTGGTATCCGAAAAAGAAGTCTGAAAAATCGCCACAGTAATAACGAATAATGAGATAGTCCGCCGCCTTCCGCGAAATAGTCGCTGGAGCCCCGGATGGATTTTATGTGGATCCGCCGATCGGATGAGGAAATCTCGAGGTTGCGGAGGGCGTCCCGAATCAATCCATGGCCTCCGCTGATCATAGCGTTAATTCCCACTGGATTTTACGCGCCTTACCCGGGGTCGAATTGGAAATGCTTGCTCTTCGTCTTTTTAATCAGACTCGTGGTCGCATTTGTTTCGCAATTTGCATCCCGGGGCAGATTTGTCATTTGTCTCGATCCGACGAGGGCGACGTCTTTCGCGGATGATGTGGTCATTTGCAGCGAGTGCAGGACGTTGCAGCAGTCTGTGAGCACCTGCTCAAAGTGCGGTGGCCTCATGGAAGAGGCTCGATTCTGGATGTGGATTCCTGATCATCCCTCGCAGAAATCGACTGAAATTACTGACTGAAAGCATTCTCAACGGCTCCGCCATCCGCATATGAAAAGATGTTTCAGCTTGGTCCTCGCCATCTTTGCCCTGCAGACGGCTGGCTTTTGTGGCGGAAGCGTGGATTGGGAATTTCACGCGCTCCCAATTCTGAAGGCTCATCCTGATTTATTGCGCGTGATTACGTCGTCCTTGGATGTCTCAAAGTCCGGCCAAGGAGTTCGACTGGGAAAGGATTTTGGCGATCAGCAGGGAATGAGGATTCCTCCATATGAGTTTCCCGCTCGGCTTAAAGGGTCCACGGGATCGTACAATTTGATTTTGGTGATTCACGATCCCTCTGGAATACATGAAGAAGGAGAGAACGGGACGTGGATCGAAGTGAGAGAAAGGAGTCCTTCCAGGTGAGATTGCCCAATCAGGACCCGAGGGGGCGCCATGCAGCATCCGAATAAGTGAGCTTGGATTTCCCTATGAGAGCTTTCTATTTGCTGGGAATTCTCGCCGTAATGGCGGTTTTTGCCCACGCGGAGATTGCCCCGGACTCCATTGCTCCCGATGGCACGCTGGGCTTGGAGGTTTTCAAGGATAAGGAAGGGTCGAAGCACCTTTATGTGATCGATCCTGTCCGAAACAAAAGACTCTCTTCCGATTTGGCACCCACCAAGGAACAGATCAAAGCGGAGGCGAAGGATATCGATCGATCCCTTTCAGATCTCAATGCGGCTTTGGAACTTCTCCTTCGTAAGGATCACACCTTGAAGAGTGAAGTCATCTGGCGTGGAAAGGACGCGGAGATTTCGGTTGATGACCGCGCTTTCCGGTTTGAATTCGATATCAGATTCGACAGAGCTGAAAACGCGTACATAACGAGTAGTCGAGAATGAATCCTTCCAATCTTATTTGGCTCTTGGATTGTGATTCGGAGCAGCTTGCAGGGAGATTACGTGCCCGGTTCGGACTACTACCATTTCACCGAGGACGAAATTTATTGGGATTGGCCGTTCGACTCCGGGATGAAGTGCAGTGTCTTCCGTTATCATCCCATAGAAAGCGGCATTCACGTCGTCCCGAGAAAACGAGAATCCGGCTGGGATCTCGATTTATCTTTTGAAGATGGACTACTGCGCGTCACAAGCTCGCAAGGAAGGAACTCTTGGTTCAAAAGGCTCATGCCTGCGGAATGCCCTGCAAACGCGAGCCGATATGTCTTTGCCGGTAAGGTCTAGATTCCGCGGACACGGAATTTGAACGTGTGTATGGCGGCAAGAAAAAGTAATTCACGGATATTCGCGTCCAACCAGCGCTCGAGTGCCCGCCTAGATATGCCGAATATTGGCCTTTATTTATTCAGTCTGCTTCTCGTCTGCATTTCGTCCACGGATGCGCAGATCATCGACACTTTTGATAATCAACAGACTACCGAAGGATGGACGACCTCCTTCTTTTCGACCTCCGGGCCATTCACAACCCCGACCAGCACGGGAGGAGTTGCCCTCTCTCATGGAACGAATGGCCAAAATAAGCTGGATATAGCCCATCTCGGGAACTCGCTCCTCTATTTTGAAGCTCCTTCTCGTTATCTGGGAGATGACTCGCTGTCCTACAACAAGTTTCTGAGCTTCGATCTGGGAGATGAGCAAATGACCTCACCCAAAATGAGCGGTCCAGATATCGTTCTTGTGGGTAATGGACTGACTCTTGTCCTCGACATACCTCAAGATCCACCAAACAGCGCAGTTAATCTGGGGCATTTCGATGTCACACTCGCGCCATCGACCATGTGGCATATTTCCACCCTCACAGGGCTCGAACCGACAACAGCCCAATTTCAGAGCGTGCTCTCCTCTGTAACGGCACTTCGGATACGTGGCTCGTTTTCTCAGAATGGTGTTGCCAGCATCGACAATATCGTCCTGGCCCCGGAGCCTTCGTCCATAATTCTGTGTCTCTTGGGGCTGGTTGCTCTTGCCTTACCGCTTTGCAAAAGGTCGCCGGCTATCAGCCAAGTTATGGGATCGTGGTTTCGTGCTCGCAGGTCGGAACCATTCTCAGGTTAGGGAACAGCTGAAGTGTAAAAATCCACGGAACCCGACGGCGCGGCTTCCCTACCGCAGAAAACGAACCCGGCAAGGCCGGGTGAGGAGCACGTCGGTCCCCCGGGTCGCCGAAGCTTCTCATTTTTATTTCGAGTGTAGTCCTCTGCTCGATGCGGTTTCATGGATGGGCATCCAATCTGCGCTCATCTGCGCAATCTGTGGATAAACCTTTTTAAATCCCCTTCCCTCGGAGGGTGGTGCGGCCGGCGAGGGCTCGCTGGAGGGTGAGCTGGTCGGCGTGTTCGAGTCCGCCGCCGGCGGGGAGGCCTTGGGCGATACGGCTTACTGGCACGCCTGTGGGGGCGAGAATGTCGGCGAGGTAGTTTGCCGTGGCTTCGCCCTCGACGTCGGCGCTGAGGGCGAGGATCACCTCGGTAGGCTTCTCGTCTTCCAGGCGGGCGACGAGCGCGTCGATCCGCAAGTCCTCGGGTCCGACGTTATCCAGCGGGGCCAGGCGACCGCCCAAGGCGTGGTAGCGGCCAGAGAAGAAGCCAGTGCGCTCGATCGGCAGGATGTCCGTGGCTGTCTCGACCACACAGATCTCGCGGCCGGCGCGGGCGGGGTCCGCACAAATCGCACACTCGGATCCCATCGCGAAGAAACCGCAGCGGCCGCAGGGCCGTATTTCACGCGCGGCGACTGTGAGAGCCTCGACGAGGTTCTCGACATGGGCGTCCGGCGAAGACGTGAGCCAGAGAGCGATCCGCTCCGCACTGCGCGGGCCGATCGAGGGCAGCCGCCGCAGTTGCCGGGCAAGCTGCTGAAAGGGCTCGGGGTAATCGACTGGTTTCAAAGGAGAGATTCGAATTCGAGATTTGGAATGTGGATTACGCCTCTGCGGAAGTCGAGGGGCGAGGGCGACAAAGCGGGAACGCGGGAATGCCTCGCGCCACGGTCGCAGAGGACGCGGCGGGTGGAAAGAGGGAACATTTTGCGCGATAAGGAGCGCCACGTGGGGTGAGAACGAGGAATCTACGGCGCTTTCATCGAAAACGCCCTACCGAGCAGACGATATTCGCCGGTAGGCGAATGGCCCGCCCCGACAAAGTCGGCCCTTCGGGTGAATTTTCACGGACGTGAAAATCCGGGCTGACGCCCTTGTCGGCCTCGTTCATCATCCGCGCGTTAGCGCTTCGTCACCCAGTTGGTAGGGCGTTTTCGATGAAAGCGCCGACTATTTTCTCATTCATCCACGGCGGTCCGGCAGCTGCCGGACGCGCCCTACCATCCAAAGGGGATGCTCGCGCCGGGATCCCGCAGCCGCGGGACGTTCCATCTTTTCATCTACGGCTCGGACGGAGCCTCGCCCTCCCATCCAAAGAACAGCTCGCGCCGTAGATACCCGGCATTTGCCGGGCTCGTTTCGATGGTAGGGCTGGCCAGTCCCTTGGCCGCCGACTTTTTGAATCAGTACAGCGTGTCTTTTGTGACCTCTGCGACCTCTGCGCGAGACTCCCTCAGCTGATCTCCGCGAGGACGGCGCTTTCGGGCTGGGTATTCATTTCGCCGCGGCGGCCTCGCTCGGTGCGGACCACGTAGCTGTCCAGAGCGGGATCGGGCAGGCCGGGCACGCGGGCTTTGGAGAATTCCTCGAGCGCCATGTCCCAGCGGCGCTCGCGGTAGTAGATCACGCCTTTCCAGAAGTGCTCTTTGCTGCGAGTGCGATCCGGGGAAAGAGTGCCTGCGGGCGCGAGCACCTCGTAGAGCTCGATGCGGCGGCCGTCGTTGCGGCGGAGCAGCTCGATCGGCCGGGCCTCGAGGAAGTCCCCGGCCTCGGCGAAGGTCTCGGGACCCACGAGAATGCGACAGCCGTAGTTTGCACAGGCGGCGCAAAGCCGGCGGGCGAACTCGACGGTCGTGCCGGCGACGCTGAACGAGCCCAGCCGGGAGCCACCGTATGCGGCGGCGATCATCGGGCCGGAATTGACACCGACGCGGAAGTCCAGGCGCTGATGCCAGCGGGCGTCGCATTCCTTGTTGAGATTCTCGATGCGGGACGCCAGCTCGAGGGCGGCCTTGCAGGCCGCGATGGCGTGGTCCTCACGCGGGAGCGGGGCTCCGAAGACGACGCGCAGGCTCTCGCCGCCGCATTCGTCGAGGTAGCCGCCGGCATCGACGAGGTAGTCGGACGCCGTCTTGAGATAGAGATTCGTCATGGCGACGTAATCTTCGGCATTCAGGCTCTCGAGCAGCTCGACGTGGTTGTGCACCTCGCATACGACGACCGAGGCGCCCTGCTCCGTCCCGGGGAAATGAAGCGGGATATTGGCATTCACCAGCCGGAAGAACTGGTCGCGCGAGATGCGCTGACCAAAAAGCCGCTGGAGCACGCGCTTACGAGCGCCGGAGTCGCTGCGTCCGTAGCCGAAGGCGATCACATAGCTCAGGAAAACGCAAAGCACCGCCTGGAATGGCGAGAAGAACACGCCATGGAGCGAGGCGACCATCGATCCCGTGAGCAGGAGGAACATCGCGCTGAATGCCACAGCCGATTTGGCCGCGGGCCGGGTGATGTCCACCGTCGTCCATGCCGCCGCGAAAGCCAGAATGGCTGCCATCGAAAGCACCAATCCATGCGAAAGCTCGCTGAGCTTGCCAGTGGGCGAAAAGCGATGGAGGAGGGTCGCGGTGAGCGCCTCGGGCGTATGCAGCCAGCCGGTGACGTCGAGTACCAGCATGACGCAAGCCGAGATGACGCCGATAATAAGGGTCGCCTTGAAGTATCTCATGTCGGGGAAGTCGTGGAGCCTGCCTCATTCGGCCGCGCATGGCGATAGGATTCCACCACCCAATCGCTGAGAATGCCATCCGGGTCGTCCACGGCTCGCAGGGGAATTACGAAGGAATTGCGCCCGCTATTCTTGCGGATGAGCTGGAGGCCGAATTGGTAGTCCTTGAAAAGCGTCTCGCACAGCTCGCGCACGCCGGTCTGCGAGGTCTCCGCCCGTGCGACGAGCGCACTCACGGCCTCGGGCTCAAAGGTGATCTCGATCTCATACTGGTCGCGGAAGCGCTCGGCAAACTGCACCACGATCGCGGCGAGGGATTTCTCCTTCTCGGCATGGCCGCTCTCGAGGAGATCGCGCAGGACGTCCTCGGGGCGCTCGACGAGGGATTCGTTCACCGTGAACGAGCGCACGCCGGAGTCGGGCAACTCGTATTTGTAATCGCGCAGCAGGCGTTCGGTCACCGTAAGCAGCCCGCGGGCGCCGGTGCCCTCCTGCACCGAGCGATCGGCGATGAGCCGCAGCGCGGCATCCTCGAAGAGCACCTCGACGCCGTATGCCTGAAAGGCGCGCTCGTACTGGTGGATGATGCTACCCTCCGAGCGCTTGAGGATCTCGAAGAGATCGTCCGCCCCTAGTGGATCGCACACCACGCGCACCGGCAGGCGGCCGATGAACTCAGGCTCCAGGCCGTAGGCGACGAAATCCTGAGTCGTGGCCTCGCGCAGCAGATTCTCGCCCTCGACCAGAGCGCCGGGTTCCGCGCCAAAGCCGAGGCGCGATTGCTTGAGCCGGCGCCGGACCTGCTCGTCGAGCTTGTCGAAGGCGCCGCTCACGATGAAGAGGATGTTCTTCGTATTGATCGATTCGCGCTTGGGTCCCCCGCCCCGCCGCTGCATCTCGAATGCCGCCTGGAGCTGCGCCTGGAAGTCCATTGGATTCCGGGCCGGCACTTCGGTCTCCTCCATGAGCTTGAGCAGCGTGGTCTGCACCCCGCGCCCGCTCACGTCCCGGCCCGTGCCCACGGCTGCGCTCGCGATCTTGTCGATCTCGTCGATGTAGATGATTCCATGCTCGGCGAGCGCGATGTCGCCGTCCGCCTTGTGCACCAGCTCGCGCACAAGATCCTCGACGTCGCCGCCCACGTACCCTGTTTCGCTGAATTTCGTCGCGTCGGCCTTTACGAAGGGAACGCCGATCAGCTCGGCGATGTGCTTCACGAGGTAGGTCTTCCCCACGCCGGTCGGCCCGACGAGGATGACGTTCTGCTTCGCATACTCGATGGTCGCGTGTTCGTTCTCCTCGAGCAGACGCCGCGCGTACCGTGCGTGATTGTAGTGGTCGCAGACGGCAATGCTCAGGACCTTCTTCGCCTCCTCCTGCTTGATCACGAATCGGTCGAGGTGGCGTTTGATGTCCCGAGGTTTGAAATGAAATTCGAACCAATCGTCGCCGCGATCCTCCTCCTCGCCCTCGGAGGGAGTCTCCTCCTCCGGCTCGGACTCGGGCTCGGGGTCAGCCGCAAATCCCGATCGAAGGAGTTCCGTAAGCTTCTGCTGGAGTTGCTCCGGAGTCAGTTTCGGCAGATCGCTGCTCATGGCGAAACTGTAACGAGCATTCCCACGCTGTCGAGGGGCGGTGCGGCGGTTCTCGAGTTCCGGGTTCCGGAGTTTTGCGGCTCAGGATTCGGCTCGGCTCTTCGGAGTTCCAGGTACAATTGGACAGGATTAAAGGGCGTCTCACGCAGCGGCCGCGGAGGTCGCAGAGGAAGAAATCGCGCGCGGAATTGACTTCCCGTGCGTCATCTCGATGGGAAGTTCGGGTCAGTGCACCCTGCGGACCTGCTCCCCTTAAATCGACGATTGCATGGTCATCCGATTCTCTATTGGCTTGGAGTCCCCTTTCGGAATTGTGAATCCGCTCTTCACACTCCTTTTTCCAGTCGTCTTCCTGCTTTGCTTCCCGGCTTGTGCGGCTCCGCAGGCGTCTGCCACACCGCCGCCTGTCGAGGATCTCTCCAAGGTTCCCATGGAGGACCTCATCTCGAAGCTCCAGGAGATTTCGCAACCCGGCATCGGCACGCATCCGACCGCGTGGGCGACGGCGTTCATTGCAATCGATGATCAACCAGAATTCCGCGGCGGCATGCTCGGCTCGGCCAAGCCCACCACCTCTCCGGTGATGCAGGAACTCGTGCGCCGCGGGACCGCGTCGTTGCCGCAGCTCATCGCGCATCTGTCCGACAACAGGCCGACGAAGCAGGTGATCCGCCCCATGATGGGCAATTGGTTCGAAGAAGAATACGACCCTCGATCCAATGATCCCAGCAAGTGGCCGGCGAATGTCCAATGCACTCGCATCGGATTTCATAGCACCAAGGAGCGACCGAAATCTTTCGATCACTATACAATAAAAGTCGGCGACCTTTGCTTCGTGGCGGTCGGGCAGATCGTCAATCGCCATCTGCGGGCCCTACGCTACCAGCCGACATTGTGTCAGGTCGTCAATTCTCCCATTGAAGCTCCGGCGCTGGCTGATGCCGTGAAAAGCGACTGGAGCGGCCTCACGCCCGAGGAACACCGCAAGTCGCTCGAGCAGGATGCCTTCGATGATACCAAGTTCGACCGTTCGCCGGAAGCCGTGAAGCGGCTGCTCTTCTATTATCCCGACGTCGGGACACCGCTTGCCATTCGACTTCTCGATCGTCCGCTCTACGAGGGCATCATCGTCGGGCGATTTCTGGAGAAAAAGCTACTGCCGATATCCGATCCTCGCGTCCAGGAAAAGCGGCTCGCGGCCTTTCGAAAAGAGTATGGCGACGCGTACTACGCAGGCGTCGAAAAGGAGCTCATCCAATGGGCCAACATTTCTGCGTCGGAGACATTTCCCGATTCGGTCAAGCAAAGGAGCTTCGCGCAGTCCGTGCTGCCGCGTGTGTTTCCCGGAGTGAATCCTTACGAGCCGCTATTCGTCGGTGCAGCGGAGATCGGCGAGTTGCAGGATATCCTGGATGCCGTCGCGACATTCCATTCCGCCGCCATCGATCACGCGGTGTATGCAGTGCTCAAGCGCGCCGCATCCGAACATCCGGGATATGCGCAAGACCAATTTGCCCGCTGTGGGCTCACCTATACCGCCCTCACACACCTCACGCCCGAGGATCAACGCAAAGATCTCGCCGATGCCTACCAAAGCATCATGGCCAAGTTCCCACCCGGTCAGGATGATCACGATGACGAGCGCCTCGCGGCATTCGACCATCGATTTCAGCGCTTTCTTGATGAGAGAATCCAGGTCCTGAATCTCAAATAGAGATGTCTCCGCTCCCCCCTCTCCTTCGGTCGATGACGGCATTTCTGGCAGCCGTGTGTTTTTTACCGGCATGGGCTCATGCCGATCCGGGCGCAATGTCCGCACCCTCCCCGGCGCCCACGCCTGTCGTGAGTGGGCCGGAGGGGCAACGCGCCTTTGATGTGCTCGGTAAATATTATCGATCGGCCTCCGCCGAGACTCCCGATTATGAGTCGATATTGAAGGATCTGAACTCCACCGATCCCAAAAAGGCCTCCCAAGCTGGTCGGTATATCCTGGCTCTTTTCAAACAGAGCCTTGCCGACGAGTCGAACGGTCGCGCGGCATGGCTCCAGACGCCCGTCTTCGGAGCCGGGATGGTGAACGCGGGCAGTCGATTCCGTGCCGGCCTTGCAAAGCCATTCGGTGAATTAGCAGAGGGCGATGATGCGCTGGATGCCGCACTGTGTCTCATCGACCACGATTCCAATCCCGACAATGAAGAGGCCGGCGCGCAGGTGCTCGCGCGTGTGCATTCCTCGAAGGCGGATGCGGCGATCGAGCGTCTGATTGCGGAAGTGCATCCCAATCAAATGGTCCTGGTGACCGCGATCTCCGAAGCCGGGAAGTGCCACCTCGCCGGCGCCAAAGACCATATTGTCGCCCTGGAGCAATCGTACCGGACCGCTGTGCGGAAAGCCGCCGTCGAGGCGGCTGCGCTGCTGGGAGAAACAAAACCCGCGGCATATGATCCGCTCAAGGCATTCACGCCGCGCGTCATTCACGCGCTCGAAGCTGCCGCGAAACGAGTCGCTACTCCCGTTCCCCCTCATGCCGAATGGATGGATGGGATCGAACAACCGCGCTGGTCATCTGGACAGCCATTTCCGATTTCCGGATGGCTCCTTCATCGTGACGCCAATGGCACCACGATCCTCGACAGCTTCGGACGCGTGCGCACATTGGGTGAAAAGGATGCACAGTTCACCCCGGGCGATCTCGGACGAACGGCGCAGCATTATGCCAACGTGCGCGCGACCGTGGCCGGGGACTACCGTCGATACGAAGCGATCGAGCAACAGCTCGGTCTTCCGAGCAAGCGGGAGGATCAGACCGCCATCCGTAAGCTGATTGATCAGCAACAGCCACTCTCGGAGGAAATGCATCGACTCCTTAAGGAGATGACCACGTATCTCCAATATATGGGACCGCTCGGTGGGCCGTTCCTCAATCTTCCGGAGATTAATGCGGCCGCATGGTGCTGGCAGCGCGGGGATCGCGCCCGAGCCGCGCAGGTGATCTTCCCCTGCTACGACGCATCCCGCGATGATCGCTGGATCGACTGGAAAGCCCGTGATGACCAGGCCGCCGTCTACCAGGACGAGATGCTCGATAAATTCACCGAAGATCGCGACTATCCAGCCGCGCTGGCGCTGGCCCGGCATCTTTGCGAACCGGAATTCGACGGCTACTATTACCAGCCGCGTGCGCGGGAACTGGTCTCGCAGCTCGAGGCACGCAGGGAGGATTTCAAATCGCTCGCACTCCCTTCCCCGCAAGAATGGACAGCACTTCAGACAAAGCTCTCGAGGCAGGAGCAGATTCGCTATCTGGCCTCGCGCTTGAGGCTACTCCATTGCGTGCAGCTAATGGCACCCGGCGACGTGAGCTATGATGACCCGCAGTATCGTGATGCCTGGAAGCCGTGGCCCCGTCCTAAAGATGACCCCAAGGTCATTAACCCCTACGTCGAGCTCAAAAGGCTCAACCTCGATACCACCGACCTCCTCGTCCTCGCACCTTACGCGGAAGATAAGGATTATCTGCTGACCTACAGCTACTGGCGGTATTTCAAGCCGGAGCGCACGCTGCACCGAGTCGGCTGGGTAATCGGCGATTTGGTCAACTACGTCGCTGGGAAAACGTTGATCAGCCAAACGATGGACGAACTCCGTTTCAAGAATGGCAGTCCCGCCAACATCGTCGGAGACATCGAAGCATGGGCGAAAGCTCATCCCCACTTCTCCCATTCCAACCTCATTGCCGAGACCCTGAAGACCAGCACTGATTGGAATACACTCCTCGAGAGCACCCGCGCCGCTGCCGCGGCGAAAGATACTGAGCTTCTCGGCATTATCGCGAATCGTCTTGCGGACATCCCCGCGCAAAAGGCACCGGATTTTCAGGAAGAGGAAATCGGGCTCTTGCTGTACCGGTCAGGCATTCCGCTCACGCAGGATGCGCAGCAATGGATAGCGTCCCCCTCCGATGCCACGCGCTTCTGGGGAGCCCTGGCACTGGTACGTGACTCGCGATCGAAGGATGCACTCGCCATGTTGCCGTCTCTCCTCGACGAACATTTCGGGCTCTATAATCCGGCGGCTCCCGTCCTACTCGCCAGGAATGCACCGGCCGGTGCGGCCGAGATCGCCTGCCGCATCTTCAAAGCCGAGAACTTTCAAAATCTTCGGATGGCCTGCATGATGAACTCTGATCTCCTCAAACGATACTTTCTCGCCGGTCGCAAGGAGTGCCTCGATTTCCTCGTTGCACAAACCGATAACTACGAACTCGATCCCCGGGTCATCCAGCAGCCCGGGCATCCTTCCTATCTGAGCGATCCGATTGTCGAGGGAGTCTCCGAGTGGCGGAGCCGCGGAAATCGATATTCCGAGGCGGCGCAGAAGGGAGAAAAGGCAGCTCACGCCTTCCGCGACGAATTGAAGCAATGGCTCATCGCCCAGTTCGCCCTTGTGCGGGAAAATAAAAAGTGCGCGATTGCGCCGCCACGAGAGGGCACCGAGTACGACATCTCGCTGTAGCCCTGATTTTTATAACCAAGTCCCAAACTTCTCCCGCCCTCCTACTGCTCTTCAGTGCTCCCGGATGAACATCGGGGCGAAGGTCATGGCGATGAAGACGAGGAGGAAAAGGAGCGTGCAACCCTTGAGCGCCAGGCAGCGGAGAAATAGGGTGCTGTCGCCCAGCTTGCTCTGATCCTCCTGCGTGAGGAAAATGATGACTGCGAAGAAGCGGTCCATGCCATTCTTCCGGTGCCCGACCGTGCCGACGATCTGCGCATAGCGCGCCTCGTGCCGCTCGCGGAGGCGGTGGAAGATGGCGCGATAGACGAAGAACCAAGCCACCGCGACGATGCAGAGTGCGATGAGCAGGTAGGTGAGGACGTTTTCGCTCATGGAATGGAGACGGTATCCGTCAGCCCGATCCGAAATTCAAGATTTCGAATTTCTGGGTCTGGATTGATTGCGGGGGCTACTTCGAGGCGGAGGGCGGTTCGAGAGTCATGCCGCGCGAAGCGCGGAGGAGTTGTTGGACGAGCGTATTGGGGACAATCCACTCCACCTCTCAGAAACGCGGGCGAGCGTCCCACTCAAAAATCAGTCCTCACGACCGATCTCGTCGGGCAGCTCGTTATGATCGTCTGCGGTTCGTGGAAAGTGTGCGGCGAGCACCTTGCCGGCGCGGCCGACCGCCTCGATCACGGCCTCGGTGAAGTCTCCCCTCGCCAGCCGCTCACGCAGTCCGGCGGCGATGTCCTCCCAGAATGGAGTA
>Ga0207702_10002510_pt1 | contig 17306 bp, 19 predicted proteins | sample KBSCornC62_FD_184302 | JGI IMG/M metagenome (GOLD analysis project Ga0207702, IMG submission 184302) | Corn rhizosphere microbial communities from Kellogg Biological Station, Michigan, USA - KBS Corn C6-2 (SPAdes) (version 2) | ecosystem: Host-associated > Plants > Roots > Rhizosphere > Soil ...
CCGGAGTGCTGATCAAAAATGCGGAAGCGCTCGAAACCCTGGAGAAGGTGGATACTTTGGTTGTCGACAAAACCGGCACTCTTACCGAAGGCAAGCCAAAGCTGGTTTCGATCTCCGCGTCAGAGGCAAATCGCGAGGATGAGATCCTCCGATTAGCGGCAAGCCTGGAGCGCGCCAGCGAGCATCCGCTTGCATCCGCAGTGCTCGCTGCCGCCGCGGAAAGAGCATTGCCGCTCTCTACCGTCTCCGACTTCAGCTACGCAATGGGCAAAGGCGTGCAAGGTACAGTGGACGGAAAACGAGTGGCCGTGGGAAACGCCGCGTTAATGAAGGACGCCGGCGTATCCATCGCGGCGAGCAGCGGGACGCCAGGTACAACTCTTTTGGTCGCAGTAAACGGCGAATATCAGGGAGCGCTCACCTTGGCCGACCCGGTTAAGGCTTCAACCCCGCAGACCCTGCGCCAATTGAAAGAGCAAGGACTGCATCTCATGATGCTCACCGGCGATAGCCGTACCACTGCGTCGGCAATTGCTCATCAACTCGGACTTGGCGATGGTGAATTCGAAGCTGAAGTCTTGCCTGAGCGCAAATCCGAATTCGTCCGCAAACTGCAGGAGCAGGGAAGAGTGGTTGCCATGGCCGGCGACGGTATTAACGACGCCCCGGCCCTCGCGCAAGCCAATGTCGGGATCGCCATGGGTACCGGCACCGATGTAGCCATAGAGAGCGGTGGCATCACGTTGGTGAAAGGGGATCTGACCGGAATCTTGCGTGCCCGCCGCCTCAGTCAGGCCACCATGCGCAATATTCGTCAGAATCTTTTCTTTGCGTTCATCTACAACGCGCTCGGAGTTCCGATTGCCGCCGGAGTCCTGTACCCATTCTTCGGAATCCTGCTCAGCCCTATTTTCGCAGCTGCTGCCATGAGCTTCAGCTCCGTCTCCGTCATCACTAACGCGTTACGCCTGCGGCACGCGAAGTTGTAAGCGCCAGGAAACCACGTTATCGAATGCCCACATACACATCGGCCTGCAGGTTCTGAGGGTCCGCAGCTCGCTGGTCGTACACTTCAAAATCCGCCTGATACAAGCGATCGCCGCCAACGGATGACTTCGGCAGCGAATTGATGCGCCGCCACGTCTCAGGCACAACCTTTGGCCCCGGACCTTTTTCGGTCGTGAACACCGCGAATTTTCCGCCCTGAATTTTCTTCATGACCATTCCCGAGGGCACTCCCGCATCCGATGTCACGCGTGCCCCCAGCAAATATGTATAGTCACCGTTTTTGTCGCTGGCGTAATCGCTATACACCGCCACAATCGATGCATCCGCTCTGTTCGGAATCTTCGCCAGCAGATCTTCCTGCATGAGGCGCGCCCACTGCTTGCCAATGGTTCCATCGGCGCTCATCTCCTTGGCATTGCTGGTGCGCACTGCGATTCCCGCTACCAGAAATCCCTTCTCTTCTACAATCCTTGCACTCATGCGAATCTCCGCTTGGCTCCGTAATTTCTTTAGATGCTCCACGGCATTCTGATTCTTCTGCCCGACCGGGAACAGAGAAATGAGCAGCGCTGTTAAAACATTGAACGTGAAGAATCGCTCGAGAATGGCCATAGCTCAATCCTTTCTTTCTCTTTACCAGCTACAATTTCCCGAGAAAATCGAGTATTTCCGGCTCTGTCCAATCCACAGCTCCCATGAACTTTCGCTGCAGCACTCCGTTGCGGTCGATGATGTAGGTTTCCGGATATTTGAATGTCCCGTACATCGCGCTAGTCTTCCCGGTAGGATCGCGCACGGTCAGCAATTTCACATTGTGATCCGCCACAAACTTCCTATACGCGTTCTCGTCCACGTCGACGCTGACGGCGATCACAGTTACTCTCTTCCCTCTCATTCGCCGCTGCATCTGGTCGAAGGACGGAAGTTCTTCTACGCAGGGTATGCACCATGTTGCCCAGAAATTCAGCACCACGACCTGCCCCCGAAACTGGCTCAGCGTCGTCTTCTCCACAGTGAAATCCGGGGCCGACCAGCCGATCCGCGGTAACTGTGATCGGTTGTGGCATGCGGAAATGGAAATGACCGAAACCAGAATAAGGAGTACTGGCCCGGAATAGAAGACGCGCCGCACGCGGCTATAATAATAAATTCGGCTTTCGATCACACTTCGATACACAATGTTTTCCGGGCAGCGACATGGGGTCCTGCTTTGCGCTGCTGTTAGAAGGCCAGGAATTTGAAACTGCATGGTGATGACGCAACCAGTGCAACCAGAGGTCTCAATCATAGTGCCGGCACGCAATGAGGAAGCCAATCTCGGCTCGTGCCTGGAGTCCCTCGTCGCGCAGCAAGATGTCGAATTCGAGATCATCGTAGTCAACGACCACTCCACCGACCGAACGCGTGGAATCGCTGAGTCATTCCCTAAACTCCGAGTTATTGAGGCGGGACCACTTCCGCCCGGCTTGACTGGCAAGAATAACGCCGTCATCACAGGCGCCCACGAATCTCGTGGTGAATGGCTGCTGTTCACTGATGCCGACACGGTTCACCTCCCCGGTTCACTGGCGCGCGCACTGCATGAAGCCAGGCAAAATGGCGCTGCACTGCTCTCCTACTCTCCAGCGCAGGTCGTGTCCAGCTTTTGGGAGAAGGCGATCATGCCCGTGATCTTTGCCGAACTTGCTTCACACTACCGTCCCTCCGAAGTCAGCGATCCGAACCTTCCCGCTGCGGCAGCCAACGGGCAGTACATCCTGATTACGCGTGAAGCCTACGAAGCCGTGGGCGGCCACGCGTCCATCGCCGCCAGCCTGCTGGAAGACGTCGCCTTGGCCCGGGCCGTCAAGCGCTCGGGCCGCAAGATTCTGTTTCGCTTCGGCGGCGATGCCGTCCGCACCCGCATGTATCGCAGCTTTCCTCAACTGCGCGAAGGCTGGACCAAGAATCTCGCCATCCTGTTTCCCACGCCAGCCCGCCTTGCGATCTGGCGTTTCCTGGAATTCCTGGCTCTGGTTTGTTCGCTGATGCTGCTGACGTTTTTCATCGCCTCTGGCGAATTCGTTTTTGCGCTGCTCTTTCTGCTAGGACCCATCGTCACGCTGAGGCGAATTGCCCGTGCACATTTCTCATGGAGCGCAAACGCTCTGGTTCTATTTGGTCTCCCTCTTTTTTCTTACTTGCTGCTGCGCTCAAAACTTTCTCATCAGAGAGGAACAGTGAGTTGGAAAGGCAGAGAATACGCCTCCGAGCCTTCGCAACCAATTCCTGACCACTCTGCAAGGATAGCCCGAAAACTCTCATGAATATTCCGCGTTTCGTCATTCTGTATCTGATCCTGATCGCAGCGGTCGCGCCAGTCACGCCGGCGGCTGCGATGTCCGGCCGAACTCCTCTCCCAGGCTCCGCACAAAGCTCCATTACCGAAGAACCTCAGATCACCAACACAATCATCGAGCCGGGCGTGAGCCTCGGTCCGCTGAAGCTGGGTGACTCGCGTGACCATGCCCTTGCACTGTTTCCCAAAAAAGATATCGACCAGCAATGGGATGATCCCTGCGGCAGCACCCTCAATTGGGTGGACGTCACCAATCCCATGGGCCGAGGCGACCTGTTCATCCGCCTGAAGAAAGGCAAAGCCTTTCAGATCGAATCCTCCACCACCCGGTTCCACACGGCCCAAGGCATCACTGTCTTCGATCCCCCGGAAAAGGTTGCACAATCGTACAAAGAGATGCGCGCCTACGTGCTGTTAAATCCGCCATCCCCGGCCTTGGGTTCCCGTCCGCTCGTTTTTTGGATCGACAAGAAAAAGGGAATCGCGTTCACCTTCGCCTACGATCCCTCGCACCACAAGCGCTATGTGTATAAAATCATCGTCTTTGAACCGAATAAGGAGTTCTGTCCGGAACTGGAGAAGACCAATTCGCCCAAATGGCAGGAAATCAACGCCTACGCGGTCGAACCTCCCGCAGATTTGAGTCCGGAACGCTAGCGACTTCGCGATCATCTAATACAGGCATCAAGAAAGCACAATGGTTTATCTCACACGCAAAGCCGAATTCGCTGCCTCGCACTACTACCATAATCCGGACTTCTCTCCGGAAGAGAACCTCCGCCTTTTTGGCAAGTGCAGTAACCCCAATGGCCACGGACACAACTACACTCTGGAAGTCACGGTGAAAGGCGAGGTCGATCCGCGTTCCGGCTTTGTCGTCGACCTCAAACAATTGAAAGAAGTAATGCACCGCGAAGTGCTCGATGCCATGGACCACCGCTTCCTGAACAAAGAGGTCCCTGAGTTCCTCACGCAAATTCCCACGACGGAGAATCTGGCGATTGCAATTTGGGAGCGCCTGCACTCCAAGCTGCAGAAAGCCCGTCTGCACCGCGTACGGGTCTACGAAACTCCAGACCTGTTTGTGGATTTTTACGGAGAAGCATGACCCATTTAGGAGAAGCATGACCCATTTATCAGAGGCTGGCCCTCTGCACGCTGGCCTCTTTCCCCTGATCTTGAGTCTGTAACCGACCGCCATCGGAACGATCTATAGTTCTATCGTTGCAATTCGATAGTTGCAGCCTGAGTCGTTATGAAAGCTCATCTAACCCGCAGGTATCTCTTCTCCGCGTCGCATCGTCTGCACAATGACCAGATGTCGGCCGACGACAACCGCGCCACCTACGGCAAGTGCAATAATCCTCACGGACATGGCCACAACTATGGCCTGGAAGTCACCGTAAGCGGCCAGGTGGACCCGAGCACTGGCATGATCTGCAACCTGGTCGACCTCGATTCCTGCGTCGACAAAGAAGTACTATCCCGTTACGATCTGGAAAATTTGAATACCAGGCAAGAATTCTCTGTAACCGTTCCCACTACCGAGAATCTATGTATTCAGATATTCGATATTTTGCAGCGCAGTTTCCCCCACGCGCATCTGGAAAGAGTGAGATTGGAAGAAACCATGATGAACTCCTTTGAATACGCGGGAGAGGGGAGATAGGGGTAGGGAAGTGAGAGCCTTCAGCTTTCAAATCAAAAAATTACTCAATTACAAAATTAGCCAATTCTATGTCGCCATCCCCGGTTGATCAAAAACTCGAAAATCCTACGGTGACCAGCGCCCGTTTCGAAGACCTGGTTCGCGAAATGCTGGTTCGTCTGGGCGAAGATCCTGTACGCGAAGGTCTCGCCGCCACCCCGGAGCGCGTCCACAAAGCAATGAAGTACCTGACCAAGGGCTATAAGGAGGATCCCGAGACCCTGCTCAAGGGCGCCCTGTTCACGGTGACGTACGACGAGATGGTCATCGTCAAGGACATTGAGATGTTCAGTCTCTGTGAACACCACATGCTTCCGTTTTTCGGCAAAGTGCACGTCGCCTATATCCCGAATGGAAAGGTGATCGGGCTCAGTAAAATTCCACGCTTGATCGAACTCTTTTCGCGTCGCCTGCAAATTCAGGAGCGCCTCACTACACAGATCGCCGAAACCATCCAAAAGGTAATTCAGCCGCAAGGTGTGGGCGTAGTTATAGAAGCCCGTCACCTGTGCATGATGATGCGAGGAGTAGAAAAGCAACACTCCGCCGCGGTGACTTCGTCCATGCTGGGCTGCTTCCGCAATGAAGAAGAAACCCGCACCGAATTCCTTTCCCTGATTCACCAACGCCCCAACGGCATTTAATACATTCGAGGGTGCCCGACCCTTCTCGCGTTGTGTGCGAGAGGGTGGGGATTTTGACGTATGCAGTAGAACCGTCGAGAAGGTGCGGTAACATCGCTCTCGCAAAATGCGAAAGAGAACCAAACCTCTAAAAACCCAGGTCGCCCTGATCACGGGTGCATCTCGAGGCATCGGCTTAGCGATCGCGAATGCTCTCGCCGAACAAAGCTGCAATCTGATCCTCACCGCGCGCGATGAAAAATCTCTAAAAAAAGTCAGCAAGGTACTGCAGCGTTACGGAGTGCAAGTCCTAGCTCAACCCTGCGACGTCCGCGATCCCAACTCCGTTAAAAGGCTTTTCCGCGCGATTCGCCGCGAATTCCCGCGCCTCGACATTCTCATCAACAACGCCGGCACCGCGCACAAAACCGTGCCTGTCGAGAAGCTTCCGTTTTCCATATGGAAAGACGTGCTCGCAACCAATCTCGACGGCACATTCCTGATCACGCAAGCTGCGCTCGGCATGATGAGAACGGGCGCTACGATTGTGAATAATCTCTCCATCGCCGCCACCCGGGTCTTTGCCGGTTCCTCCGCCTACAATGCCTCGAAGCACGGAGCACTCGGCTTTACCGACACCTTGCGCGACGAATTACGCCCGCGCGGTATTCGGGTCATCGGCGTGCAACCGGGCGCAACGGATACGGAAATCTGGAAGACCCTCTGGCCTCAAGCTCCCCGCCGCAAAATGATGTCGCCTGAAAGCGTTGCCCAAGCGATCTTGGCAGCCATCCTGCTGCCGCCCAACGCAACTGTCGAAAGCATCGAAATCCTCCCGTCCGCAGGAACTCTGTAAGCAACCTATTGGCCTGTGCGTCCTGTGCCTGTATGGCAAAGCCTTGTCGAACGGCAAGCCACAGCTTTCTTTTCCCGCTCCTGCACGTCCGAGTACAATAGCCCGGCTAATTTCCCGGAGGAAAACTCTAATGATAAAAGTCTCGTTTCTCGGAATAGCCCTGCTCGCCACCACCTTCGCGCTTCCCGCCACTGCGCAGGACGCGATGAAAAAAGATGCTGCCGTCAAACCCGCCGACCCGGAATTGAAAGTAGTTGTGGATTCCTGGAACGAAATCGGTCGCAAGCTCATCGCCATGGCCGAAGATTTCCCGGAAGATAAATACGATTTCAAGCCCACACCCGCACAGCGTAGTTTTGCCGAGCAGTTCCTGCACGCCGCCGGCGCCAATTATTACTTCATTAATGCAGTGAAAGGCGAGAAGCCTCCCGCTGAAGAAGACGCGAAGAGAGAGCAATACAAAACCAAATCCGACGTCGTTGGCTTCGTAAAAAAGTCATTTGCGGATGGAGCTGCCGCCATTCAATCCAAGGGCGAAAAGGGCCTGACCAGCACAATCGCTGATCCTTTCAGCCATCAAAAAGTACGGATCATCGATTATGCCAATGGCTTCATCGAGCACTGCGGCGAACACTATGGCCAACTCGTGGTTTATTACCGCTTGGCAGGCCTCGTGCCGCCCGAATCTCGTCCGAAAAAATAAGTGACCAATCCCCGGTGGCGCGGACCTGCCCTGAAGCCGAGTGGGTTCGCGCCCGTGCCACTGCGTTGAAAAGTATTTGAAAAATCTCTCTTCCCATCTCATCGCGTTCTGTCCTTCAGGGAGGAAGCTATGAATCATCACCACACACTCACCGTGCTCACGCTCCTCAATCTTCTGCTGCTGACATCTTTTTTGCTGAACCAGATCCGGTCCGTGGAGGCGAGCAGTCCTGCCGTGCTTCGAGGCCGCGGGCTGGAAATCGTGGATGCTCAGGGAAAAGTGCGGGCATCTATCCAGATCGTCCCCTCTGGTCCAGCACGCAGGGCGGACGGGTCCGTGGTGAACGACGCTAAGACCTACCCGGAAACAGTACTGCTTCGGTTGATTCGTCCCGATGGACGGCCATCGGTGAAGATGGCCACTTCCGAGGATGGTTCGACGCTCTCTCTTGGAGGAGGAATTGATCCGACGTATATCGTGCTAGACGCGAACGGTGGCGATCCTTCGCTCTCTTTGACCAACAAAGACAAGCGACTGCAACTCATCAAACCGTAGCTCGTTTGCGCCCACCCCAGGTGAATCAGCGCCATGCGTACGGATATCTGCGCGCCCGCTCCCCAAATAACTTGACCATCAGCAGTCCAGCAACAAATCCGCCCACATGAGCCCACACTGCCACGCCTCCCACGTCGCGCCCGGGCCGTGCCATCGAAAGCGTAGCCGCGCCCGCGAAAAACTGGAACACAAACCAATATCCCAGCATTACCCAGGCAGGCAGGTAGAACAGAAAGACAAAGAACCAGGTCAGCACCCGCGCTCGCGGATACAAAATGAAATACGCTCCCAGTACCCCCGCGATCGCTCCGCTGGCCCCCACCGTCGGCAGGTTCGAGTACGGAAAGATCAGCACCTGCGTCGCCATGGCAAACAATCCGCACGCCAGATAAAACAGCAGGTACTTGAAATGTCCAAGATAATCTTCGATATTGTCGCCGAAGATATACAAAAACCACATGTTTCCCAGCACGTGCATCCACCCACCGTGCAGGAACATGGAAGTGAAGAAGGGAAGTACCACTTGCCCGAATGTGTATTGTGGCGAGCCTTGCAAAAAGGCGGTGAAGTGAGCCGGAACCATGCCAAATTGCCGAGCCGTCAGATCCGCCAACCGCGGATCCTGCGCCCATTGCAACCATTGCAGAACGTAAATGAAGATGTTCAGCCCGATCAGAAACCCGTTCACATAGGGCGTGCTGTATCGCGGCTGATCGTCTCTGATCGGGAACATGGCGGATTTGGTAAGTTAGTGAGTGTCGGATGCAGGAATTGAAGTCTCGCGACCGGCACTGGGATCAAATCACCGATCCATTGTGCGTTTCCATCATAAATTACCCAATCACTAAATTACGAAATCACTTAATCTGTTCATGAATGGTGTCCTCATCATCGACAAGCCTGCCGGGCTCACCTCGCACGATGTCGTCAGCCGCTCGCGCCGAATACTAGGCGAGCGTTCCATCGGGCATCTGGGCACACTCGATCCCATGGCCACCGGAGTCCTCCCGCTGGTTGTGGGCAATTTCACGCGATTGGCGCAGTTCTACCTTCGCTCAGAAAAAATGTACGAAGGCAGAATCCGCTTCGGATTCGCCACCGACACCTATGATGCCGAAGGAGACCCAACCAGCACGCCCCAAAACGTGAGCTTGAAGAAAGAAATCGTGGAAGCCGTGGGGGCAAAATTCCGCGGACTGATCCAGCAGGCTCCGCCACCGTTCTCCGCCAAAAAAATCAAAGGAGTCCCTGCCTACAAACTGGCACGCAAAAACAAAGAGGTCGTGCTCCAACCCGTTCAGGTGGAGATCAAAGAATTCGAGATCACCTCGGTGGACGGCGACCGTGTTTCCTTCCGAGCCCGCGTCGCCTCCGGCACCTACATGCGCTCCGTTGCCCACGATATGGGCCAGCTTCTAGGCTGCGGAGCCCACCTGGAATTGCTCCGCCGCACCGCCGCCTCCGAGTTCATACTTCAAGATGCTCACTCGCTGGACGAAATAGCCGCTGCAGCAGGGAAGTCAGCAGGGAAGAGCGGCGCAACAGAGAATCTCTCCAGGACCTGCTGTGAGTGGCAAGAGACCCCTGCAACTCTTGCGGATCTTTTCATCCACCCCCGCAAACTCCTGCCACAATTCCCCTCCATCACCGTCGACGATGCCACGGCCGCGCGCATCCGGGCCGGGCGCGCCGTCAACCTGCCTGACTTCTCGCGCGCCCCTCAGGTCAAAGTCTTCATCGGTCAGGCTAACCTGATCGCTGTCGCCACTCGGGTTGCCGGCACGCTCTTCCATCCGAAAATTGTGCTCTGCACGTCCTAGCCAGCGCGTAACGCTGGCCGTCCCACTCGATTTCCCGCAAACAGTTGGGCCTTGTGAACCTTCGAACTTCCATTTACTCTGCCTCCTCGAACTGAATCCCGCGTGGAAGGTTTGCCGCGAATGCCGACCCATTCGATGCTTATAAAAAGACTCCTCGACTGCTCCGCACTCTTCGCCTTTCTTTGCTGCCTGTCTCTCGCCCAGAACGCGGACTCCAAGGCACCGCCCGTACTCGATGTCCACGTTCATGCTATGGACGGAAATTTCCCCGGCGTTGCGCCCATGTGTCCCAACACTTCGAAATTCACCGCCTCCGACCCGAAATTCAAGGAAGAACAGTTCGGTTGGGTCAAGGAGCAATGCACTCCGGCGCTGTATCCGTCAACTGCAGGCGAGTACATGAAGGATGTGCTGGCTGAGATGGAACGTCTCAATGTCACCGCGGTTGTATTCGGAGATCCAAAAGGCGTGCAGAAATGGAAGGATGCCGCCCCCGCCAGGGTCATCCCTGGGACATCCTTTGAGAACGGTATGCCTCCAGGCCAGCGCGTCCCGCTAGAAGAGTTGCGCAAAGACTTCACGAAAGACGGATTCAAGGTGATGGGCGAGATCGGCCTTCAATACGAGGGCATTTCTCCCAGCGATCCCTCCGTGGATTCGTATTTCGCGCTCGCCGAAGAACTCGATATCCCGGTGGCTATCCACATGGGCACAGGCGGTTCAGGTCGCGCGAACATTACCGTGCCAAAATTCCGCGGCTCGATGGGAAATCCACTTCTTCTCGAAGACCTGCTGGCTCGTCACCCAAAGCTGCGAGTACAGGTCATGCACGCCGGTTATCCCATGATCGACAATATGCTCACGCTGCTGCAGGCGAACTCCCACGTCTACATTGACGTCGCGGGACTCATCTGGAGCTATCCCATCAAAGAGGTCAACCGCTACATCGAGCGCCTGGTGGACGCCGGATTCGAAGATCGCGTTATGTTCGGAACCGACCAACTCCTCTGGCCCAAGCTGATGGCTTATTCGATCAGCATTATCCAGAATGCGGACTACCTCACACCCCAGCAGAAACGCGACATCCTCTACAACAACGCCGCCCGCTTTCTGAGACTGGACAATTCACAAGGGAAATAGGAGTCGTATCGCGGTCCCAGGGAGGTTGTGTAGCGAAGGACGCAATGTCCGATAACAGGTATTATGTAAACTGACGCCGCCAAATAGGCCCGGCAGCTGGGATCTCCTTACATCTTGTACCTGCCCAGATCCTCGTCGTTCAGTCCTTCGAGGTACTTCCGCAGATCTTCGCTGGTGAGCCGGTCAGAGGCACTGGCCGCCAGCTTGGAGGCCTTGAACACCAACTCATCGACAAAAATAGGACAATCCACGCGCAATGCCAGTGCCAATGCGTCCGAGGGCCGCGAATCAATGCTGATCACCTCGCCGCCCCGCTCCAGCCAGATCACGGCGTAAAACGTATCCTCGCGCAGTTCGGTCACCACCACCTTGTGCACCTTAGTCTCAAGCCCCGTGAGTACGTTCTTGATCAAGTCATGGGTCATCGGCCTCGGCGTGGACACTTTCTCCATTTCCAGCGCGATAGCGTTCGCCTCGTAGACTCCCACCCAGATTGGCAAAACCGTCTCGCCGCCCACATCCTTCAAAATCACGATGGGCATATTACTCACTGGATCCAGCATCAGACCGCGGATTGTCATTTCTACTTCCATCGTGATCCTCCAAATGCTTGTTGGCCGACCAAGCTGTTGGGAAAACTTCGCGTGACCAGGACATCGGCGTAGCTGCCGAGTTTCGGAGCTGAATCGGGCGAGGCGGTAAAGTTTAAGGTTTTGTTTTGCGAGGTACGGCCGATCCACTGATCGCGCGGCTGGTTATATCCTTCAACCATTACTTCAAGAGTTGTTCCTACGTATTTTGCGTAACGTTGTAATTGAATCTCTTTCTGCCGGGCCATGAGCACTTCCAGGCGGCGCGATTTTTCTCCTTGCGGAAGAGCATCGTGAAGGCTCAGTGAGGGCGTGTTCGGCCGGGCCGAGTACTTGAAGGTGAAGACGCCGTCGTAACCCACATCTTCGAGCAGGTTCAAGGTCTCGCAGAAGTCGTTCTCGGTTTCTCCCGGAAATCCCACGATGACATCAGTTGTGATGCTGATTTCGCGCTTGGCGGCTTTGATCCACGCGATGCGTTCCAGGTATTGCTCCCGGGTATAGAGGCGTTGCATGGCGTCTAGCACGCGGGTGGAGCCGCTTTGCACCGGCAGGTGTACGTGATCGCAAAGAGTTGGCACAGCGTCGATCGCCTCCACAATATCGCGTCCAAAATCTCGCGGATGCGAGGTGGTGAAGCGCACTCGTTTGATGCCCGGAATCTCGGCCACGGCAGCCAGCAATTCGGCGAAGGTCGTCTTCCCTTCCGGATCTTTGTAGGAATTGACGTTCTGCCCCAGCAACTGAATATCGGTGTACCCGCGATCGGCCATCTGACGCGCTTCCGCGAGCACCGACGACGAGGTCCGGCTGCGCTCTTTCCCGCGCGTGAAAGGCACCACACAGTAGGCGCAAAACTTGTCGCAACCTTCGATAATCGTGATATAGCCGCGATGCGGATTAGATCGCGCCGTGAATTCAGTCTCGAAACACTGGTCGGTCTGCCGATCGTCGAGCCCGGTAATGCGGATCAGGCTTGCAGGGTCCGGCTTCCGGCTCTCGCTCTTCCCTGCTTCCACCGGCTTCGCGTCCAATTGCACCAGCATCTTCGGAAGATTGCGGTATGACGCTGATCCGCATACCAGCGAGACGTGCGGCGCCCGCTCGAAGATCTTTTCGCCTTCCTGCTGCGCGACGCATCCGAGCACGCCAAACTTTTTACCTTGCAATTGCAGCTTCTTGAAATCGGCGAGCCGATGAAACACCTTTTGCTCGGCCTTATCGCGGATGGAGCAGGTGTTGTAGAGAATCAAGTCAGCCTGCTCGACGGTGGGAACCTGGCGATAGCCTTCCTGCACCAGCGTGCCTACGACTTTTTCCGAGTCGTGGACGTTCATCTGGCAGCCAAAAGTTTCCAGGTAAAACGTTTTTTGCGGAACCCTTTCCGACACCCCAGACATATAGCCAAGTATAGCGCGGGAAACGGCTCGCGCTCCTCCGGCGACCTAGTCTAAGGAGTCCGTCTCACTTAAGAAGGCCGGCTGAAGTGATGCACAAATTGGTGCGCAGGATGGGGTTGAAGGATAGCTACTTGACCGGTTCGATCATCCAGCGATGTTGAGCTTCGACCAGCGAAGCCAAGTCCGGATGTCCCCTCAGATATTCAGCGACGAACGGACAGGAAGGAACAACGCTGAGCTTTTGCTGTTGCGCCTGCCGAAGCACGCCCTCGACAAGTTTTGAACCCACCCCGTGCCCCCGCAGAGCCTCCGGAACCTCGGTGTGAATCAGGCGGATCGAATCTCCAGTTTTGCTGTAGAGGAGAAATGCCGTCTCGCCATCCTGTTGCAATTCGAATCGATGCAGCGCGACGTTGTCGAGTATTTTCGCCTCAGGCATTCCTACGATTGTACTTGGGACTGCGAGGCCTACTCACCGGGTCCCTTTGCTCATGTGCACAGCTGTTAAGTTACTTCTTCAGCAGCCCATCGATTCCGGCTTGGGCGATGGCCTCGTCGACCTCCGATTTGGCGCCGCTCGCCGCGATCGCCCCGAGTGTTTGGCCATCGACCTTGATGGGCAAGCCGCCCTGTCCGGGGAAGAAATTCGGATAAGAGAGTGCGGCGGTGTTTCCCGATTTCACCACGTCGGCGGCGTCCTTCGAGGGGCTGCCGTACAAAGCGGCATGCCGGGCTTTTTTCTGTGCCCACTCCTCCGTGTTGATGGAAACACCATCGCCTTTCTGGAGAAAAAGCAGGGCGCCGTTCTCATCCACAATGCAGATGGTGACCGACACGTTCTGGCGCGTGGCCTCGGCTTCGGCGGCGACGACCATCTTCTTGATGGCGGCCAGGTTCAAGTACTTCTTCGAGGGCAGATCTGCGGCCATCAGAGTCCCCATCAGAATGAATGCAATCAGCAGCGATTTGAACATGCGCAGGATGGTATCAATGGGCTCGCGTTTTTCCAAGCGGGACGGCCAAGGCCTCACGGGACATGCGCCCAAGAGCCTAGCTGCCCCGGTTTCGCGATTTCGAAGGAGCATCTGTTTCGTTCTGGCGTGAGGATCTATGGCGCGTGGCTGGCCCGATAAATTGACACGCAGACACCTAGCAAAAATACGCCAAACGCTTCGGGGCTCGAGGCTTTGAGTGTTATCGCCCTTGATTTCGCCAACTCAGGGTTTCTCTTGCATTTTGCGAGTCACGGGTCAGTTCACAGCCCCTCAATTGCAGACCGCCTCCGTGGGAACCAGCGCACTGTCGATGTTGCGGTGCTCGCGCTGCGACGTTTGCTCCGGTGCCTGGGACTTCACCTGGTTCTTCTGCGCGTAAATCCAAAGGTGCCACCCCCAGCGTGAGCCCAGCCAATCTTCGACTTCATGGGGCAGCAGTTTTCCGATGGCCGGAAGCCAATTTGGATTCCAGAACATGACCGACGTTTTAACATCTTCAAATTGCAGGAACATGCGTTGTGCCGATTTCTTTGAGAACACTTGTGAAAGGGGATTGTCGGGCCCGTCGGTGTTCCGGTTAAGCACGTTCTGCGTCTGCAGATACGAATGAGGATTCTGGCGGATGAGTTCTGCATGTCTCCTAAGATCTGTTTCCGACTCGCCAAAAAGCATCCGAGCCAACCGGATACCCTGTTCCGTTCTGAGCAACTGTGCGCGCAAGCGGCGCACAATTCCGAGATTTACGTGGTAATTGAATGAATCACGGTAATAAAGCATCACGGTCGCGCGTCCCCGGGGAGAGAGCACCCGATAAATCTCACGAACTGTCCTCGGAGTATCGGGTGTGTGGTGAAGAACGCCATGGGAGTAGACGAAGTCAAACGAAGAATCGTCGAATGGCAGGCTTTCAGCGTCCCCCTGGACAAAAGATCCTTGCAGACGCGCCAACTGGAAACGCTTGCGAGTTATCGATACTGCGGCGTCAGTAAGGTCGAGCGCAGTGTAATGCGCGCCAGCGCGGGCAAACCGTTCGGCCTCACTGCCGCATCCGCAGCCGATTTCCAGTACTCGCAATCCCTGAGTTCTTTCAAAACACACTGCCGATTCCAGGCGGCGATGGACTTTATATCTGTGGTCGTCGAGGCTGCGATAGAACGCTGGCGTCCCGCAAGGCTCGGTGGTGAACCAAGAGTCACAGGGTGAACGTTGCCAGAAATCCCGAATGCGCGTTTTGATTTTTGAGTTAAGAACGGCCGAGGTTGTAGGTATGGGCTCTGCAGATCCAGAACAAAGCCCTGCACAGGCGGTGCATGATTCAGCCATAAGACATCTCCATCTCCAGAAATGGGAGATTAACGACCAATCAATTGGCCCGCCGCTACAGACTTCTCAGCCAATACAGATAAACCAACCCTGCGAAAGAAATGCCGATAAAGGCGTAGGGCCATAAGTTCGCTGCCTGGCGCAGGAGTTGAGCGGGAGAAGAGACTCGAAAGTTTCGCGACGTGCTCACGGCAGCAGACGAGGTAAGCTAGCGATTTGGACATTACAGATTTCGCGGAACTGGAGCAATAAGCAAAAGTATGTACTCTCGCGCATTTTTCTAGGGGGAAAGTGCAGTCAAACCCAACTATGTTGCAACCTGCGGATTGGCGCGTGGACGGCCCGATGTCGGGTGCTGGCCGACGCAAAAATTATCATGAGCAGCGCAGAGACTCGATCCATTCGACGTATTAGGAGTGAGGTTTGCTTCTGGCCAATGCGAGCATCGCCGCAGCGGGATCGACACCTATTACTCGGTGACCACCTCGGGCCAGCGCACAGAACAGCGTGCCTGTACGACAAACCAAGTCCAGGACACTGCGCGAGGGCGGCCCCGCAAGCGAGAGATAGAACGCGGCGTCTCCGCCATGGGATTCGCCATGTCATAGATCGCTGCGATCTGAGGGTTTTGATAATCCACGCTGTAGCCTGGCTTGCTCGCGGGCAGGATTGTAGAGTTGCGTCTACTCTTGGGATATTTCGGCGCGATCGGGAACAGAAGTCAACATCCCCACCCTGTCGTTCAGAACGCGACAGGGACGGGGCACAATCTAGTTCATGCTACAAACATTTCTGGGCATTGCGTGGGGCCGTCCAGATGACCTACTAAGCGCTTTTCCAATCCCTCGCGGGCCGGATTCAGTTGTTGGCGCAAACGCTCCTTTTCCGAATCACTGAGGGCCGAATAATTACGTGCGGTTTCTACATTGTGCGCGAGCATCTCTGGACGCGGCATGCCGACTACTGCAGTTGTCACCGGCAGCCCCATGGAGTAGCGCAGCAGAGAGTTCATATCCGCTTTGCCGGGACCGTCGCCCACCAGAAATTCCTGGCCTGTAACCTTCATCGCGATCACGCCAAGGTTTTTTGCGTTCGCGGCCGGAAGAGCCAATTCCTCGAAGCGTCCGTTGCGCGATGCATTGAGCGCCATCTGCACGCAGTCGAGATCGTGGCGCTTGATGGCTTCGGCCATGACCTCTCCATTTGTGTGGCTGGTCATGCCGACAAAGCGTGCCATCTTCTGCTCGCGCGCTTCCATCAATCCCTTGAGCGCGCCGTTGGGCGCTTCGATCTTGGCCAGATCGTCCGCCTGTCCCACACTGTGAATGTGTACCAGATCCACGTGATCGGTCTGCAGGCGCTTAAGGCTGCCTTCCAGTCGGCGCAGGAATTCGTCGCGGGTGCGATCGGGAATTTTCGTCGCCAGCCACACTTGCTTACGGCGTGAAGCCATTACCTTGCCCACGCGGGTTTCGCTCTGGCCGTCTCCGTAAGCATATGCCGTGTCGAGATAGGTGATTCCCAGATCGATCGCGCGATTCAGGATCGCGCTGGCGCTGTCTTCGTCTTTGTACATGAGGAATCGGCTGCCGCAGCCGAAAGCAAGGATTGAAACCTTCGCGCCCGTGCGGCCCAGAGCGCGCTTGGGAATTGCATCGCTGGTCGGGGTTGCGACCGCGCCATCGGTAAGCAGCAACAGTGTCGTGCCGGCTGCCGCACCTAGTCCGATACTTTCGAGAAATTGGCGGCGAGAGATTTCGTTGGCCATGGATCCTCCTGCAGACTTCTATGGCAATGTTAGCGCAGATTGATGCCATTCGGGCAAGCACTTCCACCCTTTCCGTTTTGCTTCGCTGGCATGGGCGGAGGGATAATTCCACCGTACGGGCAAGCCATTGATGGACGGTGCCGTCGACAGCTGGATACCTATGGTGGTCCTGACGAACACTCGAGTGCAGATTCTGTTTGCCGCGCTCGTGTTGAGCTCGATCGTGCAGGCTCAATGTCCGATCGATGCGCTGAAGGTAAACGGACGAGTCGAGAGCGCAAGTTCTGAGTCCAAGGTTCGTGTGCAACTTGTTTATCCAAAAAACAAACCAGGCGAGTCTGGCGAGGTTTCCGTGCAAGATGGAAAGTTCCAGATTCCGATCGAGTTTGTGACGACGCAGAGCTCACTTTTTTCCGACTTACCGAAACGATGCGGACGGAAGCCCACAACCGTGATCGTCACTTTGCTCGAAAAAACGG
>Ga0207702_10002511_pt1 | contig 17303 bp, 12 predicted proteins | sample KBSCornC62_FD_184302 | JGI IMG/M metagenome (GOLD analysis project Ga0207702, IMG submission 184302) | Corn rhizosphere microbial communities from Kellogg Biological Station, Michigan, USA - KBS Corn C6-2 (SPAdes) (version 2) | ecosystem: Host-associated > Plants > Roots > Rhizosphere > Soil ...
AGTGTTACGGGATATCTGCTGCAGCCGCAGTTGACGGTCTATTCGGGGTCCAACGTCATTGGGACCAATCAAGGTTGGGACAAGGCGAGCACGATTAACGGCGTGGTCGATAGCACCAGTCCGACTCAAGTGACCGCCTTGACGGCGAGCCTCGGCGCTGCCGCTTTTAAGACGGGAAGTGCGGACTGCGCTATTGTGCTCACGCTCCCGCCTGGCGGCTACACGGCGATCGTCAACGGTTACAACGGCACCGGTGGAATCGCATTGATCGAGGTCTTTGATGGCAACACCAGTCAGGCGAACGCTCACCTCAGCAATATCTCTACACGTAGTTTGGTGAAGAGCGGAGACGATGTGCAGATTGCCGGTTTCATTGTCGGCGGCGCTGGATCCAAAGCCGTTTTGATTCGGGCGAGCGGTCCGGCTCTCAAAACGTCCGGTCTGACCAACACGCTCGCGAACCCGACGATCACTCTCTATTCCGGACAGACCGTGCTCGCGAGCAGCGCGGCTTGGGGCGGTACCTCGCAGTTGACTGCCGCGATGAAGACAGCCGGAGCCACGGTGTGGCCGGCTACAAGTCAGGACTCAGCCATTCTCACAACCCTCGCGCCTGGCGGCTACACCGCGATCGTCAAAGACACGAACGGCGCCGAAGGCGAGGCGCTGGTCGAAGTTTACGAGCTTCCGTAGACCTCGAGGTTAGCAGATCTGATCGCAGAGTCCTCTCTCTCTGCCGTCGAGGCGTGTCTTCACGGCGCACTCGACGTTGCGCTGCGTGAGATCGAGATGTGGATTTTCCAGAGGAAATTCCGCACGTGCAGAGACCCAGCGACGGATCGCGAGAGGAGAGATTTCGCCGATTGAGATCCACGGCTGCCTCTGAGCGTTAGGCTCATAGGGTCAGCGGTGCAGTGTCCCTCGTTTCGATGCCGCACATTTCGTGTTTCAATGACTTTACGAAGGGAGTTCATTGATCCCGTCCGCCTCCCTGCGAAAGGCGGCTTGCGTCGAGAAATGAAATCGGCTTTTCCAGTCCCTTCGCATGAATCCTGTTCTCAAGCTTTTAATCGAGGGCGGCAGCCTCTCCACCGCGCAAATGGCGCAGGTGTTGGGTCTGACCGATCAAGAGATTAATAGTCACCTGGAACAGTTGAAGAAGGACAAAATCTTTCTCGGCTGGCGTCCGGTGCTTAACCTGTCTCAGGAAAGCGCCGCAGCCGTTCGAGCCGTGATCGAAGTCAAAATCACTCCGGAACGGGGCGGTGGCTTCAACAATTTTGCCCAACGGATCAGCCGCTTCGACGAAGTCGAATCCTGCTACCTGATGTCCGGTGGCTACGACCTCCTGGTTTTCGTCACCGGCGGAAGCCTTCAGAAAGTTGCCAATTTCGTGTCGGAGAAATTATCCACGATCGAAGGCGTCCTCTCGACCGCGACGCATTTCATGCTGCGCTCTTACAAGGAACAGCATTTCCTGATGGAAGCACCAGCAGAAGAAACCGGTCGATTGAAGGTCGCGCCCTAAACTGTCCCAGCAGCGAAGTGGCCGCGCCTGCCGTGCTTTTTTGCACGCCATGACGGGACTTCGTTTCTGCGCACCCATAAAATGGATACCAAAGCTTACATCGCCCGCCACGTCATCAACCTACCGCGCTCTGGCATTCGCGACTTTTTTGAAATTGTCGCGAAGATGAAGAACGTCATCTCGTTGGGCATCGGCGAGCCGGACTTCGACACGCCTTGGCATATTCGCGAAGCCGCGATCTATGCGCTCGAAAAGGGCAAGACGCACTACACCTCGAATCTCGGCCTGATCGAGCTGCGCCGCGCGATCTGCAAGTACGTCGAGAAAAACTTCGCCATCACCTATAAACCGGAGGACGAAGTGATCGTCACGGTCGGCGTCTCCGAAGCGATCGACATCGCGATTCGCGCGTTGATCAATCCCGGTGACAAGGTGTTGTTTCACCAACCTTGCTACGTCAGTTATCACCCGAGCGTGACCCTGGCCCATGGCACGGGCGTTCCCGTTCCGACTTACGCGAAAGACAATTTCGCGCTTACGGCGGAGGCTCTCGCCGCGGCGTGGGAACCCGGTTGCAAGCTGCTCATGTTGAACCTGCCGTGCAATCCCACGGGTGGCACCTGCAGCCGTGCTCAACTTGAAGCGATCGCGAAATTCGCGGTGGAAAAAGATCTGCTCGTGCTGAGCGACGAGATTTATTCCGAGCTCACCTTCGACGGCGAACATGTCAGCATCGCGAGTCTACCCGGGATGCAGGAACGCACGATTTTCCTGCACGGTTTTTCCAAGGCGTTCGCGATGACTGGCTGGCGTATTGGTTATGCCTGTGGACCGGCCGAGCTGATCGAAGCCATGATGAAGGTGCATCAATACTCCATGATGTGCGCCTCGATCATCAGTCAGGAAGCCGCGATCGAAGCGCTGGTCCGTGGCGAAGACGGCATGAAAGCGATGCGCGAACAATACCATCGTCGCCGTGATTTCATCGTGCGCCGTCTCAACGAAGCCGGTTTAAAGTGTCACGTCCCGCGGGCTTCTTTTTACGCGTTTCCCTACGTCGGCGGCACCGGGCTGAACGGTCGCGATTTCGCCGTAGGGCTTCTCGAAGCCCAAAAGGTCGCTGTCGTCCCAGGGGCTGCCTTCGGCGCCAACGGTGCCGATTTCGTCCGAGCGTGCTTCGCGACCAGTTACGAACAACTGATCGAGGCTACGGATAAGATCGAGAAGTACTGTCAGACACTGGCGGCTAAGAAAAACTGAGCGCCCTTTTTTCGGGCTGTTTTCAATTGGAGCAGTGCGGTGACTCGTCACCGCTTTCCGAGGCGAAATTTATTTCGCCTTCTAGCGACTAAGATGCGGATGCATGACTGCGGCCGAATAAATTCGTCCGTCCAAGGCGGTGACGAGTCATCGCACGCCAAGCGGAGGGGGGAGCCGCGAGAGTAATTTCGTCCTTCTGTTTCCCGCTTTTGTCAGGCACGCTGTCCGGTTTGCAGGATCGCAGACCTTTCTGCAATCTGCTCTCTTCATTCTTCATTTCAGCCCATGTCCCGCACCGTCGCTATCGTTGGCCGGCCTAATGTCGGCAAAAGCCGTTTGTTCAACCGGCTAGCGCGGAAGCGCATCTCCATTGTTCACGATCAACCGGGAGTGACCCGAGATGTCATCTCGACCGAAATTGCGGACGGCAATTACGTGCTCCTCGACACCGGCGGCCTCGGCCTAACCGGCGGCGACACGCCTGCGCGTTTGATCAAAGCGTCGGAAGAACAGGTGGCCTTCGCGATCGAAACGGCGGATCTGATTCTCTTTCTGATCGACGGCTTGAGCGGTTTAACTCCGCTGGATGAACGCATCGCCTCGCAACTTCGCCGCGGCAAAAAGAAGGTCTTGCTGGTGGTCAACAAAGCCGACTTCGGCGATGAAAAGATTCAATTGGCCGATGCCTACAAACTCGGTCTCGGCGAGCCGGTTTTGGTTTCCGCCGAACATGGACGCGGCGAAAGCGAACTCCGTGAGGTCATCCTTGCGCGTATCGGTCCCGCAGATGTCGCGCCCGAAGCGGAAAAAACGGCAGAGGATCCTCTCTGCGTCTGCTTCGTTGGCCGCCCCAATGTTGGGAAATCATCGCTGAGCAATCGTCTGCTCAACAGCGATCGTTTGATCGTGAGCGACGTTCCCGGAACGACCCGGGACGCGATCGAACTTCCATTCGAATTCAAGGGACGCGATGGAAAACTCTATCCGTTCAAGCTGATCGACACGGCAGGAATCAAAGCCGCAACCAAGCTCGCTTCGCCGGTCGAATACTTTTCCCGCCTCCGTTCGCTCGATGCGATCAAACAAACCGATGTGGTTTTCCTGGTGCTCGATGCCATGGAAGGCGTCACCCAGCAAGATAAGGCGATCGCGGGAGAAGTGATCAAGGAAGGCAAACCGATCGTTATCGTCGTCAACAAGTGGGACCTCGTGCACCAAGCCTTCAAGTCGAAGGATGGCGTGGAGGGATTCGACACCGAGCGCGAATTTCGCGAAAAGTTTGAAAAGGAATTATTCAACCGGCTTTTTTTCACCCCGGGCGCGCCCGTGGTGTTTGTATCCGCGATGAGCGGTTATGAGGTCGATCGGATGTTGAATTCCGCGGTCAAGTTGCACCGCCAGCTCGACACCAAACTTTCAACGGCGCGACTCAACACGACGTTAATCAGGCTCGCCGATCGAACACCTCCGCCGGCGATTGGCGGAAAACGTTTCCGCATTTACTATGCGACGCAGACGATGAATCGGCCATTCCGCATTCGCATTTTCTGCAATCGGGAAGAGAAGTTGACCGAGAGTTATCGCCGGTATCTCGAAGCCGGCGTGGTCGAAGAATTTGGTCTCAATGGTTGCCCGGTCTATTTCGACCTAGTCGGCAAACGGCGCGAAGGCAAACGCACGGGGGGCGGTGGCTCGCGTAAGGGTGGCGCGGATACGGATCGTGCGCAGGAAGATTTTCCTCAAAATTATGAAACTCTCGAAGACTGATTATCGCGGTGGGGAAGCGCTGGTCCTTTCGACCAAGGCGCTGGAATTGATCGTGACGACAGGAGTCGGTCCCCGGGTGCTGTCTTTTCGTTCCTTGGAAGACGACAAGGCGGAGAATCTCTTCCTGCAGTTTCCCGCCAACGAACAACGCGCCAACGGGTTTTATTTTCGTGGAGGCCATCGACTCTGGCATTCGCCGGAAGACATCGTTCGCACCTATCAACCCGATGACGATCCGGTGGCGGTCAAGCCGTTGCCGAAGGGCGTCGCGCTGTCCCAGCCTGTCGAACCCAAAACGGGCCTTCAGAAAGCGATCAAGCTGGAGCTGATTGGTGAGAACACGGTCAAACTCACTCACACGCTGACGAATCAGTGTCTCTGGCCAGTGGAGTGCGCTGCTTGGGCTCTCACGATGTTGCGTCCGGGCGGCTACGGGGTTTTGCCGCTCCTGCCCAAGGGCAGTCACGCGGGGGGCGATTTGCTCCCAACCTATACTCTCATCCCGTGGAGCTACACCGATCTCTCGATGCCAGTCTGGGATCTCCATCGCGATTACATCGGAATCAATGTCGGCAAGGCGAAGGAGGCACAGAAACTGGGCATTTCGAATTATCCGGGATGGTCGGCGTACTGGCTTGATGGCGTTACGTTCGTGAAGCACGCGCCGGTTGTCGCCGGCGCCACGTATTCAGATCTTGGATGCCCGTTCGAAACCTTCACCAACGGCAAGATGATCGAGTTCGAAACGTTGAGCCCCTTGGTTAAACTCGAACCGCGCCAGAGCGTCACGTTGGTCGAGCATTGGACTTTGCTCAACGGCCTGCCCAAGCCGTCGACTGATGCCGCTTTCGGCGAGGTCAAGACGGCGGTGGATTCCTGGATCAAAAAAACGATTTGATGCTGCGGCGGGGCGCGAGCATGCGCTTCGGCCCACTTGGACTTCCATGCGCATCGTTTTCCTCGGTTCTGACCCCATTGCGCTGCCGCTCTTGAATTGGATCGCGGCGAATCCAGAAAGCGTCGGTTCGCTCGTGGGGGTTTTCACGCAGCCGGACCGGCCCGTCGGACGCGGCCAGCAAGTCCTGGCGAACGAGATCAAGACCTGGGCGCAGGCGCGGAGTATTCCGGTGTATCAGCCGGATAAATTAACCGATGACGTGCGCCACGAACTGGAGGCCTTGCATCCCGATATTTCGGTGGTCATGGCCTATGGGCACATTCTGCGGGAGGGTTTCATTGCGACACCTCGTTTGGGCACCCTGAATCTTCACGCCTCGTTGTTGCCGAAATATCGCGGCGCGTCTCCGATTCAGACGGCAATCGCAAACGGAGAGAAGCAAACGGGAGTCTCGCTAATGCGCATCGTGCGCAAGCTCGACGCTGGGCCGGTCGCTGACGTCGAGAAGGTCGACATCGATCCACTCGACACCGCCCGTGAAATCGAAACCAAGCTGGCGGGTGCTTGTGTGCCACTGCTGGCGCGAAACTGGTCCGCCCTTCGCGAGGGAAAGCTCGTCTTCGTTGAGCAAAACGAAGCAGAGGCAACCTTCTGCCGTCGCCTCACCAAGATGGACGGCGGTCTGGATTTTAACGGCTCTGCTGAGTCATTGGCGGCGCGGATCAATGGTCTGTATCCATGGCCTGGATGCACGACCGAAATCAATGGACAAATGATCAAGATCGGTCTGGCCGCGTGCGCGAAGGCGTCCGGGAAATCGGCCGAAGCCAGCGCCGTTCGGACACCGATGGCTGCCGGCACGGTGATCGGGACCACGGGGACGGCGATCGAAGTTGCTACCGGCGACGGCGTGCTGGAGCTCCTTCGTTTGCAGCGACCCGGCGGCAAAATGCTTCCATCTGCGGAATTTATCCGCGGTTTTTCTGTCGCTCTGGGGACGACTTTCCCATCGCGTCCCATGGAGGCGCTGGTGGCGAACGCACCGTTTCCCTACAAAAAAGCATAGGTCTGAAAAGGCGGAGGAGGCCGATCTGAAGCAGGTCGATCGGAGGCCGCTTAATGAAGCTGACGCAGAAGCAATCGAATGAGGAGCGCAGCGACGACCGTGAGAAACACGGGTCGGACGAATTTCGCCCCGCCTTTAACGGCTAAGCGCGTGCCGATCTTTGCGCCAATCAGTTGGCCTGCGCCCATGACGAGTCCGGCGCGAAAATCTACCTTTTTTGCAGCGAGGAAAAATGCGAAACCCACGACGTTGCTGGTAGCGTTCATCACCTTCGTCGTGGCCGTGGCAGCCAAGAATTCGAATCCAAGCAAAGCAATGAGCAACACAGTCCAGAATGATCCGGTGCCAGGCCCGAGGAAACCGTCGTAAAAACCGAGCGTCAGCCCGAAGCCGACGAAAAACAACGTGCCATTGACCTTCGGTATTTGAGCCCGCAAGCCGGCTTGCGGGCGTGCGATGGTGTAGGCAAGGACGATCAGGAGGAGGACGGGCAGAATCTGTTGGAGCAGTGCTTGCGACAATGAATCGGCGAGCGCCGCGCCAAACAGAGCGCCGATGGCGGTGCAGACAATGCCCGAAATGCAATCGCGCCAGTTGACCAAGCCCGCTCGCGAGTAGTGCCAAGCAGCGCTTGTGCTGCCAAAGCTCGCTTGAAACTTGTTTGTACCGAGCGCGAAAGGAGCGGGGAGTCCCACGCTGAGCAGAGCCGGCAGCGTGAGCAGACCGCCGCCACCAGCAATCGAATCGACCGTCCCAGCAGCCAGGCCGACGAAAAAAAGAACGGGGTAGATCCACGCTCGAAACTCCATGGCGCGAGACTTGGTTTGCGAGGTCACGTCGTCGAACCGAAAGCCGCGGTGGGTGGTCGCGCCGGCGTTCGCTTTGACACGGCAGGGTTTGCCAGATTGCGTGGCGGCCTTCCCGTCTGATGAGCGAACATCTCAATCCGCCGATCTCGCCTCCGATTACTCCCTCGTCGGGAGAGCATCGCCTCTCTGATGCGCACGGGACGGTGGTGGTGCCCTCGGGCGCGTCGTTTTGGAGGAAGCTTTTGGCTTTCTCCGGGCCGGGATTTCTTGTCGCCGTGGGTTACATGGATCCAGGAAACTGGGCTACCGATATCGGAGGTGGCTCGGCTTTCGGTTACACGCTGCTGAGCGTGGTGTTTTTCTCGAACTTGATGGCGGTTTTGCTCCAGTCGCTCTGCGCGAAACTCGGGATCGTCACGGGACGTGATTTGGCCCAAGCCTGCCGCGATCATTACTCCAAGCCGGTGGTGATCTCGCTTTGGCTTTTGTGTGAGTTGGCCATCTGCGCCTGCGATTTGGCCGAAGTGATTGGGACGGCGATTGCCTTAAAGTTGCTGTTCCATCTTCCGCTCATCGTCGGCGTAATTCTCACCGCCCTCGATGTGGTCGCGGTTTTGTTACTCGCGCACAAAGGATTCCGACGATTGGAAGCGGTGGTGATCGCGTTGATGGGATTGATCACCCTCTGCTTCGGACTGGAAATCTTTTTCTCGAAACCGGTTTTTTCGGACGTATTCGCGGGGTTCATACCGACACTCGAACTCGTGCGTAATCCGCAGATGCTTTACATGGGCATCGCCATTCTGGGCGCGACGGTCATGCCGCATAACTTGTACCTGCACTCTTCCGTCGTACAAACGAGGAAGTATGCCCAGAACACATCTGCAAAACGCGAGGCGTTGCTCTTCGCCAATCTCGATTCGGCCATCGCCTTAACCGCGGCTCTTTTTGTAAACGCCGCGATCTTGATCGTTGCAGCGGCGGCGTTTCATACGCGCGGTCGTCACGACGTCGCAGAGATTCAGGATGCTTACGTGTTGCTCTCGCCGACCCTCGGTGTGGCCGTAGCCGGTGTGCTGTTCGCCGTGGCCCTGCTCGCATCGGGCCAGAACTCGACGCTGACCGGGACCTTGGCTGGCCAGATCGTGATGGAAGGTTTTCTCCACATTCGTCTTCGGCCCTGGGTGCGCCGGCTCGTCACGCGCGGGTTGGCGATCATTCCTGCCGTGATTTGCGCAGCGATGTACGGCGACTCGGGCACGACCAAGCTGATCGTGCTCTCGCAGGTGGTATTGAGTCTGCAATTACCGTTCGCGGTGGTTCCACTGGTCATGTTCACGAATGATCGGAAGAAGATGGGCGAATTCGTGAATGCGCGTTGGCTCCGAATACTGGCGTGGGTCGTCGCGGGGTTGATCATCGTGCTGAACGTCAAACTCGTCTACGACTTTGTCGTGGGAAATTGAATACGATGTATAAACGTATCCTTGTCGCTTTGGAGAACGCGCGGTCGGACAAGACCGTTCTTTCGCACGTCTCACAACTCGCCCGGCTCGTAGGCGCGGAGCTCGTATTGTTTCACGTGGCGGATGGATTCGCCGCGCGCAATTTCAAGCAGTTGGATCTGGCCGAGTCCGAGGAAATCAAAGCCGATCGAAGCTACCTCGAAGAAATCGCACAAAGTCTGCGCGACACGGGGTTGGTCGTAAAAGCGGTCTTGGCGATGGGCAACCCGCCGCAGGAAATCTTGCGCGCCGCGGAGGTGGAGCTATGCGACTTGATCGCGATGACGTCACACGGTCACAAACTCCTCGCCGATCTTTTTCTCGGCAGCACGATTGACCGTGTGCGACACAACACGCACATCCCGATTTTGGTCGTGCGAGAGCCGAAGAAGACTCAAGGGTAGGGCGAGGCGGTGCGATTTCAAGTGAGGCGATCCGCGCGGTCCAAGAGCGCTGTTCGTAGGTCAGTAAAATAGCTTCCTCGGCGAAATTTATTATTCCGAAGCCGAAATGAATTTCGGCTTGGAAGGCGGCAATGAATCGCCGCACTCCAAATTGGTGAGCGATCAAACGAGTCGTTTGGCTTAACTTTCAGCCCGCGTGAGCCATGAGCTTTTTCCTGCGCGCAATCGCGCGCTCGTACGAAGCGAGCTGCTTCGGGATCACGACTTCCGAGGCAAAGGGCTTCAGACCTTCCTTCCTCGCCAGGGCGCCCATCGCTTTGCGCGCCGCGGGATTGTCCAAGAAATAGTTGATTTGCTTCGCAATCTCGCTCGGCGATTTCGGCGGAACGAGTAGCCCGTATTTTCCTCCGCCGAGAAGTTCAGCCATGCCGCCGTTGTTGGTGCAGACGACGCCGCGGGCCGCCGACATAGCTTCGAGCACGACGAACCCAAAGCTTTCCCAACGGCTCGGAAAAACGCAGATATCTGTTTTGGCGAGGTATTGAGAAATTTGATTCAGCGGGACTTTCCCGACAAACTCGATGCGATCGATGTACTTTTGAGCCAGACCACGGCAAACGTACTCCTTCATGTTCAAGCCGGGTAGTGGCGAAGCGCTCCACGCGCCGACGAAACGGAAGCGCGCATTGGGATGGCGATCGAAAATAAGCGGAAACGCCTTCGTGAGATCCTGCACGCCTTTGCGCCATTCGAGCCGACCGAGAAACGTAATGACCTGGGTGTCCGTATCGACTGGTATGGCGGTGATTTCCGCGGGCGGCTCATACGTGTAAGGCACAAGAGAAACGCGATCGAAATCTGCTCCCCAGGTTTTACAGACGACGTCTGCGACGGCGTGAGAAGGCGCGGCGATCTCGTCGGCGTTGAGCAGGTGCTGTTTCTCTTCCGCAAAAATCGGATCCTCGCGCTTGGCGAGCGCGTGGACATTCATCGTTTTCAAAACGTACCAATAAAGCCGAAGTTGATTCCAGAAGTCGGTTCGACTGTACGGAAACTTGCCGACCTTCGCCGCGAAAAAATATGGCGTATGCAGTTTGACGACATACGGGAGCTGCTGCAAAGCGCGGACGACATAGCGCGCCTCGGCATTAAAATCAGGCCCTTCGAGAACGTCGAACGGTTTGGCCCGATGCCGCTGCAAGAACACAGGTACGATCGCCGTCGCGAAAGCGTGTCGGTCGATTTTGAGGCGATGGATAACGACGCCATGTTCGTTGATCGTTTGATCCGTGCGCGTGGTGCTCCCACAGAAAACCTCGACCTCGGCACCGGCATCGGCGAGAGCGTCCGCGATTTGCGCTACGTAAGTGGCGATACCGCCTAACGCGGTATCGGGGGGAAGTTCATAGCTGACGAACGCTATTCTCATGGTTCAGCGTGACGCTGTCGGCGATGCGCACATAGCCGTGATGGCTTTGATACGGCCACATACCACCGGCGATCACGCCCGGATGAACCTCGAAGTTGAACAGGTTTTCGCCATCGAGGTAACGCGTGGCGTCGTTGGGGCGGTAGATGAAAGCATCCAAAGTGTAGCGGCCCGGCATCAGGCGAAGCTGGCGCGCGGAAATCGCGACCTCGGTTTCGCCGCGAATCTCAAACGGCGCAATGCCTTCTTCTGGCGTGCAAATCGAAGTGACCACGTCGCCAAAGCTATTTTTGATTTGGACAACGAGAGCTGCTTTGCTGAACGGTTTTTGGGAAGCGATCCGGAAGCGGAAAATGTAATCTTCGCCGAAGATCAACTGATTGATCGGCAGATCGTCGACTGCCTGGTGAATGGCGCCGCTGACCAACTGAAGGCCATGCGCCGAGACGGGTTGGCCCGTCTTGACTGTGGTCTCGTTGAGATAATCGACCACGAGCTTATCGGCCGGGCCGACCTGGCGAACCTGGCCTTTTTGTAACCAGACCGCGCGGTTACAAAGGCTCTTCACCGCAGCCATATTGTGACTAACGAAGATGACGGTGCGGCCACCTTCGCGGGAAACTTCCTTCATCTTGCCCAAGCACTTGTTTTGGAATTCGGCGTCACCGACCGCGAGCACTTCGTCGATGATCAGAATCTCCGGTTCGAGATGGGCGGCGACCGCGAACGCGAGGCGCACGTACATACCGGACGAGTAGCGCTTGACCGGCGTATCGATAAACTGACCGATCTCGGCGAAGTCGACGATCGCGTCGAACTTACGACGAATCTCGGGCCGATTCATGCCGAGAATTGCGCCATTGAGGAAAACGTTTTCGCGACCGCTGAGCTCGGGGTGAAAGCCCGTGCCGACTTCGAGCAGGCTGGCAATGCGGCCGCGGATGCGAATTTCGCCCGTGGTCGGCTCGGTGATGCGGCTGATGATCTTTAACAGCGTGCTCTTGCCGGCCCCGTTTTTACCAACGATGCCCAGAACCTCGCCCCGCTCGACGTCGAAGGATACGTCGCGCAACGACCAGAAATCGGTCTTCGCATCATCCGCAGCCCTATCTTTGGACGGATTTTTCCGCGCTAACCACCAGCGCTCCAATTCCTCGCGAAAGGAGCCCGCGCCGAGTTTGCCGAGGCGATATTTCTTGGAGATTCCGGAAACGTTGATGATGGGACTAGGCATACTGCTAAAGATTGGCGAAATAAGCGGACGCACGGTACGAGGCGGCGGGCGGGAGTTCCAACACTTTCTTCGAGATCTCTGCGCAAGCCGCTGAGATCTCTTGTGAAGAATGAAGAATGCAGAGTGATGAATGATGAGCTGGGGCGCTGGGCCGCGCCGATATCCGGATGCCGCTTGTATCGGAAGCGGAGCATGCCAAGCGGCCGATTGTATTGCCGGTCAGTGGGATTAGAAAGGTTAGCGTTCCGCTCCAGTCTTTTTGCCGTTCATTCTGCATTCTGCAATCATCACTCTGCATTAGACTTCTCAGAGCGGAGCCAATGCGTAGTTTACACTTGCGGGCCACTCGCCGCGCTGAGAAGGTCGACGTTTGCGGCAGATCTTTCTAAGTGATTCGCGCGCCGCATGCTCCCGCGAATCCTTCACTGTCAGTATAACCTTCAACCACAGTCCCGCCTTTGCGGGATGAATGCGAACGGCGCGCGCCTCCGGAGCAAAGCGTTAGCCTTTCGTTTGCTATACAATGAGTTCGATTATGCAAGAACTGCTCGCGCAGTCCTCCTTCGATAAACTGAAGGAAGGCTCCATCGTAGCAGGTACCATCACTGAAATCCGCCAGAACGAAGTCGTCGTCGACATCGGCGGTAAATCCGAGGGCGTCGTGCCCGCGAACGAGTTTATCGACTTGGGCGACCTCCAAATTGGTTCCCAGATCGAAGTTTATCTCGAAAAGTTGGAAGATAAGAGCGGCGCACCCGTTCTGTCCTTCGACAAAGCCGAGCAGAAGAAAAACTGGGATAACATCCTCACCAAATTTCCGGAAGGCTCCGTCGTCGCTGGCCGCGTCAAGGCGAAGGTTAAGGGCGGCCTGATCGTTTCGATCGGCGTCGATTCCTTCCTGCCCGCCTCGCACATCGACGTGCAGCCTCCGAAGAATCTCGATCAGTACGTGGGCCAAACCTACGACTTCAAGGTTCTCAAAATCAATCTCGACCGAAAGAACATCGTTCTTTCCCGCCGCGAGTTGATCGAACAACAGCGCACCGACAAGCGTCGTGCTTTGTTGGATACAATTCAGCCGGGCCAAGTCCGCAAGGGCGTGGTCAAGAACATCACCGATTTCGGTGCGTTCATCGATCTCGACGGTATGGATGGCTTGCTGCACATCACCGACATGAGCTGGGGCCGGATTTCGCATCCCTCCGAAATGCTCAAGCAGGGTGAAGAAGTGCAGGTTATGATCATCGAAGTGAACCGCGAAAAAGAACGCGTTTCCCTCGGTCTCAAACAAACCACCAAGAATCCTTGGGACGATATCGAGCACAAGTTCCCGGTCGGAGCCAAAGTTCGCGGAAAGGTCGTCAATCTCGTTCCGTACGGCGCATTCGTGGAAATCGAACCCGGCGTCGAAGGCCTCGTGCACATCACCGAGATGTCTTGGACGAAACGCATCTCGAAGCCTTCCGAACTGCTCAAAGTCGGTCAGGAACTCGATGCGGTGGTCCTCGGGATCCAGAAGGAAGAACAGAAGATCTCCCTCGGCCTCCGTCAGTTGGAGCCGAACCCGTGGGATATGGTTCGCCACAACTATCCGATCGGTGCCCGCGTCCGCGGCAAGGTTCGCAACATGACCACCTACGGCGCCTTCATCGAACTCGAAGAAGGTATCGACGGTATGGTTCACGTCTCGGACATGAGCTGGACCCGCAAGGTCAACCACCCAAGCGAAGTGCTCAAGAAGGGCGACGAAGTCGACGCGATCGTGCTCGACGTCGATCCGACTCAGCAGCGCATCAGCCTCGGCATGAAGCAGCTCGCCACCGATCCGTGGAGCGATATCGACGCGCACTTCAAGATCGGCGACGTCGTACAGGGGACCGTTACCAAGATCACTTCCTTCGGCGCCTTTGTGGAGCTCAAGGACGGGATCGACGGCCTCGTGCATATCTCGCAGATCAGCGAAGACCGCATCGACAAGGTCAAAGATGTGCTCAAGCCCGGCCAAGCGGTCACGGCTCGCGTCATCAAGATCGATCGCGACGAACGCCGTCTTGGTCTCTCGATCAAGGCTGCGAACTACTCCGAACAGCAGCTTGCTGCGGAGACTGCGACGTACGAAGCGCTCAATCGCAATACGAGCAACGACATGATGAACCTCGGCGACATTCTCGACGAGGCGTCCCGCAAGGATTAATTCACTCTCGCTGTAGTTTTTTACTCTCGGGCGCCCGATGCTGTCGGGCGCCTTTTTTTGGCCTGATTTGACGATTTTTTTGTGGGGTTGGACGGTCTGTTAGTTGACGGGACCGTTACAGGTCACAATTTCTAGGGATACCCGCGGCGCAACGTGCCCCTATCGCCCGCCGCTTTTCCCCATGAAACTTCGCCTGTGGCCTTCCTTGTGGCTCATCATACCCGTTAGTTTGTTCGCGCAAACGGCTCCCACCGTCACGGCGCCGCCGACGCCGACTACGATCACAGTCGACGCAACGCAGGTTGTGCAAACGCTCGATCCGCGCTTTTACGGGATCAATCTCGTCATTTGGGATGACCTCATGACCAAGGCACCCACGCCGGCATTGGTGGACGCATTGCACCAAAATATCTTCCGCTACCCAGGCGGCAGCTTGTCCGACGAATATAACTGGGCGACCCATTCTCAGACGGTCGGCACGATGTGGAATGGCTGGCCTAATACTATTCCGATGTTCGCCCAGTTTATCGAGCAACGAGGTGCGCAGGGGATTGTAACTGTCAATTACGGCACCGGAACGCCACAAATGGCCGAGGCCTTGGTGGCATATCTCAATGCTTCGTCCACGGCGGGCGACGCCATCGGCGTTGATTCGCAGGGAACCGATTGGAAGACGGTTGGCTTTTGGGCCAGCCTTCGCGGGTCTTCTGCGACCGTGACCCCCGACGACGGCTACAATTTCTTGCGCATCGGTCATCCCTTACCGTTCGGCGTTAAGTACTGGGAAGTCGGAAACGAAATTTACGGATCTTCTTGGGAAACAGATCAGCACGGCAAAGCAGGAAGTGGGCTGTCAGGTGTGGCTCACGATCCTTATACGTACGCTCAAGCGTTCGCCTCCTTTCAGAAAGCAATGTACGCTGCCGACGCGACGATCCATATCGGCGCGGTGACCACGCAATTAGAAAATGATTACGGTCTCGGCACGCACGCGGTAACGAATCCGAACACGAATAAGTCTTACACGGGTTGGACGCCGGTGATGCTTGCGACGATGAAGGCAGCTTATGTTGCACCGGATTTTCTCATCTATCACTATTATCCGCAGAACGCGAAACTAGAGAACGACAACGTTCTGATGCAGGCCGGCCCGGTTATGAAAACCGTCGCGACAGATATTCGCCAGCGGTTGAACGACTATCTTGGTGTTGCGAGGGCCAACAATGTCGAACTGATGGTCACTGAAATTAATTCGGTGAGTGCAAATCCCGGAAAGCAGACAGCAAATTTGGTCAATGGACTGTTCTATGCAGATGCTTTGGGTTCGATCGCCCAGACCGAATTCAAAACGGCGATATGGTGGGATCTCCACAACAGTGTGAACAACGACCCTGCGAACGATAACGAAAGTCCGTCTCTCTACGGATGGCGGCTTTTCGGGTGCTACGACATCATTGCGGGCACGAACTTCTCTCCGTCGGTAGGAAACAATGAACCATTGCCAGTCTACTACGGCGTGAAGTTGCTGTCACACTGGGCTCGCCCGGGTGATCGCATCGTCGCAACGCAAAGTAACTATAATTGGCTCTCCGCTTACAGCGCCAAACTGAACGATGGGACCCTGGCCATTCTGGTCATCAATAAAAATCCAACGACCGATGTGCAGGCCCAAATTTCCCTAACCGGTTATAATACGCCATCGGGAACCGCGACCGTTTATAGCTATGGGAAAACGAACGACGCCCAGTACTCGCCCACACCCGATTTGACGATTTCCACGATCACGCCGGTTTCGACCAATTTTAGTTATACGTTCCCTTCTTACTCGATGACGGTGATTCGTCTGAGTCAGCCGCCGACAGCGCCTTCGATTACCGCTCAACCGGCAGCAACGGCTGTCCCCTTGGGTAATACAGCCACTTTTTCTGTCGGCGTCGATGGAACGGGTCCATTTTCGTATCAATGGTCCAAGGACGATGTCGCGATTAGTGGTGCGACGGCTGCGACGCTTAGCATCGCGAACGTTCAGCCGAGCGATTTCGGCTCTTACACCGTGTCGGTCACGAATAGTGTGAGTTCCCTCTCGAGTCAGCCTGCGATCCTGGAACAGAGCACCGCTCATCTGAGTAACGTTTCCATGCGCGTACAGGCGGCTCAGGCAACTGGTGGAGACACCACTCCGATTGTCGGCGTTATTTTGTCCGGCTCGGGTACGGCTCCCGTCCTTGTCCGTGCGCTCGGGCCAGCTCTAATCAAGCAAGGTCTGACGTCGTCTCAGGTGTTGGCAGATCCTGTGTTTGCGCTTTATTCGGGCCAGACCCAGATCGCTCAAAACGACAATTGGGACGCGTCTGCAGCCACACAGATGGCGGCCTTTCCCGCGATCCCTCTCGATACAAACAGCCTCGACGCGGCTATTATCCAGCCTGTCACTCCCGGCGGCTACACGGCTCTTCTGCAGACGAAGAACAACGCGCAAGGCATCGGTTTGCTTGAAGTGTACTCGATCGAGGGCCAAACGGCGAAGCTCAGCAACATCTCTGGACGCGCTCTGGTTGGCACCGGCGCGAACGTGCTGATTGCGGGATTCATCGTTTCTGGTAACGGCTCTGTCAATGTGCTGGTTCGAGGACTGGGGCCAAGTTTAGTTTCTCAGGGAGTAGGCACGGCTTCCGCATTAGTTAATCCGACGATCGACGTCTACGCCGGGGCCACCTGGATCGGCGGCAACGACGACTGGGCCTATGCCAAAGACGTCGCCTCGATCACGACAGCGATGTCGAAAACGGGGGCCCTTCCGTTGATGGATAAAGAGTCTGCGCTAACCTTAACTCTCACCGCTGGCATTCCCTATACGGTGATTGTTTCTGGAGCAGGTGGAACGACTGGAGTTGGACTAGCGGAAGTTTTCCAAGTCCCTTGATTTGCCTCGATATCGAAAATCTGAATACGTCGCTAGAGCCCATGTGGCTTTGGCGATTTTTTTTGCGCGGAGGGGAGCGGCCCTCCTTAGTTTTCGCATGAATATTTCCCGCATCCATCACGTCGCTGTGATCTGTTCCGACTATGCGGCGTCGAAGCGCTTCTACACCGAAATACTCGGTTTGCCGATCATTGCGGAAACATATCGCGAGAAGAGGCAGTCGTATAAACTGGATCTGCAGTTGCCGAGTGGCGCCCAGATCGAGTTGTTTTCATTTCCCGATTCA
>Ga0207702_10002512_pt1 | contig 17303 bp, 24 predicted proteins | sample KBSCornC62_FD_184302 | JGI IMG/M metagenome (GOLD analysis project Ga0207702, IMG submission 184302) | Corn rhizosphere microbial communities from Kellogg Biological Station, Michigan, USA - KBS Corn C6-2 (SPAdes) (version 2) | ecosystem: Host-associated > Plants > Roots > Rhizosphere > Soil ...
TGGCTCTATTCCTTCCGGTGTCGCGCTTACACGTTCATCCACCGGCACCTACGTCAACAGTGCGGGCACGATGGCGAGCGCGGCCACCGATGTTGCGCGCTTCGACTATAACCCGGCGACGCTTGGCTTCAATGGCGTCATCATTGAACCATCGCGCACAAATCTTGTGCTGAGAACGGACGCATCAACGGCTGTGGCTGGCGCGGTAGGGTCTGGCGGCTCTTTGCCTACTGGGTGGTCTGGGTCTGGAACTGGTCTGACGTACACAATCGTCGGCACCGGGACCGAGGATGGCATCTCCTATGTTGACCTTCGCATCCAGGGGACGACCGGCGCGACATTCCACACAATCAATTTCGGCAATGTCAGCAGCCTCGTCACGTCAACTGCGTATGCCGGGTCGTTCTACGCGCGGATTGTGTCGGGCGCTCTCACGAACATCACGGCGTCCTCACTAATCTTTCGCTATAATCTGTCGCCATCGGGCAGCACCGACATCTCGGCGACCGGCATCTTGGCCAGTATAAACTCGGTGACGGGCCTCAGAAATGGCCGCGTGCAGGTGACAGGAACGACAGCTGGGACGCTGAGCGGAAGCGGGTCGTTCTTCCTCCAAGGAAACCATGGCAGCGGCAATGCGGTAGACTACACGATTCGCATCGGGTTTCCGCAGCTAGAGGCCGGTGCGGCGCCGTCTACGTTCATTACTACCGCCGGTTCTGCGGCGACCAGAGCTGCCGATGCAATGACGGTCACTGTTCCCATCGGCATCGGAACACTCACATTCACGTTCGATAACAATTCGTCGCAGAGCGTCAGTGTTTCTCCAGGCACCTATAGCGTGCCGACAACACTCAACCGCGCGCGCATCAGGCAGATTGTGGGATTGTAAATTGGAGCATACTATTATGAGCGAAGAAATTCTTCCGATGGATCAAGTACAGGTCGATGCGCCGGCTGAATCGCAGGAGCAAAAGGATCAGCGCGAGCGCGACGAGCGCGGACGATTTGCGTCGAAGCAGGATCATCCCGAAGGCGAAGGTCCGCGCGGCAAGCCTGATCAGGACGTTGCAATCCGCCGCTATGCTCAGGAGCGCGATGAAGCCCGCAAGGCAGCCGAAGAGGCGAAGGCGGCGCATTTGGCGCTCCAGAAGCGCTTGGATGATATGTCGGCCATCGCGGGCGGCAAAGATCCCAATGAGCAGGAAGCGCCCGATCCGCTCAAGCCGCTGGTCGAAAAGGTCGAGGCGATCGACAAGCGCCTCCAGACGGCTGACGAACAGCGCCAGGCCGAGGTATTTGAAGCCCAGGTTCGGCAATTTGCCGACATGGACGAGCAGCGCTTTCGCCAACAGCAGCCCGACTTCCCCAATGCCGTGCAGCATTACATCCAGTCGCGCATCAACGAACTGCAGGCGTTCGGGATCGAGGGCGCTCAGGCCGAGCAGATTTTGGTGGCCGAAGCGCAGCAGCTTCTTCGGGAAAGCGCGCTGAACAATCGCTCCCCGGCAGAATCGATCTATCGGATGGCGCAGGCGCGCGGCTACAACGGCTCGAACGTCGTTCCGATGCCGCAAACGCAGAACCGGCAGACGGGAACTCCTGGCGGCCGCTCATTCGGTAATGGTGCCGGCGCCGCTCCTGGAGCGGTTACGGCTCAGCAGCTCGCGGCGATGTCCGAGGAAGATTACAACACATTTCGTCAGACGCCTGAAGGCCGCGCTGCGATCAAGCGGGCTATGGGCGGCTGACTCTTGCATTGAACAAAAAATGTCAGTAGTGTAATCGCCAACGGCGATTTTCAGCGCATAACTTAGCTGGATTTCGCCATCACGCAGCCCCGAAGCGGATGAGGGGAAGGCGCGGACTGCCTCAAGTGTCCCTCGCACACTCCCGGCGAATGGGGGTTCGCACCGGCCAAGCGCAGCGGCCGACCGAACTCAATCCATTCTTGGGGAGCCATCATGGCATACACCGAATATACAACCGGCCACGCGCTAAGCCCGACGATTTGGGAACGCGAGCTGGCGGCCGAAGCAATCCAGCAAACCTATGTCTGGTCGTTCATGGGGACGAGCAGCAACGCCCTACTTGTCAACAAGACCGATTTCTCGACCAAGGCCGGCGACAAACTCGTCATGGGGCTGCGCCCGCAGCTTACTGGTCGCGGTACGACCGGCGACGATACGCTGCACGGCAACGAGGAGGCACTGGTCACGTTCAACGATCAGTTCACCATCAACCAGATCCGTCATGCCGTCATCTCGAAGGGCCGCATGTCCGAACAGCGTGTTGCCTTCAACATGCGGACGGAAGCCAAGGATGGTTTGGCCGATTGGTTCGCCACCCGCTTCGATACGTGGTTTTTCAACCAGATCGGCGGCGCCACCTATCAGACCGATACGGCCTATACCGGCTTCAACGCGGTCGTTGCGGTGGACTCGGGCCACATCCTGCGCCCGAACAGCCGCACGACGGACGAATCCCTTACGACCGGCGACGAATTGACGCTGGTCCAGCTTGACCGCATCGCGGCCCGGCTTCGTCAGGGAACCTATGCGTCCACCGGTGTGATGCCGATCCGCCCGATCAAGATCAAGGGCGGCAATTATTATGTGATGTTCGTCCACCCCAACCAGGTGCAAAGCCTGCGCTCGCAGACTTCCACCGGGCAGTGGGCAGACTTGCAGCGCGCGGCCATCCAGGGCGGCATGCAGGATCTTCCGCTGTTCACCGGCGGCGATTATGTCGGCATGTATAACGGCATCGTCCTCCACCAGTCGGAGAAGGTGCCTTACGGCGTCAATTCGACCACGGGAGCCGCCGTCACCAATGCCCGCCGCGCCGTTCTCTGCGGTGCTCAGGCAGCCATGTTCGGCACGGGCGGCGAGACCCCCAGCGACGACAAGAAGTTCAAATGGGTCGAGGAACGCTTCGACTATGAGAACCAGCTTGGCGTTTCGGCATGGTCCATCTGCGGCCTGAAAGCCTCGCAATTCAACAACGCACGGTTCGGGACGTTCATCCTCCCGACCTACGCCCCGCTGGTTTGAGGAGGCCAAGATGGCAGTAGCACGTCAATTCGAACTTCAGGCGGTCCATTATCTGCGTAAGGACATCGCCTTCAACACGACCAACATCGCGGCCGGCGTCGAAATCGGCGCCGTTCCGGTGGGCGCCAAGATCAAGCAGATCATCGTCTATGTGGACGAGGCGTTCAACGCCGGGACGACCAACGTCCTTGTCGCTGGCACCACGGCGACCGGGACCGATCTGGTTGCCGCGTCGGACGTGACCGAAGGCACGATCGGGGTCTATACCCCGGCCGACGCCGCCAATCAGGGGCGCGGGCTGGTGTTCGCTGCGGACACCACGCTCTACGTCTCCTATGCGCAGACGGGTACGGCGGCGACCACGGGCAAGGCGGTCGTCATCGTCTCCTATGTGCCCAAGGCCTGACCGATGGCTCAGGTTGTCTTCAAGTCAACGCCGGGCGCTGCTTACGAGTATGCCGAACTCGAAGGCGGTGAGACGATGAAGGATTACGAGCGCGCCTCGATGCTCGATGATTTCATCGCCGAAAATGGCCTGATCCCCGTCGAAGCGACGTTCGAGGGGGAAAAGCCAGTGCACAAATATGGGCGTTATTTCACCGTCGAAGCCGACAAGCCTCGCCGTGGCCGTCCGCCCAAGCAGCCTGAAGACGAATAGATGACGTTCGGGGCCATCAAGGCACGCATTCAGAATGAATTGGTGCGCCCCGACCTCACGTCTGAAATCGCACTCGCGGTTCAGGATGCGATCAAGGAAGCGTCAAAGGAGCGTTTCTGGTTCAATGAAATCATCGGCCTGACCTTCAACACGGTTGCCGGCCAGGACTATTACGATGTTCACGATCTTGCTGAGATCCCGCTGATCGGCCGTATCGACAGCCTTTATATTCTGACGCCGCAGGGCCAGCGCTGGAATCTCGATTACGTCAATCACGCAGCGTTCGACCGCTGGCACGATGGCGATCAGGTCATTACTCCGACTCCGACGCCTACACCAACCCCGACGCCTACTCCGACGCCAACGCCTTCACTGTCTCCGGTGATCGCGACGGATGCCGCGCAGTCGGTTGAGGAGAACGCGCTGCTCTCGATCGCACTGGTGGCCGATCAGTTCGTAAGCTGGGCGATAGCCGGCGGGATCGACGCCGCGCAGTTCGAAATCAACGGCTCGACGCTGCGGTGGGTCGGCAACGGCACCAAGGATTTCGAGGCGCCGACCGATAACAACCACGACAACGCCTATGTGGTGCTCGTGAGCGCGGTAAACGCCACCAGCCTCGCCACCACCAAGCAAATCACCGTCTCGGTCACCGACGTTGCCGATACCGCCCATAGTTACGCGCAATATGCGGCCATCCTGGAGGATGTGTGATGCTGAAAGGGCAGCCCGCATATTATTCGCGCTACGGCAACGGCATCCAGCTCTACATGGTGCCGGACCAGGTTTACCCGGTCTTCATCAACGGCACGACCCGCTTCGCGCCGCTGGTCAATGACAGCGACAGCAACCCCTATCTGGACGAGGGCGAGCAGTACATTCGCGCGCTCGCCAAGGCGTACATTCTGGAAGACGTGATCCGCGACATTCAGAGCGCTGATCGTCAGTGGACACTGGCCACCAAGTTCAAGAAGGATCTCATTGAGGAGTCATCGGGACGCGCCGCCACCAATAGCTTGAAGCCTTATCTATGAGCGGGCTGCTCTCCTCATTGGCGGGAATGGTGCGGCAGGCAGGGTCGCAATACCCGTTCATCAATCAATTCAATCCGCTGGTGTCGTTGGGGCGAGGTGAAGGGTACGCGGAGACATGGCCTGCTAATGAAACTGGCGATGCCTCTTATCCGCGCCCTGAAGAGTTCCCAATGGATAGGATTGGCGTGCAAGTATTTAGGCCAGATGCGTTCGGCCCCAGTGATCTTGCTGCTGAGATGCTTCATGTGGACCCAAGGGCGAATGAATCGCGCGCGAGGCTTCTACAGTCCCTTACGCCGAGCCAAATTGCGACGTTGAAAGCAGGATCAGGCGATTATCAGGAATCGATGCGCTCGGGCCAGCCTGAGCGAAAGGCGCTGGAAAATGCCGTTGATGCCGCAATGCGCGGATACACGGTAAACCAGTGGCCGCAATCTGCGAATGATCAGATGAACTATATGCCCGCGCAACGGAGCATATTGGATCACCTCAGAAATTACATGCTCACGGGCAAAGACCCGGATAATGCCTTTAGGCCATCAGCGGGGATGGTGCGATGACGGCACCGATCCCTATCATCTTCGGTGCGTGGAAGCCCGATCAGGCGACGTTTCAGTCGGACGCGCTGACCGACGCGCTCAATGTCGTTCCGGTTCCCGGTGGCTATGGCCCGACGCACGGCTTCAACCTCGTTGATGGCGTGACGATTACACCGCCTATTCTGGGCGCGACAGTGTTCTCCGACACTTCGGACGCCAGCTTTATCTATGCCGGTTCGGGCGATGACATCTATGTCTCGAACAACGGCGCGGTCTTCTCCTCCAAATATCACAATGCAACGCCGCTGAGCCCGCTCAATAGCTGGCAGTTCGCGCGGTTCGTCGGCAAGGCGATTGCCGTCCAGTTGGGCGCGCAAACAGTCGCCGGTGACATCGGGCAAACGATGACGGCGCTTGCGGGCTCTCCGCCGCGCGCCAAGACTATCGGCGTCGTCGGAGACTTCCTTGTCCTGGGAGACCTTGACGACGGCATTGACGGCCACCGGCCCAATCGCATCCGCTGGTGCGGTTTCCGCGATCCCACTACCTGGGGAACCAGCGTAGGCGCTCAGTCAGACTACAATGACATGCCAGATGAGGGCGGCGCGGTGCAGGGGATCGTCGGCCGCGAATTCGGATCGGTATTCCAAAGATATGCGATCAGCCGCATGACCTATGTCGGGCCGGACACCGTGTTCCGCTTTGATGTCGTGGAAAAGAAGCGTGGCGCCATCTCCTCGCGCTCGATCATCGATTGCGGGCTGATCGCGGCTTACATCGCCGATGACGGGTTCATGCTGTGGGACGGCACCAATTCGACGCCGATCGGCGCGGGCGCGGTCAATGAATATTTCCGGGGACGGCTGGCGCCGGGGACTGAAGATTACATTGTCGGCGCGTTCGATCCGCTCAGCGCCACCATCTCCTGGGCCTATCGCACCGACGGTTCGGCTCTGCTGAAAGAGCGGCTCAGCTACAGCCTGACGGAAAACCGCTGGACGCGCTCGGATCTCACCATGTCCTGGCTAACCAGTGGTTTTGACATCGGTTATACACTGGAAAGCCTCGATCAGTTCGGCTCGCTCGATAGCCTCAATTTCAGCCTCGACGATCCCAAATTGCAGGGCAAGCGCTTCCGCGCGGTCGGCTTTGACGCATCAGGCAATTACGGCCCGCTTAACGGCGATGCACTGGCGGCACGGCTCGACACCGGCGATTTCGAATCCGCGCCCGGCATAAGGTCGTTCGTCAACGGCGTGCGGCCGATTGTAGACGCGCCGACGGCGTCGTGCGCGATCGGGTGGCGTCCGCAGGCGATGTCCGATCCGATCACCTTCACCAACAGTTCGCCCAAGGCGCTGGACGGCAATTGCCCGCTGCGCGCGAGCGGCCGTTACATGCGCTTTCGTACTAACATTGATGGCATGCAGTCATGGACCCGCGCGACGGGGCTTGAAGTGCCTGTACTGGCGGAGGGCATGCGATGACGCCCGCCCGCTATGGCTTCCTCACCGTCGCAACCGCGCTCGCGGCCTGGGCGCGCCGGCTGATCTCGGATCTCAATTTGCGCGATGCCGAAATCGAGAAACGGCTGAAGGCCGCTGAAGATCGCCTGACTGCGGGAGGGCTATGATGCACTTCGGGGGGATAACCATACCCATGGGGCCGGTCCTGGAGGCGGAACTGCGCCACGTCATCGCGCCCTCGGTCGACCGCGACGCCTTCGAATCGCTTGATGAGGTGATGGGCGAGATCGAACGCGGCGAAGCAATCGCTTGGATCGCGACCGAAAATCACCGGATACGCGCCGCCTGCGTCACCCAGATCATAAGCGGCGAACATGGCTCGCAATGCTTCATCCGCCATTGCGCCGGGCTCGGGCGCGCGGAGTGGCTGCATTACCTGTCCTTGATCGAGCTATGGGCCAGGGGCTGCGGCTGTGCCTCCATCGAACTGATCGGCCGCAAGGGCTGGATCAGGACACTTCAACCCAATGGCTATGAAGAGCGCGCCGTCGTTCTGAGAAAGGTGCTGACTGGGCAACAGGCAGGAGGCGGCCATCTCTAGTAAAAAAACCACGACACAACATCAGGCGAACAGCCTGCCGGATTGGTTGACGACACCGTATCAACAGGCCACGCAGTCGGCGACGAACCTGTACAATACGCAGCCGGGCCTGGGCACTGGCACGCAGGCGGATATCAATCAGATTGCCGCCAATGCGGACGCAGCCCGAGGGACGCTGAGCGGCTCGCTTGGCATACTCAATGGCCTTGCGTCCGGGCATACTTCCGCAGCGATCACGGACACTGCCGACGGAAAATTTCTGTCCTCCAACCCCTGGGCCAATGGCGGCCAGCCGACCGCTATCTCCAGCGCGCTCGATCAGTTTGCGGCTAATGGCGGCATGCCGGCCATGCCGCATTCCACCGACGTGATGGCGGAATATGGAAATCGCGCCGATGGATTGACTTATGACATGGTCAACGGTTGGACCAATCCTAGTAACGAGCATCCATATGATTCCGGGCCAAACTACGGCGCCTTGGGCAACCTCTTCGGACTCGGTAAGACCGCGAACGGCGATTTTCTCTCTCCGGACAGTAATCCTTACATCAAATCGGTTGCAAATCAGGCGGCGGACGCGGCCCAGGCGCGCACCAATGGCCTGTTCGGCTCGAACGGGCGCACCGGCGGGCTGTGGGCGCAAAACCTTGGCCAAGGCATCGCGAATGCGACCGGCAACATCTACGCGCAGAACTTCGCTAATGAGCGCCAGAACCAGCTTGGCGCGCAGAACACCTTGTTTGGCGCCGAGCAGACCGCGAATCAGAATGCGCTCACCCGCCAATTCGGCGCGGCATCCGACATCTTCGGCGCGCAGAACAGCGCGAATGAAAGCGCGGCCTCTCGTGCATCCAACGCCTATGAGGCTGAGCGGCAACGTCAGCAGGGCGCGGCCGGTGGCCTGATCAACACCCAGCTCCAGGCGGCAGCCCAGCAGCCGGGACTGCTTCAAGCGATCATGAACGGCGATATTCAGTCATTCACCGGGCATCAGTATCAGGATCAGGCGCCGTATAACAATCTGGCGAAATATACCGGCCTGCTTTCGACGCTCGGCGCGCCCTACGGCATCCAAGACAGCAAGACGACCGAGAAAACGAGCGGCCTTGGTTCCACGATTGGCCAGATAGCCTCGATCGGCATGGCGCTGGCCGGCGCCGCTACCGGAAATCCTTTCCTCGCGATGGGCGGGCTTAGCGGTGCCGCTGGCGGGGGCGGAGGCAACCCATTTACCGCTGCATTTTCTGGCGGCAGCGGCATTCCATCATATAGTTTCGGGGGCGGCGGATGACCGGGCTTCTCTCTCAGATCGCTGGCTTCGCCAATCGCTTCGGTGATCAATTGATCAATCCGACAAGCGGGCTCGGTAAAGCCGCAATGTGGCTCAACGCAGCTTCGGGAAATGATCTCGGTAAGGCGCAGTTTGCTGCCCATGAGGATGCGCTGAAGTCCCAAGATAGCAATCTCGATCGCCTGTATAAACAGGCGCAGATCGCGCATCTTGGCCAGCCTGACTTAAGCGGCACTTACGGCAACTATCAGCTTATTCTTTCACGCCTCGGGCAGGATACCGCCAATAATTACCTTCAAAACTTAGCGGAAGGCCCTCCCTTCGCCGTCGATGTCCAGACAGCACCCGGTGGCCCGGTTGTGCGGCAAATCATGCCTCGCAGTCAGTTCGCGCAGCCGCAATCTTCTACTCCCAAGCCTGGGGATGTTATTGATGGCTTCCGATACAAGGGCGGGAACCTGAACGACAAGAATAGCTGGGAGCCAGCAGGAGGTGCGGGTGCAAACCCGCAACCCTTTCGCTGATCCCATGAGCGCTCCAGGCACCATGACCAGCGGTACACGCACACCGGCAGGCAACGCGGCAGTCGGCGGCGTGCCGAACAGCGCCCATCTGCGCGGCGATGCGGCCGATTATGTTGGCACCACGCCTGATGCACTGCGCCAGTACTTCGGGCCGAACGCGCGCATCCTACCGGAGAGTGATCATATCCACGTGACGCTGCCGGGCTTCGGACGGGTTCCCTTGTTTGGAAAGAGGGGGACGATCTGATGGCTAACCCATGGGAACGTGATTGGTCTCAGCCCCAGACGGTGCCGGGAGGCATTGTCATAAAGCCGGCTGATCCGAATGTGCCGCTGGATACTGCCCTGAAGCAGGGACAGGTCGCACAGCAGCCGATTGATACCTCCATCAAGAGGGGACAACTCGCCAAACAGCCCGCTGAAATTCAGGCCGGCAATCTGGCGAACCAGAAAACGCAGGCCGAACTAGATAAACTGAAAAAAGACAAAGAGCTTGCCGATCAGGCTGAACGGCAGAAGCAGGGCGATGCGATGGAGGCAACCCGTGGCCTCCTGAGCAGTATCGCGAGAGCGCGTGGGCTGACTAGCGGCTGGAGCACGGGCTTCGGCGGTTGGCTAGGGCAGATGGCGCCTTGGTCGGATCAGGCAAACCAGCTTGAGACCGTGATCAATCAGGAAGTCAGAGGCAATATTTTCAATAATTGGGTCGCCAAAATGAAGGCCATGTCCGATAATGGCTCGACCGGCATTGGCCGTATCCTACAGTCCGAAATTCCGCTTGTGACCGGCGCACAGGGCGCGCTCGACCCGGTCAAGATGGGGCAAGAGGGGACGCTTGGGAGCCTCAGTCAAATCGAACAGCATGCCCTTCGCTCCGCCGCGCTCCTTAACAATATGAACCCAGATGATCCGAAGATCATCAGCATGATGCGTGCGAAACTGGAAGGCAACAAGCGTCGTAGCGTTGACGATATCCTCAAGCAACATGGTGTGGTTCCGTAAATGGCAACCGTCCAACAGCTTGAGGAGGGTATTCGCCGCGCTGATGCTGCGGGTGACACTGAAGGCGTGCGCGTCCTCGGGCAGCAACTCCTAGCTGCTCGAAAGGCCCCCCCAGTCAATGAAAACACATGGTCTCAAGCCCTGTCTGGATTCAACGAGGGGGTCACAGGAACGCTGGATACAATCGCGTCCCATCTAACGCCAGCGCCGATTATGGATGACCTGATGCATGGGCGTTTGGGCAACGCGGCAGCGCGGGCGATCGGTTACGCAACGGGGCTCCCTCCCCGTGGACTGGATCAAGGCCATGCTTACCAAACGCTCGCGACGAAAGCGGGGGCGATTGGAGCGCCCAGTCAATCGACTGGCAATCAAATGGTTCGTAGGACGGCGCAAAGCGTTGGTGCTGCCGTAATCCCCGCCGGGCTGACTGGCGGTGTGTCCTCTGCCCTCAAAACTCTTGTCCCGGCGACAACGGGAGGCGGTGGGGCGGCGGTGGCACAGCAGCTTTTCCCTGGGAACAAGTGGGCAGAAATCGGTGGCGAGATTATCGGCTCGCTGTTTGGCGGTGGCGCACTGTACGGAAGCCAGAAGCGATCCGCTGCCAAGGCTCAGGCAGCTGCTGTGCCAACTATCCCTGAACTCAAACAGCAAGCATCCGACCTCTACACGGCGGCCCAAAATAATGGCGTAACGGCAGCCCCGCAGCAGACGCAGGATCTAGCCAACCAGATTTCCAGCATCGCGCAGAAGGAGGGAATAATTACGCCGCAAGGTCGCGTTCTACAATCTTTTCCGAAGGCGCAGGATGCGATCAACCTTACCTCCGATTACGCAAATGCTGAAATGAACCCGACGCAAATGCAGTCGGTTCGCAAATTATTATCTGACGCGGCTGGAAACGCGGACCCCACAGAAGCGCGCATTGGCATGTTGATGCGCAATGCTTTTGATGATTGGACAGCTCCGCTATCACCGGAACTCGCTCAGGCACGCGGCATGGCGCGCCGATACATCAGCGCCGATAAGTTGGAAACCGCGCGCGAGTTGGCGACGGCAAATTCCAGCCAACCGTCTGGCCCTAGTTTGGCAGATGCGATTAGAACTCAATATCGCAATCTCGACCGGCAAATCATTAAAGGTCAGGAAAACGGCTTTACTCCTGGCACGGTGGCGGCGATTCAAGATGTCGCACGTGGAACGCCAGCGTCGAATGTAGCTGGTTACGCGAGTAAACTTGCTCCAACAAGTCTCGTAAGATTGGGTGTCGCGGAGGGTCTTCCTTTCGCTTTTGGGCATTTAGTTGGCGGTCCTGCGCTGGGAGGATTACTTGCTGGCGGCTCAACGGGCATCGGCTTGCTTGGAAGACTGGCCTCTAATCGTATGGCCACGAACGCCGCTGATATGGCTGAGCTGGTCGCTCGAAACGGTGGCCCGCTGCCTTCACCAACCGCGCTTTCTCCAGAATTGCAAAGGGCGCTCACTGCTGCTCAGGCTGCTCAATATCTGAACTCATTACAGGGGCAGAATACCGTCATTGGCGGTCCGCCCATCTCACGAAATCAGGGGGCGGCCCAATGAGTCTGTACGATTGGGATACCAACCCCGCAAATAATACCTCCAAGCCGGGCATCGACTGGTCCGAAGGCATGCTGCCGTCTGCCGTGAATAACAGCGCGCGGCAGATGATGGCGGATTTGAAGGCTTTTCTGGCGTCTCCGACGTTCACCGGAACGGCGACGGTGGAGAACCTGACCGTCAGCGGCACGGCGACGATAGCGTCCTATTCCGGGACATTTGGTGCAATCCTAACCACCGGCAACGGCGTCACGACGGCTGACGCTATCCTGGAGCTGGGCGGAGCGCGCACGGCAGAAGGCGGCGCAATTGTCGATTTCCACGCGACGAGTGGTAGCGACTACGACGCGCGGATATTCAGGGTCGGCGGCGCAAACGGCCTTTTCAGCCTGGCCAACACCGGGACAGGCGATTTCCAGATCAACCAAGCTGGATCGGGCGCGATCACGCTTTCGACATCAGCCCTTGAGCGCATGCGGATCGCCGCAAACGGCAACATCGGCATCGGCACGACCTCCCCAGCGTATCCGCTGCATGTGAATGGTGACGTAAATCTCGCCACCTTGCGTTTCAAGGACAATGGAGATGCCTCTCTGTCCTCAGATAGCGCCTCCACAACATTGATGACGGATGTAGGCGACTCGTATGTCTACAATAGAACAAGCAACCTGCACCAATGGTTTATAGGGGGATCTCGTAAAGCATGGATTGATGGCAACGGTGACATAAACGCGGCATCAAGCCTTCGTGCGCTTAGCGGTTTTGTGGACGCAAGCCCGAATGGCACATTTTATCTTAACTATAGCGGCGGCGCGCCTGCCATCGTTTTTGATGCGAACGATTATCTATACTATGACCGCGCCAATAATACTCATAATTTCGTCGTAGGGTCCGCCTCGCAGCTTAATATTTCAGGTGGCGGCGTGTCGATGGGTGGCCCCACCGGTGGCTTCAAAGGCTCCGGCACGCTCAATGCGCAGGCGCTTTACGACAGCGGCAACCGCGTTCTGACAACGGCGTCCAATGCCGCCTTTATCGCAGCGCAAAGCCTCGGCAGCCCCGGCTACATCCGGCTCACCAACGGGCTGACGCTGCAATGGGGATCGACCAGTGGAGGATCTGGGGAAGGCCCGCAGGCAGTAACCTTCCCGACCGCCTTCACCTCAACAGTGTTCAGCGTCAATGCGACCGCCATCAACTCGGGTGGCGCTGGCAACGACATCTGGACGCAAGTTAGCGGCGTCAGCACGAGCGGTTTCAACGTCTACTGGCAGGCACCGTCCAGCGGGAACACCGGCGGCGGCGCCTATTGGTTCGCGGTGGGCGTATGACCGACATCCCCGGCCCTGAGAATATCGACCGCATGTCGGGCTTCGCCGCCGGCTGTGCGGCCACATATGTCTTTGTGCGCAATCTCGTGATGAGGCCGGCGATCAAGTCGTGCCACCAGCGATGCACCGATCTGGAAGACGCCGTGGTCTGGCTGAAGGACCAGCTCAAGGTCAAGGACAACCGGATCGGTGACTTGGAAATGGCGCTGTTCACCAGCGGCATCCCCGAGCTTCGGAAGGCGATGCAGGGCGTCGTGTCGGAGGTTCGCATGGAAGCCGCCGGGAAGATCCCACCGAGGGAGAATTCATGACGCCCCCACCCGACATCATCGAAGCCGCCCGTGCAGCCCAACGCAAGCACGGCATTCCGGCTTCCATCAGCCTCGCGCAATGGGCGGTGGAGAGCGGCTGGGGCAAGCATATGCCGCCCGGATCGAACAACCCGTTCGGGATGAAGGCGCGCCCCGGCGATCCCTTCGTCACCGTGCGCACGCGCGAGCAGGATCGCGACGGGCATGATTATTTCATCGAGGCCGCGTTCCGCAAATTCGGATCGATCGCGGAAGCCTTCGATGCGCATGGCGCCCTGCTGAACAAGCCGGTTTACGCGAAAGCGCGTGAGGCGCTGCCCGATCCCGATAAGTTCGCCGACGCGCTGACGGGCGTTTACGCGACCGATCGCGGCTACGGCAAGACGCTCAAGGCCGTGATGCACGGCTCCAATTTCTACCAATATAATGAGGGGGCGGCATGATTGGAGCCTTCTTCTCTCGCGGCCTTGACCCGAACAACAGGGAAGTGGGGCGCCTGCTGTGGTTCCTCACTGCGCTGGCGGGCATTGGCTACACGGGCGCGGACCTCATGGTCAACAATCGCTTCGACATCGCGCAATTCGGGCAGGGGATGGCCTTCATCCTTGCCGGCGGCGGCATTGGCATCGGGTCCAAGGATTACGCCAACCGCGCACAGCCCAACACGACGACCGTAACCAAAGTGGAGCAACCGTGATGTCTATCCAGAACTACGAAGCCAATCTCGTGAAGTGGTATCATACTCTCTCGGGCTGGGCGCAGTTCGCCGTCGCATTTGTCGCCGGCTTCCTGCTGGGTGCCTGGATCTTCTGATGCTCGGTATCCCGTCATTGTCTGGATACTTGCTTCCGGCGGTAGGCGGGATCGCGGCTGCGGCTGGCATCTTCGCGGGCGTGCAGACTATGCGTATGCACGAAGCGCACCTCGCATATGCCGCCGAGAAGGCCGTCCACGCGCAGGACATCGCGACGTGGCGGGCCGCTGGCGTTCAAGCCACCGCCAACGCGCTCCAGCAAGTCCGCTCGATCGAACAGCAGCAACAGAAGGTGACGCAAGATGCGCAAGCCAATCTCGATACTCTTCATGCTCGCAATGCCGAGCTTACAAGGCTGTTCCTCGCGGCCCGAGCCGATCATAGCAGCACCGGCCAAGCCCATCTGCCCTACGACCTGGGAAGCGCCGGCAGCACTGCTGCAACCGCTCCAGAAACCGTCATGGTTGAGGCAGCCGACCTCCCCATCTGCAACGCCGCGCTAGAGACCGCCCAAGGCTGGCAGGACCTCTACCGCGCCCAGCATGCCATAGATCGGAGCCCGCGATGAAAAGTTTCCTTGCTCTTATCAGAAGGCTTTTCGCCGCCCTGTTCGGCCACCCGAAGCCCTACCGCCATTATTCCGCAATTCTTGGGAGTGACCAGCCATGAGCACCTTTAATATCCCCGACATTTCGAACAATCCGCAGCCCGTCACGGTGAATCCGAACGGGCGTGCCGATGCGGTCAATTCAAAGCCGATCGCGCTCGCCAACGAGGACAAGGCCGTATTGGACGCGGTGAACACCAACACCGCTGCTACAACTACGGCTCTTACCGCTGTCACCGATACCGATGGAAGCCTCCAGGTCGCCTTCTATTACAACGGCGCGAAGGTCGATCCGACGGCGGCGGGTGCTATTATTGGCGCGACGCTGGCGGGAAGCCCCTTGGCCTTCGCTCCCGTCACAGAAGGCGGCCTCGCCAAGACCGGCAACCCGGCGGCGGTGGACGATGGCGATGTCGTCAACGCGTTGCACGACAAGCTCGGCAAGCGCGTCTCGATCCCGGCGCTCCGTGAACTGAAGGCGATCCAGACCACCACCATCACCGGCACGAGCGAAACCACGATCGTGACCGCAGGCGGGGCCGGCGTGTTCAAGGATCTCTACCGGCTCATCATCACCAACAGTTCGGCAACGGCTGTCACCGTGGCGATCAAGGATGCGACGGCCGGCACGACCCGCTACACCTTCGCGGTTCCTGCGGCCTCCACAGTGGGCTTCTCGGCTGATGCTGGCAGTGCTGCGGTTCAGTCCGCTGCTGCGAACAATTGGACGGCGACGGTCTCGAGTGCAGTGAGCTCGATCGTCATCACCGCCGAAACCGTGGCGAACGTCTGATGACGGCGCCCACTCCCCGCAACGCCACGCCGCATGTCAGCTCGTCGTCGAGTGCGGTCGGCACCGCGACGGCCGTGCTCGATACGCATGCCACAGGCGATTATCTGCTGGTGTTTCTGGCGGTGAAGTCAGTCACTACCGTTACACCTCCTGCTGGCTGGGCTATAGTCAAGGGTGGCAACAGCGGCGGCGTATTTCTCGGCTCTTACCAACAGACCACGCTCGCCGCTTCCAGTTCCGAGACAAATCCTCAGTTCACCCTTAGCCCTGCCGCTGCCTTTTCCGCTCACGCTTACTCGGTGCCAATGCCGAACAGCAACACAATCAATCGGGCTGGGGTGAATAATACGGCCGGCACCAGTGCAACGCCAGATCCGCCATCCAATACATCCTTCGGCGGTACGCAGGATTATCTTTGGTTCGCTGCGGCTGGCGTCAACGGAACTACGGCTATCAACAGCGCACCGAGCGGTTATTCTAATTTCACCGGCACCGCTGGCCCAAGCAGCATCGCTGCTGGCGTCGGAACAGCGTGGAAGACAGCGCTTGCGTCCTTGACCGAAGATCCGGGCACGTTCGGAATCGGCGCATCGACGAACTGGCAGGCGGCAACCCTGGCCGTGTGGGACCCGGTGACTGGCGGTGGCGGTGGCTCAGCCCACGTCGCGAACAATCTTCTTTTTGGGATAGGCTAATATGTCTCGACTGAACTTTCGCGGCCACATCGGCAAGCGCGATTATGCCGTCAACACGGTACAGCCGACGCTCTCGGGTTCGGCCATTAACGGGCAGACCCTCACCGGGACCAACGGAACATGGACCTCGTCGGAATCGTTGATCACCGGATACGCCTATCAGTGGCAGACGGCGGATGCCCCCAATTTCACCCAGTGGACCGACCTCGCCGGGGCCAATGCGGTTACGCTTATTCTCGCGGCCGGCCAGATCAGCAAGAAGGTTCGTCTAGGGGTCGCGGCCATCAATGGCGATGGACAGGCGCCGTATACCTTCACACTCCCCACGGCCATCGTTCAGGATGCTCCAGCGATCCCCCTCACAATCAACGGCACGCCCAATACGACCGCTGCGCAGGGATCGAGTTCGACATTTATCGTCAGCTTCGACGGGGGTAATGGCACCTATACCCCATCGCTGATCAATGCGCCTTTTGGATCAACGATAACGCTTACCGGCACCAACGACCAGGCGATTGTCTCGCTATCCACGGTCAACGCTGGCAGCTTCAGCGGCATCATTGTCGAGGTCACAGACGGCACCTCCACAGCCGATCTCCCAAGCTTCACCTTTACCGTCAATTCGATCAGCGGCCTTCAGACAGTCATCCCAGGAAGTGGTTGGACCGGAACCACGACAACCGTCAATGGTGTCGATGCGACGGTCAATCGGGGCAGTTCTTCAGGACGCGGCTATGGCTATAAGCCTTCATACTGTATCGATCATCCGAATTTCACCACGCTTTCCACTGCAACGACGATCTGGATACATGGCTATCATACGGGCGATGCCTCGGTCGCGGCCTCCGATAAGCGTCCAACCTTCGGCATGGAGAAAGTGTCTGTGGCGGCCGATGGCGGCGCATGGATCGACATCTTCCCGACTTGGAACCCGGTCGGCAATTATTGGGGCTTCCCGTTCGTCCTCGACCCCTCGAAATGGACCGATGGGACATGGACCACGGCGCTACGCACTATTCGTGTTGCTCTATGGCCGCGCAATGGCATCCCGCAGATATTGCAGAGC
>Ga0207702_10002517_pt1 | contig 17268 bp, 14 predicted proteins | sample KBSCornC62_FD_184302 | JGI IMG/M metagenome (GOLD analysis project Ga0207702, IMG submission 184302) | Corn rhizosphere microbial communities from Kellogg Biological Station, Michigan, USA - KBS Corn C6-2 (SPAdes) (version 2) | ecosystem: Host-associated > Plants > Roots > Rhizosphere > Soil ...
TGGTGGCCCGGGGCGTTCTGGTGGCACGGCGTGTTCGGGGGCGGGGGAGTCTTCTGGCGGCCCGGCGGACGGCGGCGGACCGGTCGTGGGGGCGTTGCCAACCCGCGCCGGTTCGTTTTCCGGACTGACTGGCGGTGGAGAGGGAGAACTGACGGACGGCGGGGCGGCGGGAGTCTGCTCCTGGGGGGTCGGCGCGACACTTGGTGGCGCTGGGCTTGAGACAGCTGGTTGCACGAGGCCACCCGGCTCAGAGCTGTTTGGTTCATGGTTCGGCTCAGCCGCGAGCTGACCCGTTTTGGGCGGCCTGGGTGAGGCGGAGGCCGGAGTGGAGATTGTCTCGGTTTTGGGCTGGCCTTCTGAGCGTGCCGGATGCGGCTGGGGAGCTTGCGCATCCTCGGTCTGCTGCCTCGTCGTCGCCTCTTCCCTTCGGTGGCTCTGCAGCGGGCTCAGCTCGGAAGCGCCCGCTGCGAGCAGCGCGAGCCATGCGAGCGCTACGACACCGCCAAGCGCCAGGGTGCGCAGCGGAGCCGGCCGCGGCAAGGCATCGGGCGCCAGGGGGAGCTCGGCCCGCATCCGGATGGCGATGTCCGCCACCTTCGCCGTCGCCAAGACGCCGACGAGGAGCGCGGAGGTGATGCCGATTAGCGTTAGCGGGATAACCGTCGCCGAGACCGCGGACGGGGTGTTGCCGAGCCCGGCCGCGTCGATCGCCAGATAGGCGAGGCGCAGGGCGAGGTCGATGGCGGCGACCATCAGCGTGGCCTGCGCAAACTGGCGACCAATCGTCGCCCAGTCGCCGGTGCGGCCGCGGCCCCTGAAAGTCCGCAACAGCTGGCGAAAGGGGGCCAGGAGCGCGGAGAAGATGAAGAAGAGACCGCCGAGCCCAAGCCCTGGCAAACCCGCCGACATCTCAGTGGCCCTTCTCATAGACGAGCAGGGAACGCCCCGCCACGAGCTCATTCCAGAGCGCCCTGAGCATGAAGGCGCCGTTGACGATGCGCAGGACGAAGAAGCTCGGCAGCGAGGCCAAGGCGCGTCGAACCTCTCCGCGTTCGGCCGCCTGCCAGAGAACCGGCACCATCACCACGGGCGCGTCGATCAAGTAGGCGAGAAGGATCAGGGGATCGATCGCGATCGCCAGGAAGGGGATGAGAACCAGGTAGGCGAGGGAAGCGAGGACCGCATCCCAGAAGGCCACGGCGACGATGGACCGCAGGTAGCCGAGCCCGAGCAGCGAACGCCGATGCAGGCGAACGTTCTGGATGAAACCGTGCGACCAGCGCCGCAGCTGCGCACTCATGAAGCCGAAGTTGTGTGGCTCGATCGGATAGGAGAGCGCCGCGGGAAGGAAGCGGACCTTCTTCCCGGCCTCATACATCGTCCAGGTCAGGTCCATGTCCTCGGCCATCGTCCGCGTCGACCACCCACCCAGGGCGCGCAGCTCCTCGGTGCGGTAGATCGAGAAACAGCCCGAGGAGATCAGCGGCGTGCCGTATTGGTCCTGGACCCGCTTGAAGAAGCCAAACGCGAGCAGGTACTCGACGTAGCGCCCGCGCTCCCAGAGGGTCCGAACATGGCGGGGGATGACGGAGCCGCAGGCAGCGGTCACATCCGGGTCGGCGAAGGCGGGCATGAGCAGCTCGATCGCGTCGGGAGCGAGCGTCGTATCGGCATCGAGCGCCATCACCATCTCTGTCCTCACGCTCTCCAGAGCGAAGCTCTGTGCGCCGGCCTTCGAACCGGTGTTCTGCGGTGGGCGAAGGACCCGGACGCCAAGCGCTGAGGCGACATCCGCGGTCGCGTCCGTAGAGCAGTCGTCGATGGCGATGATCTCGTCGGGGACGACGGTCTGCCACTGCAACGAGCGGATCGAATCAGCGATCGAATCTGCCTCGTTGTAGGCAGGGATCATCACCGTCAAGTCCATTGTCTTGGTCGAGCCCATAGATAGCTAGGCAAATGCCCTTAGGGGTGCAACGCCGCAGACCGGGCAAAGTCAGGACGATCTGTGCCGGAGCGTCTGACGTCGCTACTCGGGCGCCAGCTTAGGGCGGGGGTCAGCCGACCGGAAGACCGCGCTGCGTGGCGACCTGCTCGAAGGCCGCAACCACCTTTGGGTCGAACTGCGAGCCGGCGCCGCGGCGCAGCTCTTCGAGCGCTCGCGGGGGACGCATCGCGACGCTGTAGGGGCGCTCTGAGACCATCGCCGCGTAGGCATCGCAGACGGTGACCACTCGCGCGCCGAGAGGGATCTGCTCGCCGCGCAAGGAGTCGGGGTAACCACCGCCGTCCCAGCGCTCGCCGCTCGAGCGAACCAGACGCGCGACCGGCACGAGCGCCGCCGCGGAGGCGATGATCCGCTCGCCGATCAGGGTGTTCTGGCGGACGAACTCCCACTCGGACTCCTCGAGCGGGCCCGGCTTGTTCAGGATCGCGTCGGGAATCGCCATCTTTCCCGTCTCGTGCAGCTGCGCGGCGCGGTAGGTCTCGTCGCGTTGCTCGGCCTCCATGCCCAGCTCCTCGGCGGTTGCGAGCGCTAGCTCAGCGACGTCTACGGCACGTTCGGCCAGCCCTGGCTGGCGCTCGCGCAGCGCCGTCAACAGCACGTCGCGCGACTGCGAGCCGGCCGAGGTCCGCTCGCTCACCTTGTTCGCGTACATTCGCCGGTCGGCGAGCTGCATGGCCTCTTCGGTCGAGGCCGCCTCGCTCGGCAACAGAACGTTGCCCTGCGAGGCGGTGATCGCAAACCCCTCGCCGCCCTCGGAGAGCGCTGCCGTCGCGCCGACGATGATTGCGTCGACCTCCGCCGCGGTGCACTCGACCAAGAAACAGAACTCATCGCCGCCGAGGCGATAGGCGCTGCCCTCTTGCGAGGCGGCAAAGCGCTCCAGCCGCCCGCCGAGTCGCGCCAGCAAGGCGTCTCCGGCGGGGTGGCCAAAGGTGTCGTTGTAGAGCTTGAAGCCGTCGAGGTCGAACAGCGCCAGGAGCCGCAGGGATCCGGCGGCGGCCGGATGCGTGATCGCGCGCTCCAGATCGGTCGTCAGCGCCCTGCGGTTGGGCAGGCCGGTCAGCTCGTCGGTGCGGGACTCTTGCGCGCTCGTGCGGGCTTCACCCTGGCTCTCGCGCAACGAGAGGACCAGGCGCACGACGACCGCGATCAGCGTGAGCAGGGAGATGACCGCAGCTGCGGTGGGGGCCGTGGCGAATCGTTCGGCTGCCTGAAGGCAGATCGCGATCAGGGCCGCGGCCGCGGGGACCGCAATGATCCGCACCGCCCGCGATTGCAGTGGCTTCGCGGTGCCCGGCTCGATCCAAGCCGCGCAAGCCACCAGCAGCACCCCGAGCGGCCAGCCGGCATCGAGAATCGTGCCTTCGACGTAGGTGTCCTTGGCGGCCTGCAGCAGGTAGACGCCGTCAGAGACAGCGAGCAGCAGGAGGCCGGCGCCGAGGACCCCCCAGCTGCGCCCGGGCCGCCAGCCTGTGAACGAGGCGGCGGTTGCCACGATCGTCAACAGGGTCAGGTCGGCAATGGGGTAGGCCAGGTTGGTTGCGACAGAGAGCGTTTGGCCTTCGCTCGATGCATCGACGATCGGCCCGAGCGCCAGCGCTGCCGCCAGCGCCGCCACGGCGGAGCCGACGATCGCGCCGTCCAACCACCGCGCGACCGGAAAGGCCCCGATTCTCGCCCGCAGAAGGGCGATCAGGGCGGCGTAGGCGAGCGGGTAGAAGGCGAGGTAGCCACCATCGGCGGGGGACGGGATCGGCACCGACGCCTTCCCGGCAAGCACCGCCGCGTAATAGATTTCTCCGCCGCTGTAGAGCAGCAGGCCGACGCCTAGCAGCGCCCACGCGACCCGCTCGCGGCGGATCAGCGTCGCCCTCAGCAGACAGCCGGCGGCGCTTGTCAGCATCAGGGCGCAATAAATCCAGGTGTCGAAGAGCGCATCGGTGTCGCGGCCGCCAAACCCGAACGCGACGTGCGCGGTGAAGGCGGCGAGCAAACAGAGGGCAATCAGGCCGCCAATGAGGACGGTCATTCGCTTGCGCTGGCTCAGTCCAGATACCACATCCATCAATCGGAACCGAGGGCGGAAACCTTGACTGGTGAGACCTGTTCACCATGCCTTCGGTTGGACCGACGTCGGGAATTCAAGGGCGGAGCCTCCTCACCGCGGCGGGAGCGGGACCCCCCTTTCGCGCTGGAGCTTTTGCTTTCTTGGCAGGAGGGGGAGGCCGAGGCGGGCACAACCCAAGGATTCCGCCCGGGGCAGGAGGGGGTGCTCATGCCCATTCCATTTCCAGACGCCGCTTGGCATCTCCGCCGCCAATTGCCAGATCGTTTCGGGGTAGGCGCCGTCCTTTGCCATTTCGCGCAGGATGCGCCAGTGCCTGGAGGTCGCCATTGCCTTCTCGGCTTCGAGCTTTGCGCCGCGATCGCCACTCCTGCGGGCTTTGGTCCACTGGAGGAACCAGAGGCAGGAGACGGTGGCCGTCGCCTGGGCGCCGACCTGGTAGCGGGCGGTGGTGAGGCCTTCGTTGGGGACCCGTGAAGGCTTGAAGGTTCGGGGCACTGGAATCCCTTTGAGAATTTCGCGGACCGCGGCTTCGTGGTCGGCGGCTTTGACCACTTTCGCGGGCATCGCATCGAGCCAGGTCTGCGAGTCCACCTTGGTCAGCCAGTCGAGCCGTTCTTCGAAGGCGATCAGGTTGGGGACGGCAGCGCGCAGTTCGAGCACGTAGCCGTCTTCGGCCCAGAGCGCGACCATTTCGCGGTCCCCGGGCTCGCCCTGGTTGACGAAGATTTCGGCGCGGGTGTCGACCTCCGCGGTCGTCCCCAGGACCGGTAGCCGGACCCAGTGGTTGCCGTGTGGGTGCGGGTGCCCGCGCCGGTTGGCGACCGTGGTGGCGAGCCCTTCATGGCGCCAGCTGAGGTCGACTTTCCGCTGGCGCACTGCCGCCGCCGGCAGGCCCGATACGCGCTCGCCGGACTTGACGTTGCCCGAGATGCTCTCGCTGCCGTAGGGGATCTGCTTGCCGGTGACGAATTCCATCGACCCTTCGATGCCTTCGCGGCTTCTGTACTCGTTGGCGTTCTGGACCCTCCAGCCCGGGCCTTCGAGCAGGAGGAGGGGCGTCGATTCGGCGAAGCGGACGAGCTCGGCCGCGTAAGCGCGGGTCGGACGATCGGCGCCGCCTCCGACTAGAACGACGACGATGGCGGCGGCCGCGGCGAGGGTCACCCCACCGAAGGCGAGCGCGACGCGTCGGGGGCGTCGCCGGGACGGGACGTCGGCCACGGAGCCGGGGGAAGGCGGCTGCTCGTCGTCGAGATCGGCGAGCAGCTCGGCTTCCATCGCCTCCAGGTCGAGCCGGTCGAGCCGGTCCAGGTCGACCGGATCGGCCTTGGCGAGTGCCATCTCCAGCCCACGCATCTTCATCTTGCTTCCTCCATCTCGAGTTCCGGGTTTTTGCCTGCCGGCGATTCGCGCTGTTCCAGCAAGGTCCGCAGCCGTCGCCGAGCGCGGTGCAGGCGGCTGCGCACAGCCAGCGCGGAGATGCCGAGGACGCGGGCCGCTTCGCCGGGCGAGAGCTCCTCCCAGGAGACGAGCAGCAGCAGCTCGCGATCCTCCTCGCTCAGCTCCCCCATCGCCCGCAGGGCCTCGGCCGCCTCGCCGCGCGGCGAGGCATGGGTCGCAAGCTCGGTTCGCAGCGACTCGGCAAGGCGGTCCCCCAGCCGGGTCCGGCGCTGCTCGGCGCGGCGGCGGTTGGCGAGCACCCGTCGCGCCACCCCATAGAGCCAGAGCCTCGCCCTGTCGCCAGTTGGGACGTCGCCGAGGCGACGCCAGGCGATCAGGAAGGTCTCGGCGACGACGTCGCCGGCATCCTCCGCGTCCCCGGCGCGCCGCAGCGCATAGGCGAGGATCGCCCTTCCGTGCTCCCGGTAGAGACGGCCGAACCGAACCTGGGCGAGCTCGCGACCGAGCGCCTCCTTCTTCGCGATCTGACCAGGAGCCATCTGTCTCTTATATGTCCGGCTCGGCGTCGGCGTTGCAGGTAGGGTCCCGGGCCGCATGAGCACCGGCACCGACGTCTACTCGATCCCCCGGGACCTGCTCGACTTCCGCGAGACGATCTCCCAGATCGCGCGGGAGCGGATCGCGCCGCGGGCGGCTGAGATCGACGAGAAGTCCGAATACCCCAGGGACGTGCGTGAGCTGCTGGCCGAGCACGACATCCTCGCGCTGCCCTTCGAGGAGGAGTACGGGGGCACGGGCACCGGCACGTTGATGCTGCAGATGGCGGTCGAGGAGATCGCCAAGGCCTGCGCCTCCAGCGCCCTGATCCTGATGGTGCAGGAGCTCGGCTCGCTGCCGATCCGGCTCTTCGGCAGCGACGAGCTGAAGCAGCGGGTGCTGCCGCGCTGCGCCAGCGGCGAGTGGACGCCGGCGTTCGCGCTCTCTGAGCCCGAGGCCGGCTCGGACCCCGGTGCGATGCGCACCCATGCACAGCTCGACGGCGACGAATGGGTGATCAACGGCGCCAAGAACTGGATCAGCAACGCTGGCGTCGCCGACTTCTACGTCGTATTCGCCGTCACCGACCGCGAAAAGCGGCGGATCACCGCCTTCATGGTCGAGGCCGACCGTCCCGGTTTCTCGATCGGCAAGCTCGAGCACAAGCTCGGCATCCGCGGCTCGCCGACCGGCTCGCCGGTCTTCGACGACGTGAGGGTGCCCGCCGAGAACGTGATCGGCGAGGTCGGACGCGGGCTCGGCGTCGCCCTCGGCACGCTGGAAAGGACGCGGCTCGGCGCCGCGGCGCAGGCGGTCGGCATCGCCCAGGGGGCGACCGACTACGCGACCACGTACGCCTCGGAGCGGGTCGCCTTCGGCAAGCCGATCCTCGACCTGCAGGCGATCCAGTTCAAGCTGGCCGATATGGAGACCGGCACCGCCGCCGCCCGCGAGCTGCTCTACAAGGCCTGCGCGATGGCCGACCAGAACGATCCCGGCCTGGCCAAGCACTCCTCGATGGCGAAGCTCTTCGCCTCCGACAACGCGATGCGGGTCACGGTCGAGGCGATCCAGGTGCTCGGCGGCTACGGCTACGTCAAGGAGTACCCGGTCGAGCGGATGATGCGCGACGCCAAGATCACCCAGATCTACGAGGGCACCAACGAGATCCAGCGCGTGGTGATCTCGCGCGCGATGGACCCGCGGCGCCGCTGACTGAACCGTTTGCCACCGTATGCGTGGGTCAATCGACCACTCGGCATCGAGCGCCCCAGGTGCAGTCGAAGCCGTCACCTTCGACTTCTGGAACACGATCGCGCGGGCGCCCGCGGGGCTGATGAGCGAGGCCCGGCGGCGGGCGATCGCCCAGGCCTGTAAGGAGTGCGGTGTCGAGCTCGAGGCGGAGCTGCTGGTCGAGTCGCTGGCGGTGGTAAGCCGCTCCTATGAGAGCTCCTGGTCGGTGGGGAAGCACTTCCACCCTCGCGAAGGGGCCGAGATGCTGGTGCGCTCGCTCGGGCTCGACGGGGTCGTGGGGGAAAGGGCCGCCGAGGCGTTCCTGACCGTGGCGCGGGACGCGCCCGTGGAGCTTTCGGCCGATATCCGTCCCAGCCTGGAGGCGTTTCAGGAGCGGGGAACCCGCCTGGGGATCGTCTGTGACGTCGGCTTCAGCGGCGGCGCCGTCCTGCGCGAGCTGCTCGACCGCGAGGGGCTGCTCGCCCACTTCTCGGGCTGGGCCTTCTCCGACGAGGTCGGCCACTACAAGCCCGCTCCGCAGATCTTCGAAGCCGCCCTGGCGGCGCTCGGCGCGGAGCCGGCCGCCGCGATGCACGTCGGCGACCTGCGGCGCACCGACATCGCGGGAGCTTCGAGGCTGGGCATGAGAACCGCCCGCTACAGGGCCCTGCACGACGATCCGCAGACTGGCAGTGCCGTGATCGAGGCGGATTTCGTCCTCGACAGCCACCTTGAGCTGCCCAGGCTCATCGATCGCATCGAAGATCGACCCTGACAGTTCCGAGCCTTCGACGTTTTAGCGGCGAGGAAACGAAAAAGGGGGACCCATGCGGAGTTTCAAGCTGTTGGCGATCATGGTCGGGCTCGTTCTTGCCCTGGCAGACGTAGGCTCGGCGGCGAAAGCGGGCACGGCCGACCTGGCAATCAGCAAGAGCGACAGCCCCGACCCGGTGGGCGTCGGCTCGACCCTGACCTACACGATCGGGGTGCAGAACCTCGGGCCAGAAAGCGTCAAAGACGTCACCGTCACCGATCAGCTGCCGAAGGGCGTCGACTTCGTCTCCGCCACCCCCAGCACGGGCAAATGCACTCACAAGGGCCGCAGCGTCAGCTGCGACCTCGGTCCGCTCTCCGCGGCGGCCGTCAGCTATTCGCCGCCGCCGACGGTGACGCTGGTGGTCATTCCCCGTCAGGCCGGGGTGATCAGCAACACGGCGACGGTCAAGGGCGACCTCAAGGATCCGGTCGGCGCCAACAACAAAGCGACCGCGACGACCACGGTCACCGGTCCGCCTGTCACCTGCCGCGGTGTCCCGGCCACGATCACGGGCACCGCCGGCAACGACGTCATCGCCGGTACGCCCGGACGCGACGTGATCGCGACCTTCGGCGGCAACGACACGATCGTCGCCCTCGGCGGCCGTGACCTGGTCTGCGCCGGCCGCGGCGACGACTACATCGGCGCGGGAGCGGCAGCCGACCGCGTCTTCGGCGGCGCCGGCAAGGATCGCCTCGTCGGCCGCGGCGGCCCGGATGTGCTGCGCGGCGGCCCGGGCAACGACCTGCTCAAGGGCGGCCGCGGCGCCGATCGCCTGCGCGGCGGCCCCGGCACCGATCGCTGTCGCGGTGGCGCCGGGACCGACTCGATCCGCAGCTGCGAGCGCTAGCTCGAGGGGCCAGGTGGGCCGGCCGTCGCTACGGCCGGCCCTCGGCCACCTGCGGGCCGCTCTCGACCTCGATTTCCGGCAGCACCCGCCTGAGCCAGTCCGGGCACCACCAGTTGCGGCTGCCGAGCAGCTGCATCACGGCGGGCACGAGGACCATGCGGACCACGGTGGCGTCGAGGAAGATCGCCGCCGCGAGCCCGATCCCGAAGAGCTTGAGGAAGACTTCGGGCGAGGCGACGAAGGCGAGGAAGACGACGACCATGATCGCCGCCGCGGCGGTGATCACGCGGGCGGTCTTGGCCAGACCGTCGGCCACCGCGCGCCTGGTGTCGCCGTCCACCAGATACTCCTCACGAATGCGGGAGACGAGGAAGACCTCGTAGTCCATTGAGAGGCCGAAGAGGATCGCGAACATCATCACCGGCATGAACGGGGCGACCGGCACTTCGTGGTCGATCCCGATCAGTTCGCCGACCGCGCCGCCCTTGGCGACCAGGGTCATCACGCCGTAGGCGGCACTGACCGAGAGCAGGTTCATCACCGCCGCCTTGAGCGAGATCAGCGGCGAGTGGAAGGCGAAGAGCAGCAGCAGGAAGGAGAGCCCGACCACGCCGATGATGAAGAGCGGCATGCGGCCGGTGATGTATTCGCTCTGATCCTCGAGCGCCGGCGTCACGCCGCCGAGCTTGGTCGCCACGCCCGAGCCTTCGAGCGCGTCGGGCAGCACGGTGTGGCGCAGGTGGTCGACTAGGTCGGTCGTCGCCGCGTCCTGCGGGGACGTGGTCGGGATCACGGTGAGGATCGCCGCGGTCCCCCGCGAGTTGAAGCGCGGCGCCGCGACGTAGGCGACCCCGGGGTCTTCGCGCAACTGCTTCGCCAGGCCGTCGATTGCCGTGCGCGCCTGCGGATCGGGCAGTTGGGCTGCGATCACCAGCGGGCCGTTGGCGCCGGGACCGAAGCCCTCGCTGATCAGGTCGTAGGCCTGTCGGGTCATCGTGCCCGGTTTGTCGTTGCCGGCGTCGGGGAAGCCCAGGCGCATGCCCAGTGCCGGCGCGGCGAGGGCGAGCAGGATCGCGGTGGCGACGATCGCCGCGGTCCAGGGTCGCCGCTGGACGGCGTGGCTCCAGCGAGCGGCGGGGGAGTCGCTGGTTCCTTCCTTCTCGAGCCGGCGGCCGAGGAAGGGAATGCGCAGGCGGTCGACCTTCGGGCCGAGGTAGGAGAGCAGCGCCGGCAGCAGCGTGATCGAGGCCAGCATCACGACCAGCACCGCGAGCGAGGCCGAGATCGCCACCCCATACATGTAGGGGAGGCCGGTGAGGAAGAGGCCCAGCACCGCGATCACCACGGTGCTGCCGGCGATCAGGACGCTGCGGCCAGCCGTCGAGACCGCCTCGACGACGGCGGCGTGGCGGTCCTTGCCGGAGCGCATCGCCGCCCGGAAGCGGGTGAGGACGAGCAGCGAATAGTCGATGCCGACGCCGATGCCGATCAGGCCCGAGACCGCGGTGGTCCAATTGGGGACGTCGATCAGGTTGGCCAGCAGCACGATCAGGCCACCAGAGGAGATCCCCAAGCCGACCAGGGCGATCAGCAGCGGCAGGCCGGCCGCGACCAGAGAGCCGAAGGCGATCAGCAGCACGATCGCGGCGCCGAGGAAGCCGAGCCCCTCGGGGCTGGTCTGTTCCTGCGCGATGTAGATCGGTTCGCCGCCCAGCTCGATCTGGAGGCCGGAGCCGTCGTTGTCTTCCGCTGCTGCGATCAGCTCTTCGCCCTGCTTCTTCTTGACCTCCCAGCCCGGCACGTTGAGAGGCAGCGTCGTGGTCGCGATCATGCCGTCCTTGGAGACGCGGGTCGCTGAGCGGCGCTCGACGTGTTCGACCTTTTCGGCTTGGTTGAAGAAGGCGTCCATCTGCCTCTTTGTCGCCGGGCTGTCGACGCCCTGGGGGTTCTTCCAGACGACGTAGATTTCCTGCCCCGAGTAGCCGCTGAATTCGCGCTTGGTGAATTCGCTTGCTGCCTTGGACTCCGATCCCGGCGTGTTGTAGTCGGCGTGGTACTCGCCGGCGAGCGCGGAGCCAAGCCCGATCAGGACGACGGTCGCGACGATCCAGGCGAGGACCACGCGGCCGCGGCGGCGGTAGGCGATGTCAGCGAGGCGGGCGAGGCGGCGGGTCATCGGGAGTCCTTTCTCTGGGAAATCCGTTGCAACCTAGAAAGGTTCAGGGCTGAAACGATTCTTAGCAGAAAGCAAGGCGGTAGGCTTCGCGATCCCGTGGGCACCGATCCGATCCTGGGGGACGCGGCTCCCTCGACGCTAGCTTTTCTCCTCTCGCAGGTCGGGATCCACGCTTCGCGCCAGTTCGCCGAGCGGATCGGAGAGGTTGGGCTGCATCCGCCGCTGTTCCGGGTGCTCAACCTCGTCGACGCCGCCGAGGGGCGTTCCCAGCAGGCGATCGGCGAGGCGATCGAGGTGCCGCCGAGCCGCATGGTCGGTCTCGTCGACGAGCTCGAGCAGCTGGGCCTGGTCGAACGCCGGCCGCACCCCAGCGATCGCCGGGTGCGCGCCCTCTATCTCACCGCCAAGGGACGGAAGACGCTCGAGCGCGGCCGCGAGATCGCCAAGGCGCACGAGCGCGACCTGACCAAAGGCATGCCCGCCGCCGACCGCAAGCGCCTCACCGAGTACCTGCAGAAGATCGTCGACGAGCAGACGATCGGGCGGGGCATCCACCCTGGAATGAGCGGCAAGCCGGATTAGCGCCGCTCTTCGCGGAACATCCTCAGCGCGTGGGCCCCGGCCGGGTGCCGGCGCAGCTCGCGAACCGTCGCCGCCATCGCCGCCGGCAGCTCCCCGGGCTGGGGCAGCGGCACGCCGTACTCGGGGGGCATCAGCATCGGCGCGGCCAGCGAGGCGAAGGTGAGGTCGGCGGCGGTGAAGCGTTCGCCGCAGAGGTAGGGACGGCCGTCGTCCAGCCGCGCGGCGACGGAGTCGAAGATCGCGCGCACCTCGGCCTCGGAGCGCGCGGCGGTGGCGGGCGTGACGTCGAGGTAGCGGTCGATGATCCGCGCCGCCAGCGGGTAGGCGAACGGCAGGGCACGCCGCTGCCACGCAGGCACACCGGTGCAGCCGTAGGCGACGGCGATGTCGCGGTGTCCCCGCAGCGCGTTGTACATCCAGCGCCGTCCCTCCGGGCCGAGGCGGGCGTCGAAGTCGCTCTGCAGCGCTCGGACCTCGGCTGCTTCGGTGGGATCGTCGGGGAAGAGGCCGCGGTCCGGGGGCGCCTTGGCGCTGGCCTCCTCGACTATGTCGGCTGAGTCGGCGAAGACCCGATCCCCCCAGACGAGCACGGGTGCGGTTTTCCTACCCCCGGCGCGGCTGACTGGAATCCAGTGGATCACCTGCAGGTGTGCCCGCTCCTCATAGGCGATCTCCGCCCGGTCGAGCGCCCAGCGAGCCTTCTCGCAGTAGTGACTGATCGGGATCGTGATCAGAACCGGACGCTCACCCATTGCAATAGTGTGCCTGCCCAGGCGCCGAGTGGTCGATTGACCCATCTATACCGGGGCAAAATGACCAGTCGTTACGAGGGGCGCGATTCCTTAGCCCGCGGGCCCGACACTGGTCTTTAGGAAACGCGTTTACCTTTCCGCCCCCCGATGGCACCCAGCCCGCAGCCAACTTTCCCGAAGCCGATTGCCGAACCCGGCGCGGCTCGTGCCTACTGGCGCGACTCAGTTGCCCGGCACGAGCAAGCCTCGTTTCGCCACAGCCTCCTCGACATAGCCACCTCGGTGCTGCCGTACGTGGCTCTGAGCGTCGCCATGTACCTCTGCCTCGACGTCTCGGTCTTGCTTACCCTGGCACTTGCGGTTCCCGCGGCGGGGTTCCTCCTGAGGACCTTCATCGTCTTCCATGACTGCGCCCACGGCTCCTTCCTTCCCTCCAGGCGAGCGAACCTGTGGCTCGGCCGGCTCACCGGCCTGCTGGTCTTCCAGCCGTTTGGCAACTGGCGCCACAACCACGCCGTGCATCACGGCACCGCTGGGGATCTGGACCGCCGCGGGACCGGGGACATCGCGACCCTGACCGTCGAGGAGTACCTCTCGCGGCCCTGGAAAGGCCGGCTCGGCTATCGCCTCTTTCGCAATCCCCTGGTGATGTTCGGGATCGGCCCGATCTGGTCGCTGATGATCGGACCTCGCATCTGGTCCAAGAAGATGCGCCCACGCCAGCGCCGCAGCGTGATCGCGACGAACCTGGTCCTCGCCAGCGTGATCGGAGCGATCTTTTGGTTCGTCGGTCCAACGGCCTGGCTGCTCGTCCAGATGCCGATCGCGATCCTCGCCGGCACGATGGGGATCTTCATGTTCTACGTCCAGCACCAGTTCGAGGACGCCTACTGGGAGAGCTCGGAGGATTGGAATTACGCCGAGGCCGCCCTGCAGGGGAGCTCCTATCTGGCGCTGCCGAAGCTCCTTCAGTTCTTCACCGGCAACATCGGCCTGCACCACGTCCACCACCTCAGCGCCAAGATCCCCAATTACCACCTGCAGCGTGCCCATGACGAGAACCCGATCTTCCACGCGGTCCCGGTCCTGAACGTCGGTGACGGGCTGCGCGCGGTTCGGCTCAAGGTGATCGATCCCGCCAGCGGCAGGCTGCTGACCTGGCGACAGGTCAAGGCCTACACGTAGCTCTCCGCACGCACGCTCGCCCCTCCATGGGCGGCGCAGCTCTCATCTTCGGTTAAGCGCGCGGCCCCAGACTGCCGCGCAATGAACTCTGCCCAGACGTACCCAGCCGTTTCGCCCTCCGGCAAATCCACCCGGTGGTGGGCCCGCCAGATGCTCAACAAGGTCCCCGAGATCACCGTCTACTTCTGGGTGATCAAGGTGCTCTGCACGACGGTCGGCGAGACCTTCGCCGACAACCTCAACGAAAACCTCGGCCTCGGTCTGACCAACACCAGCTACCTCATGGGGGCGCTGCTGATCGCCGTCCTCGTCTTCCAGTTCCGGGCGAGGAAGTACGTGCCCGGCATCTACTGGCTGGCCGTGGTCCTGATCAGCGTCGTCGGCACCCTGGTCAGCGACAACCTGGTCGAAAACTACGGCGTCGCGCTGGAGACGACGACGATCGCCTTCGGCGCGATCCTGATCTGCGTCTTCGCCGGCTGGTACGCGGTCGAGCGCACGCTCTCCGTGCACACCATCTTCACCACCAGGCGCGAGGGCTTCTACTGGTTGGCGATCCTCTTCACCTTCGCCCTCGGCACCTCGGCCGGCGATTTTCTCTCCGAGCAGCTCGAACTCGGCTACCTCGCTGCGCTGGGAATCTTCGCCGCCGCGATCGTCATCGTCGCCGTCCTCCACTTCGGCCTGCGAATGAACGCGATCCTCTCCTTCTGGCTCGCCTACATCCTCACCCGCCCGCTGGGCGCCTCGATCGGCGATTACCTCGCCTCGCCAACCGGCGAAGGCGGCCTTGGACTGGGCACGAATTTGACCAGCATCATCTTCCTCTCGACGATCCTGGCGCTGGTCGTCTTCCTGGCGATCTCCAAGCGCGACGTGATTCGCTCGGGCCCGGTCGCGGCAACCCGCGACTTGGTCGGGGAGGGGAGCCCGACGGTGCTCGTCGTCCTCAACAAGGTCGAGGCGACCGCCGCGCTGCTCGATGCGGTGAAGCGGCGCACGGCTGCGGGCGCCGCACGCTTCTTCGTTCTCGTGCCGAACCCCGACCACGCCGGCTTCGATCGAAATGACGCCGATTCTGCCGACGGCGAAGCCCTGCTGGCCAGAGCGCTGACCCAGCTGCAGGGACCCGCCGGGTCGCCCGTCGCCGGGAGGGTCGCCAACAGCCCCAACGCCTATGACGACATCGTCGAAGAGCTTGAGGCCAGGAGGTATGCGGAGATCATCCTCGAGACGCCGCCTGCCCATATCTCCCATTGGCTGCATTTCGACCTGCCGCGCAGGATCTCCGAGCTGGGCTATCCGACCGAAGCGATCGCCGCGGCGTAGCACCCGTTCTCATCTGGGATTCATCTTCTCTGGGATTGTTGGGGCGTGAACGTCTTGGTGGTAGAGGACGAGGTGAAGATGGCGGCGCTGATCCGGCGCGGGCTCAGCGAGCAGGGCCTTGCCGTCGACGTCGCCGGCACAGGCGAGGAGGCGGTCGGCATGGCCCGGGCCTCCGCCTACGACGCGGTCGTCCTCGACGTGATCCTGCCCGGCATCGACGGCTTCGAGACCTGCCGGCGGCTGCGCCAGGAAGGGATCTGGTCGCCGGTGCTGATGCTGACCGCGCGTGGCGCGCTCGAGGACCGCGTCGCCGGCCTCGACGGTGGCGCCGACGACTACCTGACCAAGCCGTTCTCGTTTGCCGAGCTGCTGGCCCGGCTGCGCGCCCTGGTTCGGCGCGGCCAGAGCGAGGGGCCGGCGGTCGTCGAGGTCGGCGAGCTGCGACTCGATCCCGCGACCCATCAGGTCTGGCGCGGTGAGACGGAGATCGAGCTCTCGGCGAAGGAGTTCGTCCTCTTCGAGACCTTCATGCGCAGGCCGGGTCACGTGCTCACCCGCTCGCAGCTGCTCGACCAGGCCTGGGCGTACGACTTCGAGCATCGCTCCAACGTGATCGAGGTCTACGTTCGCTACCTGCGCCGCAAGATCGACCTGCCCTTCGGGGTCAAATCGCTCGAGACCGTGCGCGGCGCCGGGTACCGATTGCGAAAGGACGGCGGCCGCTGAGTCGCGTCTCGATCCGCCTCCGCGTCACCCTCGTCTTTGCCGCGGTCATGGCGCTGGTTCTCGGCGCGACCGGGGTCTTCGTCTACCTGCGCTTCGCCAACGAGCTCGACGCGACGATCAACTCCGGCCTGCGCTCGCGGGCCGCCGACGTGGCCGCTCTGGTTAGGGAGGCCGACTCGGGGTTGCGCGATGGCAATCAGAGCCTTGTTGGCCGCAACGAGAGCTTTGCCGAGGTGCTCGACGCCGGTGGTGGAGTCACCGATTCCTCGCTGGCGATCGGCCGCCATGTCCTGCTTACGCCGGCCGAGCTGCGACGGGCTTTGCGCGGTCCGGTCTACCTAGATCGAGGTCCGCTTCCGGGGTTGAGCGACGAGTCTCGTCTGCTCGCCGTTCCGGTCGACGCGCGAGGTCGGAAGCAGGTCGTGGTCGTCGGCACCTCGACCGAGGCGCGCGGCGAGTCGCTCACGGACTTGGCCCAGCTGCTCCTGGTCGGCGGCCCCTTCGCGCTCCTGCTCGCCTCACTCGCCGCCTACGGGGTGGCCGCGGCGGCGCTGAAGCCGGTCGAGGCGATGCGCTCGCGGGCGGCGGAGATCTCGGCGGCCGAGCCCGACCGTCGCCTGCCTGTCCCGCCGACCGACGACGAGGTCGCGAGGCTCGGCAAGACGCTGAACGAGATGCTCGAGCGCCTCGGCGAAGCACTCGAGCACGAGCGCGCCTTCGTCGCCGACGCCAGCCACGAGCTGCGCACGCCGCTGGCGATTCTGCGGACTGAGCTGGAGCTGGCGTTGGCGGCGGGGCGCTCGCCGGAGGAGCTGCGGGCGGCGCTTGCCTCGGCTGCCGAGGAGACCGATCGGCTCAGCCAGCTTTCCGAGGACCTGCTGACGATCGCGCAGACCGAGCGGGGCGAGCTGCCGCTGCGCTTGGAGCGCCTGAGCCCGCGGGACGTCCTCGAAGGGGTTGGCCGTAGGTTCGCCCGGCGCGCTGAGGTCGGGAGACGCACGATCGAGGTCTCAGCACCCTCCTCGCTCGTGGTCGCGGCCGACCGCCTGCGACTCGACCAGGCGGTGGGCAGCATGGTCGACAACGCGCTCCGCTACGGCGACGGCAAGGTCGAGCTCGAGGCGAGCGTGGGGGAGCGCTGGGTCGAGATTCACGTGCTGGACCAGGGCAATGGCTTTCCGAGGGAGTTCCTCGGCCGTGCCTTCGAGCGCTTCAGCCGGGCCGCGGCGAGCAATCGCGACGGCGGCAGCGGCCTCGGGCTGGCGATCGTTCAGACCGTTGCCCGAGCCCACGGTGGGGAGGCTCATGTGGCAAACCGGGGGGAGGGGGGAGCGGATGTCTGGTTGACGCTGCCCTCATTCTCATCTGGTCTTAAGGAAGGCCCCAGATGATCCTCGCCGCGTGCACCCGATCTCTTATCTGCAGGCGATCGTCCTCGGACTGAAGACCCCCAGGCTCATCCTGATCAACCCGATTGCCATCTCCGGCCTCGAAGGGCCGAGGCCGCTCGCCACCAAACTCACCGTGCTGTACTACCGCCTCGCCGGCAGACTTCCGGAGAAGGTGGGCAGCTTCCTGCTCAAGCGCTGGCTCATCGTGCACTT
>Ga0207702_10002520_pt1 | contig 17257 bp, 18 predicted proteins | sample KBSCornC62_FD_184302 | JGI IMG/M metagenome (GOLD analysis project Ga0207702, IMG submission 184302) | Corn rhizosphere microbial communities from Kellogg Biological Station, Michigan, USA - KBS Corn C6-2 (SPAdes) (version 2) | ecosystem: Host-associated > Plants > Roots > Rhizosphere > Soil ...
GTTCTCCGAGCCGGAAAACATCAGGTGTTCGAACAAGTGCGCGAAGCCGGTCTTGCCCGCGGGCTCGTCGGCGGAACCGATGTGGTACCAGACCGCGACGTTGACGACCGGCGCCTTGTGGTCTTCGTGCACCACGACGGTCAGGCCGTTGTCGAGCTGGAACTTGGTGTACTTGAGATCGACGGTGTCGATCTTGGCGCTGGCCGTTGCGGTATCGCCGGCGGGCACGTCGGCGAAGGCGGGTGCGAGCGCGGCGAGCAATGCGGTGGCGAGCGTGGTGCGCGCGATCGATGCGAATGACATGAGCGGAATTCCCTTTGCGTGCAGCGTTGCGTGATCGGGGAGCCTAGCGGATGCGCCGCGGGCGGACAACGGTCGAGCCCGCGTGCGGCGGGCCGCCGCGCCGTGCGGGCGCGCGCGACCGCAGGCGAACCTCTGTTCGATTCGCGCTAGACTGCGAAAGTTCGGCCAGAGAGCGATTTATGCAACGCATACTCGTTACCGGTGCCAATCGCGGCCTGGGTCTCGAATTCACGCGTCAGCTGCTGGTCGGCGGCGCGCGCGTCTACGCCGCCTGCCGCCATCCGGGCAAGGCGCTCGGGCTCACCGAACTGGCCGCCGGTTACCCGGGGCACCTGCACGTGCTGCCGCTCGAGCTCGACAAGGAGCGCTCGATCGCCGAGCTGGTTCGCGAACTTGGCGCGCTCACGCCGGCGCTGGACGGCCTGATCAACAATGCCGGCATGCTGGTCTCGGGCGAGCGCTTCGGCGAGCTCAGCGCGAAGGCGCTGGCCGAGTCGTTCGGTAGCAACACGATCGGCCCAGTGTTGCTGACCCAGGCGCTGACGCCGCTGCTGGCCGAAGGCAAGCAGTCGAAAGTGATGAACCTGTCGTCGCGGCTCGGTTCGATCGCCGGTACCGGCAGCTTCGGCACGCCGAGCTACGCCGTCAGCAAGGCCGCATTGAACATGGCGACGCGCCAGCTCGCCGCGGCGCTGGGTCCGCAGATCACCGTGTTCTGCGTCAGCCCCGGCTGGGTCCGCACCGACATGGGTGGCGCCGGCGCGCCGCTCACCGCGCAACAGTCGGTGGCGAAACTGCTAGCCGTGTTCGCGCGGGTGCAGCCGGACGACGCCGGCCGATTCCTCGATCTCGACGGCGCCGACATCCCCTGGTGAATCCGCCGCGTCGCAGTCCGGACGCGCCAGGAATTCCAGCGCCGATGCATTGAAGCGCTCGGTCGCGTCGAACGGCGTGCCGTGGCGCGAGTCCTCCACGACCACGAATTCCGCGCGCGGGTAGCGTGCCGCCTCGGCGCGGCGTTGTTCGAGCGGCGTGTAGTCGTGCTGCGCCGCCAGGATCAGGGTGTCGCAGGCGAGCGCCGGAAGACGCTCGAGCGCGCTCCAACCGATGATCGCGCGTACCGTCGCGACGTACGCCGCGAGCGGATTCGCACCGAGCACCGCAACCAGGCGCTCGCGCATCGGCGCCTGTTCCGGACGCGGGAACATGCGCCGTGCGATCAGGCGTCCCGTGTGGCGCATGCCGATCGCGCGCACCAGCGTAAGCTGCAGATAGGCTTCGAGCCACTTGCGCAGGTTGTCGATGCGGTAGTCGGCGAGTGCGTTGCACAGCACCAGGCGCCGCACGCGCGCGGGTTCGGCCAGCGCCATCTCGAGCGCGACCGAACCGCCGAGCGAAAACCCGAGCACGTCCGTGCGCACGATGCCGAGCCGGTCGAGCAGGCACCACAGGTCGTGTGCGAAACCGGCGATCGAGTAGGGACCGGGCGGCTTCGCGCTGCGGCCCGAACCGCGCAGGTCGACCAGGATCAGGCGATGCCGCGCGGCGAACTGCTCGCGCTGAAACGCCCAATCGTCACCGGATGAACCAAGCCCGTGGATCAGCAGCAGCGGCGGACCGTCGCCGACGGATTCGTAGAACAGTTCGGTGCCGTTGACGTGGGCGGTGGCCATGCGCCGATTCTAGCCGACGGCGGTGTCCGCGCCGTCGCCCGGCGCCGGTGCGGTCGTCCGCAGCGGACACTTTTGTCCGCTCGCGAACAGCGCATCGGGGTGCAGACGCGCGCAAAACCCTGCCGGAAGTCACGCTTGCGCAACCTTTTTCGTTCCGCGGGCATCAATTAGCGGGTGTACGAGACGCAAACACGGCTTGGCACACCGCTTGCTCTGTACAGTTTTGTAAAAGTATAAAAGGAGACCCCCATGAACATGTCATTGCAGATCGGCCGCAGCGTTTTCGCCCTCGGCCTGTTGGCGGTCGCCGGAGCGGGCGCATTCGCGCAGACGGGTACCGACGCGGATGCGCAGGCGCCGAACGTCGCGCACAACCGTCTGGAGATCCTGTCCTCGGCGCAGCCGCAGCAGACCCCGCGCTGGGTCGTCGCCAGCGTGCGCGTCGGCACGCCGGAACATGCGCAATCCGCAGCGCGTCCGGATGCGCCGCGCGTCGCCGCTCTGGTGCACGCGCAGCAGCTGCCGGTGCCGCGCAGCTGAGGTTTTGCCGGCAGCATGCGGCATAATCGCCGCATGCTGCATGTCGTGCTGTATCAACCCGAAATCCCGCCGAATACCGGCAACGTCATCCGCCTGTGCGCCAACAGCGGCGCAGCGCTGCACCTGATCCGGCCGCTCGGTTTCGATCTGGAACACGCGAAGCTGCGCCGCGCGGGGCTCGACTACCACGAGTTCGCCGAGGTCGCCGTGCACGACGACCTCGACGCGTTCGCTGCCGCGGTCAAGCCGGCGCGCACGTTTGCCTTGTCCACGCGCGGCAGCACGCTGTACGCGCAGACGCGTTTCGGCGCCGGCGACGCAGTGCTGTTCGGACCGGAAACCCGCGGCCTGCCGCAGGACGTGCTCGACGCGCTGCCGCCGGAACGGCGCCTGCGCCTGCCGATGCGTCCGGGCAATCGCAGCCTGAATCTGTCGAACGCCGTCGCGGTGGTGGTTTACGAGGCGTGGCGCCAGCAGGCGTTTGCCGGCGGCGCGTAGATCGAAAGCGCGCGCGATGAATCGCGCTAGCGATGGCGGTAGCCGCAAGGGCGTGACCGAGGCCATGCTTGCGTAGGGGCGCGATTCATCGCGCCCGCTCTTCGACGTGCCCGCTCTTCAGCGCGCGTACCCTTCAGCGCGTCGCTACCGCCGAAACAGCTCTGACGGATACTCCGCCTTGCGTTCGCGCGCGAGCAGCTCGCGCAGGCCTTCGGCCGGCGTGATCTCCTCGCGCAGCACGCGCTGCACGCCGCGCGCGATCGGCAGCTCGAGGCCGTGCTTGTCTGCCAGGCGCATCACGGTGTCGACGGTCTCGATGCTTTCCACGACCTGACCGATCTCGGCCACGGCGGCGGCGAGTTTCACACCGCGGCCGAGTGCGAGGCCGAGCCGGCGGTTGCGCGACAGATCGCCGGTGCAGGTAAGCACGAGGTCGCCCAGACCGGCGAGTCCCATCAGTGTTTCCGCGCGCGCACCGATGGCGGCACCGAGACGCAGCATTTCGTTCAGTCCGCGCGTGATCATGCCGGCGCGGGCGTTGAGTCCGAGTTGCATGCCGTCGGCCACGCCGGTCGCGACCGCGAGCACGTTTTTCATCGCGCCGCCGAGCTCCGCGCCGATCACGTCGCTGCCCGTGTAGGCACGGAAGAACGGCGCGTGCAGCAGCTCGGCCACGCGGTGGGCGAAATCGGCATCCGCCGAGTGCACCGTGACAGCGGTCGGCAGGCCTTGCGCGACTTCTTTCGCGAACGACGGCCCGGTCACGATCGCAGCGGGCGTGTGCGGCAGGCGCGCGGCGACCAGCTCGTGCAGGAAGCGACCGGTCGCCGGATCGAAGCCTTTGGTCGCCCAAGCCAGGCCGACGCCGGGACCGATCGCGGGGGCGATGTGTTCGAGCAGATCCGCGAACGCGTGGCTCGGCGTCACGATCAGCACCACGGACGCCGCGCGCACGCAGGCGTCGAGGTCGCTGCTCAACCCGAGTTCGGGTGGGAGTTCAAGATCGGGCAGGTAACGCGCGTTGCGGCGAGTCGCCGCCATCTGCGCGATCGCGGCCGGATCGCGGCCCCACAGGCGAACGTCGGCGCCGTTGCGCGCGAGCACGGCCGCAAGCGCGGTGCCCCACGATCCGGCCCCCAGCACGGCAACGGTCGGCTTGTTCCCCATCGGTTCGGGAGGAATCGCCGCAAGCGCCGCAGCGGCAGAGGCCGCGGCGCGTGCGGGCGTGGACGTCAGGCGTCCGCCGGGGTGCCGTCGGCGCGGCGACGGGCCTGCTCGGCGTAGAGCGCGTCGAAATTGATCGGCTGCATCAGGAACGGCGGGAAGCCGCCGTTCTGGATCAGGTCGGACACGACCTGGCGCGCGTACGGGAACAGCACGTTCGGGCAGTACGTGGCGAGGATCATGTCGCGGTTCTGGTTGTCGAAGCCCTGCATGCCGAACACGCCGGCCTGCTGCACTTCGGCCAGGTACGCGGTCTTTTCCGCGAGCTTGCATGTGACCGTGATCGTCAGCACGACTTCGTAGACGTTGTCCGCCAGCGCACCAACCTGCTGCGACAGATTCAGCTGGATCTGCGGCTGGTTGGCGTCCTGGAAGATGTGCGGCGCGCCCGGAACCTCGAACGAGGCGTCCTTGATGTATACTTTTTGCAGCGACAGCTGCGCGGCGTTTGCGGCGGCGCCGTTGGTTTCGTCGGCCATTGGAACTACTCCGAAGTCTTATCGACGGTAAAAAGGGCGCGGATTATCCCACGCCGCGCGTCGCGGCGCACGCTCGAACTCAGGGCGCTTTGCCTTTGTTCAACGGCAGATCGGCCTGGCGCCACGCGCCGAGGCCGCCACCGAGCCAGTAGACGTGCTTGAAGCCGGCCTTGACCAGGCGCGCCGCGGCCTGCGCAGAGGTGTTGCCGTTGCCGCAACAAACCGCGACCGGCAATTCCTTCGCCTTGGCCAGGTCCTTGTTTTCCGGATCGAACTGACTCAGCGGCACGTGTTTCGCGCCGGCGACGTGGCCGCGTTCGTAATCCTGGCTGCTGGACAGATCGACCACGAGCGCGTTCTCGCGGTTGATCAGCAGCGTGAGGCCGGCCGGCGTCAATTCCTTGTAGCCGCGGAACAGGCGCGAAACCTCGCCGCCGACCAGCATCAGCAGCACGACGACGAAACCCATCGCCAGGAACAGGTGGTTGCCGACGAATTCGGGCAGGTGCTGCAGGACGTCTTGCATCGGGGGCGGCGACTACGGAAAAGGGCGCGGATTATCCGCCAGGCGCCGCCGCGACGCAAAGCGCGGCGCCGCTCACTGTGGCGGCGCCAGCGGCACGACCGGCAGGTTCGTGCGCAGCCAGGTGCCCGGGAACGCGGCCGGGAACGTCAGGTTCGTGCTGATCGTCTGGCTGCCGCCGGCGTTGCCGTAGCTTTGCGTGCCGACGCTTTGCGCGCCGAGCGTGAAGTCGAGCCAGACGCAGCCCGGACAGCTCGGTCGGCCCGCCGATTCGCTCAGCACGTGGCCATCGACGTAGCTGGCGTCCGACGCCGTGGTCCAGCGCGCATTGCCGGCGGCGTCGTACAGGAAGTCGAGCCCGAACAGGAACGGATGACCGTTGCTGCCGGCGCTCGGAAACAGTTCGTCGAACGTGCCCCAGCCGGATTCGCCGGTGTTGTACCAGGCGCGCAGCGTGTTGTTCGCGTCGGCGATCACCGGCACGTACACGCCGCCGCCGGGCACGCCGTTCAGCGTCCAGGTGTAGATGAACTTCGTCGCCGAGACCACGCTCACCTGCGCCGTGCCGACCGCGATGCCGACCTCCGGGAACTGGTTCGGCGCGTTCAGATGCGGCAGGTACAGCGTGGTGTTGACCTGGTTGCCGTGCAGCAGGTCGTTGACCACGTACCAGGTCGGCTCGCGCGCGGAATCGCCGGTGAACCAGGCGCCGAAAAATACCGGATCGCTGCCCGCGATCGGCGTCACGACTTGCGTCACGCCGCTGCCCGAGCGCGTCGGATCGAAGAAATTGCCGCGCTTGGGCACGATCGGCGTGATCTGCGCCGCGCACGTGGTCACCGCGGCGCAGCTGCCACCGTTGCCGAGCGTCGCCTGCAGCACGACGTTCGGATCGGCCGTGAAGCCGCGGTCGTCGGCACTGCCGAGATAGCGGATCGTCAACGGCGCGCCGCACGCGCTGCCGCTCGACAGGGCGACGTTCAACGTGACCTGCGCCGAGCCGCCCGGCGCGATCGCGGGCAGCGCGATCGCGGGATTTTCCAACGTTGCGCCGGCCTGGCCGGGCTGGCTCAGATCCTGCGCGAACACCGCGTAGCCATTCTGCGTCGGCGCCTTGCCGAGGTTGAACAGCGTGACCGGCACGCTCCAGCGTTCGCCCGGATCGAGCTTGCCGTCGCCGTTGCCGCACAGCGCGACCGGCGTGAGCGGCTGCGCCGCCAGGTCTTGCGCCTGCACGATCAGCGCCATCGAGGCGCCGCCGCTGTGTCCCGCCGCATCCGTCACGCGGACGCTGACGTTGCCGCTGAACGCGTGCGGGTACGACGCGACCAGGCTCGCGGCGTGCGTATCGAGATTGTCCGGCGCGCCGTCGCCGTCGAGGTCGAACGCATACGTGTACGGCGCGGTACCGCCGCCGGCCGTCGCCGTGAACGTGACCTGCTGGCCGGCCGTGATCACCGCCGCGGTGGCGCCGATCGCGACGTTCAGGCCGCTCGTGCTGCTGCTGCCGTCGATCGTGTTCACGCCGCTGCCGTGCGGATCGAGCCAGTCGCGCACGCGGCTGTCCGGCGTGCCGCCGCCGTCCCACGCGGTGCTGAGGCGGCCGTAGTAGTCCGCGCCGGCGAGATCGGTGCACAGCGCGTCGCCGCCCGACAGCACGCCGCGCAGCCGATGATTGCCGTCGAGCAGGCCCGAACCCGACGAGCCTTCTTCCGTCGTGCCGCTGGCGTAGTGGTCGACGAACCAATGGTTCAGGCCGGGCAGTCCGGCGAGGCCGTTGTCGTCCTCGACCGTGACCGTGCCGGCCGGAAAACTGATGCGTTTCGAATCGGCCGAGGGATGATGCATCACGGCCGCGCCGCCGAACGCATTTTCCGTGCGGTCCCAGCCGTTCCAGTACGCCTGCGCCGCGGCGGGCGGCGGCGTGTTGAGCTGGACCAGGGTGAAATCTGCCGGCTGGTACGTCGCGCGCAACACCGCGCCGCCGGTCTGCGGGATCGCGTTGTCGGTTGGGACCGGCTGCGCGCTCGCGCTCGAAAACGGTGCGCGGCAGACCGGGCTTTCGTATTTCCAGTAGACGACCAGGCCCGCGGCGTCCGACGGCGTCGAGATGCAATGGTTCGCCGTGCTCAGGTACGGCGTGTGGTCGTGCGTCGCGTCCTCCATCAGCTGGCCGGAACAGAAGCCGCCGTTGAACACCAGGATCGCTTCGGCGTTGATCTCCTTGCGCCACGGGTCGCCGTCAGGGCAGATCGTGTCGATGTTGCACGAGCCGCTGCCCTGGTTCGGATCGTAGAACGACTTCGCCGAGGATGCATCGGCGAAGACGTCGCGGAAACCCACGTGCACGGTGCCGAGATCGAGTTTCAGGTAGGGCTTCAGCGCGCGCGGCAGTTCGACTTCGAGCAGCGCATCCTCGCCGCGCAGCAGCGGCGTCCAGAATTCTCCCGAGCGCGTGTTGTCCGCGTCGGTGTAGGGACCGAGCCGCGCCTGCGCGTTCGACACGTACAGCGCCGCGCCCGGCGGCAGCCAGAGCTGGCGGAAGCCGAAATCGAGCGTCAGCGCGCCCGCGGCATGCACCGGCAGGCGCCAGAGCGCGTCGCCGTTGGGCAGGTCGCGCCATTCGCCGGCGCCGCGCGCGGCGTCGCGTTCGGTGAACGTGCGCGAGACCGCGTAACGGCGCGGCCGCGATTTCGGCGCGCCGACATCCGCGGCGAGTTCGTGCGCGCGATCCACGCCGGCGGCTTCGAGCGCTACGTGCGCCGGCGGCGCGGCCAGGCCGAAGCGCTCGCTCGGGGATTGCGCAGCAAAGGCGGCGCCGGCGCCGCACAGGAGTGCGCCGCAAAACAGAAGACGGTAATGCATGGTGGGCTCCGCGCCGCGGTGTCTCAGGGAGTCTGCGTGATCTTTGGCAGGCCGGTGGTGTTGTGCCAGTGCTTGGTCTTTTCGTCGTAGTGCCAGCGCTGGTGGTCGATCACGCTGCGTTCGGTCTGGGTATTGATGTTGAGAATGCCGATCTCGACGTACTGGTCGACGTCGTTCTTGCCGGCCGGCACCGGATTGCGCTCGGTGTACGACACGACGCGCACCTGCTTGTAGCGCTCCTGGTCGATCGAGCTGAGCGGATGGTCCTTGAGGTAATCCGCGTCGATGTATTTCGTCGCCTGTTCGAAATCGCCCCAGCGCAATGCGTTGGCGTAGGCGTTGAGCGTGACGTTGAGCGTATCGGCTTTCGAATTCGGCGACATCTCGCCGCAGGCGCCGAGCGACAGCAGCAACGGCACGGCGATGAACAAGCGACGCATGGCGATCCCCGGTGACGGCATTCGCGGCAATTCTGCCGCAAAACACGCGTCCGGCGCGACCATTCCGGCGAACGCCGTGATCCAGCGTCTTCCGCTTCGTTGTGAAAAGTCACTGTATCCCGGCCTGCGCCGGGACGACGCGCGGCTCAGCCCGCTTTCGCCAGCGCGACGAAACGCGCCTCCAGCGTGCAGCCGTCGCCGCCGGCGGCGAGCGGGACGCGGCAGGCGACGCGCACGCGCGCCTTGCCGCGCGCGGCAAGAGCGGCATCGAACGCGTCCCACGATTCGCCCGGCGCGAGCGCGGCGTGGGCCTCGAAGTCCTGCCACAGCGGCGCGAGATAGCGCATCTGGCTGTCCTGCACGTACACGTCGCAGTCGCGGCCAAGCGTTTTCAAGTGCAACACGATCAGGCCCCAGCCGGCGAGCGTGAGCAGGCTGCCGAGACTGCCGCCGAACGCGCAGCCCTTGTCGTTGACGTTCGGCGCCAGCGGCGCGGCGAGTACGAGCGCGTCCGGCGCGTAGTGCGCGACGCGCAAGTGCATCGCGCGCGCAAGCGGTATCTCCGCCAGCAGCTCGCGTTCGAACGCGTCGACCATCGCCCGCTCGGTCATGCTTCCGGCTCCGTGTACGAAAAGGACGCGCAGTGTGCGCAGCGCGGCCGGCGCGATCAAGCTTCGCACCTAAGGTACGATGCGCGCATGCCCCGGCCCGCCGCCCGCACCGCCCGCCTACGCCCCTTCGATCGGCCGCTGGCCGGCGCCAGCGTGGTGGTCACGCGTCCCGCCGGCACCGCGCGAGCGCTGCTCGCGCGCCTGCGCGCGCTCGGCGCGAACGCGATCAACCTGCCGGCGATCGCGCTGCGCGCGGCGCCGGGCAGCGCAACGCTCGAACGTGCGCTCGACGCCACGCGCGATGCGCATGCGGTCGTGTTCGTCAGCCCGGCGGCGGTGCGTTACGCGTTCGCGCAGCGGCCGAAATTGAAGATTCCGCGCACGACGGCGCTGCTCGCCGTCGGCGCCTCCACGGCGGCAGCGCTGCGCCGGCGCGGCTTCGCCCACGTGCGCCGGCCTGAACGCCAGGACAGCGAAGGCTTGATCGCGTTGCCGGAACTCGCGCGCGTGCGCGGCCAGCGCGTCGTGCTGGTCGGCGCCGCCGGCGGGCGCGAGCTGCTCGCCGAGACCCTGCGCGCACGCGGCGCGCGCGTCGTGCCGGCGCACGTGTACGCGCGCGCGGCGCCATCGTTCGATGCGCGCCGCTGCGCGCCGCTCGACGCCGCACGGACGCCGCTCGTCACGCTGCTGTCGAGCGCCGAAGCGCTGGCCAACCTGCGCGCCGGCCTGCCGCTTGCGCTGTACGCGAAGCTCGCCGCGGGCGAGCTCGTGGTCAGCAGCGAGCGTCTGGCGTCGGCGGCACGCGCGGCGCTGTTCTCGAACGTGCACGTCGCGAGATCGGCGCTGCCGGCGGACCTCGTCGCCGCCGCGCAAAACGCGCTCGCCAGACACCGCCTCTAGGCGCTAGCATGCGCGCATGAGCGCAGACACCCTGGAGACGGCGCCGGCGCTGCCCGGGCCGGACATCGACACGCCCGCGACGCGCACGAACGGCGGCACGCGCCGCCCGGGCAGCGGCATCGCCGGCGCGGCGCTGCTGATCGCGCTGCTCGCCCTCGGCCTCGCGGCATACGTCGCCTGGCGCGAACGCGAAGCCGATGCCGCGCATACGCAGGAGACGCAAGCCCGCCTCGCGGCGCAGGTCGAGGCCTTGACGCATTCGATCGAGCAGCTGCGCGGCAATGCCGACGCGGTGCGCCAGCGGCTCGAGGACAACGCCAAGGTCGACCAGACCGAGCGTGAAGAGGTACTCGGCCTCGGCGAGCGCGCGCGCCTGCTCGAAGACGCGGTGGCAAACCTGGCCGACAAGCGCCTGAGCGGCCGCGATTCGCTCGTGCTGGACGAAGCCGAGCTGCTGCTGACGCTCGGCGCCGAGCGCTACACGCTGTTCCACGACACGACCGCGGCGATCGCGGCTTATCGTCTTGCCGACGGCGCGCTGGCCGAAGTCGAAAACGCCGCGTTCGCGACCGTGCGCCAGAGCGTGTCGGCCGAACTCGACGCGTTCGGTGCGCAGCGCGGCGCGGATTCGAACGCGCTCGCGGCGCAGATCGACCAGCTCGCCGCACAACTGCCGCAGCTGCCCGCACCGACGCGCGTGCCGGCGCCGGAAGCGGGCGCGAACACATCGCGCCTGTGGCGCGTGCTCGGCGCGCTGGTGCAGGTGCGGCACGACGAGGACGCGAGCCTGCTGCTGCGCGATGCCGGCTTGTCGCGCACGCTCGCCGTGCTCGACCTGCGCGCGGCCGAAAGTGCGCTGTTCGCGCGCGACGATACGCGCTACCACACGGCGCTCGGCGCGGCGCGCGCGCAGCTCGGCGCGTTCGAACGCAGCGAGCCGCATGTCGCCGCCGCGTACGCGACACTCGACAAGCTCGATCAGGCGCAACTTGCGCCGGCGCCGCCGCCGCTGCTCGGCACCGCGCTGAAGGAATTGCGCAACCTGCGCGCGACGCACGCGCTGCGCAGCGGCGTGCCGCCGCGCGCCGCCCCGAAAGCTGACGAGGCGCGCGCCGCGGCGAAAACGGACGAGGCGCACGCGGCGCCGAAAGCGGACGAGAGCAAGCCGTGAAACTCTGGATGTACGTGCTGCTGTTGCTGCTCGCGACCTTCGCGGCCGCACTCGGCTGGCAGACCCTGGCGCAGGATCCGGGTCAGGTCGTGATCCATTTCGGCCACACCAGCGTGAGCACGACCCTGGTGTTTGCCGTCGCAGCGCTGCTGCTGGCCTGGGGCGTGGCGAGCCTCGCCTGGCGCCTGCTGCGCTGGCCGCTCGCCGCCTGGTCGCGGCGTTCGCGCCGGCGCGGCCGCGAACGCATCGCCGGCGGCCTCGTCGCGTTGGCCGAAGGGCGTTACCAGCAGGCATCGCGCGAACTGGAGCGTGCCTCGCACCAAAGCGGCCTGCGCGCGCCGGCACTGCTTGCCGCAGCGCGTGCAGCACATGCGCGCGGCGAGGATGCCCGCACCGACGCGGCGCTGGACGAAGCGGCCGCGGTCGCACCGGCGGCGGCATTGGCCCTGCGCGCGCGTTTCCTGCTCGAACGCGGCGAGGCGGCGCAGGCGCTCGCGCAACTCAACGCAGCGCGCGACAAGGGCGCGCTTGCGCCGAGTGCGCAGCGCCTGCTGGTCGAAGCGGCCCTGGCCGAAGGCGACCGCGCCGCGGCGCTTGCGGCGCTGGGCGACCTGGCGAAATCGCAGTCGCTGCCGGCCGAGGCGTTCGGCGCGCTCGAAGCGCGCGTGCTGCCGGAATTGCTGCGCGGCGCGACGGATGCACCGGCGCTGCACGCGCTTTGGGCGGGACTGACCCGCGCGCAGCGGCGCCGGCCCGAAGCCGTCGCGGCGTACGCCCGGCGCGCCGCGGCGCTGGGAGAAATCCTGCCCGCGATGAGCGAACTCGAAGCGGCGTTGCGGCGCGAATGGTCGGAGCTCGTGGTGCGCGCCTACGGCGAGCTTGGCAGTGCCGACCTGGACACGCGTTTGCGTCACGCCGAAGGTTGGCTCGGCGCGCAGCCGAATTCGGCCGCGCTGCTGCTCACGCTGGGACGCCTGTGCACGCAGAGCGCGCTGTGGGGCAAAGCGCGCGAATATCTGGAGCGCGGCATTGCGCTCGCGCCGTCGCCCGCGCTGTGGGAAGCGCTGGGCGATTGCTGCAGCGGGCGCGGCGAGACCGTGGACGCGGCGGCGTGTTATCGCAACGCGTTGTTGACCGCGCGCGGCGCCGCCGCGATGCCGCTCGACCACGCGCTCGCGCTGCCGCTCGACACGCGCGCGAGTGCGATCGAGGAACGCACGGAACACGGGGTGCCGCGGTTGCGCTTGGGGTGACGGCGGGTTTCGGCGTTGCCCCCTCACCCCGGCCCTTTACCCCGTCGCGCAGCGACGGGGGAGAGGGAGCAAAGCGCGACGCGCGACGCTTCGGCGAGATGTCACCGGGTGCGGCGAAGCAAAGCGCGGCACGCGCGCCTCGGCCAGAGACTACCGATTGCGGCGCTCGAAGCCCGCCATCGTGCCGTTGAAGAAATGCGCCACGTAGATCGTGTCGCTGTCGCCGAAATCGTAGATCCAGTCTTCGCGGAAATCCTCGTCCTGTTCGATGCGATAGGACGTGGTGGCGTCGCCGCCGTAGTGGTTGCCCGGCAGAGGGCCGAAATTCGGCTGCACCGGGTCCGGGTTCGTGCGTGAATTCAGGCTCGACGTCACGTAGCGCTGCGCCGGCTCGCCGCAGTGGGCGATCACCTCGCCGCCGGTCAGGCCGCGCGTCATGCGGATCTGGTCGCAGCTGTTGCCGATCTCCTCGACGCCGCGGCTCAGGCGTTCCTCGCGCACGAAGCGGCCGTCGCGGAACAGCAGGCGCACCATGAAATCGCCGCTGCCAAAGTTGTAGTACCACGTGGTGTACTGCACTTCGCGCACGGTTTCGTCGCTCGTGCGCGCGCCGGGCGGGCCGCTGCGCGTGCCGTAGCCTTCGTAGCGCGTGCGGCCTTCGCTCCAGAACGGCTCGCCGCAGCGCTGGCGCAGCTGGTAGTCGTAGTCGCCGACATGCACGATGTATCCGCCGCAGCGCAGCGCGTGCGCGGACTGTGCGAACGCAAACGCGAGCAGGAAGAGCAGCGCAGCGCGAGCGATGTTCATGCGTCGTGGATTCCGGCACGCGAGTGGAGGATTTGCGCCAGCACATCCGGCGCGTAGTCGAACGAATCGTAGTACAGGCGTTCTTCCGGCAGGCCCGCCTGCACGAAACGGCGCCGGCCGGCGTCGATCAGCGCCGGCGGACCGCTCATGTAGACGTCGGCCGCGGACAGATCGGCGCAGTCCTCGAGCACGGCTTCGTGCACGAAACCCGCGCGCAAGCCGCCGGCCTGTTCGCGTTCGGAGATCACCGGCACGAAACGCAGCGCGCCGGCATCGGCCCAGCGCTGCGGCAAGTCGCTCATGTACAACTCCGGTTGCGAACGGGCACCCCAGTACAGCGTGATCGCGCGCCGGGTGCCCAGGTGCAGGAAATGCTCGACCAGCGCCTTGATCGGCGCGAAGCCGGTCCCGCCCGCCACGAAGATCATGCGCCGTTCGGAGTGCTCGCGCGGGACGAAAGTTCCGAGCGGGCCTTCCACGCGCAGCAGCGCGCCGGGTTCGAGGTCGGTGAATACGCGATGGGTGAAATCGCCGCCGGCGACGTGACGCACGTGCAGCTCGATTTCGGGCCCCAGATGCGGCGCGTTCGCGATCGAGAACGCGCGCCGGCGGTTGTCCGGCAGCAGCACGTCTAGGTACTGGCCGGCGAGCCGCAACAGGCGTTCGCCGCGCGGGGGTTTGAGGATCAGCTGCATCACATCCGGCGCGAGGCGGTTCTTGTGCACGAGCTTCAGCGGCAGCGTGCGCCGCGGCATGTGCGCGACGGAAGGGATCTCGCGCGCGGCGATGACGAGGTCGCTGCGCGGCACCGCCTGGCACAGCAGCACCTGGTGATGCGCGACTTCGGCGGCGTTCAAAGCATTCGGCGGCAGGTGCGGGTAGGCGCAGTCGCCCGCGAGCAGCGTCGCCTTGCAGCTGCCGCACACGCCGGACAGGCAGCTGTAGGGCAGGGCGAGGCCGGCGCGACGCGCAGCGTCGAGCACGCTCTCGTCGTCGCCGACGTCGAAGGTCTTGCCGGTGGCTTGCAGCGTCACGGTATGGGTCACGCCACGATTGTGCCGATTCGCGCGCGCCACGGCGAGCGTTGCTATAGTCTGCCGCCCGCGTGAATGGAGAACGACCATGGCCCTGTGGAAGCAGCCGGTGGATCTGGATCGGCTCAATGCCGCGAATCGCGGCACGCTGGGCGAGACGCTCGGGCTGCGCTTCACCGAGGTCGGCGAGGATTTCGTGCGCGGCACGATGCCGGTCGACGCGCGCACGCACCAGCCTTACGGCCTGCTGCATGGCGGCGCGTCGGTCGCGCTTGCGGAGACGCTCGGCAGCATGGGCGGAATGCTCACGCTCGATCCGGCGCAGGACCTCGTGGTCGGTCTCGACATCAACGCCAACCACGTGCGCGGCGTGAAGTCCGGCGTCGTCACCGGCACCGCGCGCCCGCTGCACCTGGGCCGCACCACGCAGGTTTGGGAAATCCGCATCGAGGATGAACGCCAGAAACTGGTGTGCATTTCGCGCCTGACGCTCGCCGTCGTGCCGCGCCAGACCGTCGGCATGTGAACGCCAACATTGCCGATCAAGGCCGGCCTTACGAGGGTTTGAGCCCGGACGCGGTGCTGGCCGCGGTCGAATCCACCGGCCTCCAAACGAACGGGCGCCTGCTCGCGCTCAACAGCTACGAAAACCGCGTCTACCAGGTGGGCATGGAAGACGGGCCGCCGCTGGTGGCGAAGTTCTATCGCGGCGGCCGCTGGAGCGATGCGGCGATCCGCGAGGAACACGCGTTCGCGCTGGAGCTGGCCGCAGCCGAGCTGCCGGTGATCGCGCCGCGCGCGTTCGACGGCGCCACGCTGCTGACGCACCGCGAATTCCGTTTCGCGCTCTACCCGCGCCACGGCGGCCGCGCGCCCGAGCTCGAATCCGCCGATACGCTCGCCTGGATGGGTCGCCTGCTGGCGCGCATCCATGGCATCGGCGCCCGCGCGCCGTTCGCCGCACGCGGCACGATCGACCGCAACACGTTCGTCGCCGCGCCGAGTCGCGCGGTGCTCGCCTCGCCGTTGCTGCCGCCGGCACAGGCGCCGCGCTACGAGCGCGCCGTGGCGCAAGTGGATGCGCTGATCGCGGCGAGATTCGCCGCCGCCGGACCGGTCGCGCGCCTGCGGCTGCACGGCGACTGCCATCCCGGCAACGTGCTCTGGACCGACGCCGGTCCGCATTTCGTCGATCTCGACGATGCCCGCATGGGTCCGGCCGTGCAGGACCTCTGGATGCTGGCGCCGACGGCGCGCGCGCTGGACGCGCTGCTCGAAGGCTATCTCGAATTCCGCGATTTCGACCCGGCCGAACGGATTTTGATCGAACCCTTGCGTCTGATGCGCCAGGTGCACTACGCCGGCTGGATCGCACAGCGCTGGCACGACCCGGCGTTCCCGCGCGCGTTTCCGTTCGCGTCGGAGCCGCGGTGGTGGGAAGAACACATCGCGGATTTGCTCGAAGCCGCCGAGGGCGACGGATAAGGCTCTCCGGGGCGCAATATCAACGTCTCGTCATCCCGGCGAAAGCCAGGATCCAGCGTCTTTCGTCGACCAGCCAAGACGGTGGATTCCGGCTTTCGCCGGAATGACGAGCGAAGACGCGCCAGCGTCCAGCCCGCTTGCTGCGTTGCAGCGTACGCCGCGGCTGGCTACCATCCGAACGGCATGAATTCGACCGTCGAAAATACGCCCGCCGCGCCACGCCGCGATCCGCTGCGGGTTTTGCGCTATTTCTGGCGCACTCCGTTGCTGCTGCTGCATGCGCTGATCGCGGTGCCGCTGGCGCTGGCGGTGTTCAATCCGCTCGCGCGGCGGATCCGTGTCGGCGGCGAACGGCTCGATCACCGCATGACGCGCTGGTGGTCCGGCCGCATCGTGCGCATCTTCGGCTTCCGCACCAGCCGCGTGGGCGAGCCGTTGCCCGGCGCCGTGCTGTTCGTCGCGAACCACGTTTCCTGGCTCGACATCGAACTGATGCACAGCCAACGCATCATGTCGTTCGTGGCCAAAGCCGAAATCGCGCGCTGGCCGCTGATCGGCTGGCTCTCGACGCGTGCCGGCACGATCTATCACCAGCGCGGCAGCGCGCATTCGCTCGGCGCGGTGATGGAGCGCGTGGTCGCGCGCCTGCGCGAAGGCATGGCGGTCGGCATCTTCCCCGAAGGCGGCACTGGGCCGGGCGATCGGGTGCGCACGTTTCATGCGCGCATCTTCCAGGTCGCGGCCGACGCGAACGTGACGATCCAACCGGTCGCGCTGTGCTACGGCAACGGCGGACGCATGAACCTCGACGTGCCGTTCGCGCCGAAGGAAAGCTTTTTCGGCAACGCGATGCGTCTGCTCGGCGGACCGTCGATGGATGCGACCGTGCATTTCCTGGAGCCGGTGGCGCTGAGCGAAGACGGCCGGCGCCAAACCGCCGAAGCGGCGCGCGAACGGATCGCGCAAGCCTTGGGGCTGAGCGAAAAATGAGTCCCGCGTTCCGGCCGCCGCGCTGGCTGCGCAATCCGCACGTGCAATCGGTACTCGCCTCCAGCGGCATGCGACGGCTGCTGTTCCGGCGCCGGCGCATGGCGCTCGAAGCCGGCACGGAAGAACATATCCTGGATTGCGGCAACGGCATCCGCCTGCAAGGCTTCCTCACGCGCCAACGTGTCCTGCCGCAGCCGCGCGCGCTCGCCGTCCTGCTGCATGGATGGGAAGGCAGCGCGCAGTCGACGTACATCCTGCACACCGGATCGCGCCTGCTGGCCGACGGTGTCGACGTGTTCCGGCTCAATTTCCGCGATCACGGCGCGACGCATCATCTGAACGCCGAATTGTTCCATTCCTGCCGCATCGACGAAGTGGTCGGGGCGGTCGAGCGCATCGCGGACATGCTGCCGACGCGGCCGCTCGCGATCGGCGGTTTTTCGCTCGGCGGCAATTTCGCC
>Ga0207702_10002522_pt1 | contig 17250 bp, 7 predicted proteins | sample KBSCornC62_FD_184302 | JGI IMG/M metagenome (GOLD analysis project Ga0207702, IMG submission 184302) | Corn rhizosphere microbial communities from Kellogg Biological Station, Michigan, USA - KBS Corn C6-2 (SPAdes) (version 2) | ecosystem: Host-associated > Plants > Roots > Rhizosphere > Soil ...
ACATTATTCAGCCGCAGCGCGAGACGTCCGTTCAGCAATGAACGGTTGACGTCGAGCGCGGCACGATAGCTGTCCCAAGAAGCGGTGCGGAGCGTCAGCTCTTCGAAATTGTTGCCGAGCAGCGCGCGTTTCGCGGAATAGTTTACAATTCCGCCCGCCCCACCGACACCGAAGAGGATCGAGTTCGGACCGCGCGATATGTCGATCCGATCGATATTGAACGTGTCCCCGTCGAGCGTCGTGGGGAAAAAATCACGGGTGACCTGCACTTCGCGATAACCTCGGATTTGAAAGTTAAAATCGTTTTCGATCAGCGCGTTGCCCGTGGTCCCACCGACATTGCCTGCGCCGATGTCGTTGCCGCCAGAGGTTGCATACTCCATCGCCTGAGAAACATTGATCGCAGCAATGTCATTGAGAAAATCTTTCGTCATCACCGAGATTGAAGCGGGCGTGTCCGCCAACGCGGAGTTGAGGCGACTTCCGGCCAGGGTGTTCGTCGCGATATAACCAAAGTCCTGGCTGGTGTTCACTTCGAACGGTGACAGCACGAGAGTTGGGTCACCGCTCGCGGACGGGGCGGTGCTGGTGCCCTCTGCTTTCGGCTCCTGCGCGTGGAGGCTGAGCGTGGAGAGGAGGACGCCAACAACGCACAGGCGCTTTCGCGCGGGCGTGAACGGATCATTCATTAGCGTAATCATGGGGAATGGGGTGCGGTAAGAGACGATCGGGGTTCGTTTGAGAAAGCGGCGGGCGCTGCCCGAAAATAGGTGCGAGCGAACGCGAACGATTGAGGGGGGGAACTGCTCTGAGGTTGATCAGCGAGATCGCAGTCAATTGACCGGGTCTACCGAAGTTATGCGGAAAAACGGTTGTGCAGGAGAAGCTCGCCCGTAGTCTCACATGAGACGGTATGAACAAACGTGTGACGCTGGTTGACGTAGCCCGAGCTGCCGGAGTGCATCACACCACGGTTTCGCTCGCGCTGAGAAACCATCCACGATTGCCGAAAGAGACGGCTGATCGGCTTAAAGCGCTCGCGGCGCAGATGGGTTACCGGCCTGATCCCGTCCTTGCCTCATTGGTGGCGTACCGGAACGGAATCGCGGTGCAAAAAAACACGCAGTGCTTGGCGTATCTCTTGCGGTTAAACAATCGACGCGACTTGCAGAGTGATCCGTCTGCCGGCTACTGGGCCGGCGCTCTCGAACAGGCGGACTTGCTCGGCTATCGCTTGGAAAAATTCTGGCTCGATGAAGACGGAGTCAAACCGCACGAGCTTCGGCGTATTCTCCACGCCCGCGGAATTCGCGGCGTGCTGATCGTTTCAGTCCCGCCCGGCTCCGCTCATCTCGATCTCGATTGGGATCATTTCTGCACGGTGCGAATCGGGCATCACCCCGCCAAACTGCTGGTCCCTGCCGTCGCAAATAATCTTTTGCAGATCACTCGGGTCGCGGTGGAAAAAATTCACGCGCTCGGCTTCCGCAGAATCGGGTTGGTCACCTCTTATGGAGACACCTTGAAATTGGCCGATCTTATCCGCGGGGGTTTCGAGCTCGGCTGCAACGCCTGCATGTTGAGCGAACGGGTTCATCCGCTGCTGATCACCGACGACCGCGGTCCGCAGGGTCGCGCCCGGATGATCGCTCGCGTGCGCAACTGGGTTCGGCGCAGTCGGGTCGATGCGCTTTTGAGCAACTGGAATTTCCCGGCCGAAGAACTGCGGGAAATCGGCGCGTCCGCCTTCTTTAGCCTCGATGCAACCTCGATCAAACCAGGGCTCCCGCCGCTCCAAGGCATGGTGCAAAATCATCGGCTCGTGGGCATGCGAGCCCTCGATCAGCTCGCACTGCTCCTTAAAACCAACCAGTTCGGCCTGCAGACTTTCCCCTCGCTCAGCTTGATCGAAGGATATTGGCGGGACGAGGCCGGGGCGGCTCGCCCCATGGGCAAAACCAATACGCGTGATGCCCTCGACGCGCCCCAGATCGGACTGGATCGATCATCGTCATAGTCGCTCCCGCGGCCTGACTCGGGCCAGACCACGCGCCACACGATCACCCGTCATTTCTCTATTCTCAGGGATTTGATATAAGCACGCGCCTGATTGGCTGCGTGCTCAAAAATTTCGGAGTCTCGCGTCATCTTCGTCAGCAACATCCCGCCCTGCATGATCGTGATGCAGAAATCCGCGAGTTCCTCGGGTTTGATTTTCGCCGGGAGTTCTCCGGCCCTTTTGCGTTCCGCAAAAAATTGCGCCAGCGCCCCTCGGCTCCATTTGAGAAATTCAATCACACCCTTCCTCAAATGCTTCTGCTCACTCGCGATTTCACTGCCGATGGTTCCGATCGGACAGGACTGTTCAAAGCTCACCGATTTTTGAAAATCGATGTGAGTTCGAAACCATCCATCCATATCCTTCCAGCTCTTCACCTCGTAGTTAGTCGCCGCATCGCCCTCTTTGATTATTTTATAAAGTTGCTCGAGAGCGGCGCCGACCAAGCCGTCTTTCGTTTTGAAGTAGTGCGAGAACTGGCTCTTCCCAGTCCCCGACTTCTCCAAAACCTGGTCAACGCTCGTGGCGTTGACGCCATTGCGATGAAAGAGATCGATCGCGGCGTTAACCATTTTCAGACGGGTGTCTCGTTTTGCCATGTTGGGGTTTTAGATTATTTTTTCTTGTACCATCTGGTACAATTTGATTCAGACAAGGCCGGATGATCGTTCTTTTATCGGTATGACCTGAGCCAGACTTCCTGCAAAGATGCCTGACGATTTGGCGCAGGCGCTCTCTCTCCAAACAGGGCCGAATGAAAAACGAAGAGATTTCAAGTGACACAAAAATAGGAGATCGGCCTATCCATTGCCAGTATCTCCAACAGCAAAACAAATAAATGACTAAACTCCGCGTGGATAGCTTCAGCATTTCAATCGACGGCTTCGCCGCCGGCCCAAATCAGAGTCTCGAGAATCCCCTTGGTCTCGGCGGCACCGCGCTTCACCGCTGGCTCCGTGAAACGCGCACATTTCAAGCTCAACTGTTCGGCAAGGACGGTGGCGAGACGGGAATCGACGACGACTTTGCGGCGCGGGGTTTCCGAAATGTAGGCGCTTGGATTTTAGGCAGAAATATGTTCGGGCCCATTCGCGGTCCCTGGCTCGATGAGAGTTGGAAAGGTTGGTGGGGCGATAATCCCGTCTATCATACGCCGATTTTCGTGCTCACTCATCATCCGCGCGCTCCGCTCGTGATGGAGGGCGGCACGACCTTTTATTTCGTGACCGATGGAATTCGTGCCGCACTCGAACTTGCTCGTAAGGCAGCCAACGGAAAAGACGTCCGTATCGGAGGCGGAGCGGCCACAATCCGGCAATATCTTCGGGAAGGCTTAATCGATGAACTCCATATCGCCATCTCCCCTGTCTTGCTCGGCACCGGCGAGCGGTTGTTCGACGGCATCAATTTGCCCGACTTGGGTTATACCTGTACCCAACAGGTCGCTTCGCCACGAGCAACCCATCTCGTAATAACCCGCGCCTAATCCGGCGGCGGAGAAACGCCGCCCTGGAATCGCATCACGGAGATCACCGTTTCTTCATGACCGTTGAGGGAGATCTTCCGCTGAAAATTTAAGCCATTGGCGAGACACGCCCTAACGTGCTCGCGTCTCCGAAAAACGTTTAACGATGCAGCTTATGGCGCCGGCCGTGGCACGGCCAGCGCAGAAACGGAGATTGTCTGAGGCGGGTTCGATTCGAGTCCGCCGACAATCTCAGTCGGATGGGAAATGATTTTCAGCACGCCAGGCTCCAGTCCATCGCGACGGGCCCGAATGGTGATTTCCCCCGCGGTCATGGTCGAGCGCACGGCGACGCGGTTGATGCCGCATTCCGTGTTCAAATAGAGATTGTTCGTGCTCTCGAGTTTCGCGGCGTTAAATCCTCCGCGCCAAACCGCGGGACCCGTGACCTCAAAATCCACTCGCGCCTCGTCCGTGGGACAACGCCGGCCTTGCGCGTCCACGACTTCGAAGTCGATCAACGCGACATCGCTGCCGTCGGCCTGCAGACCTTGCGGCCCGGTGTGAACAGTGAGTCGAAGCGCTTTCGGTTCACCTGCGGTTTGGAGTTCTTCTTGCGCGACAACTTTATCCCGATTGCTGCCCACAGCTTTCAAAGTGCCAGGAGCAAAGAGCACATCCGGAAAAGCGTAAATGTACCCCGTGTCCATCGCGGGCGCTTCCGTCGAAGCGTTGGCGTTTCCGCCCGGCTGGTACGTGTCGTGGAAAGTGAATGGCTTCGTCTGCACGCCGAGCGATTTGCCGTTGAGGAATAACTCCACCTGCCCGCAATGATGAGCCGCGACGTAGACTGTCTTTTTCGTGCCGGCAGGGTAACTCCAGTGACCGATGATGTGGAGATCCGGTTTCTCATTCTGCATCACTCGCGAGACGTAAAAGAGCTGCTTGGGAAGTCGCACGCCATCCACCTTGCCACTGACGCGCAGGACATAACTTCCTTGTTGGCGTCCATCGGCATCCGAATCGGAAAAGTAAATCGAAGCGTAACCCGACCATTTCGAATGGGCCGTATCGGGATTATCGATACGGTTTCGCATGTACGAAAAATAGCGAGCGGCGCCCGCGAGGCAGAACGTCTCCGAGTCCCAATGCCAAGTATCGACAGGACGTCCGCCGGCTGAACCGCTTTTCGGTTTGAACCCAAAGTGTGGTGGCGAAAATGCGTCCCAAACATCGCGGCCCGCCTCGTCGCGGAAGTCCTCGGTCTCGATCAGCGGTGCTTTGTCGCGTCGCGCGATGCTGTATCCACGGAAGATGTCGTCGCCAGCAACCGCGTCGGTGCTCGGAGCCTGGCCGATCATCACTCCGTAATATTCCGATACGGAGGTGAGCGCCCGATTGGCCTCGGACAGATCGTTGTCTCGCGTCCCCACCACGCGGCCGCCGTGGGGATCGAGTTCTTTGCGCAGAGCGACGAATTGATTCATCTGCTCCGGCGTCACGATCGTGTTCTCCGCCTCCCAGAAGAAGATGCTCGGGTTGTTGCGATAGAAGATCATCGTTGCGCGCATCACTTCGGCGCGCTGATCCCACTGTCGCCCCGTCACGAGCCGCTCTTTGTCGCCTGCAGGGCAGACCTCGACGATCCCGAAGCGGTCGCACGCGTCGACATCAGCTCGTTGTGGAGCGATATGCATCCAGCGAATATAGTTTCCGTTGCTCTCGCGAATCTGTGCGGCAGTGAAATCGTGCATCCAGTCGGGATACGCTCCGCCGAGGCCGGGCCAATCGTTCGCGGAGCGCTGGGCGTAACCCGTGAGCCAAACAAAACGACCGTTGAGCCACACGCCGCCGGTGCCCGCGCCACCCTTGAATTCCGTTTTCCGAAATCCCGTACGCGTCTCGCACACGTCGACCACTTTATCGCCAACCTTGAGGACGGAATAGACGCGATAGAGATAGGGATCGTTCACGTCCCAAAATCGAGCACTGGTTAATGTGCCTGCAGCGGTGAAGACCTCCGTTTGTCCACGAACAAGATCGGAGGTATCTCCGTCCAACTCGGCGCGCACGACGCCGTCGCCATCGACAATCACGGCGGAAAAGGTGATGGATGCGTAGTCGCTGGTGTCGTTGACCACCTCGGCCTCCACTTTCACGTCGACCGTTTTTTTCTTCAGGTCGATTGCGTCGGGATAAATAGAGATGCCCGTCGTCTTGAGATTTTCGTACAGCGGCAGCGTTTGATAAATTTTGCCCGTGATGATGAGCGACGCGTCGCGATTGAGCCCGCCGAAATTCGGGTTGAAGTCCTTCGCGTTCCACTCGAACGCGACGCCCGTGGCCTCTTCCTTGTAGCTCGGGCTGTTGTCAACTTTCACCGCGATGAGATTGTCCTCTCGCGACGGTTTCAGGAATTTGCTGATCTCGAGGCCGACGGGCGTGACGCCGTTTTCATATTTTCCCACGGGTTGCCCATTGATGAAAAACCACGCGGCTTGGCGGAGTCCGTCAAACTGCAGAAACACCTTCTGGCCTTCGGCGCGCGCCGGAACCTTGAAATGTTTTCGATACCAACCGATGCCGAACCTTTTTTCCCCAACATCGCCGCCGCTGTGGCTGATGTAAGCGCGATAGGTGTCGGTCTCGTTCCAGGTGTGCGGCAGGCTCACGCCCGTCCAAGCAGAATCGTCGAAGCCTGGCTGCTCCGCGCCAGCGGCGTCGCCGAAGGAAAATTTCCAATCGGGATTGAAGTTGAAATTCGCCCGGGGCGATGCCGGAGGCTGGTAAACGACGGATGGCGAGGCGTGGCCGATCGCGAATGAAAGTCCCAAAATCAAAGCAAGTGCGAGAGGCAGGCGGATCAGGGGAGAAAGCATAATAAATTTCGTTAACTCGGCTCCAGACCAGGCGATCTGCGGGTCGACGTGCATGGTCTTGGAAAACCGGCTTGGTCAACGTGAAGAATATCGCCGAGAGGATGAACGAGTTCAGTTCAACGATCAGGTGTTTCAACGTTTGACCGTCCGGATTGCGGGCAAACCGCTGGAGACGTATGAAGCGGAACGATGATCGAAACGCCGACTCACCATTTGGGCGAAGCACGTGTTAGAATGGCGAAATCGGACGCTTCGCTCACTCTAAAACGATTCGCGTACAGATCCCTGGAGCGACTTCTCGCGGGCCACAGTTGGTGGGAAACAACCGCGATTGGTTGTCGTCAATCTGGCGGCCTTCGTAAATCTGATTGAGCGTCGACGCGCGGGCTTCAACACGCATCCGGTACGGGCGTGAGTGGCGAGCAGCGCAAGATTCGACGGCTGCTGGGCGCGGCCAAATCTGCACCGAGTGGATCGCTCACGATCGCGTCGGGATCGCTGCTGCCGAAGGGGCGTACGCCGAGCGAACTTAATTCGACCAAGAGCGCATCGTTCAACGAGTAGAATGTCATGGCTCCATTTTCAAAGGAGTTTTCCGTGAGATCTCCCCCCGGCAAAACCTCAACGGCGACGACCGACAGCGCGGAATCCGCCGGAAGCGCAAAAGCCGCGAGTTTATTCTGCACGGCGGCTTCGTCGAAGGTCGCCACGCCCGGACAATCTCGCGTCGTTGGGCGAAAGCGAACTCCGTTGATCATGCGGAACTGTGGCACCGCTGGCGAGCGTCCTAATAAAATGTTCCGGTGCGCGGCGCCGTCCGCCTGGGTGACTTGCGCGTAGAGTAGAACCCAGATTTGTGTGCGCGGATCTCCGGCCGTAGGATCAAACAAGCTCTTGTCCGCAAAGACCGGCGTGGCGTAAGGCGCGGCGACAGTGATCCGCGATTTCGGCGGATTTCCCGCGATCAGGATCGCCGGTTTTTCTTTAATTCGCGATGGCGTGCAACGCAGCGTCGGAGCGGGATGCTGAACGCCGTTAACGATCAGCGGCCGCCCAAAGCGCGCTTGCGCCGTTGACCAAATGGCTTTGTGGCCGATGCGTAATTCATACGTCCAAAATCCAAAAAGCTTGGGGTCATCCAACGCGATTCCAGGCGGCAACGGCACGATGAAATGTCGCGCAGGCGAGCCGTCCGCGGGCGGTTCGCACGGAATCATTTCGATCATCGCGCCGAGACCGGAACTGTCCTCGGCCTGAGCTGGCACGATCACGCGGATGAGCTCGGGATCGATCGCCAACGGCGCGGGCGCCGGCGGGTTCGGTAAACGGCTTCGCACGACGTCGAGCGCCGAAATATTTCCCACCGCTCCAGAAACAGGAGCGAGTTGACGCGTGATGCTTCCCGCCAACAACGGGTCTGGACCATACGCCAAAATCCGTGCGAACAACGCGTCATTCGGATCAAGGACGGGCTCCGCAAACTCAAACCAAAGCACGCGCTGACGGCTTTCTGTCGACGCATAATGTTCATCGCGTTGGTACGGCGAAAGCGCGATGCCCGCAGACACCAACCGCGGAGTTTGGGCCGGTGCCACCGCCACTGGCAGCCGCAGTTGATGCTCTTGAGCCAAGGCGTCATCGGTCGGGTCGGGCTGACCAGCCAAAACCGGACGCACGCGCCATTCGGGCGTGAGCAGCTCGGGAAAACTGCCGGGCGCCGCATCCGCATTGGGGTCAACTGCATCGAAGAAAATTAACCGCGTTTGCGCGCGCTGCACGGTGTCAGCCACGACCGCGCGCGGCGCCACCGTGAACGGAACCGAGATATTGCCCACAGAGGCCCATGCCGCGGAATCGCTTTCGCGACGCGCGATCTGCACGCCGGTGCTCGCGAGCCCATTCCAACTCCAATCACGTGCGATCACGGCCTGCGTGACGGCGAGCCAGTGGCCAAAAAAATCGGCGTTGCTTCCAAAGGTGATCGCACTGCCGTCGCCAGCGAGCGAGTTCCGCAGTTTGGCCGATGCGCCAAAAATCACCCGTTCGCCCGGGTGAGCGGAAAACGTCAGACCGTCGACGGCGAGATTGAATTGGCTCGCGATGCGTTGCGCGAAGTCACCGCCCGGTTGCAGCAGAATCGCGTTCAATGCGACCTCTTCTTCCATCGGCGCAAAGAGGTTTTGCTCTCCAGCAGTAGACGCGGCGCGCGTGGAAAGATCTGCAACCAATCCAAGCCGAACCGAATCGTTGCCAAAATAATCGGGTTTATCGGCGCAGACTGCGCGGCAGCGAATTCGAATCTCACGCGAGGTCGGTATTGGCAGCGTCGATACACCGGCGGCAGGTGCGGCCAACGTGGCGATATCCGCGATATCGACGTAAGTGAAGGCGACGGACAACGGCGATCCGGCGGCGAGGGGATCTTTAAAATTGTAGGCCGGCAGTGGTAGCTCCGTTTCGTAAAGGGTGTAGAAACCACCCGCGTCGAGTTCTCCCGGTCCGGGGTCGTGCGCGGCTAATTTCACCTGAACCGTGAGACGAACGTGCGTCACATCGGGATCGTAGACGCCGACGGCGGTGCGCGCCGCCCTGGCCGCGGGCGCGTCGTGGATCAGCTTTTTAATGACATCCGCCCCGTCGATCCCGGCGAATTTCAATTCCGGATAACCGATCAATGGGCGCCAAAAATCGATTTCGTTGATCGTCGAAATGGCTGGCGTCGGCTGGCCGGGCGCGACCGCTTTGACATCGGTGGAAAGTTGCAAGGCCTTCGGCGCAACGTGCCGTAAAAACGAAACTGCCGCCGTGGGACTCACTGACGGATTGATCGCTTCATCCGCCAATTGTGGACCCCCTCCCGTCAGATCGGCAAAGCGGCAACGCACTTCGTAGCGCGTGCCATAACGAAGCCCTATCGTTTGGAGATGAGCCGCGTAATTCGAAACGGCAGGTTGAAGCGGAACGCCGGAGGCGTCATTCGGTGCGGCACCGGTCAACTGAAACAAGGTATCGTCGTTGACGACGAGTGAACCACCCTGCCACCGCGCGAAATAACGAGGCAACCAAGCTGCCTGACTATCCGAATTCAACGCTCGCACCGGCGCGGGCTCGACCGTGAGTTCGCCGTCGAACTTCGCCGAAAAAACCGGCGGCGTCCCATCGCCCGGAAAAACGAGGGGCGTCGCTTTCCCTTTTTTGTCGGCGGAAAATGCCGCGCACAGCGGTTGCCACGGGTTAGTGCCAGCGCCGCCGAGAACGCGCGCATCGAGTCGGTAGCCGCTGACGCCTAAAGGCGCCTCGGTCACGACGGTGGTCGGATCAAGCCGCGCGCGCAATCCGTCGATCTGGCGATTAAACCATGTGGTCACTTGTTCGTCATCCCAACCGACGTCGAGACCGACATCGGTGGCGGGATCCAATTTACTATGACCGCTCGAGGCCGCATCTGCCGTCACCGCCTGAGCGCCATGAACGATTTTGGCGAAGCCGTCATCGAACAACGCCGCTTCGGCTAACGGCGTATCGTAATTTCCGGCCGACGATAGTCCTACCGGAAATAAAACGGGAGCGAACAAAGCGCGCGCTTTTTTCGGCGCCGGATCGAGCGCTGGCAGTCGCGCGGCATAACTCCGAAACGCGGCGGGATTCACTCCCGCTGCACTGGCGGGGGCGAGTTGCACGTAAAGCCATCCGCCGGCCAGGAGTGAGTCTGAGGGCGAGACTTTGAATTGGAAATCATAGATCAATCCCAGCGCTCGCGCGAGCAGCGGTTGGCGTAGTGCGAAACTCAATACGGCACCCCAGGTCATCGTCGCAGGCGGCTTGGGGTCGGTCTTTTGACCAGCGACACCTTCGCGAAGAGCGCAGCCAAATTCGTTGCCGGTGGTGTTGAAATCGGAGCTGCGGGAAAAGGCCGCCGCGTCCCGATAGCTCTGCGGAAGTTCTTTCAACACCGCGGTCGTGCTGAGACGGGCGAGCCGGTTGGCAGCGGTGTCGGGCGGAGCAGGATTGAACCGCGCGCCCAATGCTTGCCAGAGCGCGAGCGATCCGGAGGGCGCGTTGGCCGCGAGCGTCTGCGCGATGGGTGCGGGCGTGGTCGAGAGTTTCGGGCCAAGCAGGGAATCCAAGCCGGGCTGCACGGTCGCGTTGAGCGTCCAATTCGCGCCGGCAAAAACCGGAAGTCCAGAACCACTTGCCGCGACCGGACTGCCGGTCGGAATGAGCAAAACGCGAAAGTCGATTGTGCCCGCGTGCCAGCGCTGCGGAAAGGCGAAGAGAGAAAGTTCGATGTCGGCGAGGGCCATGGTCAAAGAGGAATCGGAATTTTCGGCGTGGTGAGGTCTTGGCGAAACTGCCAGTAACCATCCCAGTCAACGTCCGCGACCCAGCACACCGTGAGGTGAATGCCGACAGAAACGGAGGCGATGATGCCAATTGTGAGTGGCGGAATCGAGTCGGGTGGTGGAAGCAGTTGAGGCGGCAAAAACGGAGGCTGGAAAAGTTGTGGCGGAGGAATGATGCCGAGGCCGGCCGCCAGCGTGATGGTAGCGCTCGCCAAGCCTTCAAGGACATCCACGTTCGCGCGACCGGAGAGCACGCCACGCACTTCGAAGGGATTGGGTTCGGTCGTGAGCTCGATCGCGAGTGCGACACTGGCACTGCCGGCCGCGATGCCCAAATCAATCGCGAGCCCGAGACCGAGGCCGGCTTGGGCGGCGACGTTCAAGCCTTGCGTCGTGATGCCGACCGTGACGAAGCCGTTTCCGGACAGCGGAGAAATGACCCAGTTGAACGGATGCTCTTCGCTGCCGATCCCCGCGGTGAACTCGACGGCAAATGGGGAAATGGCGACGTCGAAGCCCATATCGAGCGCGACGTTCGTGATGTCGCCCGCGCCCAGCGGCAGGTTGGGCAGCGAAAAAGAATTTTTCACCGACAAACGACCTTGTGAAAAACCGACGGTGAGGCCGGCATCCTCACCGCCCGGAAGAAACCGCGCCACCTGTTGGAGATTACTGAAGATCGTTTCAAGGGCGGAGAGAATCCCCTCGTATTTGACCACCAAATTTTTGACCTGCGGCCCGTCCGTGGCGGTCGCACCGACCTTGGCAAACAAGCTGATCAACGAAGCGCCGCGATAAACGATCGCGAACGACACGCGTTCCAACCCCAATTCCCATCGCGGCGTTTTCGTCGGATCGACCGTGATCGTCGCTTGGGTCGGATGGTTGCTTTCATCATTGTAGTTGATCAGCAATTGAATCCCGTCGGCGCCGCCGAGATCAGCAAGCGTGGCCGATTTTAACGCCCCTGGTGAGCCAATCGTGAACGTGTCGGTGAACCCGACTTGGCCTCCGTTGACCGCGAGCGATTTCAACGCCCCGAAATCGAACGCGCCGTCCAACCCGGGAAAAATGCCGGCGGCCGCGAGGAGGGCCCCCATGTCCGCGAGCTGGGGAACTTGAGGAAACGAAATCGGATTCGCATCGGTGTTGATGCGAGGGCGCGGGAAAAACACTTTTTGCGTTCCGAGTGACTGCACCAGCCCGTAAATCATCGACGGCGTTGAAGCGTCGTCCAGTTGCGTGATATCTGCTGCGTCGGCCAGATGCCACCGATCGGCTCCCGGCCACCCGGCCGTGGGGGCGACGAGCGGGACGGGTGTCGCAGGATCGAGCGCATTGGGCGCGGGGTCGCCCGAGGCCATCCGGGCCACGCTCCAAGCGCCTTCGGTAGGCAATTGCGGGGAGCCCATGACGGACGCGACGAGGTTCGGTGTATTGGGAACTTGGTTACAGCCCAAGTCCACGCGCACCGCACGAAAGGTGAGTCCCGGATTTCCGCTCACGCCGCCCAAAAGCAGCGAACAGGAAATCGGCGCATGCGCGTTCCCCCGCACGGCGAGCAGATCGAAGATTTCGACGCCGCTCGCCGGCCGAGTGGGATGGTAGACATTGCCGCTCTTGGACCGCGTTTCGTAGGTCGGCCCAGACACCTGAATCCAACCGGAGGCGCCGCGCGTGGCCGTGGCCCCACCTGCCGTGCCCGCACCCGGTTCGAGGCGCGAAGGCGTTCCGGAGGCGTTGAAAATAATTTCCGAATCAAAGGTGACCTGCTGCCAAATCGTCGGCGCTCCGCCGCTGCGTGAATCGATTTCAAACTGGTCCCCCATCAACTGGATGTTGCGAATTTGGGTGAAGGAACTCACTGCACCGGGATGGATTTGATTCGGAGCAAACGCTGCGGCCCCTTCGGCGGGATTCGTGGCGTTCGGATCGTTCTTGAAAGCAAACCGACCATCGGACGTAGCGACCCACCCGGAGTCTTCGCGTAAGATCCAGCCACCGGCCGTGCGATCCATCGTGATCGTCCGCACGACCCGCGCGTAATGCGGGTAGAGGAAGCTCTGCATCTGGATCACCTCATGCGCGGTGCGTCCGACCACCGTGTCGAAGTTGACGTGAATGATCGCCGGACCGAGTGACTCGGGATCGCGCCAATCGCTGCGCAAGCTCGCCCCGTATCCGGAAAGGTCATACCGGCGTAGGGGCACGCGAGCCGCGCCTTCGCCGAAATCAGCCAGCAACTCCGTCTGAATATTTTCGCTCAATACGCCCCGCGCGTAGTTCGGCGACGGCATCACCAATTTTCCGGGTAAGACCGGATCCATCGCCGTAGGGTCCTCGTTCGGTGGCCCGGCCCAGCTCAGTTGTTGCGCACCATTTAGCCCGGCGGCAAAGGCGGGCTGGACGGTTTGAAAGGTGTTTTTCGGAAAATACGGGAGGCTTCGGAGGCGCGGATCGCCACCGAGAAAATTCAGTTGCGCGACCAAACCAAAAGGCAGCGGCAGCCACGCGTTGAAAGGCGTTTGTTTGTTCAACGCTGCCGTGAAGTCGGCGAGCAAACTCGCCGGATCGAGCGCACTCGCCGCCGGGGTCAGCACCGACAAGAGCGCGGGGCCGCCGTCGTTCGGCGGAGCTGGGAGTGGAATGTCTCCGCCTCCGGATGGCGCCAGCGTCAGCATCGGCTCCCACGAAAGAGGCGGCAGCGTAACGACCGCGACGTCCTGCCCCGCAGCACTCACAGAAAGTTGTTCAACCGTCACAGAGCTGAGCTGCGCCGGCAAAAGAACGCCAAATTGATCAGCCGCGCTCGAGACATCGACCAGCACTTGCCGCCCCATCAGTCGGATGCCAAAATCGCTGCCCAGCGGCAGTCCGGGCGTGGTGGCGTCAGCCGGGCTGGAAGCAGGCAGACCTAAGTTGAAACTGAGCTGCGGCGTTGTCTTCGTGAGCCACGCGACGATCGCGGAAACCGTTCCCTGGTCCGTGTCGGCTTGAATATCAAAATCGAAGTTCGCCGCGTAGGGATCCGGCAGCGTCGGCAAATAAGACCGCAGAGCGAAATGCAGATTGGCTTTACCACTCAGAAATCCGTTCTCGGAAAGCGGGCCGCCAACCAGGATGGACGTGGGAGGACGAACTTTCAGCAGTGCATTCTTTAAGATGATCGCAAGGTGGGGCGCGCTCGCAGCCGCTGGATCACTTCCGCCGAGAAACGCCGAAACACCGGTGGCATCGGCGCCGATGAGCAGGCCTCCGGCGGGCATCTCGATCGTCAAACGTTCGCCGTCCGCCCGAATCGGTCGATCGAGATTTCCTGTCACCGCTCCGCTGATACTGATGATCTCTTGCGAGGTTGAAACCGCGTAGAGAAGCGTGGAATCAGAGGTGCTGGTGAACACCACTCGCGAATCCACCGCGGTCGTCGGCGGACTTTCCGTCCACAAATCAAACGTCTGCACAGCAGCGGAAGGCGCGACGGACGCGTAGACAGAAATCTCTCCCGGATCAGTCACGAGAACGACTCCCCCCAGCGGCACGGGTTTCGGCTTTCCGCGCCAGGTCGCTTGGAATTCTGTCGAAAAAGAAAACCAAAATTTCCCCGCGCTGCTCGCGGTCGTGAGATGAGCCAGATCAGTTGTCAGCACCGGCAACGACCAACCCGCGGACGCGATTGGTGACGTGCGCGTGAAACTCCAAAGGGTGGAGCGAACTGTCTTGAAGGTTAACGCGCCCGAAAAATCCGCTGGGATAACAACCGATTTTGAAACTGCGTCGAAAAAGGGAGCGCCGGCGTTGCGATGAAGTTGAACCGTGTCGCCGTAAAGTTGTGCGTCGCCGTCGGGGAAGGTAACTTGTAATCCTGTCGGACTGAAACTCAGCGCCAGCGTCGCAGGCAAGTGCACGACTGCGTTCGTCGCATCCGCGCCCACCCCCGTGGCGGGAGCAGGATTAGCCGGCAGGTCGAGATTGAGATTGAGCGAGACGGACCAACCGCCGCTCAATGTAATCGCGTTGGCCGCGGTCGTTTCCGTTCCGGTTAACGCGAACGCGCCACCGGTGATTTTGACGCCGACAAATTCGTTATCGGGTCGGCCCGGCGCAAAGAGCTTGCTGGGAAACCACGCGCTGCCCGCACCGAGTTTCGGCTTTATCGGGAAAGGTTTGACGATCGGAATCGCGGTCTTCTCGACCGGATGCAAAATCGTTTGGCTGACGATTGGGATGACTGCCACGAGCTGCGGCGGCGCCAACAACGTCGTGCGCACATAGATCGCGGTTTCGTTTTGGACGGAGAACGTATCGATCCAGATCGGCACACCCGCGGCGCTGAGAAACGGGCCTTGGGTGCTTTCGGGTTTCGCCGCGACCGTCATCGGGTCGCCACTGCGCAAAGGGCTGGTGCGAATATGCACGAACTTCTGCAAAGGCGCTCCAGAACCGGCGGGCGTCGCGCTCGCCGCGCCTACCTCTTTCGCGAGCGTCGGATCGGAAATCAGCGCGACCGAAAGAGGGTTTTTCAAATCGATTAACGTGCCCGCGGACTGACCCGCGGCGATGGCGCTATCGAGATTTCTCAGCGCCGCGGTTTGAGATGCGAGGTCGGCGGGGTGCAGCAGGCTCGTCTTTTGCAGAACGCTCGCGAGGTGTTTCGGAAGATCGACTTTCATAGCAACGGGCAACGAACCTGGGGTTGGCAGGTAAAAATTATGCACCATCGCGAGCCGGAAGGCGTCGATGCGGGAAACTGTCTTACTGACTACGAAATTAGGCGTCGTTGTTACAGCCCGTATTTTCGCAGGGGTCCGAAAAAGGCTCCCCGATCCCCCGACCGCTAACTATTCTTCAACGCGAAAAATAAAAAAGCGCCGACCATGGCCAGCGCGCAAAAAAGCCGCGCGACGAGAGAAAACGCAAAACCTGCCGCCGCGCCGAATCCCGCTTTCATCGCTGCCGCACTGGTCTGTTTCGCCAAAAATTTTTCCGCCAAAACCGCGCCGAGCACGGTGCCGCAAATAAGAAACGGCACCGACCAAAACATGCCCAATAATGCCCCACCGCTCGCGCCGGCCATGCCCCATTTGCTTCCGCCAAACCACTTCGTGCCGAGCGCCATGCTGCCAAACTCGACCAGTAACGAAAGCAGCCAAAGCGCGGCGACCACGCCCACCGCAGTCCAAGAAACTTCATCCGGTCGCAGCCAGTGATGAATCAGCGCCGCGATCAAAATGATCAACGTCCCTGGAATCAAAGGCAGCACGACGCCGATCAAACCGACGATGATCAAGATCACCGACACGGACCAGGTGATGAATTCCAGCATGCGTTTGCGCGAGAGCTGTGCGCGCAGAACAATCCTCCAACCATTCTGAAGCTGGAGCAAATCGAATAGTGTGTAACGGGTTCACGTCTTAGTTTGTTCGCCGAGGTTGCGCTTTCATCCGTGTTCCCTCAAATCGCCCGCATGACTTCCCGCCGACTCCTGCCCGTCGCCGTCTCACTCGTCGTCTGCGCCGTCGCGCAAGCAGATGTGAAATTGAACCCGCTGTTTTCTCCTCACGCGGTCTTACAACAACAGAAAGCAATCACGATCTGGGGAACAGCCGACACCGGTGAAGTCGTCACCGTCGAGCTGGATGGGAAAAAGCGAAAAGCCACCGCACACCACGGCCACTGGCATGTCGACATCCCCTCCCTTGCCGCTGGCGGCCCTTACACCCTCACCGTTCACGGCAAAAACACGATCACCGTACCCGACATTCTCATCGGCGAAGTGTGGGTCGCGAGTGGTCAGTCCAATATGGAATTTCCGATGGGACCGCAGCCGTGGACCGAACCGCTGGTCGGCGGACCGCAAGCGATCGCAGAAGCGAATTATCCCCAGATCCGCGAATTCACCGTTGAGAAAAAAATTGCGCCGGCGCCAGTGAACGAAGTCCGTGGCGAATGGGTTCCTTGCACGCCTGAGACCGTGACGAAATATTCCGCGGTCGCGTTTTTCTTCGCGCGGGCCATTCACCACGACCGACGCGTGCCGGTCGGTATCATTCATACCTCCTGGGGCGGCACGCCCGCTGAGGCCTGGACGCGCCACGAAGCGCTCGAGCAGCTTCCTTATTACAAGGATATTCTCGCGCAAGAAGACGAAGCATTCCGCGATCCCACGGGTGCAGCTGCGAAATACGAGGCCTACCTCGATCAGTGGTATCAATTGCACGACAAAGGCACCGGCTCGGGCCCGACCGGCGGCAAAGCCTGGTCCGACCCAGCATTCGATGACAGCGCGTGGGGCCAAGCGCTCCAGCCCGGCGCGTGGGAAGACTCCGGCATGCCAGGCTTCGACGGTATTGTTTGGCTGCGTCGAACGTTCGACCTCCCCGCCGATTGGAAAGATGGCGGCGCCGAGCTTTCTCTGGGGCCGATCGACGACGCTGATACGACGTGGATCAATGGTCACCGCGTCGGCGCGACCGCCGGCTACGACACACCCCGTCACTATAATAT
>Ga0207702_10002523_pt1 | contig 17241 bp, 9 predicted proteins | sample KBSCornC62_FD_184302 | JGI IMG/M metagenome (GOLD analysis project Ga0207702, IMG submission 184302) | Corn rhizosphere microbial communities from Kellogg Biological Station, Michigan, USA - KBS Corn C6-2 (SPAdes) (version 2) | ecosystem: Host-associated > Plants > Roots > Rhizosphere > Soil ...
TGTCTTACAACTCTGGATTCTTCCCTCTCCGTCTATAAAATACTTTTAAAAATAAATTGTTACGTCGATATTTCACAATACTGTGATTTTGTCGCATTGTCGAAACATCTTACACATATGCAAAAAACGAGTGCCTTTTATTCAAGTAAAGATATATAAAACAATAAGTTACATGGATGGCATGCTTGTTGCTCTTCAAACACCAGGGAAATGGCACTTACGTGCCAAGACCCTTCCGATTGTAAGAACAGTTCTCAGGAGGAGAAAAGGTATGTTGACCAAGAAAAGAATCGCCGCCGCACTTGCATGCGCATGCGCGCTGGGTGTTAGTGGAATGGCGTCTGCGACCATGATCGATGTGAATGGCGTTTCGTGGGATACCGCGAGTCCGTTCGACCTGACCATCCAGTCGCTCAACCTTCGCGAAACCAGCGTCATGAACGTAGGTGACGTGCTGAATGGCTACGGAGAGATCGGTTCGATCAACGGGAACAACAGCTTCTGTTCCGGCTGCGAGCTCACGTTCAAGTTCACTTACACGGTACGTAGCATCGCGGGCAATCAGGTCGTATTCGACATGGGGAGCTTCCAGTTCTACACGCAGGCTGCCGGAAGCTTCAACTTTGGCGATCCGACCTCCGTCGGTGGCGACCCGTGGGTCACTTTGACCGGTCATACCGCTCCTCAGACTGGTTTTGTGGATCCCAATGGCCAGCTTTACGCCACGGTCACCGGCTCCGTCAGCCAGCCTGGGAGTCAATCCGGCGGTTTCGGGCTGGTGGATGCGACAGGCGGGCCGGCCGCGCAATTCCTCGACAGCAACCACTGGTCCGACGGTATCGGTGGATTTGCGGATTTCCAACTTCAGTCGTCGTTCTCGTTCTTCCCAGCCAGCACGTGTACGTCGGTCACAACCAACCTGGATGATATTTGCACTTACCCGATTCAGGGTAACGGTTCGTTGACCGGTAGGTCCGTTCTTGCGGTTCCCGAACCCGCCGAACTCGGCCTGTTCGGAGTCGGTCTGGGTCTGCTTGGCTTCTTCATGTGGCGTCGCCGCAAAGAATACGGCGGGCAAGCGTAAGGCTGGCAATCTCCTCCACGGTCGACAACCGATGGCGCCGCTTCCGAGCGGCGCCATTTTTTTCTTGCATCGCGGGGATCGAGTCGCCACCCATGGCCCAGCGACCGAAGGCGGTTGTATGCGGCCCGAGTCCGGTGTTACTTTCCCGGCTTGACTGCAGCTTTGCGCGTTGTCGCCGAAAAACGGGTGGTTCATGATGTCTGATGCACAGGCGATTCCCGAGCCGTTCGACTACGCAACCGCATTCAGCCGCACGATCGGCTGGATGACTTCGGCCGAGCAGCCGAAGCTTCGTTCCAAACGCGTGGCGATCGCCGGGCTTGGCGGGGTCGGCGGTGCCCATCTGCTGACGCTGACGCGGCTCGGCATCGAGTCGTTCAACCTGGCGGACCTTGACCGTTTCGGCATCGAGAATCTCAACCGGCAAGCCGGAGCGTTCCGGTCGACCATGGGTCAGCCCAAAGTCGACGTGGTATCCCGGATGGCGCGGGACATCAATCCGGACCTGGACATCAACAAGTTCCCCGACGGCGTCACCTTCGACAACATGGAACAGTTCCTGTCGGGCGTGGACCTCTACGTCGATGGATTGGACTTCTTCGTGCTCGATATCCGCGCCAAGCTGTTCGCCATGTGCGCCGAGCGCGGCATTCCGGCGATTACCGCCGCGCCGCTGGGCATGGGCGCGGCGGTGCTGGCGTTCCTGCCGGGCCAAATGACCTTCGAAGAATATTTCCGGCTGGAACGCCAGCCGATGAACGAGCAGTTGCTGCGCTTCATGGTGGGACTGGCACCCGCCGTGCTCCACCAGTCCTATCTGGTCGATCCGTCCGCGGTGGACCTGGTCAATCATCGGGGACCATCGACGCCCATGGCCTGTGAAATCTGCGCCGGGATCGCCGGTACCCAGGCATTGAAGATCCTGCTCGGCAGGGGCAAGGTGTACGCGGCACCCCACGGACTGCACTTCGACGCCTACCGCAACAAGCTCGTCCACACGTGGCGGCCGGGCGGCAACAACAATCCGCTGCAACGATTGCTTCTGTCGGTGGCAAGGCGCCGCTTCATGCGCCGCTGAGCGCCTGGCGCATCAACGCTGCGCGCGAAGAGAACTGGAAGAACCGCAAGCCGACTGCCGGGTCGAACCCGAAGCAAGACTTGAGGCTGGTCATTCAGCCCCAATCACGCGACCGGTTCCGGAAAGCCAGTGGCGACGCGCGCGCGGGTCGGGCCACGCTTTCGCTCAGCCCGGCCGTTTCAGCGCACGGCAGCCGCTTGCGCGACTGCCTCGTGCGTCAACCGGACTGTGCGATCTGCGCAAAGCATAGGAATGCCACCGACGCAATCGGATAGTCGACGTCTACACCGCGTATCTCGTCCAGCATGCCGCGGGTAAATTGCAGCTGGGGATCGTCGCGCTGCAGCCATGCAGACACCGCGCCATCGGCGCCCTGCTTGCCCTGCTCCGACGCCAGGATCTGGCTGACCATCGCGCGTTGCTGCACGGCAAGTTCGTCGCGCAACGCACCGCGCGCCTGTGCGTGCCAGCGGCTTTCCACCGGCAGCTTTTCGATTTGCGTGCGCAGCCATTCGATGTCGAGTGCGCCGCCGAGGTCGAAGAATACGCGCGCGACATGCTCAACCGGACGGCCCGATTCCTGCGCGGTTTCGATGACGTCCATCGCCACTTCCAGGGACGGAAGCGTGGCAAGCTTCTTCGCCAGTTCCTCCGGAAAGCCCATGCCCTGCCACTTCTCGAGATCGACGCCCCACGACGCGCGGCCGGTTTGCGTCAGCAGATCAGGCAGACCCTTGCGCAGCTCGTCCATGCCGGGCTGGTAGCGCTGCACGAGATCGGTAATGCCCATCGCGCCGGGCCGGTTGAGCAGCCAGCGCGACACGTGGCGCAACAGCGACCACAGCTTCATCAGCGCGTCGATCTGTGCGGCCTCGCTGACCTTGCCATCCAGTGCATCGATGCCGGACCACAGATCGCGCGCGTGCAGGATCTGGCGCGCGGCGTTGTAGGCCTTGACCACCGCGGCGGCGGTTTGCCCGGTGTCTTCCTGGGTGCGCAACACGAAGGTCGCGCCCATGCGGTTGACGATGGAGTTGGTGACCGCGGTGGCGATGATTTCGCGCTTCAGGCGGTGGCGCTGCATGTGCGCGGCGTACTTCTCGTGCAGCGGCTCGGGGAAGTAACGCACCAACTCATGCGACAGGAACGGATCTTCCGGCACATCGGATTCCAGCAACTGCTGGTACAGCACGATCTTGGAATACGACAGCAACACCGCCAGCTCCGGACGCGTCAGGCCCTGATGGTGCGTACGGCGTTCGGCGAGTTCCGCGTCGGAAGGCAGCGACTCGATCTGGCGATCGAGCTGGCCGCGTGACTCCAGCGTGCGGATGAAGTGCGCCTTGGAGCCGATGCGGCTGACCGACATGTGCTCCATCAGGCTGATCGCGATGTTCTGGCGGTAGTTGTCCCACAGCACCAGCTTGGCGACCTCGTCAGTCATCGAGTGCAGAAGCTCGTTGCGCGCTTCGACATCCATTTCGCCGCGCTGCACCGCGTCGTTCAGCAGGATCTTGATGTTGACCTCGTGGTCGGAGGTGTCCACGCCCGCCGAGTTGTCGATGAAATCGGTGTTCAGCAGGACACCCTTCTGGGCGGCCTCGATGCGGCCCTTCTGGGTGAAGCCGAGATTGCCGCCCTCGCCCACGATCTTGCAGCGCAGGTCACCACCGTTGATGCGCAGCGCGTTGTTGGCGCGATCGCCCACGTCGGCGTTCGATTCCGACGCGGCCTTGACGTACGTGCCGATGCCGCCGTTCCACAGCAGGTCGACCGGTGCCTTCAGGACCGCACTGATCAGTTCGATCGGCGACAGCGACTCCACGTCTTCGCCGATGCCGAGCGCGGCGCGCATTTCCGGCGTGATCGGAATGGCCTTCAGGCTGCGTGCAAACACGCCGCCGCCCTTCGAGATTTTCGACTTGTCGTAGTCATCCCACGACGAACGCGGCAGCTTGAACATGCGTTCGCGTTCCGGGAGCGAACTGGCCGCATCCGGATTCGGATCGATGAAGATGTGGCGATGGTCGAAGGCCGCGACCAGCCGGATGTGCTTCGACAGCAGCATGCCGTTGCCGAACACGTCGCCCGACATGTCGCCGATGCCGACGCAGGTGAAGTCTTCGCTCTGGCAGTCGTGGCCCAGCGCGCGGAAATGCCGCTTCACCGATTCCCAGCCGCCCTTGGCGGTGATGCCCATGCCCTTGTGGTCATAGCCCGCCGAACCGCCCGACGCGAACGCATCGCCCAGCCAGTAGTTGTGCGCGATGGAAATGCCGTTGGCGATGTCGGAGAACTTGGCGGTGCCCTTGTCGGCCGCCACCACCAGGTACGGATCGTCGGCGTCGTGGCGCACCACGTCGGCGGGATGCAGCACCTTGTCGGCGGCCGTGTCGATGTTGTCGGTGATATCGAGCAGGCCGTTGATGAACATCTTGTAGCAGGCAATGCCCTCTTCCAGCAGCGCGTCGCGCTCGGCCGACGGACGCTTCACGAAGAAGCCGCCCTTGGAACCCACCGGTACGATCACGGTGTTCTTGACCATCTGCGCTTTCACGAGGCCCAGCACTTCGGTTCGGAAATCCTCCCGCCGGTCCGACCAGCGGATGCCGCCGCGCGCGACCGGCCCGAAGCGGAGGTGCACGCCTTCCACCCGCGGCGCATAAACCCAGATTTCGCGATACGGCACCGGCTTCGGGACGTCCGGTACCTGGTGTGAATCGAACTTGTAGCTGATGTATTCGGCGGGCTTGCCGTCGCGCAACTGGAAATAATTGGTGCGCAACGTGGCGCGGATCAGGCCCATGAAACCGCGCAGGATACGGTCGTCGTCGAGACTCGACACGTTGGTCAGCAGCACCTTGATCGCGTTGATCAGGCCTTCCACCTGCGCATCGCGCGGCTGGTCCAGCAGCGCGGCGACGCGCGCCACGAAATCCGGATTCGCGTCGATCACCGCCTTGGGCGTCAACGTGCCCACTTCCCGTTCCAGTGCTTCGCGTGCGTGCTGGCGAACGGCGCCATCGCCCGCCTCGCGCTTCGGATCGAACTTGGCTTCGAACAGCTCGACCAGCAGCCCCGCGATCATTGGATAACGGTTGAGCGTTTCCTCCATGTATGCCTGCGAGAACGGCGTGCCGACCTGCTGCTGGTACTTGCAGTAGCCGCGCAACATCGCGATCTGGCGCCAGCTCAACCCGGCGCGCAGCACCAGCGTATTGAAATGGTCGTTTTCCGCATGACCGTGCCACGCGGCGTGGAACATATCCTCGAAACGCGCGTGCAGATCGTCCAGCTTGAACTGCAAAGGCGATGCCGGACGGACCACGAAATCCTGCACGCAGGCCTTGCCGGTGCGCACGTCCAGGGCGTGCACCTGTTCGGTGTCGACCTTCATGCCGGCGTTTTCCAGCAGCGGCAGCGCATCCGAAAGCGGAATGTCGTTGCCGGCACGGAACACCTTGAAGTGCAGTTCGCCCGGCGTGCGGTACGAATCGTGCAGCGCGAGGCGCATGTCTTCGCCGGCGCCCGCCATCGCGGTCAGGATGCCGACGTCTTCGGCCGCACGCGCCGGCGTGGTGTCTTCGATGTAGCCGGCGGTGAACGCGCGGCCCCAGCGATTGGCCAGTTGCGCGCCGCGCTCCTCGCCCAGGCCGCCTACCAGCGCATCGCGCAACTCATCGTGCCAACTGCGCACGATCGGCGCGAGCTTGGCTTCCAACCGGGGCAGGTCGACACCCACGTGTTCGCCCGCGCGCGGACGCACCACCACGTGCATGCGCGCCATCGGCGAATCGCCGATCTGCACCGTCGCATCCACGTGCGCGCCGTGCAATTCATCGAGCAACATGTCCTTCACGCGATCGCCCACCGCGGCGCTGTAGTGGTCGCGCGGAATGAACACGAGGCACGAGAAGAAGCGGCCATACGCGTCGCGTCGCACGAACAGCCGCGCGTGCCGGCGCTCATTCAAGTCGAAGATGCCGGTCGCGAGCGAGAACAACTCGTCGGCCGAGGCCTGCAGCAATTCGTCACGCGGCAGCGTTTCCAGGATCGAGCGGAACGCCTTGCCCGAGTGCGATTGCGGGCGCAGGCCCGACCGTTTCTCGACCGATTCGAATTTCTGGCGCACCAACGGCACGTCCTGCGGACGGCGCATGTACGAGGTGGAGGTGTAGAGACCAAGGAAGCGCGACTCGCCAGTCGGCTTGCCCTTGTCGTCGAAGCGCAGCACGCCGATGTAATCCATGTAGCCCGGCCGGTGCACGCGTGACCGCGCGTTGGTCTTGGTCAGGATGATCGCGTCCATCGAGCCCGACTGCGGCAGCCGGCTGGCGGCGAGACTCTTGACCGAACGCGGCGCGGTCGCGAGATCTGGATCGCGCAGGATGCCAAGCCCCGAACCTTCGCGCGCCTTCAACAACTCATCGCCGTCATCGGCCAGCACGTCGTATTCGCGGTAGCCCAGGAAGGTGAAGTGGTTGTCCGCGGCCCAGCGCAGGAATGCCTGGCCCTCGGCGATTTCATCCGCGCCCAGGATGGTGTTGGTCTTGCCGAGATCGTCGGCGATCGCCAGCATCTTGTCGTGCATGGCCTGCCAGTCGGTGACCGCCGCGCGCACGTCGCCCAGCGCCACCTGCGCCACTTCCTGCAACTGGTGCAGCGTGGCATCGTCCACGCGATCGATCTCGGCGTACATCACCGACTCCATCGCGATCCCGTCGTCCGGGTTGCCGATCGTGACCAAGTTGCCCTTGGCATCCCGAGCCACGTCGAGGATCGGATGCACCAGGCGATGCAGGCGCAGGCCGGCGCCCGCGATCACCATTTCCAGCGAATCGACCAGGAACGGCGCGTCGTCGGTTACCACTTCGACGACCGAATGCGGACACGTCCAGCCGTTGCGCTCGCGATCGGGGTTGAATGCCCGGACGCTGGCTTGTCCCGCCGGCCGGTTGCGGAACCAGTCGAACAGCTCCGCGATCAATGCGGACCACGTGCCGGTACCGCGCCGCGCTAGTTCCTCGGCGCCGATTTCGCTGCAGACCAGTTTCGCGAAAGCCTCGGCCAGGCTGGCATCCGCACTGCCGCATTTGACCCGGACCTCCGCCGCGATCGCGGCGACTTCAGCCCCACTGGCGGGAGCACGCAATGCATTCATGTCGTTTCTGTTCGAGCCCGTAATAAGGAACGAATAGGATAGCGCCGCGCGCCCACCGTGTTCCACTTTCGACCCCGCACTGCGCCGTATGCAGGTGCTTCATGATGTCACCGCCTCCCGCCACTTTTCGACCTGAAGCTTCCGGGTCATGCTCGCCGCCGCGGCCCGCCCGGGATATCGTTGCGGTGTCGGTCAGGCGCCGTCCCGCGCGTGGCGATACGGGCGAATCGAACAGGCTACTGCCAGCGGTCCGTTCAGACATCGCGAATTTTGCCTGCCGCACCGCCGGCATGACGCTTGGCCTAGGGAACTGCGCGGGAAATCCCGCCATACTTGGCGATTGACATCCGCAGTGCTCGAGAAACTCCGATGATGAATCTGCCGTGGCGTGGCGCAGGTGCATTGCTGCTGGCGCTCGCGCTCGGCGCGTGCGGCCGCTCCGCCCCGCCGCCTCCGCCGCCGCCCGAGGTGGGCGTGCTGACGGCGCGAGCCGCCGATGTACCGGTGGTACGCAACTATCCCGGTCGCCTTGCCGCCACCCTCGCCGCGCAGGTGCGCGCCCGCGTGACCGGCGTGGTCCTGCAGCGCGTCTACAAGGAAGGCACCGACGTCAAGGCCGGCGACGTCCTGTTCAAGATCGACCCGGCGCCGCTCGAAGCCAGCCTGCGCCAGGCGCAGGGCCAGCTCGCCCAGGCCGAAGCCACTGCACGCAATGCCTCCGTCAAGGCTTCGCGCAGCAGGACGCTGGGTGCCAAGGGCCTGCTGGCGAAACAGGACGTCGACGACACCGTGGCCGCGGCGGCGGAAGCCGACGCCGCGGTGAAGGCCGCGCGCGCGAACGTCCAGAACGCGAAGATCAATCTCGGCTACGCCACCGTCACCGCGCCGATCAGCGGCCGCGCCGGCCGCGCCAACGTCACCCAGGGTGCGCTGGTGTCACCGACCGACACCAACCCCCTGACCACGGTGCAGGTGATCGATCCGATCTACGCCAATTTCAGCGAACCGATGGCGGAAGTGGAACGCCTGCGCCGCGCGGAAAAAGCCGGCGAGCTGAAGCTGGTCGCGGCCGACAAGGCCGAGGTGCAAATCGTGCTGCCGGACGGCAGCGTGTACCCGCACGCCGGCACGCTCGATTTCACCGATCTTGCGGTCGATCCACAAACCGGCGCCGTCGACCTGCGCGCGCTGGTGCCGAACCCCGACCACGCGCTGCTGCCCGGCATGTTCGTGAAGATCCGCCTGACGCTGGGTACGCTGCACAACGCGTTCCTGCTGCCGCAAAGCGCGATCCAGCGCGACAATGATGGCGCTTACGTATACGTGATCGGCAGCGGCGACAAGGTGGTCGAAAAGCGCGTCGAACTGGGCGACCAGCGCGGCGCCAACTGGGTCGTGCTGTCCGGCATCGAGGCAGGCGCGCGCGTGGTGGTGTCCGGCATCCAGAAGGCGAATGCGGGTGAGAAGGTGAAGCCCATTCCGTACAACGCGCCCGCAAGCGCGGCTTCGGCGGAATCGTCCACTGCAACGGCGAAAGATGAAACAGGGACGAGGGATGAATAGCGAGGGCGCGCACCGCGGAGCCATGGGCAGCCGGAAGGCAGCGACTGGCATTCCGGGCTTGCCCCGCGATCCGGTTCTTGCCCCCTCACCACTCGCCGCTCATCCCTGCACGCGTTCGCGAACGTTCCGGGCCCTCTGCAAGCAACACGCGTCCTGACCCATGCCGCAATTCTTCATCGACCGTCCGGTATTCGCGTGGGTACTCGCGATCCTGATCACGCTGGGCGGCACCATCGCGATCCTGAACCTGCCGATCGAGGCCTATCCCACGATCGCGCCCCCGAGCGTGCAGATCCGCGCCAACTATCCGGGCGCGAATGCGCAGGTGGTGCAAAGCACGGTCACGCAGGTGATCGAACAGAACCTGTCGGGCATCGACCATCTTTTGTATTTCAGTTCGTCGTCCGATTCCACCGGCTCGTCCAACATCAGCCTGTATTTCGATCCCGGCACCAATCTCGACACGGCCGCGGTCCAGACGCAGAACGCGGTGAACGCCGCGGAGCCTCGGTTGCCGTCGGCCGTCAACAATCTCGGCGTCACGGTACGCAAATCCAACTCCGGCTTCCTGATGGGCATCTCGCTGCAGGACAAGACCGGGCACCTCGACCCTTCCGCGCTCAACAACGTGATCGCCGCGCAACTGATCGATCCGATATCGCGCGTAGACGGCGTCGGCAGCGTCAATCAGTTCGGTGCGCCCTACGCGATGCGCATCTGGCTGAACCCGCTGAAGCTGCAGGGCTACGGGCTCACCGCCACCGACGTGCTGGGCGCGGTGCGCGCGCAGAACGTGATGTTCGCGGCAGGCTCCGTGGGCGCCGAGCCCGCCGCGAACGGCCAAGGGATCACGGCCAACGTGTCGGCCGAGTCCAGCTTCACGACGCCCGAGCAGTTCCGCGACATCATCCTGCGCACCGAACCCGACGGCACCACGGTGACGCTCGGCGATGTCGCGCGCGTCGAGCTGGGGTCCGACAACTACGGCAACTTCTCGCGCCTGAACGGCCAGCCGGTGGCGTCGTTCGGCATTTCGCTGCTGCCGGGTGCAAACGCGCTGTCGGTTGCAGACGCCGTGCAGGAAAAAATGCAGGAACTGGCCAAGAACCTGCCACCCGGCGTCACCTGGACCATTCCTTTCGAAAGCTACACCTTCGTCAAGGTATCGATCGACGAAGTGGTGAAGACGCTGGGCGAAGCGATCGTGCTGGTGTTCTTCGTGATGCTGCTGTTCCTGCAGAACCTGCGCGCCACGTTGATCCCTACACTGGTGGTGCCGGTGGCGCTGACCGGCGCGTTCCTGGGCCTTTACCTGTTCGGCTTCTCGATCAACGTGCTCAGCCTGTTCGGACTGGTACTGGCGATCGGCATCGTGGTGGACGATGCGATCGTGGTGGTCGAGAACGTCGAACGCATCATGCGCGAGGAAGGCCTGTCGCCCAAGGAGGCCACGCGCAAGGGCATGACCCAGATCACCGGCGCGATCGTTGCGGTGACCACGGTGCTGGCATCGGTGTTCGTGCCGGCCGCACTGATGCCCGGCAGCGTGGGCGCGATTTATCGCCAGTTCTCCGTGACCATCGCGGTCTCGATGCTGCTGTCGGCGCTGATGGCGCTGACTTTCACGCCCGCGCTGTGCGCGAGCCTGCTGCGTCCCGAACACGAACACGCCAACCGTTTCCTGCGCGCCTTCAACAACGGCTACGAACGCATGGCGCACGCGTATCTCGGCCGATTGGGCAAGGCCGTTCGCCACACGCCGCGCTGGATGCTGGGCTACGCGCTCGCGATCGTGGTGGCGATCGTGCTGTTGTGGCACCTGCCCTCCAGCTTCGTGCCGCAGGAAGACCAGGGCGAAGTGGTCGCGACCATCCAGTTGCCGCCGGGCGCCACCGTCGAACGCACCCGCGCGGTGATGAAGGAAATCGAAGGCATCGTCGAAAAAGATCCCGCGGTCGCCAACATCTTCACCATCGGCGGCTTCAGCTTCATCGGGCGCGGCGAGAACGTCGGCATGGCCTTCATCCACCTGAAGGACTGGAGCGACCGCTCGCGCACCGCCGACCAGATCATCAACGACTTCAATGCGAAGTTCGCGAACATCAGAAACGCCCAGGTGTTCGCGATGAACCAGGCGGTGATCCGCGGGCTCGGCCGCTTCGCGGGCTTCGATTTCGAACTGGAGGATCGCGGCGGGCTCGGCCATCAGGCGCTGATCGACGCCAAGAACAAGCTGCTTGCAGCGGCCGCCAAGGACAAGCGCCTCGCCAACGTGCACGTCAACGGCATGGAGGATGCGCCCACCGTGGACATGCAGGTCGATCGCGTGCAGGCGCAGTCGATGGGCCTGTCCGTCACCGACGTGTACAACGCGATCCAGTTGATGCTGTCGCAGGTATACGCCAACGACTTCTACTACCAGGGCCGCGTGCTGCGCGTGGAAATGCAGGCCGACGCGCCGTTCCGGATGAGTCCGGCCGACATCGGCAGTTTCTACACCCGTTCGTCGAACGGCACGATGGTGCCGCTGTCCAGCGTGGTCAGCACCAGTTGGTCATTGGCCGCACCGGAACTCGACCGCTACAACGGCGTCGGTTCCATCGGCATCACCGGCACCGCCGCGCCCGGCCACAGCTCGGGCGAGGCCATCGCCGCGATGCAGGAATTGGTCGCGAAATACCTGCCCGCCAGCTTCGGTTACGAGTGGACCGGGCAATCGTTGCAGGAAATCCTGTCGGGTGCGCAGGCGCCGATGTTGTTCGGGCTGTCGATCTTCGTGGTGTTCCTGTGCCTGTGCGCGCTGTACGAAAGCTGGTCGATCCCCGTGGCGGTGATGCTGGTGATCCCCTTGGGCGTACTGGGTTCGGTGGCGCTCACCAGCATCCGGGGCCTCGAAAACGACGTGTACTTCAAAATCGGCCTGATCGCGATCATCGGCCTGTCGGTGAAGAACGCGATCCTGATCGTGCAATTCGCGGTGGACCTGCAAAAAGAGGGCAAGGGTTTGATCGCGGCGACGCTGGAAGCCTGCCGCATCCGCCTGCGCCCGATCCTGATGACGTCGATCGCCTTCATCCTGGGCGTGCTGCCGCTGGCGATCTCCTCCGGCGCCGGCGCCAACAGCCGCCACGCGATCGGCACCGGCGTGGTCGGCGGCATGATTGGCGCAACCGTACTCGGCGTGATGCTGGTGCCGGTGTTCTACGTGGTGGTGCGCAGGTTGCTGGGCGACAAGTCGGACGGCACCGAAACCGCCGCGAGTTCCGATGGCGAGGAAATCCGGCCGTTCGATTGATGGCCGTGGCCGTCGTGATTGCACGGCAATGCAGGTTGGCCGAGCGGGATTTCGTTGCAGTAGGTTGGGCTGAGCGGCTTCATCCGCGAAGCCCAACACCCGTGGCGGAAAATGTTGGGCCCCCGCCGATAAAGCCGGCCCCAGCCCAACCCTCCAGAGCTACCTTTTCGCGATGGCGATCGCGGGCAGGCTCCAAGCCCCGTGCAAGCGCTGGTACTCCCGTTGCGGCAACAGCACGAACACCGGATGTGCGGCGGGCTTCAGCCAGGCCAGCAGGCGTTCCATGGTGGTGTCCGCCATCGCGGTGCAACCCGTGGTGGTGGACTCGGGTGATGTCCACAGGTGGGCGAAGATGCAACTGCCACCCATCGGGTGCTGCTGCGCGTTGTGTTCGATCACGAAGCCCTCGCGATAGCTCGGATCGCCATGGTTGAACAGGTCCAGCCGCATGTGCTCGCTGGCGCCCTTCACCGCGGCTCCGCCGACCTTGCGCGCATCGACGATTCGGTTGTAATACGGCGAACCGGAAACGTCCACGCACCAACTGGTCGGCTGCATCTGGTTGTAATCCAACGCGGTCGCCACATCCGGCGCATAGCCGAAGGCGCGGCCGATCGCGAACACGCCGGCCGGGCTGCGGCCGTCGCCTTCGCGCTTGATCGGCCCATCGGACTGCGGCCGATTCAGTCCGATGCCCCAGGCCGCACCGGCGTGGCCGATCACCACGGGTGCCGCATGGCCGACTTCGCGCCACGCGCCGCGGATCTGCTCGAAGGTACGCAGCGTTCCACTCGTTGCATCCCAGTCCGGCACGATCACCAGGATCATCTGCTGCGCATCGCGCCAGTTTGCCGAAGGACCGTTGGACGAAGCGCCACTTGCGCCTGCCACCGACGCAAGCGCGAGCACTGCAACGAGGACGCACGGGCGAAACGTCGCGCAGGAAATTCCCATCACGGCTCCAGCAATGATTGGATATGTTCCAGGTTGGACAGCAATTGCGTGCGCCGGTCCCGCTGCGCCACCAACAGCAGGAAAACGCGATCCAGCAGGTGTTGCAGCGCGGACCGGTACAACAGCAGCTCGAGCTCGGGCTGCTCGTCGTGCGCCACCACCAGCAGCGCGATATCGGCCTGCGTGCGCATCGGATTGGAAGTGTGTCGCGTCACCGTGATCAGCGTGCCGCCCCGTTCGCGAAACAGATGACCGATCTTGCACAGGACGGGGTGCCGGCCCTGCTCGGAAAAGACCACCAGCACATCGCCCCGCCCCGACGCCGACACATTCGCGGCCATCCGCGCGGCATCGAAATTGTGCACCGACGGCACCCCCAGCAATGCGAGCTTCATGGCAAACCCGCGCGCGTGGATGTCGTCGTCGCCGAAGCCGATCAGGAACACCTTGCCCGCCTTGCCGATGGTTTTCGCCATCGCCGCCAGCGCCTCCGGCGGATTGATCGAGCGCGTGGCCTCCTCCGCTTCGCTCTTGCGGCGCCAGAGATGGTCGGCCATGGTTTCCACGCGATGCGCATCCGCGCGGTGGTCGGCCGCGCCGTCGCCGTTCTCGGCGCGCGCATTGGCCTCGCCTACGGAGTACTTGAGATCGGGATAGCCCTTGAAGCCGAGTTTCTGGCAGAACTTGACCACGCTCGACTGGCTGATGCCGAGCGCGTTGGCGAGTTGCTGCGAGGAGTAGTCGCGCAGCAGGTGCGAGTTGTCCAGCACGAAGTCGGCGATGCGGCGTTCCACGGCCGACATCCGGTCGCGTTCGGAACGGATTTTGACGAGTGCCGACATACCGAGATTCCCGTGATCCGCCCGCCCCCGCTCGGCAGGCGAACGCAAGCCCTCGCCGACGTCCGCCCGTGCCTGCACACCTCGACGCGCACCGGCCATGTCCGGCTCACGCGTTCCACATGGACGCGGGATCCATCCGCTCGATCCCTCGAATCTCGCGCACCCCGAGGCCGGGGGCATCGGTGATGGCGATCTCCGATTCGTTGAAGATCACGCCGCCATCGACCGGGTTGTACTCGCAAAGCGACGGGCCGTCCAGATCCACCTTGCTGATGACGTTGGATTTTGCCACGGCCACGTGCGCCGCGGCTGCCACGCTGATGCTGGACTCCACCATGCAGCCCATCATGCACTCGATACCGTGCACCGCGGCGAGATCGGCGATCCGGATGGCATTGGAAATGCCGCCGGTCTTCATCAGCTTGATGTTGACGATATCGGCGGCGCGCATGCGGATCAGTTCGATCACCTGCATCGGCCCGAACACGCTCTCGTCCGCCATTACCGGGGTCTGCACCCGCTCGGTGACGTAGCGCATGCCTTCCAGGTCGTGGGCCTTGACCGGCTGTTCCACCAGTTCCAGCTTGACGCCGGAGTTCTCGAGTTCGTGCAGCGCATACACGGCCTGCTTGGCGGTCCAGCCCTGATTGGCGTCCAGCCGCAGCAACGCGCGGCCCTCGACCGCGGCGTGGATGGCCCGGGTGCGCTCGATGTCCACGCCGATGTCCTTGCCGACCTTGATCTTCAGCGATTCGAAGCCGCGCTCCACCGCGTCCAGCGAATCGGCCACCATCTTGTCGATGTAATCGACGCTGATCGTGATGTCGGTGCTGATCACCGGGTTGCCGCCGCCCAGCAGCTTGTACAGCGGCGCCTCGTAAAGCTGGCCCCACAGGTCGTAGATCGCGACCTCCACCGCCGCCTTCGCGCTGGAATTCTTCTCCATCGCGGTCTGGATCAGATGGGTGATCTGGTTGAGGTTGGCGACGTCCTGCCCGATCACCCGCGGCGAAATGTAGTGGCGGATCGCCTCCACGATCGAGCCGTGGGTGTCGCCGGTGATCACCGCGGTGGCCGGCGCCTCGCCGTAGCCGACGTGGCCGGTGTCGGTGTTGACGATCACGACGATGTCCTCGACGTGGTCCACCATGCGCAGGGCGGTCTTGAACGGTGTCTTCAGCGGAACCCGCAGCCGTCCAAACTGGATGTCGGTGATTTTCATGGCGTGGCTGTCCCCGGATGGATGCGCACGATGCTGGTCATGCGATCGATGTAGCTCTGCGTTTCGTTGAACATCAGCGGTTCCAGCGGCGTCACCGACACCGCGTTGAGCTTGACCCGCGCGCGGCTGCCGTCCGGTTTCGCATAGCTGATGCCGGTGGTGTCGTGGATCACGTAATGCATGCTATCGAGCTTGCCGATCACCATCATCACGTGGCCGGGGATGTAGATGAGGTCGCCGACATCCAGCGCCGCGACCGCACGCATGCGTTGCGCGCGGGTACTTTGCTTGTCGAACGCGGTGTGTTCGAGCCCGGGGCTGACCGCCTGGTCGCTGGTGTTGCGCGGCATCAGCACGCCCATGCTGCGGTAGACCTCGGACACGAAACCCGAGCAGTCGCGGCCGTCGTAGGCATGGCCCCAGCCGTAACGTTCGCCCAGGAACTTGAATGCCTGCCCGAGGATGTTGGCGCGCGTCAGCGGCAGGTAGTCGCCCGCGCTGTCGGCGTTGCGTTGCAGCAGTGCCAGTACGACCTGCAAGGAGCCGTCGTCGTTGCGGACCGGCAACTGGACGACGTGCGAGGTGTACGCGGTTTGCCCGTTGACCGGCGCGTCCGCGCGCACGTTCGTCGCAAGCGGCACCCGCACGCCCATGTCGAGTTCCTTTTGCGAAACGCGCGGCTGCTCCGGCGTGAACACGGTCTGCACGCTGGCGCCGGTGACCACGCGATAAGGCGCGGCATCGGCGTAGTCGAACACCGCCTGCCGGTCGCCGAACGCAACCGCATCGCTGCGCACCCACGCCGCGTAACGCGGGCTGACCACGAACAGCCACTGCCCATCCCCGCTCTGGTGCGCGACCGCCACCGGCGTGCCGGGGAAGATGCCGCTTTCCTGGAAGCGATCGATGTCGGTACCGCCGCGCCCGCTGAACACGCGCTCGGCGGTCGGGAAGGTGCGCAGGTCCGTGCGCTGCACGACCAGGCCGTAGCGCGTCTCCTGTTGTGCGGGGATCGCATCCAGCGCCAATGCCCGTCGCCATGCCTCCAGCGTCGCCGCGGGCACCTCGTTGCCATGCATGTCGTAAAGCGGATGATCGGGCAACTCCGACAGTTCCGCGATCCAGGCCTTCACCTGATCGCCGGACAGCTTTGCCGGCAGCCCGCGAAGGTCGTGCATCGAGGGATCGCGCGCCTGGACCTTGGCGTTCTGCGCCGCGATCGCGGCGCGGGTCATCAGCACCGCGTGGGGCGAAGCCGCGCGTTCGATCCAGAATCCCGGCGACAACTGCGCATCGCCTGCACCGATCACGCCACTGGGCGGAATGGCCAATTCCTCGCCGCGTGCGGGCAGTGGCGCGGTGGCGCAGAGCAAGGCAGCGAGCAGCAACGAAGCAAAGACACGCATGTCGATCACCTCAATGGACGGCCAGCGCGGACATCAGCGACGCCACCACCAGCCCGAAGCCGGTGCCGAGCACGTAGCCGAGCAAGGCCAGCAGGATACCGACCGGCACCAGCGGCCGTGCGTAGCTCGCGGCCAGGATCGGCGTGGTGGCGATGCCACCGATGTGGGCCAGCGAGGAAATGCCGCAAAGATACAGGTCGAAATGGAACAGGCGGGCAGCCAGCGCCAGCAACAGCGCCTGGGTCGCGATGATCATCACGCCACACAAGAGGTACAGCGGCGCGCGCGCGATGCCTTCGAAATTGCTTTGCGAAGCGAGCACGGCCACCACTGCGATCAGCAGCGCACCGGAAATCACGTTCGCGCCGGGATAGCGCGCCAGCGGCGTGTGCGCCACCACGAGGCCCGCCCCCGTCGCCAGCAGGATCGTCCAGGTCGTGCCGGTGAGCATCGCCGAGGTCGGCAATTTCGCCGCCAGCCACGCGGAACCCGCCCCCACCAAAAGTGCCAGGCCGAGCCAGATCAGCACGCTGTCCGGGCGGGTCGGCGCATGGGTGCGCGTTTCGGCCACCACCAGCTCGGCGCTCGAGCGCGCGCCGGTCCAGCGGTTGAATGCCGGTGCCAGCCGCGCAATCG
>Ga0207702_10002527_pt1 | contig 17227 bp, 17 predicted proteins | sample KBSCornC62_FD_184302 | JGI IMG/M metagenome (GOLD analysis project Ga0207702, IMG submission 184302) | Corn rhizosphere microbial communities from Kellogg Biological Station, Michigan, USA - KBS Corn C6-2 (SPAdes) (version 2) | ecosystem: Host-associated > Plants > Roots > Rhizosphere > Soil ...
GGCTGCCTTGCGCAGTTGCCGACGTGCAACTGCGCGATCCCGCGGTACGACGGGATGACGAGCGAATGCGTGCGCTGCCGACGCATTGCCGGGGACTGCTCCTACAGACAAGCCGCGCACGCGGGCGCATGATGCACCGCGACTTCGCCGCGCAATTGGGCCGGCGTAGACTGCTGCGGCTGCGCCGCCAATCCAGGAGATCCCGATGAAACTCGCCGTACTCGCTGCTTCGTTCGCGCTTTCGTTCGCCCTCGCCGGGGCTGCTTACGCCGCCGATCCGGCGCCGGCAGCCAAGCCGCTCACCCCGCAACAGCAAAAGATGAAGGACTGCAACGCACAGGCCGAAGGCAAGACCGGCGACGAGCGCAAGCAGTTCATGAGCCAGTGCCTGAAAGCGAAACCGGCGCCGGCCGCCAAACCGACGACGCAGCAGGAAAAGATGAAGGCCTGCAACACGCAGGCAGGCGACAAGAAAGGCGACGACCGCAAGAAGTTCATGAGCGACTGCCTCAAGGGTAGCCCGAGCGCACCGACGGCGTCCTGACGCAAACAAGCCCGACCCCGCGCCGCGCCCGCGGCGCGTGGATCGGCTGACGCGGTCGTCGCCTGTGCGTCACGGCGCGGCCGCGCTCACCGTGTGCTGTGACGCGCACGGGTGCACGTCACCCGCCGACGGATGTCCGCGCAGCGCGGTGCGCAGTCGCGCAAACGCCGTCGCATCCACACCCGTGGCAAGGCAACCGAGCGCGTAGCCATCCGCTTCGATCGCCTCGGTCACCGACATGTCGGCGGCGTGCGCATCGCACGCGAAATCCTGAGCCGCATCGACCAGATGCGCCAGGCGCTGGCCGGCGTCGGCCGCGTCGTCGTGTAAGTCGAAGGCGATGGATGCGTCGCTGCGCGCCGTTCCGGCGGCGTCAGTGTCCGGCCGCGGCGTCGACAGGTCGTCCCATGGCGAATCCTGCGACCCGACACGGTATCCACGGGCATACACCTGCAGGTCCCGCGTGTAATCGCGCCGGCGCAAGGGATTCCAGTCCGCATCGAGCGGACCGTCGTCGCTTCGCGCCGGAATCGCGAAGCGTCCGTCGCCATCGCTGCGCACCACCACGCGATCCAAACAGCGGCCGGCAATCATGCCGCCGCTGCCGAAGCGCGCGGCTTCGCGCTCGAGCCAACGGGCGACCACGAACGCTCCCGCGATCGGGCGGCCGCTTGCCGCGTCGCGCACCACGCCGACGCGCGGCGCGCGCCAGTCCGGGCCGCGTGCGGACTTGGCGTTTTTCAATACGAGTGCCGCCGCGAACACGGCGCTGGCGGCGAGCAGGATGAACACGATCGGTTTCGACTGCATGCACGGTCTCCGGGGCAGGTCCGGTTCGACCGTACTGGGGTCGTTTCGAGCTTTCTATCTAGGCCGGCGTGGGGATGCCGGCAGCGCGGCGGCGCCGCCTGTCAGCTTTCGCGCCGGCGGCTCTGAAATGCCGCGGCGGCGGCCGCGCTCAGCGAAACCGGTCCGTGGCGCAGATCAATTCGTGCGTGATGCCGGGCTCGAACGCCGAATGGCCGGAATCGGCGACGATGCGCAGATCCGCCTCCGGCCATGCGCGGTGCAGGTCCCACGCCGACCGCATCGGACAGACCACGTCGTAGCGCCCCTGCACGATCACGGCGGGGATGTTGCGCAGCCGCTGCACGCCCGCGAGCAACTCGTCGTCGCGGTGGAAAAAACCGCGGTGGACGAAATAGTGGCACTCGATGCGCGCGAACGACAGCGCGAACTCGTCGGCGCCAGTGGCGGCGAGGTAGTCCGAATTCTGCAGCAGGTAGCTCGTGCCGCCTTCCCACAGCGACCAAGCCTTGGCCGCGGCTATGCGTTCGTTGGCATCCTCGCTGGTCAGCCGGCGGTAATACGCCGCGACGAGGTCGCCCCGTTCCTGCGGCGGAATCGGCGCGAGGTAGTGTTCCCACGCGTCGGGATAAATCGCGTCGCAGCCTTGCTGGTAGAACCAGTCGATCTCCCACTTGCGCAGCATGAAGATGCCGCGCAGCACGAGCTCGCTCACGCGCTCCGCGTGGGATTCGGCGTACGTCAGTGCAAGCGTCGAGCCCCACGAACCGCCGAACACCTGCCAGCGCTCGATGCCGAGGTGCTGGCGCAGCCGCTCGATGTCGGCGACCAGGTCCCAGGTGGTGTTGTCGGTGAGTTCCGCCAGCGGCCGCGACCGGCCGCAGCCACGCTGGTCGAACAACACGATGCGATAGCGCGCCGGATCGAAAAAGCGCCGGCTGCGCGCGTTGCAGCCCGCGCCCGGCCCGCCATGCAGGAACACGACCGGCTTGCCCTGCGGGTTGCCGCACTGTTCGTAGTACAGCGTGTGCAGTGGCGAGACCGCCAGCATGCCATGGTCGTACGGCTCAATATCCGGATACAGCGTGCGCCGCGTGTCCGCGCTCATCGGCAAAGCTCCTCATGGATTCCCCGCGACGATTTTCGCGCCGCGCTCGTGCACTGTCACATCCGGCGCTTCCCTCAAGGGCATTGCAAGATTGATGCAACCCGAGCGGAATTGCCGATGCCGGGGCCTTTCCGGAGTCACTGGCAGCGGTTAGCCGCGGAAGCGAACGGCGCGCCGCCGCGGCGATCGAAAAGCACCGGCGGTAGAGAACAGGATCAAGAGCTTACGTCGCCGCCGGACGACTGCCGGTGCGGTATTCGTTTGCAACGATAAACCCATCGTTGCGGCGGCAGTGCGATGCAGCGGCCATCATTTGGCGAATCAACGCAACAGCGCTTCGCAACCGGGCAGAGCCCTGCCGCTGACGCCGCGTGTTCGATTGATTGGTCGGGGCGGCGGGATTCGAACCCACGACCCCCTGCCCCCCAGGCAGATGCGCTACCAGGCTGCGCTACGCCCCGACCGTGGCGTCACTTGTGCGACACATCCTGTGTCGCGAGAGAAATCAAGAACCGGCCATCCTGGCCGCGCTTTTCAATGCTGCGTTTGGCGCTCAAAAGCGCCGCGTTCAACGTTGCGATTGAAGGCCCGAGTATAACAGACCGCGACTCGGGTCAGCGGCGCAGGATCTGCAGCACCTCTTCCAGCTCCATGCGCACCTGGCGCACGATCTGGTTCGAGATGCTGACTTCCATCTTCGCCTGCTGGCCTTCCAGGCGCTGGCGCGCACCGGTGATGGTGAAACCCTGGTCGTACAGCAGCGAGCGGATCTGGCGGATCATCAGCACGTCGTGGCGCTGGTAATACCGTCGGTTGCCGCGTCGCTTGACCGGCTTGAGATTGGGGAATTCTTGCTCCCAATAGCGCAGAACGTGCGGCTTGACGCCGCACAGCTCGCTCACTTCCCCGATTGTGAAATAGCGTTTTGCCGGGATGACCGGCAATTCGCTATTGCTGCCCTGATCCAGCATAGGATTCGACCCGGACTTTCAGCTTTTGACCTGGACGGAACGTGACCACGCGGCGGGCGGAAATCGGAATCTCCTCGCCGGTTTTCGGATTGCGTCCAGGGCGCTGATTCTTTTGACGCAGATCGAAGTTGCCGAAACCCGACAGCTTCACCTGCTCCCCTTTTTCGAGCGCGTCGCGCACCACATCGAAGAAGGCATCGACGAATTCCTTGGCTTCGCGCTTGTTCAGGCCGACGTCGGTAAACAACCGTTCGGCCATCTCCGCCTTGGTTAACGCCATGTTACCCCCGTAATCTGGCTTGACACTCGCGCTCCAGGGCGGCCAGCGCCTGTGCCATGCAACGATCCGCGTCTTCGTCCGTAAGAGTGCGTGAATCGTCCTGCAAAATCAAGCCTATAGCGAGACTTTTTGTGCCGGTCGGGAGATTGGCACCCTGGTAGCGATCGAAAACAAGCACTTCCGCGAGTTGCGGGCCCAGCGCGGCGGCTACGGCGGCCTCGACAGCGGCATACGACACCGACTCGGGCACGACGACGGCCAAGTCCCGGCGCAGCGACGGGAAGCGCGAAACGGGCTCTGCGCGCGGCACGGCACCGGCGCGGATAAGGTCGAGATCGCCTTCGAAAACCTGGACATCGTGATCGATATCCAATGCCTTGAGCAGGCGCGGGTGCAGGCAGCCGACGACGCCGACGACGCTGTCGCCGAACAGGACCTCGGCGCTGCGGCCCGGGTGCAGCCAGGAGCGCTCGACCGGACGGAAGGTGGGTTTGGCACGACGGCCGGCCAGCGCGAGTACGGTTTCGGCGTCGGCCTTCATGTCGAAAAAGTCCACGTCGCGCTTGTCGGTCGCCCAGGATTCGGGCGCCGCGCGGCCGCAGGCGACCGCAGCGACGTGCGGCACCTGGCGCAGGCTTCCGTCCACGGTCGCGAAGACGAGGCCGGTTTCGCACAGGCGCACGCGTTCCTGCTGGCGATTGCGATTGCGCTTGAGCGCCTCGACCAGTCCGGGCAGCAGCGCGGTGCGCATGACGGCGAGGTCGGCGCTGAGCGGATTCGCCAGCGGCACGGCGCCGTCGTTCAAGGACCAGCGCTCGAGCAGCTCGCGTGCGACGAAGCTGTAGCAGATCGCCTCGCGGTAGCCGCGCGCGGCGAGTTGCGCGCGCAGGCGCGGCAGCGGCAATTCGGCCTCGGGCGCGAGCCCGAGTTTCAACTGCCCGCTCGGCGCGTGGGTCGGCACGCGTTCGTAGCCGTGGACGCGCACGACCTCCTCGATCAGGTCTTCCTCGATCGCGATGTCGAAGCGCCGCGTCGGTGCATGTACGCGCCAGCCGTCGTGCGTGGTTTCGAGATCCATGCCGAGCGCGCGCAGGATGCGTTCGACTTCGGCGTCCGGCACGTGCATGCCGAGCACGCGTTTGAGCCGCTCGCGGCGCAGCTTGACGTGCGGCGGACGCGGCAGGTCCTCGGCACGCACGCTTTCGGTCACCGGACCGGGCGTGCCGCCGGCGGCATCGAGAATCAAGCGTGTGGCGCGTTCGATTGCGAGGCGCGGCAGCTCCGGGTCGACGCCGCGCTCGAAACGGTGGCCGGCATCGGTGTGCATGCCGAGCTTGCGCGCGCGGCCCATGATCGCCGCCGGGCGCCAGTGCGCCGCTTCGAGGAACACGTCGCGCGTGCCGTCGCCGATGCGCGTCGCGTGGCCGCCCATCACGCCGCCGAGCGCGACAGGCTTGTCCGCGTCGGTCACGACCAGGAAATCGGGATCGAGCGTCACTTCGCGCTCGTCGAGCAGCACGAGTTTTTCACCGGCGCGCGCGTGGCGCACCACGATCGGGCCACCCGACAGCTTCGCCGCGTCGAACGCGTGCATGGGCTGGCCGAGTTCGAGCATCACGTAATTGGTCACGTCGACCAGCAGGCTGATCGGACGCAGGCCCGAGCGGCGCAGGCGCTCGGCCATCCAATTCGGCGTCGGCGCGTCGGGATCGATCCCTTCGATCAGCCGCCCGCAGAAGCGCGGGCAGTCGGCGCCGGCCTCCAGGCGCACGTCGCGCACGTGCGTGCTCGCCGCAGCGACCGGGGCGATCGCCGTTTGCGCCATCGGGGCGCCGAACAGCGCGGCGACGTCGTACGCGAGTCCCCGCAGGCCCAGGCAATCGGGACGGTTCGGCGTCAGTTTCAGCTCGATGCGCGCGTCCGGCAAACCGAGCCAGCGCGCGAGCGGCATTCCCGGCGGCGCATCCGCGGCCAGCTCCATGAGCCCGGATGCGTCGGCATCCAGCGCAAGTTCCTTCGCCGAGCACAGCATGCCGCTCGATTCGACGCCGCGCAGCGCGGCTTTCTTGATCGAGATGCCGTTCGGTAGATTCGCACCGACCATGGCGAGCGGCGCCTTCAGGCCTTTGCGCGCATTCGGCGCACCGCACACGATCGTCAACGGCTCGGCGCCGCCGGCCGCGACGCGGCACACACGCAATTTGTCCGCATTCGGATGCGGCTCGCACTCGATGATTTCTCCGACGACCACGCCGTCGAGCCCCGCGCCGAGCGGTTCGACCGCTTCGACCTCGAGCCCGGCCATGGTCAGGCGCCGGCACAGCTCGTCGCGGTCGACGTTCGGGTTGACGAATTCACGCAGCCAGGATTCGGGAAATTTCATGGGGGATGCCGTTAGGGTTTACGTCGTTGAGCGGCCACGCCGGTAGTCGCGCCCTCACTTCTACCGTCGTCATTCCCGCGCAAGCGGGAATCCATCTTGCCCCCTCGCGCGTCACGATCAAAATGGATTCCCGCGTTCGCGGGAATGACGGCAGTGGTCGGGATGGCGACCGTGGGGTGAGCGAATCAGCCGAACTGCCTCAGAAACCGCACGTCGTTCTCGAAGAAGTCGCGCAGATCCGTCACGCCGTAGCGCAGCATGGCGAACCGCTCGACGCCGAGGCCGAACGCGAAGCCGGTATACTTTTCCGCATCGATGCCGCAGTTCTTCAGCACGTTCGGGTGCACCATGCCGCAGCCGAGCACTTCGAGCCAGCGTTCGCTGCCGTCGGCTTGATCCCACCGGATGTCGACTTCCGCCGACGGCTCGGTGAACGGGAAATAGCTCGGGCGGAAACGCATGTCGAAGTCGCGCTCGAAAAAGGCGCGTACGAATTCGGCCAGCGTGCCCTTGAGATCGGCGAAGCTCGACGTCTCGTCGACCAACAGGCCCTCGACCTGGTGGAACATCGGCGTGTGCGTCTGGTCAGAGTCGCTGCGATACACCTTGCCCGCGGCGATCACGCGGATCGGCGGCTGGCGCGCGGCCATCGCGCGGATCTGCACCGGCGAGGTGTGCGTGCGCAGCAGGCGCGCGACGCCGCTCGCATCCGGCTGCATGTAGAAGGTGTCGTGCATCGCGCGCGCCGGATGGTGCGGCGGGAAATTCAGCGCCTCGAAATTGTGGTAATCGTCCTCGATCTCCGGACCCTGCGCCTGCTGGTAGCCGAGCGCGGAAAAGATCTCGACGATGCGTTCGAGCGTGCGCGACACCGGATGCACGCTGCCGAGGTCCGCGCCGCGGCCGGGCAACGTCACGTCGACGCGTTCGTGCGCCAGGCGCGCGTCGAATACGGCGTTTTCGAGCGATTCCTTGCGCGCGGCGATCGCGTCCTGCAGACGCGCCTTGGCGCGGTTGACGAGTTCGCCCTGGGCCTTCTTTTGCTCGGGCGGGAGTTTGCCGAGCTGCTTGAGCTGCTCGGTGAGCATGCCGGACTTGCCGAGCATGCCGACGCGCTCGGCGTCGAGCGCGTCGAGCGACGGCGCCACGGCGATGCGGGTCAGGGCTTGTTCGACTTGGAGATCGATGTCGGACACGGGGAATTCCATTGCCGAAGATCAAAGTGGATTCCCGCTTGCGCGGGAATGACGACTAATTTGGCCGCTTGCGCGGGAATGACGCTTTCACGGAATGCCGACGAAGCCGCTGGTGCAGGAGTCCCGTCGAAATGCCGCGTCGAACACAAAAAAGGGGAGCCAGGCCAAAGCCGGCTCCCCCGAGTAATCGTGCGCCGCTTGCGCGGTGCACTGTGTTGGTCGATCGATTACGCCGCGAGGCTGGCTTTCGCTTTTTCGGCGAGCGCACCGAACGCCTTGATGTCGTGCACCGCGATGTCGGCCAGGACCTTGCGGTCGACCGTGATGCCGGCCTTTTTCAGACCATTCATCAGGCGGCTGTAGGACAGGCCGAACTGGCGCGCACCGGCGTTGATACGCACGATCCACAGGGCGCGGAACTGGCGCTTCTTCTGCTTGCGGCCGATGTAGGCGTACTGCAGCGCCTTGATGACCGCCTGCTTCGCAACGCGGAAGACCTTGCGGCGGGCGTTGTAATAGCCCTTCGCGCGGGACAGGATTTTCTTGTGCCGACGGCGCGCGACGACACCACGTTTGACTCGTGCCATGGTTCGTCTCCTTTACGCGTACGGCAGCATGCGGGCGATACGACCGGAGTCTTCTTTCCGCACAATGTTGGGACCACGAAGATTGCGTTTCCGCTTCGTGCTCTTCTTCGTCAGGATGTGGCTCTTGAATGCGTGGCCGGCTTTGAATTTGCCGGACGCCGTCTTGCGGAACCGCTTGGCAGCGGCCCGGTTGGTCTTGATCTTGGGCATGACCCAACTCCTTCGGTTGTTTTTCGTTACTTGTCCAAGCGCCCTGCCGTCGTGCGGCGAGGGACTTTCCGTCCTGCTTGAACCGAGTTTGTAAGCCTACGCGAACGCGGGCGGGTTCCACTTTTCCTGCAAAAAAGTCCCCGACATTCGTCGGAGCAACCTCCCCCAAAAGGGCTGGGAGAGAAAGAAAAAACCGTTCGTGCCGCGCGGAGCGGATCTGAATGATCCGCTTCGCCGGCGATGTCCCCTGCCCCGTCTTACACCTTCTTCTTGGGGGCGACCATCATCACCATCTGGCGGCCTTCGAAGCGCGGAAAACTTTCGATCACCGCTTCCTCGAGAATATCGCTCTGAATCCGCTTGACCATCGCTTCGCCCAGTTCCGTGTGGGCCATTTCGCGTCCCTTGAAGCGCACCGTGATCTTGACCTTGTCGCCCTCTTCCAGGAACCGATGCAGGTTGCGCATCTTGACGTTGTAATCGCCATCCTCGGTGCTGGGTCGGAACTTGAGTTCCTTGATCTCGACCTGTTTCGTCTTGCGCTTTGCGGCGTGCGCCTTCTTCTGCTGCTCGAACTTGAACTTGCCGAAGTCCATGATGCGACACACGGGCGGATCGGCGTTGGGCTGGATTTCCACCAGGTCCATGCCGGCCTCCTCGGCCATGTTCAACGCTTCGTCGCGCGACAGCACGCCTACCTGCTCGCCGTCTGCGCCGATGACGCGCACCCGCGGAACACGGATTTCCGTATTCTTGCGGTTAGTCTTTTCAGTGACGATAAGTGTTACCTCCGTAAGCCTGGATCACGCGAGCGCGCGGTGTTCAGGCTGCACCGCGCAGTCGTTGGGCGAAGTCCGCCAGCGTCATGCTGCCCAAATCTTCGCCCGAACGCGCACGCACGGCAACCTGGCCGTTTTCCTTCTCGCGATCACCGACCACGAGCAGGTACGGAACTTTTTGCAGTGTGTGCTCGCGTATTTTATAGCCAATCTTCTCGTTACGCAAATCGGCCTGTACCCGGAAGCCTTCATTTACAAGGGCTTGGCTCACCTGAGCCACATAATCGCCCTGGGCGTCGGTGATATTCATGACCACCGCCTGCACCGGAGCCAGCCAATCCGGGAAATTCCCGGCATGGTGCTCAATCAGAATGCCGATGAAACGCTCCATCGAGCCGACGATCGCCCGGTGCAGCATGACCGGGTGGCGGCGCTGGCTGTGCTCGTCGACATATTCCGCCCCGAGCCGGCCCGGCATCATGAAATCGACCTGCATCGTGCCGAGCTGCCAGGTACGGCCGATCGCATCTTTAAGGTGATATTCGATCTTCGGGCCGTAGAACGCGCCCTCGCCCGGCAGTTCCTGCCACTCGACGCCGCAGGCCTTGAGCGCGTTGCGCAAGGCGAGCTCCGCCTTGTCCCAGGTTTCGTCCGTGCCGAGCCGTTTCTCCGGCCGCAGCGCGATCTTGATCTGGATGTCGCTGAAACCGAAATCGCCGTAGACCTTGAGCGCCTGCTGGTGGAAGGCGGTCACCTCGGCCTCGATCTGGTTTTCGGTACAGAAGATGTGGCCGTCGTCCTGCGTGAACCCGCGCACGCGCAGGATGCCGTGCAGCGCGCCGGACGGTTCGTTGCGGTGGCAGGCGCCGAACTCGCCGTAGCGGATCGGCAGGTCGCGGTAGCTGTGCAGCCCGTGGTTGAACACCTGCACGTGGCCGGGACAGTTCATCGGCTTCAGCGCGTACGTGCGCTTCTCCGACTCGGTGAAGAACATGTTTTCCTTGTAGTTGTCCCAGTGGCCGGATTTCTGCCACAGCGACACGTCCAGCACCTGCGGGCAGCGCACCTCCTGGTAGCCGCTGGCGCGGTAGACCCGGCGCATGTACTGCTCCACCACCTGCCAGATCGACCAGCCCTTCGGATGCCAGAACACGAGGCCGGGACCTTCCTCCTGCAGATGGAACAGGTCCAGCGCCTTGCCGATCTTGCGGTGATCGCGTTTTTCGGCTTCCTCGAGCTGGGTCAGGTACGCCTTGAGGTCTTTTTCGTTCAGCCACGCCGTGCCGTACACGCGCTGCAGCATCTCGTTGTTGGAGTCGCCGCGCCAGTAAGCGCCGGCGACCTTCATGAGCTTGAACGCCTTGAGCCGGTTCGTGTTCGGCACGTGCGGACCGCGGCACAGATCCACCCAGTCGCCCTGACCGTAAAGCGAAATCTCCTCGCCTGGCGGGATGATGTCGTCGATGATCTGCGCCTTGTAGATCTCGCCCTTGTCCTTGAAGAACCCGATCGCCATTTCCTTCGGCAGCACGCGACGTTCGACCGGCAACCCCTCGGCGGCGATCTTCTTCATCTCCGCCTCGATCTTTTCCAGATCTTCGGGCGTGAACGGCTGCTTGCGCGCAAAATCGTAGTAGAAGCCGTTTTCGACCACGGGGCCAATCGTGACCTGCGTGTCCGGGAACAGCCGCTGCGTCGCCTGGGCCAGCAGGTGCGCGGTCGAGTGGCGCACGATTTCCAGCGCCTCGGGACTCTTCTCGGTCACGATCTCGAGCCGGGAATCCTGGGCGATCGGGAAACTCGTGTCGACTAGCTTGCCGTCGACCTTGCCGGCGAGCGCGGCCTTGGCCAGTCCGGCGCCGATCGAAGCCGCCACATCCTGCACCGTCACGGGACGGTCGAACTGGCGCTGACTGCCATCGGGGAGGGTAATCGTGATCATGGGTAGCTCTTTTCAGAAGTGCGGCCGCGGATGGCCGCTTTTTGATCTGCTCTCGCCGTCAGGACGACGGCAAAAATACAGCCACAAAAAACGGCGCCAGAGCGCCGTTTTTGGGCAGCTTTGGCGGAGTGGAGATCAGGCGCTGAAGGTTCGCGTCGACATGTCGCACACTCGGCCGGCGATTTCTCGCGGGCCACCCGTTGATTGAGCAAAATTCGTGAATGGCATCATCGCACGGCGGCCACGAGCGTTCAATCGCCGTTCGCGCGATACTTTCATTACCGTTAACAACAAAACCGGTATCGTTCCGCCGCCGCCTGTCGCGCTCGGCCGGATGCCGTGCCGCTCGTAAGCGCTTTTTTTCAGGAACCGTCGTGGACGACAAAACCGTTGCGCTCAAACCGCTTCGCCACCCGCTCGACGCAACGCTCGGAGCGATCGCGCGCCTGTCGGCGACGCGCTTCAACGGTCTGGCTGGACTCGCGTGCGACGTCGGCATCAGTTTCGCACTGCTCGGCTACGGGTTTTGGCGCGGCGACGTGCGCGCCGCCGCGGCGCTGGCGATCGTCGCGACCGGCTTCGTGCTGTTCACGTTCATCGAATACTGTTTCCATCGCTGGCTGTTCCACGGCCGGCCGGGTGCGCTTGAGCGCGGCCACAGCAAGCACCACGAGCTGCCGCTCGGCTACGACGCGCTGCCGTTCTTCCTGCCGCCGTTGGTGGCGGTCGCGCTCACCGGCCTGATGACGCTGCTGCTCGGCGCCGGTGCCGCTGCGCTGCTGGTCGGTTCGGTCGCGGCCGGGTATGCCGGCTACGGCGTATCGCACACCGCGATCCACCAGCTGCGGTTCCGCCGCGCGCTGCTGCGGCGCTGGGCGGCGCTGCACCATATCCATCACCACCATCCGCACCACAACTTCGGCGTGACCACGCCGCTGTGGGACATCCTGCTCGGCACGCGCTATGTCTCCCAAGGCCGTCGGGCATAACAACGCGTCGCCGATGCGCCGCGCCGGGCCGCTGATCGCGGCCGCGCTGGCAGCCACGCTCGCCGTGCCGATGCTGCTCGGCGGACGCGCGGCGCTGTGGCAGGCGCTCGAGTTCTCCGTACGCGGGTACGCCGTGCTGTTCGGAGTGATCGCCGTCAGCTGGTTCGCGCGCGCGGCGAAAATCCAGCTGCTGCTGCGCCGGCTCGGCACGCGCAGCCGCTTCGGGACGCTGTTCCTCATTTCGCTCGCGAGCGACTTCGCCTTCATCAGCACGCCCGGCGGCATCGGCGGCTACGCCGCGGGCGTGTTCTACCTGCGCCGCGCCGGCGCGAGCACCAGCAGCGCCGCGACCATCACCGCCGCCGATCAACTGCTCGACTGGGCGTTTTTCGCGCTCGCATTGCCGCTCGCCGGCCTCGCGATGTTCCGCAGCGACATCCCGGCGATCCTGTCCTGGCTCGCCTTCGGCACCAGTGCGCTGATGCTCGCACTCGGCGCCGCGGCCGTGATCGCGCGCCGTCGTGTCGGCGCGTGGCTGTTCAACGACAACGCGGTGGTGCGGCGCTGGCCGCGCCTGCGTCGGCACCAGCAGTTGCTGCGCGAATTCTTCGTCAGCCTGGAACGCCAGGCCGGCGTGCTGCTCGGCGGTGGACGCGGCTTCCTGAGCGCGATGCTGCTGCTGTGCGGACTGCAATGGCTCGCGCGCTACGGCGTGCTGTGGATCGCGCTGTACCTGCTCGGGCACAAGGTCTCGTTCGCGCTCACGCTGCTGATGCAATCGCTGGTGCTGCACGCCGCGATGTGGACCGGCGTGCCGTCCGGCGGCGGCGGCGCGGAACTCGGCTTGACCGCCGCGCTGGCTGCGTGGGTGCCCGCGGAAGCGCTGGCCACTGCGCTGCTGCTGTGGCGCGTGGCGACGCTTTACATCTGCCTCATCGCCGGCGGCATCGCGATCGCGCTGCTCGCGCGCACGAGCCACGGGCACGCCACCGCCGCGCCAGCGCCCTCGCCTGCGACGGCAACGCACGACGAAACGCTCGAAGACGCCGCCTGACGCGCGCTCAACGCGTGTTCAACGCGGCGCGCACCTGGGCGGCGAAACGTGCGGTTTCCTCCGCGTCGCCGATGTTCGAACCGATCTCGCGGATGATGCCGTCGAGGTCGTGGCGCCCTTCGAACACCTCGTCGCACACCACGTTCGCGATCGGCCCGAGGAAACTCGTCGCGATCTCCTCGATCACGCGCTTCTGCACGCTGTCGATCGAACCGTTGATCGCGGCCGGACTCGGTGGCGAAAGCGCGACGTTGACCTGGTTCTCGAACCCGCCGAGCAGCCAGCGCACCGCGGCTTCGCCCGGCACGCCGTGGCGCAAGGTACCGACCGCGCCGACCTGGAACGTGGCGCGCGCTGCGCGCACCTGTGCCAGCTGCTCGATCGCGCGCTCGTTGAACTGGCTGCGGTACATCACTTCCAGCACCTGTCCCTCGCGCAGCTTGATCGAGGCAAAGCGGCTGTCCTCGGTGACGATGCAGAACACGCCGGTCGCGCGCTTGCGCGTGAGCGCGACAAGATCGCGCAACACCAGCCGCAGCGGGCTCATTTCAGGGGTCATGGTCGTCATCCTTGCCTCGCTTTTTTCGACGCGCTACCGCGCGGGTCCGGGGCCCGGCGGCGGGCCGGGACTGTTGGGGGGCGGCGGCGGCCGTTGCCGCAGCTTGGCGATGTGGTCCGTGGCGACGGCGAGACTGCGCCGCATCAGCTCGAGCGCATGCACCAGCGCGCCGATCTCGTCGCGCCGCGTAGTCGCGAGCGGTTGCTTGTGCTTGCCCAGGCTCATCGCCTTCGCGGTGCCCGTGATCGAGACGATCGGCCCGATGATGTTGCGCCGCACGCTGACGTTGAGCAGCAGCAGGATCACCGCAAACAGCACCGTGATAATGCCGACGATCAGCAGCGAGCGCGTGAGCACGATCGCATTCGTGTCCGCGAGCGGCACGCCGACCAGACTGACCCCGACGATCGCGCCGTCCTGCCAGCCGAAGCCGGACTTCTTGCCGTATTTCGCCGTGATCGATTGCGGCGCCTTTTCCGCGTCGCCGTGGCACAGCATGCATTCGGCTTCGGCCTTGGTCGGCGACGCCGAGATGAGGAAATCCTGGCCGCGGATGTTGCCGGTGCGGATCATGCCCGCCGGCTGCGCCTGCGCGCGCATCGCCGCGAGCACGTCTGCTTCGAGTCCTTCGGGCTTGTCCTCGGGATTGAGCGGATTGTCGCTGACCATGCGGATCATGTACGACGGCTGCACTTTCTTGAAACGCGCCGCGACCGTCTTCGCCATCACCGTGGACGAAACCACGACGGGCAGGAACTCGCCTTTCGGCAGGAAGTACGGCCGCGTGTCCTCTTTCACCACGCCGCGCACCGAGCCGACCATGTCGACCAGCATCTTGAGATCCTGGTTCGCCGCGCTGTACACCTCGCGCCGCGTCAGAAAATACGTGATCGGCAGCGAAATCAGAATGCTCGCCACGTACACCACGACGAGAGCCCGATTGAACGTGCGCGACAATGAATAGTCGCCGGTCTTGGCAGCTTCCATCCCTATCCCCTGTGATTCGCGATTTGTCGTAAGCGTGCATGCCCGCTGCGGCTACCGCGGCCTTCAGCCGCAGCACGCTCCGGCGCATGCAACGCACCGCGGGCGCCAATTAGTTAGTCCGAGCGCGGCTTAGAAAACGTGATCCGGTCGACGAATGGCAACGGTAAAGTCTTACAGGTAGGCGCGCGGCGCATGCTGTGTCTACACTGTGGGAGCCTCCGCGTGCGCGCAGCTCCGCGCGCCGCAAACCAAGGGGAGTTGGCGATGCGGGACGACGCTCATCGCACGCGCGCGAATACGCCGCGGCGCAAGTTCCTGACCCAAGCCGCACTCGGTATCGGCGGCGCCTTCGCAGCGGCGCCGCTGGCCGCGCTAGCCGAGGATGTCGCCCTGCCGTTCGGGAACGGCACGCGGCCGCTGGTCAAGTACCCGCAGAAGCGGCCTCTGCTGTTATTGACCGCGCGTCCGCCGCAACTCGAAACCCCGTTCGCCGTGTTCGACGAAAACGTGATCACGCCGAACGACGCATTTTTCGTGCGCTACCACCTGTCCGGCGTGCCGACGTCGATCGATCCGGCGACCTTCAAGCTCGCCGTCGGCGGCAAGGTCGACAAGCCCCTGTCGCTCTCGCTGGAGCAGCTCAAACACGATTTCGATCCGGTCGACGTCGTCGCGGTCAACCAGTGTTCCGGCAACAGCCGCGGATTTTCCGAACCGCGCGTGCCGGGCGGCCAGCTCGCGAACGGAGCGATGGGAAATGCGCGCTGGAAAGGCGTGCCGCTCAAGGCGGTGCTGGAAAAAGCCGGCGTACAGGCCGGCGCGAAACAGGTGACGTTCAACGGCCTCGATACGCCGCAACTGCCGACCACGCCCGATTTCGTCAAGGCGCTCGACATCGATCAAGCGCTCGACGGCGAAGTCATGATCGCGTACGCGATGAACGGCGACGACCTGCCGCTGTTGAACGGCTATCCGCTGCGCCTGGTCGTGCCCGGACACTACGGCACGTACTGGGTCAAGCACCTGAGCGAGATCACCGTGCTCGACGACACGTTCGGCGGATTCTGGATGGCGACCGCGTATCGCATCCCCGCCAACGCCTGCGCCTGCAGCGAGCCCGGAAAACCGCCGGGCAAGACGGTGCCGATCACGCGCTTCGACGTGCGCTCGTTCATCACCAGCGTCGCCGACGGCGGCAGCGTGCCCGCCGGTCGCGCGTTCCCAGTGCGCGGTATCGCGTTCGACGGCGGCTACGGCATCCGCGACGTGCTGTTCTCGAGCGACGACGGCAAGACGTGGCGCGCCGCCGAACTCGGCGAAGATCTCGGCCGCTATTCGTTCCGCAGCTGGCGCATCGACGCCGAACTCGCGAGCGGCGCACACACGCTCAAGGTGCGCGCGGTCAACCGCATCGGCCAGTCGCAACCGGACGCGCCACTGTTCAACACGTCCGGCTACATGCGCAACGTGGTCGAGACCACGCACGTGACCGCGGCATGAGGACTCGCACCATGTACCGACCGATGCCGCGCCTGTTCGCCGCCCTGACGCTCGCTGTCGCGAGCGCCGCCGCGTATTCGCTGACGATCGAGCTGCCGAAGGAGACTGCGCAACTGCAGCCGGGGCCGCACCTGGATCTCGCCACCGCACGTTGCATGATCTGCCATTCCGCCGATTACATCGCGACCCAGCCGCCAAACCTGCCGCGCGCCACCTGGGCCGCGGAAGTCGCGAAGATGAAAAAAGTCTATGGCGCACCGATCGCGGACGAAGACATCGAGCCGCTGACGGAGTATCTGGCGAAAACCTACGGCGACGAGCGCGGCAAGTAAGCTGCCGCATCTCGGTGCGCGGCGTACTTTCCGCTCGGCGCTGAGCGAGGTGCAGCGACGCGATCGCCATTGGCTAGCGCCGCGCTGCGAACCAATACCCTTCCGACCGGCTATGTCGCACGGCGCTGCATCGTACGCTTGCGTTCCCGCGCAACTGAGCAACGACGACGTCATCGATCGCCCCTGACCCGCGGGCGACACCGCGCTTCGCGTGCGAGGCTTGGGGGAATCCCGCAACGGCCGCGTCCTTGACAGGGACGTCGGGTCGGCGAGCCGCACGGCACGCTGGCAGGCGCCTGCCGTTTTTCGCGTATCCGTCCGTTGCCACTTTTCGCCAAGGGAGATTTCGCATGACCAAGACCGCAACGTCGCGCGCACTCGCCGCGAGCCTGTCCGCGATCGTCGGCTCGGCACACGCCGTCAGCCTGAATCCGAACGGCATGGGCCAGGTGCTGCTCTATCCGTACTACACGGTCAATGCGGGCCAGCAGACGCTGTTGACGATCGCCAACACCGCCAGCGTCGGAAAGGTGGTCAAGCTGCGCTTCCTCGAAGCGTACAACGGGCGCACGGTGCTCGATTACAACGTGTTCCTGTCGCCGCACGACGTGTACAGCACCGTGGTCTTCAAGTTGTCCGACGCCGGACTGTCGGGCAGCGGCGCGGCGATTTTCAGCGACGACCACACTTGCACCGCGCCGCAGCTGGCCCAAGGCCCGTTGCCGAACGGTGCGCATTACCAGCAGTTCCTGCCGTACGCTTACACCGGCAGCGGCACCGATACCGGCCCGACCAGCGATGCGCGCACGAACGAAGGCCACATCGAAGTGATCGCGATGGACGACATCGTGCCCGGCAGCACGCTCGACACCGACGTCAAGCACGTCAACGGGGTGCCGCCGACCTGCTCGCACGCCGAGTCCGATCTCGAAACCTTGGCCAACGCCACCGCCGTGCCGACGTCCGGCCTGTTCGGCTCGGCCAGCATCGTCGACGTCG
>Ga0207702_10002535_pt1 | contig 17190 bp, 14 predicted proteins | sample KBSCornC62_FD_184302 | JGI IMG/M metagenome (GOLD analysis project Ga0207702, IMG submission 184302) | Corn rhizosphere microbial communities from Kellogg Biological Station, Michigan, USA - KBS Corn C6-2 (SPAdes) (version 2) | ecosystem: Host-associated > Plants > Roots > Rhizosphere > Soil ...
GGTGGTCGCGTGGCCGAGGAGCTGATCTTCGGCACCGACAAGGTCACCACCGGCGCATCGAACGACATCGAGCGTGCCACCAAGATGGCGCGCAACATGGCCACCAAGTGGGGTCTGTCCGACGAGCTCGGTCCGATCACCTACGGCGAGGACGAGGATGAGGTGTTCCTGGGCCGCTCGGTGACCCAGCACAAGAGCATCTCCAACGAGACCGCCAGCAAGATCGACGAGGTGGTGCGTGGCATCCTTGATCGCGCCTACGCCCGCAGCACGCAGCTGCTGACCGACAACCTCGACAAGCTGCACGCGATGGCCGAGGCGCTGCTGCAGTACGAGACGATCGACGCGCACCAGATCGATGACATCATGGCCGGTCGTCAGCCGGGTCCACCCGCCGACTGGAACCGCAACACCAGCGGCGGCTCCACGCCGCCCCCGCCGCCGCCCAAGGGTGGGGACTCCACGCTGGGCAAGGTGGGCGATCCGGCGACCCAGAACCGTTCCGGTCTGGATGCCTGAACAGGACGTCTGGACGTCCATACGATCGGGAGTGGCGGATCATGCGAAGGGAGCGGCGACGTCCGCTCCCTTTCTCGTCAGCGCATAGCCGGAATCGCGCGATCGGTTGCCGCGCTCGACGGAGCCCTCGCATGGCGAAGTGTGGCGAGGGCAGTGCGCCGGTAACGCATGTGAAAAAAAATCACGAAAGGTGTTGACCTTCGCGGCACGACCCTGAATAATTCCGCTCCTCGCTTCGGCGGTTCGGGAAACCGGTCGACGGATCGAAAAGTTCAGTGCGCGCCCGTAGCTCAGTTGGATAGAGTACCTGGCTACGAACTAGGTGGTCGGGAGTTCGAATCTCTCCGGGCGCGCCATTTTGTACTGCAAGGCGAAGTGTTCGCGCTTCGCCATGCATCCGCGGAGCGGCAGTTTGCCGGGGCCGCGGAACGGTGGGCAAGGTGCCCTGAGCGATGCTAGTGGATTGACGGTTGGCATGGTCGCCCGTAGCATTCCAAGGCTCCGTTGATGAAGGCTGTCGCGGGCTCGTTCGGGGTATAGCTCAGTCTGGTAGAGCGTTGCGTTTGGGACGCAAAAGTCGGGGGTTCGAATCCCTCTGCCCCGACCAGTTGCGTGTTCTGCCGTAGGCGTCCGCGCCTGTAGCTCAACCGGATAGAGCATCGGCCTTCTAAGCCGACGGTTGCAGGTTCGAGTCCTGTCGGGCGCACCAGTTAAGTGTTGTTTCATGGTGGGCGTAGCTCAGCTGGTTAGAGTCCCGGATTGTGATTCCGGTTGTCGTGGGTTCGAATCCCATCGCTCACCCCAAATTGAAGTTTCAGGGCCGTTAGCTCAGTTGGTAGAGCAGTTGACTCTTAATCAATTGGTCGTAGGTTCGAATCCTACACGGCCCACCAATTTGCCAAGCGCCGACCCTTGCGGTCGGCGCTTCGTTTTTGGGCCGTGCAAAGCCGGACCGATGTGCGCCGCATGCTTGTGTTGCGGCTTGGCGCGCCCGTACAATGAACCGCTTTAGCGCTGGGTAATCATCGACTTAGGCTGCGGCGGGGCAGGCGTGGCGCGCGCGCCGTGGTTGCCTCGGCGGCCGGGCTGGGCAAGGCGAAAGTGGCGAAACTGGTAGACGCACCAGATTTAGGTTCTGGCGGGTTAACCCCGTGCGGGTTCGAGTCCCGCCTTTCGCACCAGGCCACGATGGTTTTTCGGCGCCTTAACGGTTGCCGCCAGGGTGCCCGCCGGGTGCCACAACAATCAGGTTCCAGGAGACGACATGCAGGTTTCGGTTGAGAACATCGGCACGCTCGAGCGCAAGCTCACGGTGAAGTTTCCCGCCGAGCGTTACGAGACGCAGGTGAGCGCGCGCATCGCGGAGCTGGGGCGCACGGTACGCCTGAAGGGTTTTCGTCCGGGCAAGGTGCCGGTAGCCGTCATCAAGCAGCGTTTCGGCGAGCAGGTGCGCGGCGAAGTGCTGTCCGACCTGATCGGCAGCACGCTGCGCGAGGCGGTGACGCAGGAGAAGCTGCAACCGGTCGCGAACCCCGCGATCGACACCACCGGCAAACCGGAGAACGGCGAGATCGCCTACACCGCCACCTTCGAGGTGATGCCGGAGTTCCCGGTGGTCGATGTCGCCGCGCTTGAGATCAAGCGTCCGCGCGCCGAGGTGGCCGACGCCGACGTGGAGAAGATGCTGGATACGCTGCGCCAGCAGCGCCGCAGCTTCGAGCTGGTCGAGCGCGCCTCGGTCGAAGGCGATTTCGTGATGTTCGAGTACGCCGCGCAGGCCGGCGACTACCGCTTCCCGGCCGAGGGCATGGAGCGTGCGGGCAGCGTGCTGGGTTCGGGCAACCTGTTCAAGGCGTTGGACGAGGCGCTGACCGGCCACAAGGCCGACGACAGCTACGAGGCCGACATCGAGTTCCCGGCGGATTTCCGCAACGAAAGCCTGGCCGGCAAGAATGCCGAGGTAAGCTTCAAGATCGTCAAGGTGCAGGAACCGAAGCTGCCGGAGGTCGACGCGGAGTTCGCCAAGCTGTTTGGCATCGCCGACGGCGATCTGGAGCATTTCCGCAAGGAAGTCCGCGCGAACCTCGAGCGCGAGCTGAAGGCCGCGCTGATGGGTCGGCTGAAGTCCGAGGTGGCCGAGAAGTTGGCCGACGCGCATGCCGCGCTGGACGTACCGAAACTGATGGTGCAGTCCGAGGCGCAGGCGATGGCCGCGGGCAGTGTGCCGCGCGGCCAGCAGGCGCCGCCGCAGCTGGTCGAGGCCGCACTGCCGATGGCGCGCAAGCGCGTGATCGCAGGCCTGCTCATGGGCGAGATCGCCCGCAAGCAGGAGCTGAAGATCGATCGCAAGCGCGTGGCCGAGCAGCTCGCCGCGATCGCCTCGACCTACGAGGAGCCGGATAAGGTCATTGAACTCTACAACGGCGACCCCCAGTTGATGTCAGGGCTGCAGAACCGCGTGATGGAAGACCAGGTGGCCGAGTGGGTGGCGGAGCACGCCAATACCACCAACCTCGACCTGAGCTTCGACGAGGTGATGCGCCCCGCGGGCGCCTGACGATCAGGCACCCGCCCATCGGGCCTGGCACAGGCCGGGTCCGGTGGCATACTTCGGGCACATCAACGAGAGAGCGCAAACGCCATGGAACCGATTCAGAACCTCAACCTGGTGCCGATGGTCGTCGAGCAGACTGCCCGCGGCGAGCGCTCCTACGACATTTACTCGCGCCTGCTGAAGGAGCGGGTGATCTTTCTGGTGGGCGAGGTGAACGACCAGGTGGCGAACCTGCTGGTCGCGCAGATGCTGTTCCTTGAGTCGGAGAATCCGGACAAGGACATCCATCTGTACATCAACAGCCCGGGCGGCGCGGTCACCGCGGGGCTGGCGATCTACGACACCATGCAGTACATCAAGCCCGACGTCAGCACCATGTGCATCGGCCAGGCCTGCAGCGCGGCCTCGCTGCTGCTGATGGCAGGTGCCAAGGGCAAGCGCTACTCGCTGCCGAACTCGCGCGTGATGATCCACCAGCCCTCGGGCGGTGCCCGCGGCCAGGCCACCGACATCGAGATCCAGGCGCAGGAAATCCTGTACCTGCGTCGGCGCCTCAACGACATCTACGTGCAGCACACCGGCCAGCCGCTGGACCGGATCGAGCGCGACATGGAGCGCGATCGCTTCATGAGCGCCGAGGCGGCCCGTGAGTACGGCCTGATCGACGCAGTGCTCGACCGCCGTGCCGTCGACACGGTGAAGTCGGCTTGACGATAACTCTTGCGATCGATCGTCCCTGATCGCAAAGGTCAAACGGGCGGCCATCCATGGCTGCACTCGTCACGGTTTGAGCTGGGGGGCTCCGCGTCTGCGGGCAGGCACGGAGCCCTGTGCTATTCTCGGGCCGCAACCTGAATAACCCACAGTTTCACCAGCGGAATCAAAGTATGAGCGACGACCGGCAGGGGCGTTCCAGCGACGGCGGGAAAATTCTCTACTGCTCTTTCTGCGGCAAGAGCCAGCATGAGGTGCGCAAGCTGATCGCGGGTCCGTCCGTGTTCATCTGCGACGAATGCGTGGAGCTGTGCAACGACATCATCCGCGAGGAGCTGGAGGAGAAGGCCGCCTCCGGTCGCACCCAGCTGCCCAAGCCCAAGGAGATCCGCGAGTCGCTCGACCAGTACGTGGTGGGCCAGACCCGCGCCAAGAAGGCGCTGGCGGTGGCGGTGTACAACCACTACAAGCGCATGGAATCGCGTCAGAAGAACGACGACATCGAGCTGGGCAAGTCCAACATCTTGCTCATCGGCCCCACCGGCTCGGGCAAGACCCTGCTCGCCGAGACGCTGGCGCGCTTGCTCAACGTGCCCTTCACCATCGCCGATGCCACTACGCTGACCGAAGCCGGTTATGTGGGCGAGGACGTCGAGAACATCATCCAGAAGCTGCTGCAGAAGTGCGACTACGACGTCGAGAAGGCGCAGTCGGGCATCGTCTACATCGACGAGATCGACAAGATCTCGCGCAAGAGCGAGAACCCGTCGATCACCCGCGACGTCTCGGGCGAGGGTGTGCAGCAGGCACTGCTGAAGCTGATCGAGGGCACCCTGGCCTCGGTGCCGCCGCAGGGCGGCCGCAAGCATCCCCAGCAGGAATTCCTGCAGGTGGACACCAAGAACATCCTGTTCATCTGCGGCGGCGCGTTCGCGGGGCTGGAGAAGGTGATCCAGCAGCGCTCCGAGAGCACCGGCATCGGTTTCGGCGTCGAGGTTCGCAGCAAGGAGCGCACCCAGAACCTCGGCAAGACGCTGGCCGACGTGGAGCCGGCGGACCTGGTGAAGTTCGGCCTGATTCCCGAGTTCGTCGGCCGCCTGCCGGTGGTCGCCACGCTGGACGAGCTGGACGAGGCGGCGCTGGTGAAGATCCTCACCGAGCCGAGGAACGCCGTCACCAAGCAATTCAAGAAACTGTTCGAGATGGAAGAGGTGGAGCTGGAGTTCCGCCCCGAGGCGCTGCAGGCGATCGCCAAGAAGGCGCTGAAGCGCAAGACCGGCGCCCGCGGCCTGCGCACCATCCTCGAACAGGTACTGCTGGACACCATGTACGAGCTGCCGTCGCTGGAGCATGTCAGCAAGGTGGTGGTGGACGACGCGGTGATCGATGGCCAGGCCGAGCCCTATCTGATCTACCGCGGCAACCTGCAGCAGCGCGTGGCGGGTGATGGCGGCGACGCCGCCTGATCGCCGCAGGCTTCACGTGAACGGCTCCGGCGCCCGCGCCGGGGCCGTTTTGTTTTGCGCGCGGCCCTCGCGCGGCCCCGCCAGGCATCCGGCAGGGCGTGCATGGCGGGCCCCGCCGTTCCCCGGCAAAGCTTGCGTACCGGCGGGTTCGCCTCCACTTGACGTGTCATGGTGCCCGGCGCAGTGTCGGGCTTGTCCCACCGGATTCCCGTGAGAACCCCTCGATGGCCAAGAACGCCCCTACGCCTGCCGTAATCGACACGCTGCCCGTGCTGCCGCTGCGCGACGTGGTGGTCTATCCGCACATGGTCATCCCGCTGTTCGTGGGCCGCGACAAGTCCATGCGCGCGCTCGAGCGCGCGATGGAGAGCGAACGGCAGATCCTGCTGGTGGCGCAGAAGAGCCCGGACATCGACGACCCGGCGGTGGAAGACCTGCAGCAGATCGGCACGCTGGCCGGTGTGCTGCAATTGCTGAAGCTGCCCGACGGCACGGTGAAGGTGCTGGTCGAGGGTCAGTCGCGCGTGTCCATCGAGGACTGCCGCGAGGATGGCGGCATGCTGGTGGCGCGCTCGCGCGTGATCGCGCCGGTCTACAGCGTCAAGGAGCGCGAACTGGACGTGGTCTCGCGCACCCTGATCTCGCTGTTCGAGCAACTGGTGAAGCAGAGCCGCAAGCTGCCACCGGAAGTGCTGGCGAGCCTGTCCGGCATCGAGGATCCCTCGCGCGTGGCCGACTCCATCGCCGCTCATCTGTCGGTGCGCATGGCCGACAAGCAGAAGGTGCTGGAAACTGCCGACGTGGGCGAGCGGCTGGAATTGCTGATCGGCCTCGTCGACGGCGAGATGGACCTGCAGCAGGTGGAGAAGCGCATCCGCGGCCGCGTGAAGTCGCAGATGGAGAAGAGCCAGCGCGAGTACTACCTCAACGAGCAGATGAAGGCGATCCAGAAGGAACTGGGCGAAGGCGAGGATGGCCCGAACGAGGTCGAGGAGCTGCAGAAGAAGATCGAGAACGCCGGCATGCCGAAGGCGGTGCTGGCCAAGGCGCGCCAGGAATTCGGCAAATTGCGCCAGATGTCGCCGATGTCGGCCGAGGCCACGGTGGTGCGCAACTACCTGGACTGGCTGGTCGGCGTACCGTGGAAAAAGCGCAGCAAGGTACGCAAGGACCTGGCGCTGGCGCAGCAGGTGCTGGACGCCGACCACTTCGGCCTGGAGAAGGTCAAGGACCGCATCCTCGAATACCTCGCCGTGCAGCACCGCGTGTCGGTAATGAAGGGGCCGATCCTGTGCCTGGTCGGCCCGCCCGGCGTGGGCAAGACCTCGCTCGGCCAGTCGATCGCCAAGGCCACCAACCGGAAATTCGTCCGCATGTCGCTGGGCGGCGTGCGCGACGAGGCGGAAATCCGCGGCCATCGTCGCACCTACATCGGCTCGATGCCGGGCCGCATCGTGCAGAACCTCAACAAGTCGGGCAGCAAGAACCCGCTGTTCGTGCTGGACGAGATCGACAAGATGTCGATGGACTTCCGCGGCGATCCGTCCTCGGCGCTGCTGGAAGTGCTCGACCCAGAGCAGAACCACGCGTTCAACGACCATTACCTGGAAGTCGATCTCGATCTTTCCGAGGTGATGTGGATCGCCACCGCGAATTCGCTGAACATCCCGGGTCCGCTGCTCGATCGCATGGAGGTGATCCGCATCCCCGGCTATACCGAGGACGAGAAGCTGGCGATCGCGCAGAAGTACCTGCTGCCAAAGCAGCTCAAGGCGAACGGCCTGAAGTCCGAGGAACTGAGCGTGGCGGAGGAGGCCATACGCGACATCGTGCGCTACTACACGCGCGAGTCCGGCGTGCGCAGCCTCGAACGCGAGATTTCCAAGATATGCCGCAAGGTGGTGAAGGAGCTCACCTTGGGCGAGGTGCGCAAGGCCAAGGGCAAGGCGAAACCGGCGGCGAAGCCGGCCAAGGGCAAGGCGAAGGCCGCAGCGGCGGTGGTCGTGGATTCGGCGAATCTCGACCATTACCTCGGCGTGCGACGCTTCGATTTCGGCCGCAAGGAATTGCAGAACGAGGTGGGCCTAGTCACCGGCCTGGCCTGGACCCAGGTGGGCGGCGAACTGCTCAGCATCGAGGCCTCGGTGGTGGCTGGCAAGGGCCGGCTGGTGCATACGGGCCAGCTCGGCGACGTGATGAAGGAGTCGATCCAGGCCGCGCTGTCGGTGGTGCGCGCGCGGGTGGACTTGCTCGGCATCGATCCCGAATTCCATCAGAAGTTCGACATCCACGTGCACGTACCCGAGGGCGCCACACCGAAGGACGGCCCCAGCGCCGGCATCGGCATGTGCACCGCATTGGTATCCGCGCTGACCAAGGTGCCGGTGCGCTCGGAAGTGGCGATGACCGGCGAGATCACCCTGCGCGGGCGCGTGCTGCCGATCGGCGGTCTGAAGGAGAAGCTCCTGGCGGCGCATCGGGGCGGCATCACCACGGTGATCATTCCCGAGGAAAACCAGAAGGACCTGGCCGACATGCCGGCCAATATCACCGCCTCGCTGGAGATTCATCCGGTGCGCTGGATCGACGAGGTGCTGGACATCGCGCTGGAGCGTCCGCTGCAGCCGAACGAGGCGAGGCCGGAGTCGCACGCCGCGCGTGAGGAACAGGCGGACGTCGACGAGGCGGAATCGCACGCGCGCCCCCACTGAGGCCGGTCCAGGCAAGGCGTGACAGGATTCCGAAAGGGACAGGGTGCCTTGCGTTTTCATGTGTTACGCGGAATCCGCAGGCGTTGCGGGTGTTTTGTGATGCAGTCGCCGGCAATTCGCCGGCGCCGCTGCATGTGGCCTGAAAACCTTGCTGCAGCTTGTATTGCGGTGTTCGGCGACGCACTGGTATAAAGGCGAAACCGCAATCCCGGCGCCTGCTGCATGTGACCGTGATGCGGGGTTGCGTTACGGCGCCAAGCGGGTACCAACCATCCACGGCGGCTGCGTGCGTCCATGCCACGGGGCGAGCCTGCCGCAAAACGTACTAGGGAGTTTTCAATGAATAAAACCGATCTGATCAATGCCATCGCCGACAAGGCTGAACTGACCAAGGCCGACGCCGGTCGCGCGCTCGAAGCGTTCTTCGAGGTCGTGCAGAAGTCGCTGAAGAAGGGTGAGGACGTGTCGGTGGTCGGTTTCGGTACCTTCACCGTGCGCAAGCGCGCCGCCCGTACCGGTCGCAACCCGCGCACCAACGAGACGATCAAGATCAAGGCTTCGAAGGTTCCCGCCTTCAAGGCTGGCAAGACGCTCAAGGACGCCCTAAACTGAGCGGCTGACGCTCGGTTTCGGGTGCTTAGCTCAGCGGTAGAGCGCCGCCCTTACAAGGCGATGGTCGTAGGTTCGATCCCTACAGCACCCACCAGAAAACTGCGGAGCGGTAGTTCAGTCGGTTAGAATGCTGGCCTGTCACGCCGGAGGTCGCGGGTTCGAGTCCCGTCCGCTCCGCCACGGTTCGCAAGGGCGCCCCTGTGGCGCCCTTGTCGTTTGGCGGCGCCCCGGGGGAATCCGCCGTGACTGGCGCCACGCCGGCGCCCGAATGGTTCATGCAACGTGCGCCGTGTGCGCCGATCAACACTGGCAGGAAGGTAGGCAATGCTGCAGGCAATGCGTAACAAGATGCACGGATGGCCCGCCGTCGTCTTGCTTGGCGTGGCAACGTTCGCGATGACATTCTTCGGCATCGAGGGCTACATCATGTCCCGCGCCGACACCTACGTGGCGAAAGTGGGCAAGCACGAGATCAGCCAGCAGGATTTCCAGGACCGCATGAACCAGCTGCGCCAGCAGCTGAGCGCCGAGCAGGGCGACAGCTTCGATCCGGACGCGTTCGAGAAGCCGGAAATGAAGCTGAAGGTGCTGGACGGCATGATCGACCAGCAGCTGCTGTTGAAGGCGAACCAGGACTGGGGCATTCGCGTGCCCGACCAGGCCGTGCGCGACTACATCGCCGCGATCCCGGCATTCCAGATCAACGGCCAGTTCGATCCCACCACCTACCGTACCCTGCTGGCCGAGCAGCGCAAGACGCCCGAGATGTTCCAGGACGACGTGCGTGCCTCGTTGTCCACCCAAGCGTTGCCGAACGCGATCGACGCCAGCACGATCGTCACGGACGCCGAGATCGACCACTTCCTCGACCTGCGCATGCAGCGCCGCGACATCAGCTACGCCGTGCTGCCCAAGCCGCAGCCTGCCGACGCCACCGTCACCGACGAGCAGATCGCGGACTATTACAAGGCGCACCTCGCCGATTACATGAATCCCGAGCAGGTGTCGCTGCAGTACCTCGAGGTGAACGGCGCCGACCTGAAGCCGGATGCCGCGCCCAGCGACGCCGACCTGATGAAGCGCTACGAGAGCGAAAAGCAGCGCTACGTGCAGCCCGAGCAGCGCGAGGTGTCGCACATCCTCGTCAACGTGCCCGCGAACGCCTCGCCCGATCAGCAGAAGGCCGCGCTGGCCAAGGCCGACAAGATCGCCGCCGAAGCCACGCCGGAGAACTTCGCCAGGCTGGCCGCGCAGGACTCGGACGACCTGGGCTCGAAGCGCCAGGGCGGCGACCTGGGCTGGTTGCAGAAGGGCGTGACCAATGCCGCCTTCGACACCGCGATGTTCGCGCTGAAGAAGGGCGAGATCTCCAGGCCGGTGCTGACCCCGGATGGCTACGACATCATCTGGCTGCGCGACACCCGCAGCGGCGAGGCCAAGTCCTTCGTCGAGGTGCGCGACCAGCTGCTGGCCGAGGCCACCGCAGGCGACAAGGACCGCAAGTACAACGAGGTGGCCGGCAAGTTGTCGGACAGCGCCTATCAGAATCCGTCCTCGCTGGAACCGGCTGCGCAGGCGCTGGGCCTTTCGATCAAGACCACGGGGCTGTTCTCGCGCCAGGGTGGCGAGGGCATTGCCGCCAATCCCAAGGTGACCAAGGCGGCGTTCGCGAACGACGTGCTGGTGCAGGGCAACAACTCCAACCTCATCGAGCTCGGCAACGACGACGCGGTGGTGATCCGCGTGGCAAAGCACGTGCCCGCCGCGGCCAAGCCGCTGGCCCAGGTGCATGACGAGATCGGCAAGACCATCCTGGACCAGCGCATCGAGGCAGCGGCGAAGCAGCAGGCCGATACCTTGCTGGCGCGCCTGCGCAAGGGCGAGACGATGGCCACCGTGGCGGCCTCCGCCAACGCCAGCGTGAAGAGCGTGGCCAGCGTGGTGCGCATCCAGACGGACGTGCCGGCGGCACTGCGCGACGAAGCCTTCCTGCTGCCGCACCCGGCCGAGGGCAAGCCGCAGTACGCCGCAGTGGACATGCACGACGGCAGCTTTGCGCTGCTCGCCGTGGACAAGGTGCAGGGCGCCGACCTGTCCAAGGTCACGTCCGAGCAGCGCGGCATGCTGCGCCAGCAAATGGTCCAGGCCTACGGCGCCGTGGCGACCCAGGAACTGATCAAGTCGTTGCGCAACAGCACTGAAATCAAGATCGCCAAGGACCGGATGTAAGTCCCCGGTCGATGCGGAGCATGCGAAGAAGGCGGCCATGGGCCGCCTTCTTCGTCTCCGCAACTCGGTGGTTTGTGGCGGGGCGCCGGCCGGTTCAGCGCGAGGTGCCGATCTTGAGCACCTGGCCGGGTTTGATGGCCTGTCCGTGCAGATGGTTCCAGCGCTGCAGGTCGCCCACGCTCACCGAGTAGTGGCGGGCCAGCTGCCACAGGCTTTCGCCGGATTTCACGCGGTGTGTCCGCGCGCGTACCGTGGCCGGCTGCTCGGGCTTAGCGTCGGCCGCACTCGCATCGGTGGCGCCGGTGGCGCCGATGCCGGTCGTGAACGTGGCCTCGGGCAGGCGATCGGCGCTCGCGCTGGCTGCCTGATTCAGCAGCGCATCGCGGAACTGCTGCGCATGGCTTACCGGCATCATCAGGTAGGAGGTGATGCTGGTGTCGGCGACGTCGTTGCGGAAGGCGGCGTTGAGGTTCTTCAACTGGTCCAGCGGCATGCCGGCGCGATCGGCGGCACGCGCCAGCGGCATCGAGTGCGGCAGCGCCACCGAGACGAGGTGCTGGCTGGGCGTCAGCGTGGGCAGGCTGACATGGAAGCGATCGGGTTCGCGCACCACGCAGGCCATCGCCAGCAGCTTGGTGAGGTGCTCGCGGGTGATGTCGTGCACCGGCCAGCGCGGGATCACCGGGGTCGCCGGCGGCAGGCCGTGTTGCTGGACGAGCTTGCGCGTCCGGAATTCGCCGGCGTTGTAGGCATAGTCGGCGACGCGCCAGTCGTGGAACTGCTCGTGATAGCGGCTCAGCAGCTTCATCACCGCGTCGGCGGAGGCCTGCACGTCGAGGCGGCCGTCGTAATGGTGATCCACGCGCAGGCCCATGGCAGCTGCCGTGGTCGGCATGATCTGCCACATGCCGGCTGGCCGGTCACGCCGGCCGGGGATCGGCCGGAAGCCGCTTTCGATCCAGGGCAGCAGCACGAACTCGCCGGCCACATCGTGCTTGGCGGCCACCTGCTGCACGTAGGTGAGCTTGGGTAGAGCCTCGCGCACTTCCTGCTCGAAGCGCTGCGGGTTGCGTGTGTAGCGCCGCGCCCAGGACAGCACCGCGGGATCGGCATCGCAATCGGCCATCGCGAAGCTGCCGCGCAACCGATCCCAGACGTCGCTGGCCTCCGGCGCCGGTGTGGCCGTGATGGTAGGCGGCGGCGTTTCGATGGCGGCGGATGTGGACGGAACGGGAAGTGGCCTCGGCTCGGAACGTGGCGGCGGCAAGGTGGCGCAGGCGGTGAGCAGGGCCGAAAGCGCCAGTGGCAGCAGCCGCTTCGGATAAAGATGGGTGCTCATGCGCGGAACGCATCCTTGGCCGCACGCACGGTGGCGAAGCGGGCAGTGCGATCCGCGGGATGGGCAGATTGCCGCCGGCACCAGTCGATCACGGCCGGCGCGTCGGTGCGCAGGAAGGGATTGGTCGCCAGCTCGCTGGCCATGGATACCGGCAGGCTCGGGCGCTGCCGTGCGCGCAGCGTATCCACCTCGCTCAGACGCGCCGACAAGTCGGCATTGTCCGGTTCGACCTCGCGGGCGAAGCGGCCGTTGGCAGCGGTGTATTCATGGCCGCAGCAGAGCAGGGTGTTGGCCGGCAGGGTCGCGAGGCGATCCAGCGAGGCCAGCATCTGCGCGGGCGTGCCCTCGAACAGGCGGCCGCAGCCCAGGCTGAACAGGGTATCGCCGGCCAGCAGCACGCCCTCGCCGTGGTAGGCCACATGGCTCAGCGTGTGGCCGGGCACCGCGATCACCTCGAAGCTCGCTTGCGGCTGCGACAAGGTGATGCGCTCGCCGTCGCGCACGCGCACGGTGGCCGCCTCGATGCGTGCATCCTCAGGCGCATATACGGGCACGTCGTGCCTCTGGCGCAGCGCCAGCGCACCACCGACATGATCGTGATGATGGTGGGTCAGCAGGATCGCCCGCAGCTGCAGCTTGCGCGCGACCAGCGCCTGTTCCACCGGAACATCGTCGCCGGGATCGACGACGAGCGTGTGGCCCGCGTCATCGTGCAGCAACCAGATGTAATTGTCGGCCAGTGCCGGTAACGGTACGAGATGCATGGCATGCTCCGCTGCGTTGGTTCACTAACGTGCAGACGCAGCCATCCCGGCATGCGCGAACCGGGCGACTATAAACAGCCTGCTCCGGCGACTCGTTAGCATGTCGTTAATGCGAGTGGTGGCGGTTCAGCGATGTGAGGCGCGTCCGCAACGGTTTGCGACGCGGTCGGCGTTGCCAAACGCTACACTGCGGGCTGGATTTCGAGGATGGCCGGGGACCGGCACCGCCGGCGCCGGATCGAGTGCATGCCGCTTCAACGCGATCAGGACATACATGCCAGCGTCCCCTTGCGGCAGTTGCGCAGTGGACAGTGGCGCAGCATGTCGCCCTTGCTGCAGCGCGAGACGGGGCGGCGCGCGTTGCGCATCGGCGTGGCCGACGACGACGCGGTGCCGCCCTTGCCCGACGTGACGTGGACGCGACTGTGGCTGACGGAGGGCGGCTACCGCGGCGACCTGCGCGGTCGTGCCGACGAACCGCTGCCCTTCATCGACGAAGCCTTCGACCTGGTCTGGTTGCAGCATGCGCTGGAGCCGGCGCCGCAGGTCGCCGCGCTGCTGACCGAGGCATGCCGCGTGCTGGCCGCCGGCGGCGTGCTGGCGGTGACCGCGGTGCATCCGCTGGGCGGCTGGGCACCCTGGTTCTGCTGGCGTGCACGCGGGCAGCGGCAATCGCTGCAATGGCCGTGGCGCCTGCGCCAGCAATTGCGGCGGGAAGGGCTGGAGATCGAAAACCTGCGCCGGCTAGGCGCGGCTTGGCCCGGCTCTGCGCGGCCGGCGGGTAGCGACAGCCGCTGGGGCGGCGGCTACCTGTTGTTGGCGCGCAAGCAGCGGCGCCAGACCATACCCCTGAAATTGCGGCCGTTGCCAGTGCGAGCGCCGGTGAACGCGCACCTGTCGCCGGGCACGCGGCGGCATTCCGTATCCTGAAGGTAACCATGCGTGACGACTGAAGAAGTGGAAGCATTCACCGACGGCGCCTGCCTCGGCAATCCGGGGCCCGGCGGCTGGGCGGCGCTGCTGCGCACCAAGGGCCGCGAACGCCTGTTGGCCGGCGGCGAGCCCGACACCACCAACAACCGCATGGAACTGATGGCGGCGATCGGTGCGCTGGAGGCGTTGACGCGACCCTGCGCCGTTCTGCTCACCACCGATTCGCGCTATGTGATGCAGGGCATCGAGCAGTGGCTGCCGAAATGGCGCGCCAACGGCTGGCGCACCGCCGACAAGAAGCCGGTGAAGAACCAGGACCTGTGGGAGCGCCTCTCCGCAGCGAGCGGCCATCATCGCGTGCGCTGGCAGTGGGTGAAGGGTCACAACGGCCACGCCGAGAACGAACGCGTGGACCAGGCTGCGCGCAAGCAGGCCGAACAACACAGGAGCAACGCATGAGGCAGGTGGTGCTGGACACGGAAACCACCGGCCTGGAAGTGCGCCAGGGCCACCGGCTGGTGGAGATCGCCTGCGTGGAAATGGTGGGGCGGCGCCTCACCGGACGTTACTGGCAAACCTACCTCAATCCCGAGCGGGCGATGGACGAGGGCGCCAGCCAGGTCACCGGCATCCGCGACGAGCATCTCGTCGACAAGCCGTTGTTCGCCAGCAAGGTGGACGAGTTCCTCGCCTTCATCGACGGCGCCGAGCTGGTCATCCACAACGCCAGCTTCGACGTGGGCTTCCTCGACGCCGAACTGGCGCGGCTTGGCGATTCGTATGGCCGTATCGGCGACCGCTGCAGCGTGCTCGACACGCTGGCGATGGCGCGCGAACGCTACCCCGGCCAGCGCAACAGCCTCGACGCGCTGTGCAAGCGCCTCGGTGTGGACAACTCGCGACGCGACCTGCACGGCGGCCTGATCGACGCGCAGTTGCTGGCCGACGTCTATCTCGCGATGACCTCCGGCCAGGTGGCGCTGGACCTGGCTTTCGAGCAGCCGCAGGAATCGACGGCGACGACGGCGGCCGCCACGCCGCTGGTGCTGCGCGGCCGCCCACGGGTGCTGCGTGCCACGGCCGAGGAGGCCACCGCGCACGAGCGGCGTCTCGATGCGCTGGACAAGAGCGCGGGCGGTGTCAGCGTCTGGCGCCAGTTGGAAACGGTCGAGGCGCCGGCGGAAGCCGGCTCAGCTTGAACGCACCAGGATCGCGGTGATGTTGTCCTTGCCGCCACGATCCAGCGCGTTCAGCAGCAGCTGATCCACGCACTCCTGCGCGGCGAGATCGGTGCGCGCCACGGTGCGCGCGATCGAAGCCGCGTCGAGATCCTCGGTCAGGCCGTCGCTGCACAGCAGGAAGCCCATGCCCGGTACCACGCGGCCATGCGCCATGCCGATGTGCAGCTGCGAGGCGGCGGTCACGCCCAGCGCCTGGGTCAGTACGTTGCGTTGCGGATGCCGCGCGGTATGCGCCGGGTCCAGCTGTCCGGCCTCGACCAGCGCCTGCACCAGCGAGTGGTCGTGGCTGATCTGGCGCAGCTCGCGCCCGGCGGTGTAGATGCGGCTGTCGCCCACCCATGCCGCCTCGTAGCCATCTTCGTTCAGGCGCAAGGCCGCGATCGTGCTGCCCATCGGCATCACGTCGGCACCTTCGTGCATTTGTGCCAGCAAGTGCTCGTCCGCACCGCGGATCGCCTCGGCCAGGCTGTGTCCGCGGCTCACCAGCTCGACCACGCTGTCGCGCACCAAGGCCGAGGCCACCTCGCCGTGCAGGTGCCCGCCCATGCCGTCGGCCACCAGAAACAGGCCGAGCGCCGCGTCGACGTAATAGGTGTCTTCGTTGCGCGTGCGGCGCAGGCCGACGTGGGTGGCGTGTCCGAATTCGATCATGGGGAAAGCATGGCGGATGTTGGGAGAGGGTGCAAAAGCGGCGGCATTGACCAGCAGTGCGGGTGGGATTGTTCGCCCCATCCATGGGGTTCACCCTTTTGCGCTGCGCGCTTCAGGGCCAGCCTGCGGCTGTCCAAGATTGCTCCGGGCAATTTTGTCGACTGCGGAGGCAGGATGCCGGAGCGAACGTCGGCGCAGCCGACGGCCCGAAGGGCGAGGCACAGGAGTGCCGAGTAACCCGGGTGGGTTCTCACCCAGCCATCACCATCAGAAAAGCCAAACGCCCCACGAGGGGGCGTTTGGCTTTTCTGGCGGAGAGGGTGGGATTCGAACCCACGGTACGCTTGCACGTACGCCTGATTTCGAGTCAGGTACATTCGACCACTCTGCCACCTCTCCAAAGGGGTCGCGTGGTCTGCGCGAGCCGACAATTTTACGTGCTGGCCGTGGCCGTGGCAAGCGAGGCAGGCTCGGCTTGCCGCGGCCAGCACAAGGCTCAGCCGGCCTTCTTCTTCGCCAGCCGCAGCCAGGTGTCGACCACGGTGTCGGGGTTGAGCGAAACCGACTCGATGCCCTGGTCCATCAGCCATTCTGCGAGATCGGGATGGTCGGACGGGCCTTGGCCGCAGATACCGACGTACTTGCCCTTGGCGCGGGCAGTCTGGATCGCCATGGCCAGCAGCTTCTTCACCGCGGGGTTCCGCTCGTCGAACAGGTTGGCGACGATGCTGGAGTCGCGATCCAGGCCGAGCGTGAGCTGGGTGAGGTCGTTGGAGCCGATCGAGAAGCCGTCGAAGATGTCGAGGAACTCGTCGGCGAGCAAGGCGTTCGACGGCACCTCGCACATCATGATGACCTTGAGCTCGTGCTCGTCCTGCTTGAGGCCGTTCTTCGCCAGCACCTCGATCACCTTGCGGCCCTCGTCCAGCGTGCGCACGAACGGGATCATCACCCACACGTTGCCCAGGCCCATCGCCTCGCGCACGCGCTTGACCGCCTTGCACTCCAGGCCGAACGCCTCGGCGAAGCTGGGATCGACGTAGCGGCTGGCGCCGCGGAAGCCGATCATCGGGTTTTCCTCGTGTGGCTCGTAGCGCGAACCGCCGAGCAGGTTGGCGTATTCGTTGGACTTGAAGTCGCTCATGCGCACGATCACCGGCTTCGGGTACACCGAGGCGGCGATGGTGGCGATGCCTTCGGCGAGGCGGTCGACGTAGAACTCGACCGGGCCGGGGTAGCCGGCGATGCGCTGGTCGATCTTCGCCTTGGTCTCGGCGTCCTGCCTGTCGTATTCCAGCAGCGCCTTGGGATGCACGCCGATGTGGCTGGCGATGATCATCTCCAGGCGGGCCAGGCCGATGCCGGCGTTGGGCAGCATGCCGAAGTCGAACGCGCGCTCGGGGTTGGCCACGTTCATCATGATCTTCAGCGGCGCCTCGGGCATCGCGCCGAGGTCG
>Ga0207702_10002538_pt1 | contig 17179 bp, 19 predicted proteins | sample KBSCornC62_FD_184302 | JGI IMG/M metagenome (GOLD analysis project Ga0207702, IMG submission 184302) | Corn rhizosphere microbial communities from Kellogg Biological Station, Michigan, USA - KBS Corn C6-2 (SPAdes) (version 2) | ecosystem: Host-associated > Plants > Roots > Rhizosphere > Soil ...
CGCCAAGCTCCGGCCCGCCGCTGCGTAGGTCACGGCCGTTCCGGGCGTGCCCGGAGCGCCTGATACCCTGACGAGCGAGGCAACCATGCCGAGCTCTTACGACATCAACCAGCTGCGCACCGACGCCCGCTCCAGCGGGTGGTCGCCGTTGCGCGCACACGAGAAGGAGATTTCACTTGCCCCTGCCCTGGTTTCGCAGGAAGCAGCATCAGTCTGCGGCGACGATCGTGACGCCGCTCACCGAGTTGGCGCCCGAGGAGCTGCCGCTCGGCGAGAAGCAAGCACCCGCACCTAGCGACTCGACCGTCGCGGCCGAGCCCGAGTCGGGCGAACAGGCCGCCAAGCCCAAGCGCCGTCGCGGAAGCCGCGGCGGCAGGAATCGCCGCAAGCCCGCGAACGGGGCGGCCGTTCCGACCGAGGAGACACCCGACCGGGAGCAACAGGCTCCGGCGAAGGCCGAGAAGGCTTCGCGCGACGGCAAGTCCGCGACCGACCGCCGCCGGAGCTCGCCGAACCGGCGCCGCCAGCTGTCGCGGCGCGCGCCGCTCCCGGCAGCGAAGCGCGAGCTGCTCGTCTCGGTGGACGTCACCGAGAAACGCGTCGCCGTGCTCGAGGACGGCCGGGTCGCGGAGGTCTATCTCGAGCGGCCGGAGCGCCGGTCGATCGCGGGGAACATCTACAAAGGCGTCGTCGACAACGTCCTGCCGGGAATGGAGGCGGCGTTCGTCGAGATCGGCCTCGAGAAGAACGGCTTCCTGTTCGTCGACGAGATCGTCGGCCCCGAGCTCGAGGGCCGCCGGCCGCGCGGCCGCCGCATCACCGACCTGATCAGCCGCGGCGAGCAGGTGCTCGTCCAGGCGGTCAAGGATCCGATGAAGACGAAGGGAGCACGGCTGACGACCGAGATCTCGCTCCCGGGCCGCTTCGTCGTCTTCGTTCCGCACGGCGAGGGCCTGGGCGTGTCTCGTCGGCTCGAAGAGGACGAGCGCAACCGCCTGCGCGACATCGTCAAGGAGATCGCCCCCAAGCAGGGCGGCGTGATCGTCCGCACGGCGGCCGAGGGCGCGTCGGCGGAGGACGTGCGGCTCGACCTCGAGTTCCTGATGAAGCTCTGGAAGCAGATCCAGGCGCGCGCGAAGGAGTCGAAGCCGCCGACCCTCGTGTTCGAGGAGTCGGAGCTGCCGCTGCGCGTCACCCGCGACCTGTTCACCGGCGACTTCGAGCGGGCGCTGGTCGACGACGACCGGACCCTCAGGCGCATCCAGGGCTACCTGAAGAAGACCTCGCCGCACATGGCCGAGCGGGTCTCGCGCTACCGGGACAAGGTGCCGCTGTTCGAGTCGTTCGGCGTCGAGGCCGAGATCCGCTCGACGCTCTCGAGGCGCGTGGATCTGCCTTCCGGTGGATACCTGATCTTCGACTACGCCGAGGCGTTCACCGTGATCGACGTCAACACCGGCCGGTTCGTCGGCTCGCGCTCGAAGTCGTCCGGCGCCCGGCTCGAAGACACGGTCACGAAGAACAACCTCGAAGCCGTGAAGGAAGTCGTCCGCCAGCTGCGGCTGCGCGACATCGGCGGGATCATCGTCATCGATTTCATCGACATGGCCAACCCGAAGAACCGGGAGGCCGTCGAGCAGGCGCTCCAGCAGGAGCTCGAGCGCGACCGCACCAAGACGTACGTCGTCGAGATCTCGCCGCTGGGACTGGTGGAGATGACCCGCCAGAACGTCACGGACGGCCCGCGGGAGATCCTCACCCGCAAATGCCCGACCTGCGCCGGCGAGGGGGTGGTCGTCTCCGAGGCGACCGCCGTCGTCGACGCGGAGCGCAGGCTGCGCACGCTGGTCGTGTCGAAGCCGCGCACGAGGGCGTTCAAGGTGGAGCTGAACGCGCACGTCGCGGACCTGCTGATCGGGTCGGGCGCCGCACGCCTCCGCGAGATCGAGGCGTCGACCAGGCGCCGTCTCTTCCTGGTCGGAAAGAGCGGCGTTCCCCACGAGCATTTCGCAGTGCTCGAGGAGGGCACGGTCGAGAAGCTGGCGCCGGTCGACCCGCCGGTCGCCGAGGGGCAGACGGTCGAGCTCAAGCTCGTCGAGGTCGGCCGTCACGACGCCGGGTCGGCGGTCGGGAAGCTCGACGGGATCTCCGTCGCAGTCGGAGGCGCGGGCAGGCTCGTCGGCAAGAAGGTCTCCGTCCACGTCGAGCGCGTGCTCGACGGGGTTGCCTACGCGACGCTCGCCGGCGTCGAGGCGCAGGCGTCCGCGGCCGCTCCGATCACGGCGGAGGCCCAGGCGGAGAAGCCGACGCGCGCGTCGCGCGCGAAGAAGCCGGAAGCCGTGGAGGTCGAGGTCGAAGCCGAGGCTGATGTCGAGACCGACGCCGAGCCCGATCCCGATCCCGAGCCGGAGGAGGTGGTCGAGGAGGCCGAGGAGCAGGCGGAGGGCGACTCCTCCGCCGAGATCACCCCGAAGAAGAAGACTCGTCGTGGCTCCCGGGGCGGACGGGGACGCAAGAAAGCGATGGTGCCGGCCGAGCTCAACGGGCAGCCGAACGCGCCGCCGGCGGAGCTGCCCGGTCCGACCATCCACGTGCCCAGTGCCGATGTCGGCGAGGAGAGCGGTGCCGTCAACGGTGACGAGGCCGCCGCTCCGAAGAAGAAGACCCGTCGCGGGTCGCGCGGTGGACGCGGCCGCAAGAAGAAGCCGGCCACCCAGGTGGACGTGGCACAGACCGCCGTGGAGATCGCGGAGCCCGTGGGCGCGTCGCAGGCGGCGACCGAGCCGGCTGCGGCGGACAAGAAGCCGACGCGTCGCGGGTCCCGCGGCGGACGGCGGCGCCGCAAGCCCGCCGCCGCGGCCTCCGGCGAGGCTACGACTGCGGGCGGCGAGACGGCCGTGGCCGAGCCCGGGTCCGGATCAGACCAGCTCTAGGACCTCCGAAAGCGACGCGACGCGCGGCCCCTCCCAGCCGATCGTCCCCTCGTGCTCCCACTCGTCGTGGGGCACCCGGATCAGGACGGCGGTCATGCCGACCGCCTGCGCGCCCTGCAGCTCGCGATACGCGCCGTCGCCGACGAAGACACAGTCCGCCGGCTCGACACCCAGCGCCTGCGCCATCCGCTCGTAGAGCCTGCGATCGGGCTTCATCATCCCCTCGTCCGCCGAGAAGAAAGCGGCGTCGAACAGCGGCGCGAGCACGCTTCCTGCCCACAACGCGGACAGCTCGCTGCTCGCGTTGGAGATCATCCCCAGCCGCAGGCCGCGCTCGCGGAGCGCCCGCAGCGTTGCCAATGCGTCCGGACGGGGAACGAGGAGGGAACGCATCCGCTCGAGGCGCAGATTCAGGGCCGGCTGGAAATCGACGACCCCGAGGCCGGCGCAGATCGACTCGAAGCAGGAGTCGATCGGGCCTGTGTACCTGGCGAGGTCGTTCGCTTCCCAGGCAACGCGGAAGCTCTCCGGATCGGCACCGATCGCCCGCGCAGTCTCCGCCAGGAAGCGCTCGTAGTCCTCCGGCGGCGCGTCGTCGATGAGCGTTCCGTACAGATCGAAGACGACGGCCCGGGTCGGCATCTGGCTACAATGCACGTCCGGCGCGACCCCGCGCCGATTCTTATGACGTACGCGATCGTGAAGCTCGGCGGCAAGCAGTACCGCGTCCAGGAGGGCGAGCAGCTCCTCGTGGACCGCCTCGCCGTGGACGAGAGCAAGACCTTCCACCCGGAGGTGCTGCTCGCCGGCGGAGACGGCAAGGTCGAGCTGTCTCCGAAGGGCGTCCAGGTCACGGCCAGGATCGTCGCCCACGAGCTCGGCGACAAGATCGTGATCGGCAAGCATCGCCGGCGGACGGGCTACCGGCGCCGGAACGGCTTCCGCGCCCGGCTGTCGCGGGTCGAGATCCAGACGATCGGCAAGATGGCGACGCGGAGCTCGGCGGCCAAGCCGGAGGCGACCGCCGAGAAGCCCAAGCCGAAGGCGGCCGCGAAGCCGAAGTCGACCAAGCAGGCGGAGTAGGACATGGCACACAAGAAAGGGCTCGGCTCCTCGCGCAACGGGCGCGACTCGAACCCGAAGATGCTCGGCGTGAAGATGTTCGCCGGCCAGGACGTGAAGGCCGGGATGATCATCGTTCGCCAGCGCGGGACGCGCTTCCGGCCCGGCCCGGGTACGGGCATCGGCCGCGACGACACGATCTTCGCCACGCAGGACGGCACGATCGAGTTCCGGACGAGCGGCGAACGCCGCACCGTCTCGGTCGTCGGCGCGGAGTAGCGTTCGCCGCCCCGGTCGTGGCCCGCGGCTGAGCGCCGCCGGCGAGGGCCTTACGCCGGGGACGTGGTTTGCGGACAGCCGCGGCGATACTTCGTCGATGTTCCACGACCGGGCGCGGATCCAGGTGCAGGCGGGCAGGGGCGGCGACGGCGGCCTGAGCTTCCGCCGCGAGAAGTTCGTCCCGAAGGGAGGGCCCGACGGGGGGGACGGAGGCCGCGGCGGGGACGTCGTGCTGGTCGCCGATCCCGACTTCCGCGATCTCTCCGCGCTGCGCTCGAAGCGGGTTTTCCGCGCGGAGCGGGGCGGGGCGGGTCGAGGAAGTGGCAAGCACGGCGCCGACGGTGCGGACGTCGAGATCCGGTTGCCGGCCGGCACCCAGGTGGTGGAGGACGGCGGGCTGGTCGCCGATCTGGTCGCGCCCGGCGCACGCGTCGTCGTTGCCCGCGGCGGTCCGGGTGGCAGGGGCAACCGCGCGTTCGCAACCCCGTCGCGCCAGACCCCGCGCTTCGCTGAGACGGGGCTGCCGGGAGAGGTCGCCGAGCTCGAGCTGCGGCTGAAGCTGGTCGCCGACGCCGCGCTCGTCGGCCTGCCGAACGCGGGCAAGTCCTCGCTGCTGCGGCGGATCTCGAACGCGAAGCCCAAGGTCGCTGACTACCCGTTCACGACGCTCCAGCCGGTGCTGGGGACGGTCGACGCTCCGGACGGCCGCCAGTTGACCGTCGCGGATGTGCCGGGCCTGATCGAGGGCGCGAGCCGGGGCGTCGGTCTCGGCCACGAGTTCCTCGCGCACCTCGAGCGGGCGAGGCTGCTCGTCCATGTGATCGACGCGGCCGCCGGCGAGCCGGCCGAGCAGTTCCGCCAGATCGACCACGAGCTCGCCGAGTACGGCGCCGGCCTCGACCGGCTCGGGCAGGTGGTCGTGCTCAACAAGGTCGACCTGCTCCCGCATCCGCCCGAGCTCGGGGTCCAGGACGAGCGGATCGCCGCTGTCTTCGCGGTGTCCGCCGCGACCGGCGCCGGCATCGACGACTTCCGGCGCAAGCTGTTCGAGCTGTGCCCGCCCGAGCCTTCTCTCGAGACCGACCCGGAGGGGCTCGCCGACTTCCTCGTCTACCGGCCACAACCGCGGGCGCCGGCCTTCCGGATCCTGCGCACCGACCGCGGCTTTCGTGTCCAGGGCAGCACGCCTTCGTCCGAGGAGCTGGAGGCCGCATTGCGCGCCGCCGGCGCACGCAAGGGGAGCGAGGTCGAGGTCGGCGAGGAGACACTGGTTCTCGAGTGACATCGGCTCGTATGATCGGGCTGTTGGGCGGGGCGTTCGACCCGCCGCACAACGGTCACGTCGCGCTCGCCGACGCCGCCGAACGGAAGCTCGGTCTCGACCAGGTCGTGGTGGTCGTGGTCGCCGATCCGGGCCACAAGGACGTCCATGCCCCGGCGGAGACGAGGCTCGAGCTCGCGCGGCTGGCGTTCCCGAGCCGCGAGGTCATGGTCGACCACCATGCGCGCACGGTCGACATGCTGCGCGACGGGCCGTGGGACGATCCCGTCTTTCTAATCGGCGCGGACGAGTACCTCGACTTCCAGAGCTGGAAGGAGCCGGAGGTCGTGCTCGCGCTGGCGCGCCTCGGGGTCGCGACCAGACCGGGATTCGCGCTGCCGTTGCCGCCGCCCGAGCGCGTGCTCTTCTTCGAGATCGATCCGGTGCCCGTGTCCTCGCGCGAGATCAGGGCGCTGGCAGCCCGTGGAGAGCCGATCGACGGCCTCGTTCCGCCGGCCGTCGCAGCCGCGATCGGCGGTCTGGGTCTGTACCGCGGTTAGATGCTTGACCGGAAAATCTCGCGTGTCCGGCTGCGCGATCTGGTCGTCTGGGCCGCTCCCGCACCGGTTCCGCGGCCGCAGGCCGCTCCACCGGCGCGTCCGCTTCGGGCGCCGAGCCGTCACCGTTACTTGTTCAGTAGCGGCGCCGGGCTCGTCGCCCGCCCTAGAGGGACTAGCTCGCGCCCCGGAGCAGACGATCTTTTCCGGTCGAGCATCTAGACTGGCGTCGTCACGACCGGAGAGACTGACTGACACCACTCGAGCAAGCACGCCGCATCGCCGGGCTCGCCCAGGAGAAGCTGGCCAGGGACGTCGTCATCCTGGACATGACGCCGGTGTGCACGTACACGGACTACTTCGTCATCTGCACGGGCCAGAACCCGCGGCAGACGAGGGCGATCTACGACGAGGTACACAGGGCCTTGAAGGCGGAGTCGCGCACGCTGCCTGCGACGACCGACGTGGGGGAGGCGAAGTGGATCGTCGCCGACTACCTCGACGTGGTGCTGCACGTGTTCACGCCGGAGGCGCGGGCGTACTACGCGCTGGAGGATCTGTGGGGCGACGTGCCGTCTGTTTCGGTTGAAGCTGTTCCTGCCTAGTTGTCCGAGGAGACAACTAATATGGATTTTGAAGCGCGCGTACACCGCGGCGGAGGTCGATGCCTTTGCCGCCTACTGCATGGACCTGGATCGCCGTTATTTCTTGCCGTTTGAATTTCGGCGGTCGCACGAGCATTCAACTGCGCGTTGCTCCTTCACGCAAACAATCAGAAGACGCGCATCAACTGGGCCGATGATCACGAGTTCGGCGCTACACTGGCCCGATTCGGGGCCGTAGCTCAGCTGGGAGAGCGCTGCCATGGCATGGCAGAGGTCAGGGGTTCGATCCCCCTCGGCTCCACTGAGAGCCGCCTGTCCCGGCGGCTTTTCGCCGCCTAGCGACCCGACCGCGCCCTGGTTCCACCGCGCCGGGACGATCCTCGTCGCGGCGACCTCGGTGTCGCTCGCGTCGTCGCGCCGTGTGCCTCGATACTCGCGCGCAGCGCCGCCATCAGATCCGGCGTCTCCTCCTCCGGCGCGGCCTCGGCTTCCACAGTCACCGTCTCGCCCTTCTGCTTTCGCTTGATCACGTCGAGCAGCTTCTCCGTGTAGGTGTCCGAGTACTTCGATGGATCGAACGAGCCCTTGAACCGATCGATCAGCGCGGTTGCCATCTCCAGCTCCTGCTTCGTCACGCGCGCCCGGCTCGGCTTGAGCTCGTCCGTCGGACGGATCTCGTCGGCGAAGTACATCCGCTCGAGGGTGATGACGCCGTCGCGGATGCGCAAGCACCCGAGATGCTCCCGCTCGCGCATAACGAAGGTCCCGACCGCCGCCAGCCCGGCGTCCTCCATCGCCCGCACGAGCAGCGTGTACACCTTCTCTCCGCCGTCCTGGGGGACGAGGTAGTAGCTGCGCTCGAAGTAGATCGGGTCGATCTCGTCGACCTCGACGAAGTCGGAGATGTCGAAGGTGTGATAGCCCTCGGCGCGCGCGGCCTCGAAGTCGGCGTCCTCGACCTCGACGTACGTCCCCTTCGAGACCTCGTACGCCTTGACGATCTCGTCGTCGGGTACCGGCTTGCCCTCTTCCTTGCAGATCTTCTCGTAGCCGATCGGCGACGAGTCCTTGCGGTGCAGCAGGTTGAAATGCAGGGCATGCTCCGACACGGCGCCGACCATGCGCACCGGGATCGAGACGAGACCGAAGGAGATCGTCCCGGACCAGATCGAACGAGGCATCGCCCCGGTCTTCCCGACCCGCACGTTCGCCTAACCAGGCAGGGCAGTAGGCTGAGCCGGTGGCTGAGGTGTCCCGGTCCGATCGCACGCGCGTCCGGCGCGAGCCCAAGCGCGGTGCCTACGACCGCGCGACGATCGACGCGATTCTCGACGAAGGCGTCGTCTGTCACCTCGGCTTCGTCCACGACGACCAGCCGTACGTGATCCCGACGCTCTACGGGCGGGTGGGGGACGAGCTGTACGTCCATGGCTCCTCGGCGAGCCGGATGCTACGGACGCTGCAGGGCGGTGTAGATGCGTGCCTGACGGTCACATTGATCGACGGGATCGTCCTCGCCAGGTCGATCTTCAACCACTCGATCAACTACCGCTCGGTGGTCGTCCTCGGGCGAGCGGGCGCCGTGGAGGACATCGACGAGAAAGCCCGTGCGCTCGAAGCCTTCAGCGCGACGCTGCTGCCCGGGCGGTGGGCGGAGGTGAGGCCGCCGACGTCGACCGAGTTGAAGGCGACGTCGATCTTGCGGCTGCCGCTCGACGAGGCGTCGGCAAAGGTGCGTACGGGGCCGCCGCAGGACGACGAGGCGGACTACGACTGGCCCGCCTGGGCCGGCGTCATTCCGCTCGCCCTGACGGCCGCTGAGCCGGAGGCCGACCCGCGCCTCGGGCGAGGCTTCGACCCACCTGTATGGCGGGGAGCCGCTCGTGGCCGTTCTGGACAAGGGCAAACGGGCCAATAGCGGCCGCAGGCTCACCGCGCTAGAACCGTAGTCGTTGCACTTTCGTCACAGACGCGCTACGGACCGGGTACACGTCCACAGGTACAGTTGCCTCCGATGACAACTATCGAAAGGAGGTCGCCATGTTCACCAAGCTCAACGCTGAGCTTCTCGACCTGGTCGTGCAGGAGAAGGGCTACCGCCTCGCCCTCTACGCCGCTTCGAACGGCGACGGGAGCTGCAGCAGCGTCGGCTGCTGTTGCTGCTGCTGCAAGTTCTGAGGCAGCCGGGTCCTTCGTGCTGGAGCGAATCTGAGTGCGATGATCCCGGCGCTCCCCTACCTGGCGCCCTGGTACCGGATTGCGAGGACCGACGACCAGGTGGTGCTCGAATACGGACAGCGGATCATCTGCCTCGCGGGTCGGGCGAGCGCGCTGCTGCTGCCCGTCTTGCTGCCGCTCCTCGACGGCACCCGCACGCTCGACGAGATCGTCGAAGTGCTCGGCGAGCCTGCCCGACCCGCGGTCGATGCTGCGCTCGAGCAGATGGACGAGCACGGACTCCTGCTCGACGGACCGCCCCTGCCCGACGAAACTCCCGTCCCGATCTCGGGGACAGCCGAGCTCTTCGCCGCGCTCCACCCGGTGGAGGCGGCCCTGTGCGACTTGCCGGGGATGCTCGCGTCTCGCTGCGTCGCCGTGGTCGGCAGCGGCCCGGCCGCCGTCGAGGTCGGTCGGCTCCTCCGGCAGAGCGGCGTCGAGGTCCGGCGCGACGAGGCGATCTCCTCCGGCGTCGATCTCGTGGTCTGCGCCCCTGCCCCGGCGGAGCTGCCCGCACTGGGTGGTTGGAACCAGGAGGCTCTTGCCGCGGGCCAGGCCTGGTTGCAGGTCTTGCCGTTCGACGGGCGCTACGCGGCAGTCGGTCCCCTCTACCTCCCCGACGACACCGCGTGCTTCGAGTGCTTTCGGCTCCGGCGCGTATCGAACCTGGAAGCAGCCGAGGAGCTCGACCTGCTCGAGTCGTCACCTGCAGCGTACCCGGCGCTTCCGGCCTCCCAGGCGCTCGTCGCGGGCTTCGCCGCGACCCTGGCGCTCCGGTGGCTCGTTCTCCGGGACCACCACGCGCCGGCCGCGTTCTATGCGCTCGAGCTCGAGCCCGTACTCGCGCTGAGCCTCCATCACGTGCACCGAGTGCCTCGGTGCCCCGTCTGCTCGGGGCTCGAGGACGTCGCCGCGCCCTTGCCCTGGCACAAGGAGCATGCAGTTGTCGGCGACTGAGCTCGCGCCGGTGTGCCCGACGCCTCCGGCGGCCGCTCTGCCGCGGTTGCGAACGTTCGTCTCGCCTCTCAGCGGCGTCGTCCGCACCGTCGACGAGACGCTCGCAGCCCCCGACGAGCCGCGCCTGGTCGGCTTCGCTTGCGGCCTGGCCGAAGGCGGGAGAACCGTCGGCGCGCCCGTCGAGCGGCACGCGGGCAGCGAGAACGTGCTTCGGGATGCGGCGGAAGCTGCGTCCATCGGCGAGGCGCTCGAACGCTACTCCGCATCGTTCGTTCCTCCGGACCGGCTCGTAGTCGGTCGTGCCTCCCTGATGAGCGGGGCCGTCGATCCCCGTCGGTTTGCGCTCTTCCACGAGTCGCAGTACGCCGATCCGTTGTTCCCCTTCAGGCCCTTCGGACCGGAAACGGTCGTCAGCTGGGTGGCCGGGTTCGAGCTGCCCGCCGGAGAGCCGGCCCACCTCCCGGCGCAACTGGCTTTCTTCGCCTGGGGACGAGGACGTTCCCCGGCCGACGCACAGATCGCCTATACGACCAGCAGCGGCCTCGCGTGCGCCCCGACGCTCGAAGAGGCAGTCCTCGCAGGTCTGCTCGAGCAGGTCGAGCGCGACGCCGTGATGCTCACATGGTACGACCGGTTGTCGCTGCCGCTCCTGGACTGGAGCCGCGATCCCGAGCTCGCTCGAATCGACGCCCGGTACTTCGCGCCGACAGGGCTACGCTACTCGGCTGTCGATCTGAGCGTGTTCCTCGGGGTCCCGACCGTGCTGGGAGTCGTGCACGGGGCTCCCGGCGAAGTCGCAGCGCTCGGAATCGGCGCCGCGGCGGCCCCCACCGTCGGGGTTGCCTGGCGGAAAGCTCTCGCCGAGGCGTTCGCGGTTCGGCGGTGGGTGCGCGACCAGGCGCTCGAGCGTCCGGACGATCTCGACCTCGCGCCGGCTGAGATACGAAGCTTCGACGGCCACACGCTCTTCTACGCACATCCCGATCGGGCCGTGAAGGCGGCCTTCCTCGACGCCTCGCCGGAGCGTCGCGAGACGCGCGACGTCACTCCTCTGCGCGGTTCGAACGTCCTGGAGCGAATCGAGGCCGTCTGTGCCGAGCTGGCACCGCGCCACGTGTCTGCGTACGCGGTCGACGTGACGAGCCCCGACGTCCGGAGCGCGGGCTTCCGGGTCGCCAGGGTGATCGCGCCCGAGCTTTGCCAGCTCGACGTCGTCGAGCGGGCACGATTCCTCGGCGGCACCCGGCTCTACGAAGCCGCGTACGAAGCCGGCCTCGTCGATCGCCCCTTGCTCCATGCCGAGCTGAATCCCGACCCTCATCCGTTTCCGTGAGCTCGGTCGCCCGGCGACAGACGGTCTCCTGGCTCCGCTCCATCTACGGCGGGCCACCGGATCCCGACGATCCCGCCGAGGCCTATCACGAGGCTTCGAAGGTGACGCCGTCCCAGATCGGCCGTCAACTGCAGGGAGCGGCGCGGCTCGCGGCCGACCGCGAGCTCCAGCTCAGCTCGATGCGCGCCGTCAAGCGGCAGGGCGTCGCCGGCATTCCCCTGCCGGCTCCGGCCCCGCTCGATTGCCGGCTCGGCGACGCCCTGCAGCGCCGACGGTCGCACCGGGCTTTCGATCCCGATCCGGTCGCCGTCGACGCGCTGACGGCAGTGCTCCACGCGGGCTACGGCGTCACCGGGGTGCTCGGCGCAGACGAAGGGCAGCCCGAGCTCCGTCTCCGGGCGGTCCCGTCGGGCGGGGCGCTCTATCCGCTCGAGCTCTACGTCGCGGTGCTGCGAGTCGCCGGGCTGGATCCTGGTCTCTACCACTTCGACCCGCCGCGTAGCTGCCTCGAGATTCTTCGCACGAGCGTCAGCCCCGACGAGCTCGCCGGGTTGTCGACCTACCCGGAGATCGGCTCGTCGTGCGCTGCGCTCGTCCTCGTGGCCGCGATCTTCGGCCGGACACGGTTCAAGTACGGTCTGCGCGGTTACCGGTTCGCCCTGCTCGAAGCGGGCCACGTCGCCCAGAACGTGCTCCTGGCCGCGACCGCGCTCGGACTCGCTGCGGTTCCCCTCGGCGCTTTCTACGACAGGCGAACGGACACGTTTCTCGCTCTCGACGGCGTGAACGAGTCCACGCTCTACGCGATCGCCGTCGGCCGGGAGCCGACGTGAACGTCGATCTGCCTTTCGCTCGGGCCGCGCTCGGCCCGATCGCCGGCGCGGGAACCTTTCTCCTGCTGACCGGCGGGCGATTCCCGCGCTTTCTCCCGCGTCCGCTCGGGCGGGCGATGGTCGTCCGCTGGCTCGGCCTCGCTGCCGGCGCCGGGTTCGAAGAGGTCGTCTGGAGAGGGATCTGCCTCGGAGGCCTCCTGCTCGTGGTCGGGCCGTGGCCGGCGTTGGTCGTGTCGTCGGCGGGGTTTTCGCTCTGGCACTGGCCCTCGCTGGGCGGGCGTTGCGCAGTCCACCTCGTTACCGGCGCCGCGTTCGGGGCGGTGTTCCTCGTCGGCGGGCTGGCTGCCGCAATCGTGGCTCACGCGCTCTACAACCTGCTCGTGGACTGGGCGGTTCACGCCGAGCACGCACGAGTCCGGGGACCATGATCGTGGCGGCCCTCAGAGGTGTGACCAAGCGCTTCGGGAGCCTGGTCGCGCTGGACGCCGTCGATCTCGAGCTGCGCGGCGGCGAGGTGCTCGCGCTGCTCGGGCCCAACGGCGCAGGCAAGACAACCGCTCTCTCGCTCGTGCTCGGCCTCCGTCGTCCCGACCGCGGCCGGGCGGAGCTCCTCGGCCTGGACCCCCGCAGTCGCGACGCGCGGGCGACGATCGGCGTGACGCCGCAGGAGGCCGGGTTTCCACCGACGTTGCGTGTCCCGGAGATCGTCGACCTGGTTCGAGCTCACTTCGCGACGCCCGTCCCCACCGCGGAACTGCTGGCCCGATTCGGGCTCACAGACTGCCGGCGCCGCCAGGCCGGCGGCCTGTCCGGCGGCGAGCGAAGGCGCCTGTCGGTCGCCTTGGCATTCGCCGGCCAGCCACTCGCCGTGTTCCTCGACGAGCCGACGACCGGCCTGGACGTCGAAGCACGCAGGAGCCTCTGGGAGGAGCTTCAAGCGTATGCGGCCGCGGGCGGAACGATCCTGCTGACCACGCACTACCTGGAGGAGGTCGAGGCGCTGGCGACCCGCGTGGCGCTGCTGGCCCGGGGTCGCATAGCCGCCGAGGGGTCGCCGGGGCAGCTGGCGAGTGCCCACGGCGGATCGCTGGAGGAGGCGTTCCTGACCCTGACCCGGAGCGGCCCGTGAGGCTGACTTTCCTCTACGCGAGGGCGATGACCCTCGAGCTCCTGCGCTACCCGGCGTTCAGCGTCCCGACGCTCGCGTTTCCCGGCCTGTTCTTCCTGCTCTTCGTGGCTTCACGAGACGACGTCGACGCCACACTCCTGGTCGCGTCCTTCGCCGGCTTCGCGTTTCTCGCCGTCGCCTTCTTCCAGTTCGGCGTGGGTATCGCGGCCGAGCGCGAGACACCGTGGGAGCGCTTCCTGCGCACGCTCCCGGTGCGGACGACCGTGCGCTTCGCGGCGCGCATGCTGTCCGGGACCGTCTTCGGGCTTGCTTCCGCGGCAGTTGTCGTGGTCCTCGGCGTGGCGACCACGGATGCCCATCTGCGGCCTGTGCGCTGGGGAGCACTGGTCTTGGCACTCGTGGTCGGCGCGGTTCCCTTCGCGCTCCTCGGCATCGCGCTCGGCTACTGGGCGTCACCCCGAGGGGCGCTCCCGGTCGCGAACATCCTCTACCTCGTGCTCGCCTTCGCCGGCGGGCTGTGGACCACTCCCGCGAACCTGCCGACCAGCGTCGCCTCCGTCTCGCCGCTCATCCCGACCCGGCAGTTCGGGAACGTGCTGTGGGGCGCGACCGAGGGCCGGCTCTGGCGGCCTCGCGACTGGCTGTTGCTGCTGGGGTGGAGCGCGGTGTTCGCGGCGCTGGCCGCCTGGGGGTACCGGCGCGATGAAGGGAGGCGCTATGGCTGAGCGTGCGTGAGCTCGGCGAGCGGGTGCGTAGATGCCGGGTGCTAGCAGGGGCCGGGCTGCGGCTGCCCGCCGGGACCGACCTCGTGCTCGACGGCGGCGCCGGCGGTCGTCTGGAGGCAATACCCGCTCGTGTCCGCACGCACGAGGACGACGGCGGAACCCGGAGGCAGTACCGCTCCCGCATAGGTTCCGTTCTCGGCGAACCAAGCCTGCAGCGCGGCTGTGACGCCCTCGAAGTTCGTCGCCGCGGCCGTCGTTACGGCCTGCGCCTCGGCGGACGTCGCGGACGACGACGTCGGCCCGGCGTCACGGGTCTGCACTGCGTAGAGGTACACGCCGACCACCAGGGCGGCAAGCACTGCCACGAGACCGAACAGGCGGGTCATGCGCAGCCCATCGGCAACGCCGCGATCGGGGATGACCCCATTTCGAGGGGCGCCCGCCTCTGCCTGGCGTTCTCCCGCGCCGTCCATCGCCTAGAATGACCCGATGACCTGGGAGCTGATCTGGATGCTGGTCATCCTCAAGATCCCCGTGGTCTACCTCTGCACCGTGGTGTGGTGGGCGATTCGCGCCGAGCCCCGGCCGCCGGAGCCCGCGGTCAAGACGGTTCGGGCCGAGCCCGAGCCTCCGCCGGGCTGGCGGTTCGCCCGGGTGCGCCCGCACCGGCCGGGGCGTGGCCCACACGGGACGCCCTCGCGCGGATACCGGCGGAAGGTCGCGCGCGCGGAGGCGCCGCGGTGAGCACGTCCGAGGTCTCCGCCAACCGCGACCGGGTCGACACGCTCTCCGGGCTGATGTCCGCCACGGCGATCTTCCTCGCGTTTCTCTGCGCGACCGACCTTCACCTGACGATCGCGGGGACCGACGTGCAGATGCGCCCCGTGCGGGTCGGCATCGCCGCCGTCGTCCTCGCGCTCATCGCCGCCGGCATCGGCGGCCGCCACCGGAAGCTGGCCGCGGCCGCCACCGCGATCGCGGGTGCGGGCTGGCTGCTCGGGATGGTCATCGCGGTGATCACCGAGCGTCCGCTCTTCTAGCGCGTCCCGGGTCCCCGGTAGGGATGAGGCGGTTGGTACAAAAGAAGAAGCGATGGACGTCGACGGACTGAATGCGGGCTACGCCAGCACGATCCTCGAGCAATACCTCGAGAATCCGGACTCGGTCCCGGCCGAGTGGCGCGCCCTGTTCGAGGACGACGCCGCCGACACCCTCGCCGACCTCCCGGGCCTCGCCCGGCTGCTCGAGCGTGCGCAGCTCGCCGCGCCGGCGATCCAGGACAGCAACGGCGCCGCCGCGCGCGCCGCGCCCGTACCGCCGCCGCCGCCGGCCGAACCGCCGGCCGCAGGTCCCGCCGACGACCTGCTCCTCGGCGGCGTCGCCGCGGCGATGGCGCTCGTCAAGGCGTACCGCATGCACGGCCACCTCGCCGCCCATCTCGATCCGCTCGGCTCCGAGCCGGTGGGCGATCCGGCGCTCGAGCCCGAGCGGCTGATTCCCAGGCTCACTCCCGAGCTCCAGGCGCGTATCCCGGCGTCGCTGTTGCGTCTCTACGTCCCCGCCGAGACGCTTGCCGACGCCCTCCCGTGGCTCCGCGACACCTACTGCGGCACGATCGCGTACGAGATCGAGCACATCTCCGACCACGAGCGTCGCGTTTGGCTCCGGCAGGCGATCGAGTCGGGGAAGTACCGGCAGCCGCTCGAGCCCGACGAGAAGCGCCGGCTGCTCGAGCGCCTGACCGAGGTCGACGGCTTCGAGCGATACCTCCGACGGGTCTTCCTCGGCCAGAAGCAATTCTCGATCGAGGGCCTCGATGTGCTCGTCCCGATGCTCGACGAGTCGATTGCGCTGGTCGCCGAGTCGGGGGCGCACGAGGTCGTGATCGGGATGGCACACCGCGGCCGGCTGAGCGTCCTAGCGCACACGATCGGCCAGCCCTACGAGTCGATCCTCCGCGAGTTCGAGGGAGAGCGGACGATCGATGCGGTCGTCTCGGATCCCGAGGGCGGCTCGGGCGACGTCAAGTACCACCTCGGCGCCGAGGGCATCCGCAAGACCGCCTCGGGCGAGATCACCGTCACCCTCTGCGCAAACCCGAGCCATCTCGAGGCGGTCGACCCCGTGGTCGAGGGCCGCACGCGCGCGGAGCAGACCGACCGTTCCTCCCGGGCCGGCGTGCATGACCCCGGCGTCGCGCTGCCGATCCTGATCCACGGCGACGCCTCGTTCGCCGGACAGGGTGTCGTCGCCGAGACGCTCAACGTCGAGGGCCTGGCCGGGTACACGACCGGTGGGACGCTCCACCTGATCGCGAACAACCAGATCGGCTTCACCACCGACCCCGCCGAGGCCCGCTCGACACGGTACTCCAGCGACCTCGCCAAGGGCTTCGACATCCCGATCATCCACGTGAACGCCGACGACCCGGAGGCGGCGCTCTCGGCGGTCAGGCTGGCGCTCGCGTTCCGGCGCCGCTTCGGTCACGACGTGGTCGTCGACCTCGTCGGCTACCGGCGCTTCGGACACAACGAGCAGGACGAGCCCGCCTACACGCAACCGCTGATGGCCCACCGCATCGCCGCGCATCCGACCGTTCGCGAGCAGTTCGCCGGCCGGCTGGTGGAGGAGGGCGTGATCGATGCAAACGACGCTGCTGCGCTCGATCGCCGTGTCGAGGACATGCTGCGGGCCGCTCACGAGCGGTTGAAGGCGACCTTCGTCCACGAGGCGCCCGGCGAAGCGCCGCTCCCCGGGCCGCATCAGGATGTCGCTGCGCCGAACCGGATCGCCACTGTCGTCGGCGCCGACCGGCTGCGCGAGCTCGATCACGAGCTCGTCTCCGTCCCCGGACACTTCACTGTGCATCCGAAGCTGGCGCGCCAGCTCGCGCGCCGAGCGGTCGCGCTCGACGAGGGCGGGATCGACTGGGGCCAGGCTGAGTCGCTCGCGTTCGCGAGCCTGCTCGTCGAGGGCATCCCGATCAGGCTGACGGGTCAGGACACCGAGCGCGGCACGTTCTCTCACCGCCACCTCGTCCTGCACGACGCCACTACCGGCGAGCGCTTCACGCCGATGCAGCATCTCGAGGCGGCGACGGCGTCGTTCGAAGTGCACAACTCGCCGCTGTCCGAGTACGCGGCCGTCGGGTTCGAGTACGGCTACTCGATTGCGGCGCCGGAGGCGCTCGTGCTCTGGGAGGCCCAGTTCGGCGACTTCGTCAACGGGGCGCAGATCATCCTCGACCAGTTCGTGGTCGCCGGGCTCTCGAAGTGGAGCGAGACGCTG
>Ga0207702_10002540_pt1 | contig 17175 bp, 16 predicted proteins | sample KBSCornC62_FD_184302 | JGI IMG/M metagenome (GOLD analysis project Ga0207702, IMG submission 184302) | Corn rhizosphere microbial communities from Kellogg Biological Station, Michigan, USA - KBS Corn C6-2 (SPAdes) (version 2) | ecosystem: Host-associated > Plants > Roots > Rhizosphere > Soil ...
GTAACGCATTCGAATCGCGCTCCGGTGTGAGTAGGCCGGAGACCCCCGTCTCGACAGCTTCCGGGATTCCTCCATGCACGGTGGCGACTGCGGGCAGGCCCGTGGCCATGGCCTCGAGCATGGAATTTGGCACGCCCTCCTGGTCCAGGCCGCTGGTGGTGCGGCTCGGATGCAGGAAAATATGGGCCCGATGGAAGAGGTTGCGGAGCTGCTCCTGGGTCTGAAAGCCGACGAAATCCACGGCGTCGGCGACGCCGAGTTCCCCGGCGAGCGCCTCGAGCTTTGGGCGCAGCGGGCCATCGCCTGCGATCGTGAATCGTGCTGCTGGATAGGAAGCGCGGAAATCGGCGAATGCGCGGAGGGCATCATCCAGTCCCTTTTTCTCGATGAGCCGCGAGGCCTGCGCGAGCCGCCATGCGCCATCCATCGGAGCGGTGCGCTCGAGGAATGGAAAAGCATCGAGCGGGATGCCCGTGCGATTGATCCGGATCTTCGAGGGATCGCATCCCAGCTCGATGAGCCGCGAGGCGAGCGAGTCGCTGCGGGCGAGCACCATGGGCAGCACTCTGATCAGCTCGCGCATGCGGTCGTCATATCCCGGCTCATTCGGCCGGGGCATGATGTCCATGCCGTGGAAGGAAACGATCGACGGTCCCGGCCAGTTCCGAATGAACGGCAGCAGGTGCACCCCGGTATGGCCGAAATAGACGTGCAGCAAATCGGCATGCCGACGCGAGAGCACAGCCGTGAGCTGGTCGTACTCGCCGCGATAAAAGACCGCCTCCATGCGACGGATGTATTTCTTGTGGAAGCGCGCGAGAAAATTGATGCGCGGGCGCGGAAGGACCTCGACCGAATCAAAAGGGAAGCGATCGGGGTTCAGGCGCTCCTTGGTCATGACGAACGTCTGCCAGTCCCGTAGTCCTGTGACCTGCCGGTAAATGTGGAGCATTTCCGGCTTGAGAAAGGTGGTGCAATAGCTGGCGACGACGGGCATGGGCGAAGCGGGGAGCATACACCGGCGGGCCGCCCGGCGCGCGAGGCGAAAGTTTTTTTGAACCGAACACGAAACAAAGTGTTCAATTACTGGTGGTTGTTGAATGCGCCGCGCAATATGAAGTCTCGATGGAGGATGGTTCCCCCGAGACCGACGATCTGGAGCTGATGGCGCGCGTGCGTGGCGGCGACACGGATGCATTCGCCGTGCTCGTGGGGCGGCATCAGCACCGGGTGATCGGCACGATCGCGCGTATGCTGGGCTCGCCGGACGAGGCGGAAGACCTGGCCCAGCAGGTCTTCGTCCGGGTATGGCGCAGCGCACCGCGCTGGGAGCCCAATGCCCGATTCACCACCTGGCTGCTCACGATCACGAGGAATCTCGTCTTCAATGAAGTGCGCCGCCGGAGTCGCTCCCGCACCATTCCCCTCGATGAGCCGGGTGAGTATGGCACCCGCGAGTATCCCGATCCCGCCACGAACACTCCCGAGGACGACCTGCGAGTCGCCGAGCTGCAACAGGCCATCGACCAGGCGATCCAATCCCTGCCCGAGCAACCGCGGATGGCGCTCATCCTGCGCCGCTACGAGGAAATGCCCTACGAGGAGATCGCCGCCGTGCTCGGCACGACCGTGCCAGCGGTGAAGAGCATGCTCTTCCGCGCGCGATCGGAGCTGCGCGAGCGGCTCGCAAAGTGGATGGAATAGCGCCTGCGGGAATTATCCTAGGGTCTGACCCGAGAATTCAAAAAAGTCGGCGGCCAAGGGACTGGCCGGCCCTACCTTAGGTGCGAATCCTGCTGCCGCACGGAGCTTCGGCGACGTCCAATCGAGGGTAGGGCTGGTCGCTCCGTCGACCGCCGTAGATTTCCTCATTTTCATGCCTCATGTGAGGCCCTGCGTGGGTCATGGCGATCTGGCCTACAGATTATCCGGCTAAAAACGACCCCTATTCCAGAATCACCTGGCGGTGGATGCTATCCACCGTCACACGAAACTTGCAGAGGAGCGCATTGCCCACCAAACCGGATTCTCCCGGGAAAATCTGACTGTTGTGTTTCCCGGTCTTCACCGCATGCAGGCTGCGATCGCCCAAGCGGACATCCGTATAGATCGTCTGTCCGCTGCCGCTCGATAGACCGACGGAGGTGCTTCGTGCATCGCCACTTTGCCTTCCCCGGTCGGGAGCCCATTCGAGGCTGGAGTCGCAGCCGGTATCCAGGCGCATCCATTGCACCGCACCGCCAGCGATGCTCACGGGCAGGCAGATTGCGTGATTGCGCATCTGCATCGGCAATACCGTCGCGGCTCTCCCGGATGTGGATGCATCGAGAATCCGAATGCAGCCTGCAGCGAAATCGATCTGGACGACGCGGCCGCGAAAGAAATCCGCCCCCACGAGCCCGTCGATCGGCTGATGGCAGGTCGCGCTTACTGCTCCAAGGTCGAGGGCCAGCACCGACTGCGGCAGGGACATTCCTCCGACCTTCGCGTCAAAATGCGAAATCCGGGACGCCGCTGTGCGGGAATAGACGCCCGCGACCTCCTGGCTCATTCCCAGGCGGAGATGCAGGCTGCGGGCGGCTTGCATGCTCACGACGCTGGACGCTGCTCCTGAGTCGAGCAGGAAGTTCAATGGCTCGGTGCGGCCGGCTGCGGTCACCCTCAGCCAAAGGAAGCTATCCCGGTACTGGAAAGGAATCTCCGCAAGGACTGCGGCGCGCGCCATTCCCGCGATCACGAGGGTCGCGGCGGTGACGAGGAGGAGAGCCAGATATCGAAAATGCACACAAGCTAGTAAGCATCTTCCGTGCTAAGTCCAATGATTTTAGTGAGTTACAACATTTCCATGGCGCCATTTTGACCCTCTTCAGGCTCGCTTTCTCTGTGGGAAGTCGTGCAATATGCGCCAGGAATCCCCCATCTCTCCTATGCAAAAATCCATTGCCACGCTCTGCTCCATCGTCGCACTTGCCCTCGGCCTATCTCTTCCCACGGCCAAGGCGCTCACTCGGGAGGAAATTCAGACACAATCGATCAAGGCCCTGCACAAGCTTCTCGATCAGAATCCTACCGCGCAGGCCCTGGCCGGGCGGGCTGTAGGCATTCTCGTTTTTCCCAAGATCGTGAAGGGTGGATTCATCGTGGCGGGCCAGTTCGGTGAGGGAGCGCTCTTCCAGGGCAATATGATCACCGGCTACTACAGTACGGCGGCGGCTTCGATCGGATATCAGGCCGGCCTGGAGAGGTACGGGTACGCACTCTTCTTTATGAACCAGAAAGCCCTCGAGTATCTTCAGAAGAGCAATGGATGGTCGCTCGGGGCCGGTCCCTCGCTCGTGGTCGTGGATAAAGGTTTCGCCAAGACATTCTCCACTTCCACGATGAAGAGTGATGTCTATGCCTGTGTCTTCAGCGAGAAGGGGCTGATGGGCGGCATCGGCGTGCAGGGGCAAAAGATCACCCGCATCCATCCGAGATAGTCTCAAGGTCCAAGGTCCAAGACGGGGCGGTAAGTATGCTGATATTCCCATGCGCCGCAGAGGCGCGTGACTTTGCGACCTTAGACTTTAGACCTTAGGCCCGGGGCTCCAACTTGTTTAGGCCCAAGCCCGAGAGTCGGCTTTAGAGCGGCATCAGGGCGCCTTCGCACCGCGGAGGAGATCCGCGAATCCAAAGAGAGCCTGGAAGGGACTGCTCGAGCCGTCGCCGGGTAATCTGCCGGAAACGATGGAGACATTCGTGCCGACAGGAGTCTCTGCGTAGAGTTCGATCACATCCGTCGATCGCATCCGGATGCAGCCGAAGCTCATCGGCCTCCCGAGATGTTTCTCGTCTGGCGTGCCGTGGATATAGACGCAGCGCTCGTAGGCATTGCGGTTGCAAGCTTCCTGGCCCGAGAGCCACAGGATGCGGGAGACGATTGGATCCCGGCCCGGTGCATTGGGCGAGAGGATCTCGCCGGTCGGTTGCCGATGGTGAATGACCGCGCCTGCGGCCAGGCCCGTGCCGATTTTGTCGGTCACTTTCAGCTGGCCCAGCGGAGTGCGATAGCTGCCATAGGAATCTCCGACGCCAAAGCGTGACGTGGAGACCGTGTACTTCTTGAGAATCTCGCCATCCCGCACGACAGCCAGTTTTTGCTCGGCCACGCTGACGACGATTTGAAACTGCGCTGCCGGAGTCGAAGAAGGCTCACCTGCCCTGGCGGCGATTTGAGGTGCAAACGCGGTCAGAAGGAGAGTGAGGATCGTTGGAATACGCGGCATCGGCAGGAATCAGGAAGCGCGAAACATGCCAAGCTTTTAGCATTCTGCAACTTGCAACGCGAATTTTTTTTCGCGAAGCCATTCCCAAACCTGAAAATTCGCGGGGGATGCCCATGTGCGGAATGCGCGCCGTCGAGTTCCATAGCTTCCCTCGTCTTCATGCGCATGGAGAGGCGTGAAGATTGGGAAGTCAGACGCGGGAGCCCAGATTCAGGCGCTATTGCTGGGCTGGCGTTTGCTCGCCGAAGAACGACGCTCCCGGGGAAGGCGAAGAGTTTGCGGCTGCGGGGTCCAGAGTCGCTGTGAGCGTGCCGTAGCCGAGCTGATCGTATCCGCCACTGTTGGGACCATAGTCTCCGCCGCCTCCTTCCGGACGGGCCTTCTCCGCCATCCGTGTGCTGTATGGAGCGGCGAGCTTTTTGAGGACGACATAGTGATTGTAGACCAGCTCCCAGCCAGCCCGCACCGTGCCACGACTGCCATCGCTGATCACTGGCTGGGTCGCCAGGCTGTCCGAGAAGGGCTTATACGGGACGTCCTCTCCGAGATTGTATTTGGCAACGTACTCGCAGCCTTTGAGGAAGCGATTATCCGCATACCCATACAGGTCGTCGCCCTGCTTCCAGGCCATCTCGCAAATGGCGGCTCCCAGGGCAATGCCGAGAGTGGTATGGCCTTGGTCGCGCCCGGATTCCTGCCACTGGCCGAGCCCTCCGGGATGGACATAGTAGACGGCATGCATGATCGCGCCATTCCCCTTGCCAAATTTGAAATAGCGGATCCCGGAGCTGTAAATGTCGTGCCGATCGCAGAGCACGCCAATCGCGAGCACCGAGGCGATGTTGCAGAGGTCCCAGTTGGCCCAATAGTGGTCGATCGGAGTGCCATTATGGCGATCGAGGAAGTCCTTGTTGATTGGGTAAAAGACCGTGAGCATCATCTTCTGGAAAGCGGCGAAGTCTTCCGGTTTCCACCCTTTATACGTCCGCATGATTTCGGCGGCATTCGCGAACTCATACCCGTAAATTCCGGCTGCCAGGTCGGCATCGGTCGAGCCTGTGATTTTTTTGAGGGTCGATGACCACGCATTCATGATCTCGACCGACTTCCTGGCGTAGCGGCTATCGCCCGTCATCTTCCAGCGCAATGCGCAGGCATATGCTGCGGCGACGTCATTATAAAGTGCTCCGTAATTTTGAGGCCCGGGTACATCGCGACCGGATCCTCGGATGACCACTTCAGCCGGCTTGGGCGTCCAGTTCAGCGAGGCATGGGGATTTTTCGTCAGCATCTCGAAGCCCGATTTCCACGGCTCGCGGCCGCGATTCTGGCGCATGCGCTGGAAGTCGGCCTCGTTGCTGAGCAGGCCGGGGTGAACGAAGTCGCCCGGATGCGTCGGTGTGGCCGAGGCGGCCGCGTCCTCGTCGACCGACTCCGAGGAGGGAGTCTGGTCTTCGCTGGTCGCCTCGGACGATGCGACTTCGGGGGAAGGGGAAGCGGAAGGGGATGGCGCGGGTGTCGGTGTCGCGACGACAGCTGCCTTCATTGCAGCTTCCGCACGCTGACGCAGGTCCGTGGAGGAAATGTAAATTTGCTGAACGCCGCCATAGGCATCCACGACCACCGTATTCGGCGTCATGCGTACGAACTTCACCTCGGTGCCGGCAGGTGCGGTGATCACGGAGTTCGCGCCTCCGGTCAGCAAGCGGAACTTCGTGTCCTGGGTCAATACGATCACCCGCGGCCAGCTTTCCTGGTGGTCCTGCAGCCACGCAACCGGGTCCTGCAGAGGTGTGGGCGCAGGCGTGGCAGTTGGCATTGGAGTGGCCGAAGGAGCCGGTGTTGAGGTTGGTTCAGGCGTGGGTGCTGGCGTCGGAGTGGGTGTCGGTGCGGGTGCGGGCTGGATCAGCTGCTCGATCGCATGGAGGATCCGCTGCCAGAGCTGCTGCGGCGACTCGTGAAAGTGCACCATCCCATAGACGAAGCCGCCGAGGGCCAGAAGAACGAGGACGAGCAAAAATCCGCCCGGGCCGCCGCTCTTCCGCTTGTAGGTGCGCGCTGGCGGCTGGGACGGATCCGAGCCCGGCCTCTGAAGCTTGGGAGGAGCAGCGTGGCGGGGCGCGGCTGGAATTGGCATCGGCGCTGGTGCCTCCACCGCCGGAAGCAGTAGCGGCTGCTCGCAGGAGGGGCAGTTAATCGTCTGGCCGGCATAGGAATCGTCGGCTTCCAGAATCTGGGTGCAATTCGGACAGGAGAATTTCATGGCAATCGGAAGGTGGCGGCGTGAATGGCGGAATCGCTGTTCGATGAAGCGTGGTGGTGTCGAGAGGCTGTGAAGGAAGGAGCGGACATCCCGTTAAGCCCATGCACAGTCTTTTGGTGAAATACGGCAGAGGGACATTGCTGGAAGGAACCCCAATCCGGCACTCGAGTTTCGCCGGAGATGAATGATCTGAGCCGGTGAGGCAAATCCCCGTCGGCGATCCGAATCCGGTCGCGGGCGGCTTTTGTGCGCGACGGAATAGCTCATGATCGAATTCAGGGATGCCCTTTTGGTGAGGGACTTCCCGCCTCCTGTTTTCAGGAGGCGGCCCGCGCCTCACGCGCCCGGCTTTCCATACGCGGCCTCGAGCTGCTGGTACTCGGCTTTGGACAGCTTGAGGATCGAGCCGTGGCGGACGACAAAGGGAAAACTGAACCCGTCACCCGGAGTGAACTGCCCCGAAGCGAGATCATGTGTGACGAACGGCTGATAGCCAGTCCCTTTGCTGAACTGATCCAGAATGAGGCACCACGTGCCGGGCTTGCCGGGGGCCGGGGGCTCGACCTGATAGCACTCGGGGCCCTCGTAGCCAAGCAGCTTGGCGAGTGAGAAGTTTGGAACATCGTGCCACGGGCCAGTGAGCGTGTCGCTCGCCTCCATGGTGATCGCCTTGTATTTTTCGTCCTTTGTAAAGCGGTAGAACTTCCCGTCTTCGCCACGCACGATGTCGGTATCGATGATCGTATTGGGCTTCTCGATATAGATGAACGGGGGGCTGAAGGTCTCGAAATCCTGTGTCCATGCGCCCCAGATGCGCTGTTTCTTGAAGTTGTCCCGCTTCGTGGTCGATGCCCAGAAGACCAGATACTTCCCGGTGGCGGGATCGTAGATCGCCTCGGGTGCCCATGTGCAGCCGGCATCATCGGCAGCCACCTTCACCAGCTTCGGACCGGTCCAATGCACGAGATCCGTGGACTTCCAGATCACGATGGACTTGCTCCCGGCTTCCACGGAGCGCTTCCAGCTATGGGTGAGATTGATCGAGAGATCGGTCGCGATAATGCAGAAGGCCTTGCCATCCGCCGAGCGCAGAAGGAACGGATCGCGCACGCCCTTCTCCCCCACATCGCTCACGAGCACCGGCTTCCCATCGTTCAGCGCAGTCCAGTTTCGGCCATCCTTACTGAGCGCGAAATAAATCTGCTCGGTCATCGGGCTCTGCTCGCCGCGGAACGTGACGAACAGAAATCCGCCATCGTCGGCAAAAGCTGTGCCGGTAAGGAGCAGGAAAAGGAAGGGGAGCAGCTTTCTCATGGGACGCATAAATAGGGACGGCCGAGGATGGAGAAATCAATCCAGCAATCGAGCAAAATTGAGCGTTGCCACCGACCCGATGAGATTTTTTAAGATCGTTGCTTCCCTCGAATCAGACCGCGCTTGCCCATCTGGACTGCCGGAAAGAGCGGGGAGGGGACGGGATCCCGCCGAGCCACGAATCATGAAGCTAAACTTCCGCGCCCTGCGCCTCCGGGGGAAAAACCCGTCGATCGAGCGCAAAACTTCCGCAGGGACGCCGAGACGCTGAGAAGAGAAAGAGACCCCGCATGGTGCCCATCCGGCGGCCATGATGCCTAATTCGAAAATTCAAAAGGTCGGCGGCCAAGGGATTGTCCTTCGGACCTGCCAAGTGACTGATGGACAGGACGTGCGCATCGCGCAAGGGCAGTGGCCGGCCCTACCTTGAGTGCAGATCGTGCTGCCGCATGGCGCTTCGGCGACGTCCAATCGCAGGTAGGACCGGGCAATCCCTTGCCCGCCGTGGCATCCCTCATCTTCATCCCGCAAGGGGGGCATGCGAATCTCAACGACGCGAATCCATGAATAATCGTCCCGGATCCGCGTCATTATCTGTGAAGCCATTCATGAAAACAGCTCTTCTCGCCGCCTTGTCATTCGGTCTCCTCGGGTCCTCGGCCTTCGCCGGCCCGCACTTCGGGTTATACGTGAACTTCGGCGGATACGGATGCGCGCCTCGCTGCTATGCGCCGCCGGTCTGCTACGCACCCGCGCCGACTTACTACTGTGCACCGCGGGTTGTGTACTACCAGCCTGCTCCCGTGTGCTATGCCCCGGCTCCCGTCGTATATGCGCCGGTCTGCCGTGCACCCATCGTTGCCGCTCCATGCGGCTACGCATTTGGCTGGAGACGCTGATTTCCCCCGAGGGATTACCGGCGCCCGCATGAGGCTTTTTTCGCGGGCGCCGGCTGGTAAGGGATTGACAAATCGTCGCCAAAGCCCGATTAAAGACAGCCCTCGCAAGCACGGGTCTCTGTGCGGATGAGGAAAAATGGTGGCCGTAGCTCAATGGTAGAGCTCCAGATTGTGGTTCTGGCTGTTGCGGGTTCGAGTCCCGTCGGTCACCCCATCTTTTTTGAAGGTGGTTTTCCCTTTCAAACCCGCATAAATACAGGCTCTGCGGGTGATTGACGTCAAAATTCCAGCTCTGCGGATAAACGCTGTTTTCGCGAAAATTTTGTTACCTTTTGTTACCCTGCTGTTACCTCGAAATAGGCTCGAATCGGGTATGGGTCATGTTTCAAGCCACGCATGACTCGCTCACACCGGTCTCGCGGGCAGCGAGCAAATCCCGGTATCAATCTCTGAGCCTGCCAATCATTGCGAAGGTCGCATCAATCGGATGTCTGACGAGAAGCCCGCGCTGTTCGAGATACTCAGCAGCCCGAGCGACCACATAGGTCGTATTCTCGTCGAAACTGGGGCTTGAAGTGCTCCACCAGCGCTCACCGTCTATATCGACGGGAAGACAAAGCGACTCGATTGCGGAACAACTGTCATCGTCCGCAATTGCGAAAGCGAGTTCGATGGTACTTGGCGCGGGCATTTTCGGTTTCACGAGATTGTAGCCGGGAAAGTCGGGCGGGGTGAAGTCCGCTCCCGACTCGGAGCAGGGGCCGGGCATTTGTGGAGTAACAGTCGCGGGGTATGAACACGCTCCGAGAAATCGAAAATGACATCCGTTACTCCGATCGACGCCATCCGGTGGATCATCTCGAACCGGTCCCGACGCAAGAAGACCAGCTTCATCGCATCTGCGAGGTCCTGAGCCGGACATTCGGCTGGGTCGCGGAAGCCGCCACGGTCGAGCAAAAGGGGCTCCGGGCTCCATCCACAGGCCCAGGTCGCCGTGCGGGAGTGGCTCGACACGCTCGTGGATCGATCCGCTCAGGCATTCCTCTTCCCCGGCAGGCGGCCGGGCACTCGACTCTGCCGCAGCCAAGGATGGCGTCTCATCAAAGCGGCGTTCGGAGAAAACTGGAAGGAGCCTTTGGGCCTCTCTCCGACCTTGGTCGGCTGCGCGTTTTAAGTATCAGCAGGACACTCGCCGAAAAGCTCCCGATACGTGCTTCCCTTGAATACAGGCATAAAGGACCCCAAGTTCCGAAAACCGCAATCGACTCCTGGTGCGAGATGACGGCGGCAATTGTAACATGGGTTTTATGATTTCACCGCTTTACCCCTCCTCATGTGGGGAAGGGTCTGGGGAATGGTTGAACTTGTCTTTGAAGAAGGTTCGAATTTCGTCCAGAAGGTGGAACCATTTCTATCCTGCTGTTCCCTGGCGGGCAGGTCCACACCCCAATAGCGGGAAGATGCCGCCACTGCGATGTTCGGGCATGAAGCAGATTTTGAATTCTACCGGTGATGAGGGACCCTCGAAGCAGAGTACTGCAAGAGGGACAATGACCTTGATTAGCAATCAGGAGGAAATCATTTGCATAGACCCAGCTTATCATGGGCGAACGGGCTCCCGTCCGACGATGAATTTTGGAATGAGCTGCATCGTAGCGCACCCTCGCTCGGACCTGCGAATCGCGGAGATTTGCTACGTCGAGCTGAGTTCGGGCCTCAAGCCCGTCGTAGTCGCGATTCAAAAGGATGGCAGTATTCGCATGTCCGGGGCTTATGTGGATTCGATCGCTCAGGAGTTGAAGCTCACCGCGGATCGTCCTTCCAATAAAACGAGCGGCAAGAGCAAGGCCTGGGCCAGGGCCGTCGATGATGGATGGCAAATTCGTGGGATAGCTCCCGCAGGGTCTGCCGCGAGCAAGCCTGCTCCGGGTTGGAATGGATACCGTTCCAACCCGGCGAAGTGAGAAGAGAGCCTATACCCTTGGCAATCGGCGCAGATGGCCGAATCCTACCAGCTTATGACCTTGTTCGTCCCAGAGGCGGAAGGCCATGGACCTTAGGCTCGAGAGAAGGGTGACCGATGGCACTCTCTGGAAAAGCGGCTCCGCCTTGTAGCAACGCTCGAGGTTGTAGTTTGGAATCCGCGGACTCAGATGATGGATATGATGGAAGCCTATGTTTCCAGAGAACCATTGAAGCACCTTCGGCAGCTTGTAAAAGGAGCTTCCTTTGAGCGCAGCCTCGACGAAGTCCCATTTCTGCTGACGCTCCCAATAGACGCCTTCGAATTGATGCTGCACGTAAAACAGCCAGGTCCCGACAGCTCCGGCGATGGCAATGATCGCCATTTGAATCACGAGATAAGGAACCAGCCCGAAAAGGAAGCTCATCCCTACGATGATGCCGAGCAGGGCGAGATTCGTCCATTGCACGGAGCGCCGCTCCCGAGGGGAGGCCTCCTTGGAAAAAGACAATCGATGCTTCAGCAGAAACATTACCAATGGGCCGATCCCGAAGAGCACCACGGGGTTGCGCACCAGCCGGTATCCGAGTTTTTTCCAGCGCGAGGCCGCAAGATATTCATCCACCGTCATCGTGGGGATATCGCCAACTCCCCGACGGTCGAGGTCGGCGGCCGAACTGTGATGCAAGGCATGCTCCTTGCGCCACAAATAATAGGGCGTGAACGTCAGCACGCCGGTGAGGAATCCCACCACGTCGTTGGCTCTGCGCGACTGGAAGAAAGATCCATGGCCGCAGTCGTGAAAGATGATGAAGACCCGTACGAGGAATCCCCCCGCCAGGACTGTCAATATCGCGGTGAGCCAAAGGGAAACAGAAAGGCTCCAATAGATGAGCGCCCATGCGGCCGCATAAGCGCCGAGGGAATTGATTAACTGCCATGTGCCCCGCGCAAGCGACGGGCGTTGATATTTGATTACGATTTCCCTCCAGTTTTCGATCGATGGATCGCGGTTGTTGGCAGAGAAACATTGCATATCTTATGCAACTTCAATCCCGAGCGTCCCGCCATTGGGGTGTTGACCCCATTGAGAAAGATGCCGATTTTCAAAGGATTCTCATTACGAGGATGCGGCCCTTGGCTGCCGGGATGCAGGCCGGTTTGCGGCACTCATTCGGATAGGGGCGGGCGCTGTTCGCTTCGCAATTTGCTCGAGCATCGCGGCGAGCGCGGAATATCTAATAGGTTTGCTCATGCATGCGTCCATGCCCGCAGCGAAACATTCCTGCCGACTTCCCACGGTCACATGGGCGGTCAATGCTGCGATGAAGGATCTTCTGGTGCCGTTTTTGGAATTTTCAATCTCACGGATACTGCTTGTCGCCTGGAATCCATTCTGCCTCGGCATCTGGATATCCATCAAAACAAGGTCTGGATATTCCTGGCGGTAAATTTCCACAGCATCGATGCCGTCCTGCGCCACAAAAGGCGCGTATCCCAATTTGCGCAGCATCAAAAGCACGAGTTTGCGGCTCACCGGCTCGTCTTCGACTAGGAGAATGCGGAGCGGATGGTTCGTGGCGAATGTCTCGTCGAGAGCGGATGCACCGTTGATGGAGGGAGGAGATGTCGCGCTTTCCGGGATGCCAATAGGGAGGATGACGCAGAACTCGGCCCCAGCGCCCTCCTTGCTAAATGCAACGAGTTTTCCACCCATTAGTTCCACCAGATTGCGCGAGATGGCAAGCCCCAGCCCCGTGCCTCCATACCGGCGCGAGATGCTCGAGTTGGCCTGCGCGAAGGGCTCGAAGATATGTTCCATATCTTCCTTCGAAATTCCAGGCCCCGTATCGCGCACGAAAAATTCCGTGGCTTTCGAGGTTCCGTTCGCAGCTCGTATTCCCATCGTGACTGAGCCACGCGGCGTGAATTTGACGGCATTGCCCGCGATATTGAGGAGGATCTGGCGAAGGCGGCCGATATCGTTCCAAAGGTGTCCGGGCGTCCCGCTTTCGATGATCACGCGAAATTTCAAATGCTTTTTTTCGGCGAGCGGCGCGAGCAGGTCGTGAATGCCCTGGAGAACATCGCGGGGTGTAAACAAGGATGGATCAATCTTCAGACCACCTGCCTCGAGGCGGCTGAAATCCAGAATATCATCGATGATGCGAAGCAGAGCTTCGCCGCTGGTAACGATCGTTTTTACGTAGTCCCGGCACTCGTCCGGCAGGTCCAGGGAATGCGCGAGCAGCTCGGAAAATCCCAGGATACCGTTCATGGGCGTGCGAATCTCGTGGCTCATCACAGCGAGGAATTCGCTTTTTGCGCGATTGCTGGCCCGGGCTTCGTTTGCGAGTTCTATTTCGCGAGTGAGTGTCTCATGGAAGCCGGCCTCGCGCCGCCGTTCGATGGTGACGTCGCGAAAAATCCATAGCCGCCCGAGGCATTCCTCCTCCGGACTCTGAAAGGGCGCAGTGTATTGGTCGAAGATCCTGCCGTCGATCAACTCGACATCGTCACGGCTGACCTCGTCCGGAAGCGCGGAGAGGTGGACGACCTTCTCGACGAATTGGTCGGGCTTGGCGATAAACATGGAGATGAGCTCCAATGGTCGCGTGTCGCCTCCACCTGCTATGATGTCCCTGGGGATATTCCAGAGTTCGTCGAAGCGGGCATTCTGAAGGATCCGGCCTCCATGGTGGTCCACCACGAGAATGCCGTCGAGCGCGTTAGCCAATAAGCCTCTCAACAGAGCGCTTTCCCCAATTCCATCGCATCGCGTGCTCGGTGAGTGGAGAATGTTCATGGAGTTATGCATGAGCGATGGCGCCGGGGAATCTCACCCCGGCGCCATGCGGGAACTCTCTAGAAGGCGAAGCGAAGACCGCTGCGGAGATTTCCGACGCTGCCGGAGCCGCCGTAAAAGTAACGACCGTCTACAAACAGGCCGATGTTTTTCGTGAAGCGGTATTCCAGGCCGGCACCGACGTCGCCATAGCCGATGCACGTGCCATCCCACGCTGCGCCACCGCCTACCATCACATAGGGCGCGAGGTTGAGCGAACAGATCGGATAACGAAAGAAGAAGTTGCCGGCGAGCGGAAGATGCTCGGCGTTGTTTTTGTTGTCATACCAGGAGGCCTCGTAACCGATGCCGAAGTATCGGGCGAAGAAGAAATTCAATCCAACTCCTCCACCGGAACCAGTACTGAACGCCGTGTGCTTGCCACCGAAGAAGCCGGTATAGAAAGCATCGACTTGGAATTCCGTATCACGGAACCGGCACTCGTCTCCGACGACCACCTTGTCCTTGAATGATTTCATTTCGGTGCCGGCGAGGGCCGGCGTGAAAGAGGCGGCTGCGAGCGACAGCACCCCTATCCATGCGATGCAGGCCCCGCGGCCCAGAGTTGTTTTTTTCATACGTGTCTTTGTTTTGGTTAAACGTCTGTTGGTTGATTCGCGAATTTTGCGAATAACAGGCATCCCACATAACGACAGATGAGCGGCCTCCCGCTACGGGGTGTTCACCCCAACGCGCATATCGTCGTCGCGGACAGCCGTGCAGAGGCTTCTTCCGCAGACGACAGAGTTCGCCCGCATTCGACGAGAAGATGAACGATGCGGCAGGATGAAGGTCAGCCGCAAAAAAAAGCAGGATTGCTGTTCCCGTGAGCCCTTGCCGGGGTCACCGGTTCGGAACCGGACATTGGAGAAGCGTTCCCGCTTGCCCGGGTCCTCGCGCTTGCATTGTTGGAAATTTAGTCCGTGGTCGGCTGAACGCTGCTCTCGATAACTCCACCCGCAATGGCGTGGCGGGTGAGGCCCGCCGTGTCGTGGACGTTGAGTTTATCCATGAGGCTCTGGCGATGCTTCTCCACCGTCTTGATGCTGATCTCGAGCTCCGCCGCGATCTGCTTGTTTGCCATACCCTCGGCAATCAACTGAAGGACTTCGGTTTCGCGCGATGTCAGTTGGAGTCGGAGCGGCTTTTTCACCCCGCCACTACCCGAGAACTTTTCGTACTGGGAAAGGCGCCTGGAGATCGCGGGGCTGAAGAATGATTTGCCGCCGGCTACCGCGCGAATCGCCTTGGCCAGCACACTGGCGGCGGTTTGCTTGACGAGGTATCCCGACGCGCCCAGCGCCATTGCCTTCTCGATGTAAGGGTCGTCGCTATGTGCGGAGAGAATCAGCACCTTCGTGGCCGGCAGGACGTGAAGAATCTGCCTGGTGGCTTCCAGGCCATTGAGCAACGGCATGGCTATGTCCATTACGACCACGGCAGGGGTGAGCTTCCGCGTCAGCTCCACCGTTTGCCGGCCATTTTCCGCCTCTGCGACCACTTCGAGATCGGGCTCCGGCTTCAAGAGTGCGCATAATCCCTCACGGACGATCATGTGATCTTCCGCCAGCAGGATGGTTATTTTTTTCACGGGCGTTCAGGCCTGAGTTGCCTAATTTCTTTCACGGGCTTTTTCTCTGCGGCAGGCTTTCCATCGGGTATTTCCACTCGGATTGTTGTCTGTTTGCCCGGCGCGGACTCCACGCAAAATGTGCCGCCGATCATTTCCATACGCTCCTTCATACCGAGCAGACCCAAGCGGTTTTTATTTTTGATCAATGCCGCCCCTTCCACTCGAAAGCCTTTGCCATCGTCGCGGATCTCCATGCAGATCGCCCCCCGAATTTTGCGTATGGTGACGCTCGCCCGGCTGGCCTTCGCATGTCGGGCGACATTGGTGAGCGATTCCTGTGTGATGCGATAGAGCGTCGTACGTGCGGCGCTATTCAATTCTTCGACTCCGGCAAAAGCAGCGAACGAGACTCGTATGCCGGTCTGCTTGGCGAAATTCGCGATGTAGGAGCGGAGCGCGGGGACAAGCCCCAAATCGTCCAATACCGATGGGCGCAGATCCCGCGCAAACCGATGAACGATATCCACCGACTCTTCCACGAGCTTTTGGGTGATCGCGATCTTCTCGTGCAGGTCTTTGGTATTGGCCGTGCTTTGCGATTTCAAGGCCGCCAGCCGCACGTTGATGGCCGTGAGCGTCTGGGCGATGACATCATGCAACTCGCGGCTAATCCTCTTGCGCTCGTCCTCCTGCGCGGAGAGGAGCCGACGGGACAAATGCCGAAGCTCATCCTGCATTTGGCGCGACTTTTCCAGCAGCCGGCTGGAGGTCGTTTCGCTGGTACGGAGGGATTCCTCCATGGCCCTGCGCTGGACGATCTCCTGTTTCAGCTCCTTGTTTGCGGCAGCCAGCTCCGCCGTGCGCTGGTTGAGCGCAGCGACCATGCCTCTCAGCTGGATGTTGGCCTCCCGGGCGCCTCGGTGGCTTTCCTCGATCGGTGTGACGACGTTGGCAAAAAACGCGCCCGCTCGCCGAATTATTGCATCGCTTGCTCGTGCGGGGGGGGTCGGTAGGACCAGCGTAATCAACGCCTCTTCGTGAACCCTGGCCACATCCAGCATGTCCATCTCGAGCTTTACGGCCTGGAGTCCCAGCCGACGCGCCGCTTGCCGGCTCGAGGCCGCACCTCGCTCGAGGTATTTCTCCAATGCCGCCAGATAGCTTTGTGAAAACGCTGGAGATTTAGTTTTCATGCGGCCTTCCAAACTCGCTTACGAATCGGTTGATGGTCCGGACCGACTTTCCGACCAGCCGTTGCGTGATGGCGATTTCTTTCTTGAAACCCCGATCGCTATTCGAAACCTCTTTCCTCAGGGTGAACAGCCGAATCTGAATTCCATGCAGGGTCTGAGCGATTTCATCCTGCAGATTCAGGCTCATTGCCCTGCGCTCGTCCTCATGTGCGTTTAATAGCCGGTGGGCGATGTCCTGCAAATGTGCCTGCAGGCGGCGGGATTCCCCGAGGAGCTTGGCGGACGCCTCTCCACTGGCCCGCACAGCTTCTCCCGCAGCCTCACGCCGGCTGGTTTCCTCCTGAAGCGCGCGCTTGGAATCGCCGAGGTCGCGTGTGTATCTGGCCAGCGCCGACTTCAGCTTTTCCAAGTCAGTGCCCCACTTCGGCGCGAAGCGATGCTTCGTCTCGACGGGTGCGGAGGCTTCGGAGAAAAAAATTGCCGCATGCGTGGCCATTTCATACCGAGCGGCGGAGGAGCAGTCCGGCAGGATCAACGTCATCAATGCATGTCCGTGCATCCTTGCAAGATCGGCCGTCTCCAGGCCCAGGGCCGCTGCCCGGGCGCCGAGCTTGTGCGCCGCATCCAGATCCATTTTCGGGCCCTGCTCGAAGTGAATGCGCAAAGCCGCAAGATAACGTTCCGACAGCCTGCTGAATGTGGTTTTTTTCATGCTCGGGCGCGGGCTCTGGCACCATTCCCGGCAATTCACGCCCGGGGAATGATGCCAAGTCCCAAGTCACGATCAGTGAGTTCCGGCAGACTGTCCATGGGGCGAATACCTACCCTCTCCGGATAGCGTGCGGGCGAAGGCCTCGGGC
>Ga0207702_10002544_pt1 | contig 17169 bp, 13 predicted proteins | sample KBSCornC62_FD_184302 | JGI IMG/M metagenome (GOLD analysis project Ga0207702, IMG submission 184302) | Corn rhizosphere microbial communities from Kellogg Biological Station, Michigan, USA - KBS Corn C6-2 (SPAdes) (version 2) | ecosystem: Host-associated > Plants > Roots > Rhizosphere > Soil ...
CTGTCAACCTCTCCGCAGCGAGCAAGGTCACGGTCGAGTTCTGGCTGAAGTGGAACGCCTTCGCCGACGACGACGCCCTGGCGATGGAGATGACCGAAAACTTCAACGCCAACAGCGGCGGTTTCCTGATCGACCCGAACTCGAGCTCGGAAGCTTTCGGCGTCGCGATCGGCGAGAGCGAATCGCGCAACAACGTCTACTTTGCGCGACCGAGCGCCGGCGCCTGGCACCACTATGCCTTTGTCTTCGACACCACCGCTGCGGCGGCGCAGGAGATCACTCCTTACGTCGACGGCAAAGCGGTCGCCTTCAGCAAGGGCGCCAGCGGCACCGGCGCCGGCAACTTCGCCAACTCGACCCTCTACCTGATGTCGCGCGGCGGGGCGAACCTCTTCGGCGCCGGAACGCTTGACGAGGTCGCGATCTACGACCAGGCGCTGAGCGCCTCCCAGATCGCGGCCCACTTCGCCGCCAACGCCGACTAGCCGCTAGGCGGACTCGTCGGCGCCGGCGTCGCGGCGCGGGCCCATCGGGCGCGCCTGGCCATCGATGTCGGTCCCGAGGCTGTCTTCGCTTTCGGGGATCAGGTCGCGGGCGGCGCCGCCGGTCAGGTGATAGTCCATGCCGGCGCCGTTGATGGTGTTGACGTAGGGATAGGCGCCGCTGAGGTTGACGTCACCGGTGCCGCAGGCCATCCCGCGCCAGACGTTGTAGCGGAAGACGACACCGCGCAGCGAGCAGGAGCCGTAGGCCGGCTGGCCGATGTTGCCGACCACCCGGAAGTTCGAGTAAGCCGGGTTGAGGCCGTTGTCGTCGAAGGAGAAATAGCCGTTGGCGCTGTTGTTGCGCACGATCGTGTTGGCGAAGTCCGAGCTGCCGCCGGAGAAGGCGACGGTGCTGGCGCCCGAGCCGTTGCCGCCCTCGCCGACCGGCGCCGCGAACCAGTTGTTCTCGATCTGGACGTTCGAGACCGGGCCGCTGTTGGACTGCAGGAAGATGTCGTAGACCGAGTTGCCCCAGAACTTCGAATTGCGTACGGTCACCCCCTTGCCGGCGAAGATCGCCAGGCCCTCGATGTGGCAGGGGCCGAAGTCGTAGGAGACGATGTCGTGGATCCGCACCCCTTCGATCAGGATTCGTTCCGGGTTCGGTGCCCCATTTTCGGCGAAGCGGCGAATGCTGTTGTTGGAGCCGCCGTAGGGGCCGCCGCAGTCGCTGGCCGGCCCATAGTCGCCGCCGATCACGTTGACGTCGGAGGCCGACATGACCATGAAGTTGCGGGCATCCATGTTGCGGAAGGTGATGTCGGAGACGGGGAACTGGTAGGGGTCGGTGACCCGAGCGTTGAGGTCGACGGCCGTCATTCCCTGCAGGGTGACGTGCGACGCGTAGACGGTGACGGTGCCGAGGCTGACGCTGGCGCCCGGGGCCGGCCGGAAGACGACGTCTTCAGATGAGGTGTAGCCGGCGTCGCGCTGGATCGTCTGGTTGCCGTAGCTACCCGCGGCGAGCTCGACGATGTCGCCCGCGGCGGCCACCTGGTAGGCGCGGTTGAGCGACTTGCAGGGAGCGAGCGCCGAACACGAAGCCGAGTCTGAGCCGCCCGCGCTGAGATAGAGGTCGGCGCTGCCGCTTGGTTCCGTCGGCGGCGGGGTCGGTTCTTCCGGCAGGGTCGGCGGCGTCGTCGGTTCTTCCGGGGTCGGTTCGGTCGGCGGGACCGGGGCCGCGCCCCCGCTGGTCTCGTCGGCTCCCGCATCCGGAGCCGACCCAGCCGGGCGGGCATCGCCGTCGATGTCGCGGGCGGGGAAGTTGACGGGGTCGCCGGCGTCGATCGCCGCGGCGCCGGCGTTGAGATGGAAGTCGAGGGCGGCGGCATTGCGGAACCCCGATGGCGCGACCTTGTCGTTCGGTCCGACCTTCGAGCCGGCGTACCAGACGTTGTGGTCGACTTCGATCCCCGCCGGCTTCGGTTCGAGGTTGCCGGTGCTGCCGCTCCAGAACTTCACCGCCGGCCCGACATTGCTGAGGATCTTCACGTTCGAGTACGGCACGCTCGGGTCGGGGTTGATCTCTTTGTTCAGCGAGTTGTTGCGGATCGTCACGTTTTTCCAGCTGGTGCCGGTGTGATCGCCGAACCGGATCGAGTAGTAGCCGCTGCGGCAACAGTCGAAGAAGTTGTTCTCGATGAGGATGTTGCTCGGCGTTGCCGCCGCCCCGCCCGGCAGCTTCTGCAGGAAGATGTCGAACACCTCGCAGTTGCGGAAGGTGCTGTTGCGGATCGTCAGGCCGTTGACCGCCCAGACCTGCAGGCACTCGACGTGGGCGCTCGAGCCGGGCGAGAGGGCGAAGTCGTGGAAGTCGACGCCTTCGATCAGGATGTTTTCGGGCGAGGCCGAGGTCGAGGTCCCGTTCGAGGCGATGCGGCTGTTTTCGTCGGCCGAGGGGCCGATGCTGCCGCCGATGAAGGAGATTTCGCGCGAGGACTGCGTCCCGTTGGAGTAGAGATCGAAGTTCTTCAGGGTGTCGTTGCGCATGGTCACGTCAACCGCGCTCGATTCGATCCAGAGCTTGCTTGCCAGGCGAAGCCCGCGCAGCTCGAGGTGGCGGGCGTAGACGTGGAGCTCGGGGGAGATCGTCACCGTTGCCCCCGCCGCCGGCCGGAATAGCACGTCCTGGGTCGAGGTCTTGGTCGAGTCGAGCGAGATGGAGGTGTCGCCGTAGGTCCCGGCCGCCATCTCGACCGTGTTGCCCGGCTGCGCCAGTTTGTAGGCCCGGTTCAGCGTCTTGCACGGTTTCGCCGCCGTGCAGGCGTTGGCGTCGGAACCGGACGGGCTCAGGTAGAGGTCGGCCGTGCTCGGCTGCGGTTCCGGTTCGGGTTGGGGTTCCGGCGTCGGTTCCGGTTCGGGCGTAGGCGTCGGTTCGGGTTCCGGCGTCGGAGTCGGGGTCGGTTCCGGTTCGGGCGTAGGCGTCGGTTCGGGTTCCGGCGTCGGAGTCGGTTCTGGAGTCGGCGTCGGAGTGGGTTCCGGTTCAGGCGTAGGCGTCGGGGTGGGTTCCGGCGTAGGCGTCGGTTCGGGCGCGGGAGGCCTGTGCCCCTTCGGGCTCTTCGGGTCGCGCGGGTTGCTCCCGAGCCTCACCTCGGCCCCGTCGCTGAGACCGTCGCCGTCGGTGTCCCACTTGCGCAGATCGGTATGGGAGCGGCGCGTCTCGTAGCGGTCGCTGAGACCGTCGCCGTCGGTGTCACGGACCTGCGAGTTAACCCTCTGCCCGAAGACCGGCTTGCCATCGATCACCTTGGTTGCCGCCACCGCCACCGCCGCCATGGCGAGGACAGCCGCTGCCAGGACAGCGATGGACAGAATGCCTTTGAAACGCCTCCCATTGCTTAGCATTTCCGAACTGTCGGTACCCCGGGGCCGCGCCGTGAAAACGGCGCTCCCGCTTCAACGGATGTCTTAGCCGGTCGTTCGAGACCTAAAAACCGCTGCTCAGCCGCACGGGCGAGCTGGCGTCCCGGACCAGCAGCTGCGGCTCGCCGCCGCCGTCCGCGGGGACGGCGTAGAGATCGTTGCCGTAGGCGTAGACGATGGTCTCGTTGTCCAGCCACTCGACCTGGTCGTCGATCGAGCGGGTCTCGGCCAGCGCGTGATCGTCGAGAGTCTTGACGTCGAGGACCCGCAGCCGCCACTCCTCACCATCGCCGAGCCGGCTCTTGTAAGCGATCTGCTTGCCGTCGGGCGAGAGCGAGGGGCACTCCACCCCGTCGCGCAGCACCCGCATCGAGCGGGCGGCGACGTCGCCTTCGACGAGGTAATGACTGCCGCCGGTCCCCAGGGTCGCGTAGAAGCGGTTGGAGTCGCCGGGCACGAAGGTGATGCCCCAGAAGTTGAAGTCGACCGCGTCGAAGGGCTTGCCGTCCTTGGTCACCGCGAACTGCTCGAGCTGGGCGACCTGGGCGCCGCTCTTCATGTTGAGGATCGTCGTCCGGGTGGAGAAGGCGGAGGGCGACTGCAGGTAGGAGTCGCCGCTGACGAACACGGTCATCGCCCCGTAGCGGCCGTCGGTCGAGACCCTGGCGCGGGAGGGGAAGCCGGTCAGCGCGATCTCGTGCAGCGGGCGCAGCTGCGAGTCGAAGATCTGCGCTCGGTAATCGACCCCGGAAGGCGCGACCCCCATGCAGATCCCCCGCCCGGCCGCGTAGTAGACCCGCTCGCAGGCGAGGTCGCCGGAGCGACGCTTGACCTTGCCGTCGTTGATCTCGTAGACGCGCCCGTTGAGGCGCGGGTTTGACGGGTCGACGGCCCGCACCATCAGGTCGGTTTTGGCCAACGCGGCGCCAGCGCTATGCGGTCGCGCCTTGGTCGTCGTCTCATCCGGCCCCAGCGCCGCGGCAACCACGTAACCGGCGCCTACCAGGAGGCAGACGGCGACGAGCCCCAGCAGGATCCTGCCGTTGCGGCTACTCATTCGGCGCCAGGCGCTGGGCACGGTGGAGCAGCGGCGCCGCAAGCGCGATCGCCACGATGAGGGCGACGGCGAAAATCACCACCGCGCTCTGCATCCCGACCGTGAACCAGAGGGCCCCGAAGAGGACCGAGGAGAGCAGGCGACCGAGGCTGATGACGGTAATCAGCAGGCCGATGCCGCTCGCCTGCAGCGTCTCCGGCAGCAGTGCTCCGGCCAGCGCCGTCAGCACCCCTTCAGTCGCGGCGAAGTAACCGCCGAGGGCGAGCAGGCAGAGGGCCAGGGCCAGGTAGCCGACCGAGCTCATCATCAGCACACCGTAGGTGACGAAGAGGAGGGCTTGCCCGGCAAGCAGGACCGGGACCTTGCCGATCCGGTCGGCAAGCTGCCCGACCGGGATCGCCAGGCCCATGAAGGCGATCGCCGTCATCACGTAGAGCAGCGGGAAGAGGGCGGGATCGAAATTGATGCTGCGCTGCAGGCCGACGTAGATCATCGCGTCGGAGATGCTCGCCACCGAGAGCCCGGCGGCGGCGATCAACAGCGGCGCGAACCGCGGCTCGACCACCAGCCGCAGGGCCGCCCGCAGCTTCGGGGCCGCCTCGTCGCGCGGCGCCCGGTCGGGCTTCCCCTGCACGTTGAGGATCAGCACTGCGAGCCCGAGGACTGCGAACAGGGTGCTGACGACGAAGACGGCGTCGAAACGCGCCGGGGCGAGGAAGAGGATCCCAAAGGCGAGCAGCGGCCCGAGCATCGCCCCGGCGCTGTCCATCGCGCGGTGGACCCCGAACGAGGTCGCCAGCCGGTCCTTGGCGCTGGAGAGCGAGATCAGGGCGTCGCGCGGCGCCGTGCGGATGCCCTTGCCGATCCGGTCGACGGCGACGATCGCACCGATCCCGCCGAGGGTATTGCCGACAGTAACCAGCGCCACCTTGCCGACCGCCGAGAGGCCGTAGCCGAGTCCGGCAACCCCCTTCGGCCGCCGCCAGCGGTCCGAGGCGAAGCCGCTGGCGACCTGGACCAGCGCCGCGGCGCCGCGGTAGGTGCCGTCGATCGCGCCGAAGACCAGCGGGCTGGCGCCGAGGCTGAAGATCAGGTAGAGCGGCAGCACCGTCGCCACCATCTCCGAGGAGACGTCAGTGAGCAGGCTGACCAGGCCCAGCATCACCACGTTGCGCGGGACGCGCAGGCGGGCGGAACGGGCCGCCCACAGTCGCGGCTTGAGCAGGACTTTGGAGGCTTCTACCTGGTACATGGCTCAGTCGAGAGCCGAACCGGGCGGCGGCTGACCCTCTAGGAGTTCAACGCGCCGACTAGTCCTTTTCTCGCACTTTCTGCCGGTCGGCCGTCCAGGCCGAGCCGGTCCGCGACCATCCCCGCGACCTCTTCAGCAAACCCCATCACCGAGTCGCCGTTCAACAGATAGGGATAGATCTGGGCGTTGGAGGCCAGCGCCAGCCCCGGAACCCCTGGCCAGACCGGTGCCAACCGCGGCTCCTCGGCGCTGCGGACCTGGTGCACCGGCTCGACCAGCTTCGCCCGCTGCACGGTCCAATCAACGACCTCGTCGCGGCTGAACCCGGGCGAAAGGCGGGCCAGATAGTCGGTGAAGCGCCGGTAAACAGACTCGTCGTCCTCACTCTGCTCGGGCGCTGCCGGATCGCAGTACTTGGGCAGGTAGACGAGCTGAAGGCCATCGGTGTGGTCGGTGCCCAGCACTTGCGTCGTTTCCACGGCGCTGGTCAGCGGGGTCGGCTCGGTGATGTTGATCGCGTAGTAGGGCAGCAGTTTCCGCCGGACCTTGATGATCGGGCAGACGACCCCGAGCCAGCGCCGGGGGTAGGGCGCGAGCAGGCCCTGATGGCGATCGGGCAGCAGGTAGCGCAGTGCCGGCGGCTGCAAGGTCGAGATCGTCAGGTCGAACCCGAGCGTCTCCCCCTCCAGCTCGACCCCGGTGACCGAGCCGTCCTCGGCGAGGGCGAGGCCGGTGACCGGCGCCCCGGTCCGGGCCTTGACCCCGAGCTCACGGGCCCGCGCAACCATCGCGCCGACCAGGCGCTGGTGGCCGCCGACGATATGGCCCATTTCCTCGCCGCCTTTGCCGCCGCCGCTGCGCGCGCCCGACATCCGCCGGGTCCGCGCCCAGAGGTAGGTGGCGGGCAGCCCCGAGGGGTCGCCGTCGAAGCGGGTGTCGAGTAGCGGTTTCCAGATCCGCTCCCAGACCTGGTTGCCGCAGATCCGCCGCAGCCAGGTCTCCAGCGGGATCGTCTCCAGATGCTCGTAGGAGCTGCGCAGCTGGCACTGGGCGACGAAAAGGCCGAGCCGCAGCCGTGCCTGCGGGCTCAACGGCGAGAAGCGCAGCAGGTCGCCGACGCCGTTGAAATCGTGCATCTCGCCGTTCGAGAAGAAGCCGGCGCCGACCGGGGTGAAGCGCAGCTGATCGCCGAGGCCAACCTCCTCGGCCATCGCAATCATCCGCTGGTCCGAGGGCGTGATTACGTGGTAGAAGCGGTCGACCTCGTGACCGCCGAAATCGAAGGTGCCGGCGAGGCCGCCGAGGCTGGGTCCGCGCTCGACCACGGTCACCCTCGCGCCCTGCTGGGCGAGCCGCAGCGCCAGCGAGATGCCAAGGATGCCGCCGCCGACGATGCCGACGCGCGGCGAGGCGCCGTCCATCAGCCTTGGGGGACGGCGGCGGGGGAATCGGCAGGGCCGGCTTCGATCGCCGTCGCTGCGGCCGGCTCGGGCAGGCCCAGCGGCGCGGTGGCCTCGGCCAGCGGCGAGACCGCCGGCGGCTGGATGCGGCCGACGAGGTGCGCGGCCATCACCCGGAAGTAGGCGACGACCGTCGGTTTCAGCTGCATCTTCGACTCGCCTTTGCGGGTCGTCCAGTCGTTCGTCGTCGGCACCTCGGCAACCCTGGCGCCGGCGTTGTAGAGCTTCAGCAGGAGCTCGACGTTGGCGGCGAAGCCGGGCTCCCGGACGAGCAAGTAACCGTAGGTGTCCGCCGCCTTGCGCAGGGTCCCGGCACGGTAGACCCGGTATAGCGAGGAGAGCGTGTGCATCTCCCGCAGCCCGCCGAGGTAGCGGAAGGTGTTGGAGACCGATTTACTCGCCGCCAGCCGCCAACCGGCGACGCCGACGATCTTGCCGCCCGGCGCGTAGACCGAGGCGAGGACGACGTCGTTGCCCTGCTCGAAGAGCTCGAGCATCCGCGGCAGGTCGGAGAGGTCGGAGGTCGTGTCGGCCTCGAGGGTGACGATCGCGTCGTCATCGGAGGACTCCTTCAGCGCCGAACGGATGCCGGTGTTGATCGCGGTCCCGAGGCCGCGGTTGACGGTGTGGGTGACCACCGCCAGGTGCATGTCCTGGGCGTGTTCGCGGATCACCTCGCCGGTGCCGTCGGTCGAGCCATCGTCGACGATGATCACCCGCGCCCCGAGCTCGCGCGCCACCGGAGCGAGATCGGCGAGCAGGCGCGGGATGTTTTCGGCCTCGTTGTAGGCGGGGATCACGAAGCGGATCATGCGAAGACCTCCAGGGGCCGGGGGGCGGGGATATCGAGCAGCTCAACCGGGCGCCGGACCGCGGCCGACTCACGCACCGCGAGCGCCGCGGCCAGCGCCTTGACGCCGTCGTGGGCGCTGACCGGCTCGGGAGCGTCGTCGAGGACGCAGCGGCAGAAAGCTTCGAGCTCGGCTCGTAGCGGCTCCGCCTTGGCCAACGAGAACCGCACCGCGGCTCCCTCGCCATCGCCGCGTAGGACGGAGAGCCCGTCCCACTGCAGCGGCGCCGTCGTTGACTCGACGAACCAGACATCCTGGGTGATGTAGCTCGCCCGCAGCAGACCGTTCTCGCCGATCAAGGCGATCTCGCGCTTCTTCTCCGGGGTCAGCCAGTTGACGTCCAGCAGCCCCAGGGTCTGGCCTCCCCCCTCCCCGCCGAAGCGGGCGAGGCAGGTGAGCAGATCCTCCTGCGAGCTGTGCTGGAAGCGGCCGCCGTCGGCGTAGATCTCGTGGATCGAGCTGTCGAGGACGTACTGCATGACGTCAAGGTCGTGGGTGGCGAGGTCGATCGCGACGCCGGTGTCCTGGATTCGCGTCGGCAGCGGCCCGACCCGGGTCGTATGAGCTCGGTAGACCTTGCCGAGCCGGCCGTCGGCGACCAGCTCGCGCAGCTTCGCCACCGCCGGGTTGAAGCGCTCGACGTGTCCCACCATCAGCTTGCGGTCCGCTTCGATCGCCGCGCCCCGCATCCGCAAGGCATCGGGAAGCGTGGTTGCGATCGGCTTCTCGACGAGCACGTGGAGGCCGGCGGCAAGCGCCTCCAGCGTCACCTCGGCATGGTGCTCGGAGGGGCAGGTGACCGAGATCGCGTCGAGCTCGTCGGCGTCTTCGATCAGATCGCGCCAGTCGGAGAACTCGAGCGCCTGCGAGCCGGCCAAGGCCCGCCCCCGCGCCTCGGGGTCCGGATCGGCGACCGCGGCCAATTCGGCGCAGTCGAGCTGGGCGTAGTTGCGGACGTGGAAGGCGCCCATCCGGCCGCAGCCGACGACGCCGACCCGAAGCTGCTCAGACAAGGGACTCCTCCCGGGCTCGGTCGAGGTGGGCGACGGTCAGCTCGGCGATCCGCTCCGCCGCGCGCCCGTCGCCGAAGATCGGCGGCCGGGCGGCGGGAAGCGGCTTGGCGAGGGCGGCGCGGAACTTCTCCGAGTCGACGCCAACCAGCGTGTTCCACCCGGTCGAGACCGTCTCGATCCACTCCGTCTCCTCGCGCATCGTGATGCACGGCACCCCCCAGAGGTACGCCTCGCGCTGAACCCCGCCGGAGTCGGTGGCGATCGCCACCGCGTCGCGCTCCAGCGTCAGCATCTCGGTGTAGGTCACCGGATCGCGCATCTCGACGTTCGCAGGCACCTCCAGGTTCCAAGACTCGATGCTCTTACGGGTGCGTGGATGCAGCGGGAAGATCACCCGGCGCTCGGCGGCGCCCAGGCAGTCGAGCACCGCGGCCAGCCGTGGGGTCGAGTCGGTGTTGTAGTTGCGGTGCGCGGTGGCGAGGACGTACTCGCCCTCCTCCCCCCGCTTGGGCAGCCGCGCCCGGGTCGCAAGATGGACGTCGGCGAGGACATCGCCGGTAACGTGCACAGCGCCCTTGACGCCCTCTTCCTCGAGAACATCGCGGGCGTGCTCACAGGGAGCGAAGAGAAGATCGGAGAGCTCGTCGGTCTCGATCCGGTTGGCCTCCTCCGGCATGTCGGAGCGATAGCTGCGCAGACCGGCCTCGACGTGGATCAGCGGCACTCCGGCGGCCACCGCGGCGCGGGCGCCGGCGATCGTCGCGTGGGTGTCGCCGCGGACGAGCACGGCATCCGGCTCGCGACTGGCGATGACGCGGCCGATCCGCTCCTCCGCCACGGTCACCGCTGCGGTGCCCGGCAGGGAGCCGACCCCGAGGTTGAACTCGGGCAGGGGCAGGTGCAGGTCGGCGATCTGAAGATCGGACATCCCCGGGTCGTAGTGCTGCCCGGTGTGAACCAGGATCTCCTCGGCGCGGCTGGCGAGGGCAAGCGAGAGCGGCGCCGCCTGCACGATCTCAGGACGCGAGCCGATGATGGAGAGGATCCTGGCTGCCATGACCGATCAACGCACGAACGGCCTGGGTCTTTTCGCCAGGGCGGAAAAAAGTCGTCGGGCTCTCGATTCGACCGAATTTCGCACCCCCAATTCAGCCGCCGCGCCGCAAGAGTTCCCGAGCGGCAGCCGTTGTCTTTGTTGGAGATGGAGGCCCACACCGGACTCAGGCAAAGCGAGACGCTCAGCGCCAGCACGTGGCAGCGCCGCGCCTTCGGCGCCCTCCAGCGCGGCTTCGACATCGCCTTCGCGCTGACCCTGATCCTCCTTTTCAGCCCGATCCTGATCGGGGTCGGGCTCGCGGTCCGGCTCGACAGCCGCGGCCCGGCCTTCTTCCGCCAGCGCCGGGTCGGCTACCTGGAAAGGGAGTTCACCCTCTACAAGTTCCGCAGCATGCGGGTCGATGCCGATCCACAGGGCCATCAGGAGTACGTGACCGCCCTGATCAAGGGCGACGGGATCAATCCCAACGGCGCCGAGCCGAATGGCGCCGGCGATGGTCGCGAGAATCTCTACAAGCTCGCGGTCGACAACCGCATCACCGGGGTCGGGCGCTGGATCAGGAAGTGGAGCCTCGACGAGCTTCCTCAGCTCTTCAACGTCGTCCGCGGCGATATGACTCTGGTCGGCCCGCGCCCGGCAATCCCCTACGAGGTTGCCGAGTACCCGAGCTGGTATCGCGAGCGCTTCTCGGTCAAGCCGGGGCTGACCGGCTACTGGCAGGTCAGTGGCCGCAGCGAACGCACCTACGAGGAAATGGTGCGGCTCGACATCGAGTACGCGCAGCGCCGCAGCCTCGGCCTCGACCTCTCAATTCTTCTCAAAACGCCGTGGGTCGTCCTCAGTCGAAAGGGAGCAGAGTGAATCCAGCAGGAACCATCGGAACCTTGGTCGTCGGCTACGGCTACTGGGGCCCGAACATCGTCCGTAACGTCGTCGAGAGCCCCGACTTCCGCCTGATGGGGCTCTGCGAGCTGGACGAAGGCCGAGCAGAAGACTTCCGGCGCCGCCATCCCGGGATCTGGATCGAGCCCGACCTCGATGCCGCCCTCGCCGACCCGCGGATCGAGGCGGTGGCGATCGCGACTCCGCCCCACACCCACTACAACCTCGTCCGCCGGGCGCTCGAGGCGGGCAAGCACGTGCTCGTCGAGAAGCCGCTGGCGCGGACCGCGAAGGAGGCGGCCGCGCTGATCGCGCTCGCCGAGGAGCTCAAGCTGGTGATGATGCCCGGCCACACCTTCGTCTACAGCCCCTCGGTCAACGCCGTCCGCGACCTGATCCAAGGCGACGAGCTGGGCGAGATCTACTTCATCACCTCCTCGCGCATGAACCTCGGCCTCTACCAGCAGGACGGCGTCGTCCTCGACCTCGCCCCCCACGACCTCTCGATCCTGCTCCACTGGCTCGGCAAACCCCTGGTCGAGGTCTCGGCCAGCGGCCGCGCCGTCTTCCAGGAGGGCGTGCACGAGACCGCGTTCCTCACCCTCCGCTTCGAGGGCGGGACCCAGGCCAACGTCCAGCTCTCCTGGCTGGCGCCGCGGAAGATGCGGCAGATGGTCGTTGTCGGCTCGCAGCGGATGGTCCAGTACGAAGACACCGCCGCCGACGACTCCGTCCGCATCTACGACCGCGGCCTCGACTTCGCCGAGCCGCCGGCCAACTTCGGCGAGTACCGCCTCACCTACCGCACCGGCGACATGATCGCCCCCCGCGTGCAGGCGCTCGAGCCGTTGGCGCAGGAGCTGCGGGACTTCGCCGCCGCGATCCGCGAGGGCTCGACGCCGGTCTCCAACGCCCACCTGGGCCTCGAGATCGTGCTCTGCCTGGAGGCACTGGAGGAGTCGCTGCGCAGCGAAGGAAAGCCGGTCGCTGTGCGCTCTGCCATCGAGGAGCTGCGCGCCGCGCGCGCAGAAATGCAGCCGCTGCGCGATTAGGGGCGGCGGTCCCGCGGTGTCGGCGCCGGGGAATTGGCGCCGAGAAAATCGAGCTCGGCCAGGTAGACCAGGACGGCGTGGGTGGCCAGCTCGCTCATGCTGACCCGCTGGCGCAGCGCCTCCTGCTCGAGGATCGCTTCGCTCTCCGGATCAAGCCGCATTTCGAATTCGCTCTGCGGCGCCCACCTATCCGGAAGAAAGCGCGGCGGCGGGACCGGCGGCCGCCCCACTCTGAGCTTGTAGGCGTAGTGGACCAGGGCGCGGCGAACGCCGCCGGCGAGATCGGCGGAAAAGTGTTTTTCGAGTCCGCTCTGTGCGAGCTCTCCGAGCTGGATCTTGATCATTCCTACTCGAAGAAACTCGCCCCAGACCGCCAACATTTTGGGACTCGGCGGAGTTCGGCTGAACTTCAGCCTTTTCGGCCAAAAGGGAGTACCAAAAAAGGACGAGTGGGAACCCAGGTCGCAAAACTTCGGGCTCAAAGCTCCTAAAAAGTTGGAATTTCGGATTGACTTTTCCGCCGCCCGGTGATGGTCTTTCGACCAGTTAGCCCTTCTCGTCCCCGAGAACGTTTCACATTTTCTTCCCCATCTTGGGCTTTGATGTGGAAATCTTTTCTTTGATGATGCAGCACCTGACAATGGAAACCCAGTTGGAGTTGCGTGCGGTGAGCACGCGGGAGAGCAGCAATGAGCAGCGCATTGGACCCCGGGGCCAGCGAACTTACGCGGAAGGCTGTGACTCGGGCCAAGGCCGGAGACTCAGAGGGGCTGCATTACCTCTATGTCCGTTACGCGGATGACGTGCTCCGTTATGTAGCGGGCTTCATCCGAGATCATCACGAAGCCGAAGACATCACCCAAAATGTCTTCGCGAAGCTGATGACGGCGATCAACAAATACGAAGAGCGGGAGGTCCCGTTCGACGCCTGGATTATGCGAGTGGCGCGCAACGCGGCTCTCGATCACCTGCGGGCAAAGCGGGCGATTCCCACCGAGGAAGTGCGGCTGGCCGACACCGGCCGCGCGGAGACGGCGCAGGATCGCTGCCGGGCCCTGCGCCAGGCGCTCGAAGACCTACCCGAGGACCAGCGCGAGGTGCTGGTGCTGCGCCACATCGCCGGCCTCTCGCCGGTGGAGATCGCCAGCACGCTTGAAAAGAGCGAGAGCTCGGTGCACGGCCTCCACCATCGCGGCCGGCGGTCACTGCGGGCAAACCTCGTGGATCTCGACGCCGCCCCGGTGGTCGCCGGCCCCGCTCGTTAAGCGTTTCAGTCGTCCCGATGGTCCTCGAGATCTTCGAGGATTCGCTGGGTAAGTTTGCCGGCGTTTGCCTCGGCGGCGAAATAGAACGCCGCGTGCTCGGCGAGCTGGTCGACTGACACTCCCTGGACCGAAGCCTCGTCTGCAAAATCGGCCCAGAGGTCGGCCTCGACGTCCAGATCTACCCGTACGTCAGCCTGCGTCTCGGCGCCCTCAAGGAACCGCGGATATAGCCACACCTGCAGGTCGCTGCCTTTGTCCGCCAGGTAAGTGCGGAGAGCGCTCTCCATCCGGATCGACACCTTCCCAGGCGGTCCCCCTCCGGCGCCGATCAGTGAATCGAAGGCAAGCTGGCTGAGGTTCACCGTCACATGCCGCTTGTCCCCGCTCTCCTCGCGAGTCACTCCTATTGGTGCCTCCAGTTTCAGTCCCATGAGGATCATCTACCCGCCCAGAATGGACGAAAACCCTGTCCGAATCATTACTCGACACCCAGTTCAATGCAACTCGGAATCGAATATCAGGCTTGTTTTCAGCCTTTGCCAGCTTGTTTCTGGAGTGACTTGACAGTCAGTCCAGCAAGCCGACCGCACGCGCTCCGGCAACCGTCTCGGCCAGAGTCTCCTCGGCATCGTGCCGCGGCTTCCAAGCGAGGTCGCGGCGGGCCTTCGCGGTGTCCATCAGGACCGGCGTGTCGGCGGCGATCGCCCACTCGAGCTTCGGCGAGGCGAAGCTGAGGCGGCGGGCGGCGGCGGTGCCGAGGCTGACGGCGGGACGCGGGACCGGGACCCAGCGCCAGCCGAGCGCGCGGGCGATGTCGCGGACCCGGATCTCGCCCTCGCCGGCGAGGTTGTAGACGCCGGGCGGGCCGTCGCCGCAGATTGCCGCGCCCATCGCCTGGGCGACGTCGTTGTGGTGGACGAGCTGGATCGGGGTCCCCGGGTCGGGCAGGATCGGCGCCACCAGCGGCAGCTTTTCGATGCCCTTGCGGAGCAGCGGCACCGGGTCCCCGGCCCGCACCGATTCGACGGTCTGCTCGATCAGCATCGTCGCCCGCGGGCCGGCGACGATGCAGGGACGGAAGACGTAGGCGTCGACGCTGCTGCCGAGCAGTAGCTCGTCGAGCAGGTCCTCCAGCTCGGCCTTCTGTCGCGAGTAGTAGAAGCGGTCGCTGCCCCGCGCCGGCACCTCCTCGCTGAGCGGCTGCGGGTTCTCCGGATGGAAGCCGTAGGCGGCGACCGAGGAGGCGTAAACGAGGCGCTGGACCCCGGCCTTGATCGCCGCTTCGAAGACGTTACGCGTCCCCTGCAGGTTGACCTGCCGGGTCTCCTCGCGGCTGCCGAAGATCGCGAAGGCGAGGTGGACGGCGACATCGGCGCCGTCGAACAGGGCCGCCAGAGAGCCGCGGTCGAGGATGTCGCCGCGCCGGTAGGTGACCTTCTCCCAGCTCTCCTCGGCGGGGTCGAACGGCCGCCGCGCCATCCCCAGCACGCTGCCAACCTCCGACCGCCGCTCGAGCTCCGACATCAGCGGCTTCCCGATCTCCCCCGTGGGGCCGGTGACTGCGACGGCTAAAGGCATCTACCCCGTCCGACTGGCCGTCCTAGGCGGCCGGGGTAATCCGATACGCGTCGAAGACGGACTCGACGTTGCGGAGGCGGCTGATGCAGTGCTTGAGCTGCTCCGTGTCGCCGACCTCGACCACGAACCGGTTCTTGACCATCGGATGGTTGGTCGTGCAGCTAGCGCCGATGATGTTGATCCCGGCCTCGGAGAAGGTCCGCGAGAGGTCCTCGAGCAGGCGGGTGCGGTCGTAGGCATCGATCTGCAGCTCGACCCGGTAGGCGGCCTCGTTTTCGCCCACCCAGCTGACCTCGACGAAGCGCTCGGATGCGCGCTTCAGCGCCTTGACGTTCTTGCAGTCGGCGCGGTGGATGGTGATCCCGCGGCCGAGCGAGACGTAGCCCTCGATCTTGTCGCCGGGGACCGGGCGGCAGCACTTGGCCAGCCGCACCGCGACGTTGTCGGCGCCCTTGACGCTGATCCCGTAGTTGGAGGCATCCTTGGTACGGCGGGCGCGGTCCTCGCGGCTCGCCGAGGCGCCGGCGTCCTCCTCGACGCCCTCCCCCGCCTTCAGCCGCTGCATCAGCTTGTTGGCGGCGGTCTTAGCGTCGATCTTGGCCTGACCAAGGGCGATGTAGAAGTCGGTCGCTTTGCGGAAGCCCATCTCGCGGATCACGTCGGCGAGCAGGGGTGAGCCGGAGACTTTCTGCATCGGGATGCCGCGGGAGCGCAGCGCTTCCTCAAGCTTTTCGCGGCCGTTGCGCTCGGCGTCCTCGCGGCGCTCCTCTTTAAACCAAGCGCGGATCTTGTTGCGGGCGCGGCTGGTCCGCACCAGCTTCAGCGAGTCGAGTGAAGGCCCGCGTTTCTGCTTTGCGGTCAGGACTTCGACGATGTCGCCGGAGCGCAGCTGGTAGTGCAGCGGCACGATCGAGCCGTTGACCTTGGCGCCGACGCAGCTGTGGCCGACGTCGGTGTGGACGGCGTAGGCGAAGTCAAGCGGGGTCGAACCCGCCGAGAGGTTCTTGACTTCGCCCTTCGGGGTGAAGACGAAGACCTCGTCCTCGAAGAGGTCGACCTTGAGCGATTCGAGGAACTCGGTCGGGTCCTGTTCGCCCTCGGCCTCGACCAGCTGCCGCAGCCAGGTCATCTTTTCCCGCTGCGGGTCGCGACTGGCGCCCTCTTTGTAGGCGACGTGGGCGGCGATCCCGTACTCGGCGAGTTTGTGCATCTCCTCGGTGCGGATCTGGATCTCCAGCGGTTTGCCCTCCGGCCCGATCACCGTCGTGTGCAGCGCCTGGTACATGTTGGCCTTCGGCATCGCGACGAAGTCCTTGAAGCGGCCGGGTAGCGGCTTCCAGAGCGAGTGGATGACGCCGATCGCGCCGTAGCAGTCTTTGACCGAGTGGACGATCACCCGCATTGCCGTCAGGTCGAAGATCTCGTTGAACTCGCGGCCCTTCTTCGCCATCTTCGTGTAGATCGAGTAGAAGTGCTTGGCCCGGCCCGAGATCTCGGCCTCGATCCCAACCTGCTCGAGCTCCTTGGAAAGGAACTCGCCCGCCTCGGTGACGTAGTTCTCGCGCTCGTCGCGCTGCTGGGCGACCAGCTGCTTGATTTCCGCGTACTTGCGCGGGTGCAGGGTCGCGAAGGCGAGATCCTCGAGCTCCCATTTGATCGCGTGGATCCCGAGCCGGTGGGCGAGCGGGGCGTAGATCTCCAGCGTCTCGTGCGACTTCAGCGTCTGTTTCTGCTTCGGCAGGGCGCCGAGCGTGCGCATGTTGTGGAGGCGGTCGGCCAGCTTAATCAGGATCACCCTGACGTCGGTGGCCATCGCCACCATCATCTTCCGGTAGTTCTCGGCCTGCCGCTCGTCGCGGCTCTGGAAAGCGATCTCGGTCAGCTTGGTGACCCCGTCGACCAGCTGGGCGATTTCGTCGCCGAACTCCTCGCGGATCTCCTCCAGGCTCGCGGTCGTGTCCTCGACGGTGTCGTGGAGGAGTGCGGCGCAGAGGGTCTCGGTGTCGAGCCGCATTCCGGCGCAGATCTGGGCGACGCCGACCGGGTGGGTGATGAACTCGTCGCCGGAGTAGCGGCGCTGATCGGCATGACGGTCGCAGGCAAAGTCGAAGGCCTGTTTGACCTTGACCCGGTCGATCGCCGCCACAGCGACCGCGGTACCGGTTCCACCGCCGACCACGGCCCCGTCGCCATTGCCGTTTTCAGCCGCGGAGGAGTCGAACTCCTCGATCACCGCAAAGAGATCGGCCAGGAGCTCCTTGTGCTCTACCGCGGTTTGGGTCTTGCGAGAAATCG
>Ga0207702_10002545_pt1 | contig 17163 bp, 8 predicted proteins | sample KBSCornC62_FD_184302 | JGI IMG/M metagenome (GOLD analysis project Ga0207702, IMG submission 184302) | Corn rhizosphere microbial communities from Kellogg Biological Station, Michigan, USA - KBS Corn C6-2 (SPAdes) (version 2) | ecosystem: Host-associated > Plants > Roots > Rhizosphere > Soil ...
CCGTCGGCGGGCATGGGCAGGTCCGACACCAGCACCTCGCCCGGAGCCAGTGGGCGCTCCTCGGCCGCCGGCAGGGTGCGGCCGGTCGCGGCGGCCGGAGCACGCGTCACCGGGCTCTGCAGCCGGACCCGCAACCGGGGGGCTGGCGGAGCCGGCCGGGCGGGGCGCTGAGACCGGGTCAGGGTGGCCGGGTGGACGACGCGCGGGCGTTGCGCTGCCGGCGTTGTCGGCGAAACACCGAGGGTCGCAACGAGAGGCGGAGACGAGCGCCGGCTGCGAAGCGACCGGGCGCTGGTGGCGGCCAGCGGCGCCGGGTCAAGGCCGGCCCGGGCGCGAGCCGTGCTCCCGGCGCGGCCGAGCACCGCCGCCGCGACGGCTCGAAGCCGGGTGGCGCTGGCGGTGGCGACCAGCTCGGACAGCGTCGTCTCGGCTGGGGCGGCCGGTACCGGAAGCATCGACGCCACCAACCCGATCGGCACCGGCTCGACGTTGAAGTCGATCAGCTCCACCGAGATCGGCGGGCGCCCGCCGTCGTCGGCCACCTTCGGCTGGCCGGAGATGACGAGACCGGCCAGCACCGGCACCACCGCCGCCGTGGCGACGGGGTGGTCGGTGATCTCCCACACGGCGGCCGGGGCGTGCCCGACCAGCGGCTGTACATCGAGGCGGGACATGTCGACCGGCGGCGCGCCCGGGGTCGCCGACGTGACCGTGAGGTCATGGACGCTCGACACGGCCGCCACGTTCATCGGCGCGAGGTCGAGCCGCGGCGGCACGGGGTGGACACCGTCGCTGAGCGGGACAGCCACCAGCGTGCCGTTCACCGAGAAGCGGGTGGCGGCGAGCCGGGTCTCGGTACGCAGCGCGAAGTTGCCGGCGAGCTGCCACGGGTGCGCCGGCGATCCCGGCGCCGGGACCGCCGCCGCGCCGTCCGGCGGGATGAGGCCGGACGTCGCCTGCACCGCGAGGGCGCTGCCGTCGGCCGCGCCGGCAATCACGTACTTGTCGCGGAACGCTTCCCAGCCGAGGAACTCCGGCGGGTCGTGCGGCGGGTTCCCGAACGCAACGGTGACCGAGCAGATCTCCAGATCGAGCGTCGCCTCGCCGCGCAATGGCGGCCCGAGCAGGTGTACGGAAGCGCCGAGGGTGACCTGGACATCGATGGTCACGCAGGCGAAGAAGCAGACCCGGATCCGGAAGCCGGCGGTCACCGACACCCCGACCGCGATGTCGTACCCGAACGGGTCCCAGGCGATCAGGAAGTCGGCGTACGCGGTGAAAGAGGCGTAGATACCGGCGTCGTTGAAGGCCACCTCCAGCCGGCCGCCCGCCATGACGCAGCTGCTGGTCAGAGCGAAGTACGCCTCGCCCTTGACGACCACGGCGTCGCTGACCGCCCAGTGGAAGCCGAGCCTCGGGACGACCGGGAACTCCGGCGGCCGGACGAACGAGGGGTGATACCCACCCAGCGTGAGGACGAACTGGTCCCGCTGGAACCACACGAAGAACGCGAAGCCACCGGTGAGCTGGCAGTCGGGGCTGAGCACCCACGAGTTGTCGGTCAGCTGCGCCTGGATCGACAGCACGCCGGCGGCGGGCGAGAACCTGGCCCTGAGCGCGAGCTCGACCGAGGCCAGCTCGAGCGAGCCGGCTCCCGCGTCGGGCGGCGGGATCGCGGCACGGGCGACGCCGACCAGGCCGATCTCCACGCCGCGGTCGAGGCTGACGTACAGCACGCCGATCGAGCGCACGAACGAGAACGACGTGAACCGCAGCCCGGCGGCCAACCAGAGGCTGCCGCGCTGGGCCGGCATGGCCGCGCCCATCCGGGCCAGCGTGCCGGCCGGGTCGTCGTTCGCTCCGTCGTCGATCGCCTTGACCAGCGGGAACGCCGGGACGTCTGTGATCTGGGCTGGCGGTACGAGGCGCCGGTTGTACCCGGCGCCGCCGCCGAGGCCGGTGACGAACAGGCAAGGCGGCCCGCCGAGCACGGCGGGTACGCCGACGAAGACGAACAGGGACGTGAACTCGCCCTGCTGGTCGCGGGGGCGACCGTAGGCGCCGACGGCGGTGAGCGTGCGGCCCGCCACCGCGACGGTGACCGTTCCGGCGTAGTCCAGCGGCGGGCCCGGGCGCTTCACGAGCCCGCCGGCCAGCGCGACCGCGTCGGTCCGGAACGCGACGGCGAGCCCGCCCAGGTCGAGCTGCCACGACGCTGGCCGGTCGAGCCGCTCCAGCGGGACGCCGACGCCGAGCTCGTGGGCTTGGACCGTCAGCGGGCCGACCTGGACGCCGCCGTCCACCAGCAGCTCGACCGTGCCGGGCCCGTCGCTGCTTACTGGTGCAGGCACGTGCGCGAACCCGATCTGGTCGATCGCCAGCGGGCCGAAGCTTCGGTGGACCGCGAACCAGATCGGCCGCTGCGCGAACGGCAGCCAGGTGTCGTCCTCCCGGCGCAGCAGCGCGAACCGGTCAGCTGGCCGGCGGGCCGCGACCAGCGACACCCCCGGCGTGACGGCCTGGGGGTCGCCGGCGGACTGCCCGTCGCCGCCGCCCGAGCCGAGCAGGCTCGCCGCCACCGGGTTCGACCCACCGCCGCCGCTCGACACCGCGCCGAGCGGCAGGCCGAACTCGGCGAGGTCGACCGCGCCGCCCAGGCCGCCGACTACGACATCGCCGTCGAGGTTCAGGTCGGCCCAGAGGTACGCGGTCACCGCGCCGAGGCGGACGGCGTCGGTGTCGAGGAGCGGTTCGTCCTCGGGGCCCTCGACCTTCAGGCCGAGCGGCGCCAGCCGGAGCGACGGCCGCAGCCGCCCCGTTCCCTGCTCGATGACCAGCAGGCGCAGCGCCGGCGTCGGGTCGGGGAGCCAGGTCGGCGACTGCTCACCGAAGCGCGCCGAGACGCGGACCGCCTCCCCCACCGGGCCGGCGTGGCCGTGCAGGCCGAGGCCGACCCGCGCGGGGGTGACCGACCGGTCGGCGACCGTCACGAGCCGCAGGGCGTCGGTGACATCGACGCTCAACTCGGTGGCGGCCAGCGCTGCAAGGACGTCGGGCACGGCGACGGTCACGGCCGGCAGCGGCACCGACAGCCGTGGCGCGTCGGGCGCGAGCACCTTGGCGGCTCGCAGCACGTCGGCTGCCGACGGCCCGCCGGCGACCAGCGGACGGTCGAGCTGCACGCGGTCGACCAAGGCCTGGGCGGCCAGCGGAAGGATGACCTGCTCGAGGAGGGCCGCCGGGCCGCCAGCGGCGAACACGAGACCGGGTGAGGGCAGCAGGTGGGCCTCGACCAGCTCGACGTCCTGCCCCAACGGCCGGAGGCTCACCACCGCCTCGCCGCCCTCCACCGCCATCCGTAGCGACGGTGCGAGACGCATGCCGAGCAGCTGCTCGGCATCCGGCGGCAGCGCCACTGTCGCGGTCAGCCCGCCGGTGATCGCGCCCGCGGCGACGCCGACCTGCACCGCGTCGAGGGCCAGCGGGCCGGCGGTCAGGCCGTCGACCCGCACCAGTGCCGCCGGAGCCGCGCCCCACCCGGCCTCGACGGCGACCGTCACCACCCCGAACGTCGCGGCGACGTGCACTCCGTCGGCCGCGGCGGTTGCCGTGCCAGGCAGGCCGGCGATCTGCCACAGCTGCACGACGGCAGCGGGCAGACCCGCCTGCGCCAGGACGTCCAGGCCGTCGCCGCTCGCCAGCGCCTTGAGAGTGGCGGTGTGGGCGGCGAAGGTCGGGTCGCCCGGACCGCCGTGGATCCCGACGGCGTCAGCGACCGCCAGCACCGCCGCCGCGACCGCCGGGACCGGCTGTGGGAGCTCGGCTTCGAGCTTGTCGAGCACCGCCGGCAGCAACGCTGCGGCGTCGGCCGCAAGCGGGCCCAGACCCCCGAAGCGGGGCAGCAGGACGATCGGGGCGAGCGGCGACCCGTCCGGCCCTCGCGGGGTGACAGCCAGCGACACCGTGCCGCCGTCCAGGCCGAGGGTGACGCCGACGCCACCCCAGCTACCGCCGAGCGGGACGTCGAGAGTGAGCTGCCCGGCGATGCCCGGAATCGTCGTGAGGTCGGGCACGGACAGATCGAGGTCGACGCTGACCGTGCCGTCCGGGCCGCCGCCGGGGCCGGGAACGTCGATCGGAGGATCGGTGCTCAACGACAGGCGGCACGGCCGTCCACTGGCCTGCAGCACGAGCCCGCCCGGCAGCCTCAGGCCGGTCTCGTCGGCGACGCCTGCGCCGGGTACCGGCACGCCGATCAGGCCGTCCAGCAACCGCAGGAGGGCACCGACGCGGTCGCCGTCCAACTGGGACCCGTCCGCGAGCAACGCGCGCTCCGGATGGAACAGCAGCTCGGTCAGCGAACCTAGTTCCCAGCCAGGGCCGAGCCGGTCCAGCAGGGCAGCTCCTACGACGGCGGTCGCCAGCTGCTCCAGCAGCAGGCGCCCGAGCCGTTCCACCAGAACCGAGCCGCCGGGGTTGGGCACCAGGGTCACCGGCTCACCCGGCGGCGCCGGGATGAGCGACAGCGTCCCCTCGGCGGTGTCCCAGCGCAGCGACGCGCCGGATGCGCCGGCCGCTGTCACCGAGATCCGTGCAGTCGCCGCGCCGTCGGTCCACGTCAGGTCTCCGGAGAGGGTGACGCCGGCCGCGCGCAGCGCCGCCAGCCGCACCGTCAGGTGGTCGTCGGCCAGCTCCAGCGCGAGTGGCAGGTCGGGGTCGGTCGTGGTCCACGGGCCGCCGGCCGGTCCGGCCACGCCGAACAGGCCGGCACCTGTGGCCAGCGCGGTCCGTACCCGGCTGCCCAGGAAGGCGGCCGGATCGGCCTGGACGGCGTCCAGGGCGTCGGCCACCACGGTGACGGCGCCGGTGGCGTCGCGGGCTGCCAGCCCGACAGCGACCAACGCATCGACGAGGGCGGTACCGGCGTCACCGCCAGCTGCCGCCGCGGTGACGAGCGCATCGAACAGGCGCGCGCCGGCCGGATCAGCCATCGTCACCTGAGGTCTCGTCGGCCCGTCCACCGCGGCGTCGTAGAACACCGCAGTCGTCTGCACCGGTGCGGCCCCGGCGCCGACCTCGACGACGACGCCGATGTCGGCCCGACGGACGCAGACGCCCTGGCTGCCGGCCGGGTCGACGAGCCAGCCCCCTGGCCGGTCGATCCGGATCTCGACGGCGATCCTCGCCGGCGGAGTCTGCGAGTCCGACCCCGGCACCATCGGGATGCGGGTCGTGTCCACTCGCAGGCCAGCGTCGACGGTCACCTCGCCAAGAGCCGTCTGCGGCCCGACCGGACCGACTCTGACCCCGAGGCCGATGTGGGTCGGCAGCCTGCCGCCGTCTCCACTAGTGAGCGCGTGTGCCAGCGCCGCGCCCAGCTGGACGGTCGGATCGCCGGCGAGCTGCCCGGCGATGGCCAACGCAGGAACGCCGCCGGTGCCGTGGTCGATGTCGCCGACGAACCGTTCCCGCGGGTACGCGACGGGCGTCGGCAGGGTGGCGGTTGGCTGCCAACCTTCCGTCCTGGCGACGAGGTGGTCGAGCACGTCGCGCAGCGGTCCGCTCGTACCGGCGGCACCCAGGAGGCGGGCGGACAGCCGAAGAACGTCGGCCTCGGCCGGGTCGTCCAGGAAGGTCAGCGGCGCGGGACCGTGCGGGGTCCCGATCGTGATCAGCCCGGCGACCTGGTCCGCGTGGTCGGCGGCGAACGCCCGCGCGGCCAGGCCGGCCGTCGAATGGGCCACGAGGACCACTGGCGTGGCGCCGCGCAGTTCGCGCATCCGTCCGACCACGGCCGCGATCTGGGCGACCACGGCGTCGAGCGGACCGCCACCGTCGGCCAGATCGGCGGTGTACCACGAGACGACGGCCGTGATCGCCGCCAGATCGGCCACCTCGGGAGACGGCGGCGTCCGTAGGTCGAAGTGTGCCCCGGCGTCCGTGGCACCAGGCCGCGCGGCCTCCGCGGCCGCCAGCAGCGGCTGCCACGACTGCTGTCCGGTGAAGGACGGACCGATCAGGAGCACGGCCCGGTCCGTCCCCGGTGCCCAGGCGTCGACCTGCGCCAGAACCTGCGCGACCGCGTCCTGGTGCTCGGGCAGCCGGTGATGCGCCGCGTCCACGAGGGTCGCGCCCACCGCCCAGCCCGCGTCGCTGGGTATCTGAGCGGCAACGGGTACGACTCCGTCGCCGTCCGTACAGCGGTCGACCATCGCGGCGAAGCCGGCGGCCAGCCGCTCCGCCTGCGCCGGTCCGTCCGGAGCACCGAAGAGGCCGGCCAGCTCCGGTAGGTCGGCACCGAATCGACCCATGATCGTCAGCAGGTCCGGCCCGGTTAGGTCGGTGGCCTGCTGCGCCGCGGCCGCCGGCCAGGAGTCCGGCGGCCCGTCCGGCTCCAGCCACAACAACAGCTGCGACGCCCCTGGACTCCCCAGCTCGATCCGCCACGGCGCCGACCACGTCCCGACTCCCGCTATGTCCAGGTCGACGTCTGCCGTCGTGGCGTCGGGCCGGACCACCTGGCGCAACCCCTCCAGCAGCTCCCAGGCGAACGGAGTCGCACCCGCCGACTGCTCGACCGCCAGCCGGACCAGCCACTGCCGCACGGCCTCCACCGGGTCGGACAGCAGCTCCGCCAGGCCGCCGGTCGGCAGGGCCAGCGCCGGCCAGTCCTCGGGCAGGCCGTCCAGAGGGGCGAGCCCGAGCAGCCCCGCCAGGATGCCAACGGCGCCATCCGGACCGCCGGCGCGGGCCTGCCAGAGGCGGCCCAGCAGGGCTCGCACCAGCCGGTCGAGGTCGGCGACCGGTATCCCGAGCCCGAGGTCTGGCTTGTCCGCCGCGAAGTCGGTCGGCGGCACGTGCAGCGTCGGCACCGTCACGTCGGCGTCGTCGAGGTGCACGGTGAGCCCGGTGAGCTCGACGACCACCTCGGGCGACGCGCCGACCTGCCAGGACAGCCGGCCATCCGCGCCCTGCACGGTGAGCGCGGCAGAGTCCAGGGGGGCCAGCGTGAACGGCCCGACCAGGGCGACCCGGGCGGCGTGGCGGCCCAGCAGCGTCGCCGCCACCGGGGATGCCGACGGGAAGGTCAGCGCGACCAGTTCGGCGTCAACCGTGGCGGCCACGGCGCCGATCCCGACGTCGGCGTCCGCGGCGACCCGCAGTCCCAGATGCAGCTCGGGGACGGCGCCAGCCGTCCACGCGGCGAGCTCCACCGAGACCGGCCCGACCGAGGCGACCGCGACCTGCCAGGGCTCGGCGGCCGAGCCGGCGCCGCTGCTCGGACCGGCCGCCCCGAGCAGTGCGGCGAGTTCGGTGAGCATTGCCGACCACGAGTGCTGCGGATCGAGCAGCCGAGCCCGGTGTACGCGGGCAAGCTCGCGGGTGGGCGCGGTCAGCAGGTTGACCGGATCGGCCAGCGGGGCGCCGGACTCCCCTGCGGGAGCGAGCAGGCCGAGCAGCACGGCGAGGTGCGCCCCAGGCCCGTCCGCGCCGAGCGCGTCAGCCAGCGCCGCTCGTACCGCTTCCGCCGCGGCCGCGCGCACGCTGTCGACGTGGGCAAGGTCGAGAACGTCGTACCGGTGCCCGTCGAACGTCACCGCGCCCAGCTCGAGCACCGGGCGCAGTTCGGCCCCGTCCCAGCGCAGCCCGCCCTGGGCGAAGCCGACGTGGATCTCGTCGACCGCGACGAGAGTGTCCGAGGGGTCGGCGGGAGCCCGCAGCAGCACGGCCGCCGAGGGGACCGCGCGAGAACCGCCCGCACCCGTCAGCGGCAGGGACAGCAGGGTGCCGCTCGCGTCGAGGGCGATTCCGCCGGGCCCGGTCAGCTGCACCGAGATCCCGACCGACAACTCGCGGCCGGCGGCCGTGGTACGAGTCGCCAGAGTGACCTGGACCCGTTCGTCGCCGGCCAGCACTGGCAGCGATATCCGCCACGGGTCCGCCTCGGTCCCCGTCCCGGCCGCCTCCGCCTCGGAGCCGAGCAGGCCGGCCAGATGGGCAAGCCACGCCGACCCGGGCGCCCCGCCTCCGGCCGGGACAGCGTCGAGCACCGTCGCGAACCACGCACCGACGATGCCGGGAACGACGCCGATCTGCTCGACCGGCAGCCGCGGCACGTCACCGGCGAGGCCGAGCAGCGGCAGCACGTTCCCGGCCAGGGCGGCGATTGCCGGAGGCACGTCCGGTCCGCCAGCCAGTCCGCTCAGCCGATCCCCGAGGAAGGTCTCCAGCACCGGGATCACATCGCGGCCGAGATGCGTGGGATCGACGACTACAGGTGGCAGCACCTGGCCCTCGACCCGCAAGCCATGCACGGTGACGCGGAGCGTGATTGGCTGCTCCGACTCGCCCGGCGTCAGCGCCGCTTCGAGCGCGAGTGCGTCGAAGCCGGCCTCCTCGGCATCGAACGTGACGTCGAGGCGCGCCCGTACCGGACCGTCGGACGTCCCGACGACCGACCGCAGGCCGCTGTCCTGCGCCTCGACCAGGCCAACGGCGACGGTCAGACCCACGGCCGGCGGGTCGCCGCCGACCGTCGTCGCCACCCGCACGGCGAGGCCGAGGACCATCCCGCCGTCGGCCGTGAGCCGCCTCGTCAGGTACAGCCGCGCCGCCGCCGACAGGTCGGTCAGCGAGGACCACGTCTCCCCCGCATCGGCGGGCGCCGCGGGATCGGCGGGTAGCAACGAATCGAGGAGTTCGCCGAGTGCCGCCCGCCGAGCGCGATCGTGCAGCATGCCAGCTGCTTCGCCCATCGGATTCGCGAAGAATGCAGTCCGGATATCGCCGCCGGCGTCGAGGATGCCGAGTGCCACAGCGAGGTCGTGGAGCTGGGGATCGATGTCGGTCATCGCCATGCTCGGCCCCTCAACCTGCCTGCGGCGGCGTCGTGGACCCTGCGGAAATCGCCGAGGCCGGGCAGCGACGGCGCAACCTTCATAGGGGGAAGCCGGATAAGACGTCAACCCCCATCTGCGCGCACCGCAGTACGGAGTCCTCTCCGTTTCCGGGCGCGCCGAGCGACTGCTAGCCGGGAGTGAATGGTGGCCCGTATATTCGGCGCACGATTGCTTCCGGCGGAAGGCGGAGCTTCTCCCGACCTCCGATTGGGTCCTGCCGTCCGTCGAGTCTTTCGAGGGGAACCTTCCGGATCCCCGCAGTCTGGGACTGCCTGGTCCGGCCGGCATGCTTTGGGGGTGGAGAGCCGCATGACCTCAATACCTGGCGACTCGGCCGGTTCGCAGCCGGAGCTCATCGTGGTCGCGCACCCGGAGGCGGGGCTTCGGGTGTACGGCACCCAGGTGCTGGCGACCGGCGCGTCCGCCGCCGGGCTGGAGCGGGCCCTCGTCGAAACCGGTGCCCACGCCCGTCCGCTGTTCGGCCCGAGCGAGGAGCACGTGCGAGCCCGACGCCGCGAGTCGCCGTGGGACCTTCCGGACCTGTCGCTCTACTACCAGGTGAGCGTGGCCGGGGACCACGAGGAGGCGGCGGCCCGACTGAACGAGGAGCAGAGCGTCGCCGGCGCGTACGTGAAGCCGGCCGTCCGCATCGACGAAGGGCTGTCGTCCGCCGCGGTGCCGGCCGAGTCAGCCATCCCCATGGCCGTGTCGGCTGACTTCAGCAGCCGGCAGGGCCACCTCGACGCCGCTCCCGGCGGCGTCAACGCCCGCACCGCGTGGAGCCAGCCCGGCGGGGACGCCCTAGGCATCCAGGTGGTCATCGTCGGTGGGGCCTGGCGGCTCACCCACGAGGATCTCGCCGGCAACGTGGGCGGGATCATCGGCGGCCAGCCGATCGACGCGGTCAGCTTCCGCAACCACGGCACGGCGGTCCTTGGCCTCGTACGCGCGATCCGCAACGACCGGGGAGTGACCGGAGTCGCGCCGTCCTGCGTCGTCCGGCAGGTCGCCACGTTCGGACTCGGTACGGCCGCTGCCATCAGGCTGGCCGCCGATGCCTTGCCCGCCGGAGGCATCCTGCTGATCGAATGGCAGCGACCCGGTCCAGGCTCGACCGGGCTCGGCTCGGCCGGCTTTTTGCCGCTCGAGTGGTGGCCGGACGACTTCGCCGCCGTCGCCTATGCCACGGCCAAAGGGGTGATCGTCGTCGAACCGGCCGGCAACGGGTCGGTCTCGCTGGACGACGACTTCTACGACACGCCCGCCCCGGGCTTCCCGCCCACCTGGAAGAACCCGTTCGACCGCAGCCAGGCTGACTGCGGAGCGATCCTGGTCGGTGCCGGTGCCCCACCGCCTGGAACCCACGGCAACGACCGCGGCCCGGACCGTGCTCGCATGGCGTTCTCCAACGTCGGCAGCTCCCTCGACGTGCAGGGCTGGGGCGCCGAGCTGACCACGCTCGGCTACGGCGACCTCCAGGGCGGTCCGACCGAGGACGTGTGGTACACGGACGCATTCGGCGGCACGTCGGGAGCGGCCGCGCTGGTGGCCGGCGTCGTCGCGTCCCTGCAGGGCATGCAACTGTCCGGCGGTAAGCGACCGCCGCTGACGCCGGCCGACGTTCGCCGGCTGCTCCGCCAGTCGGGCAGCCCGCAGCAGGACAGCCCCGAGGCTCCGGCCGCCTCCAGCCGCATCGGTTCCCGGCCCGACCTGATGGCGCTCATGGCGCTGCTCGTCGCGACGAAGGACGAAGCCAAGGATGGGAAGGACAACAAGGACACGAAGGAGAACAAAGACAGCAAGGATCACAAGGACAACAAGGAGGCGCCTGACAAACTCGAGAAGGACAACAAGGATAACAAGGACAGCAAGGAGAACAAGGAAGACAAGGACGGCAAGGATCAGAAGGACCATCACAAGGAACAATTCACGGCGGAAAAGCTCAATCAACCGGCCGAGCATCCACCCCTGATGCCGCAACCGGACCCGCCGCCCCCGCAGCCACCGGCCCTTTCCACGGAGACCGTGCGCCATTTCATCCCCGACGCCCTTCGCCCCGAGCTCGCCGCGACGTACCTGCTGCACGAGCCGGACTTCCGCGGCCGCGATGCGGCCGAGATCGCCGACGAACTGCAGCCGCCGGACGAAGCACCCGTCGGCGTCTGAAGCGCGGGGCGCGTGGGCTATGTGGCTCGTACTCGGGCAGGACAACGACGTGGAGGCCGGCTGGGTCGCCGCGCGCCTGGCTGAACGGTCCGACCGGCCGGTGAGGTGGCTCAGCGCCTCGACGCTCGTCCACGACTGCCGGTGGGAGCATCGGGTCGGCGGTAGCGGTGCCTCCGCTCGGCTGGTGCTCCGGGACGGCACCGTGCTCGATCCGACCACAGTGGACGCTGTGGTGAATCGGCTGTGCTGGCTCGGAGCGGAGACCTTCACCGGGGCATCGGCCCGCGACCGTGTCTATGCCAGCGCGGAGTTCTACGCCCTCGGCCTGAGCTGGCTGGAGAGCATGGGGGGCCGCGTTCTGAACCGGCCGGCCGGCACCGGACTTGCCGGCCGGTGGCTGCGCACGAGCGAGTGGCGCAGCCTGGCCCGCACGGTCGGCCTCTGCGTCGTCCCGTACCGGAGCGACGAACCTGGCGTGGAGGCGGCCGACACCGACCTGGTCGCCCTCGCCCTCGACAGCGAGGTCATCGAAGCCGATGGACCCGGTGTGAGCACGGCTGTCCGCGACGCGCTGGCTCGGCTGCAGCACGCGGCCGGGCTCGACCTGCTCGGGGTCCGGTTGGAAGCAGGCGAGCGCCTTCGCTCGGCGTCCGCCCTACCGGCCATGAGCCGCTTCGGTGACGCCGGCATCGAAGCAGTCCACAAGGCGCTCCTGGCCCGCGACGGAGCCCTCCGGTGATCGTTCTCGGCGGTATCCGCAGTGAGCCGGCGCTCGCGCGGGTCGCGGACGAGCTGTCCGGGCTTGGCCTGCCGTTCGTCTGGTTCGACCAGCGGCGGGCGGCCGAGAGCGCGTGCGTCTTCCGCCTCGACGACGAGGGCCTGCATGGAATCCTGCGCGATGGCGAGCGATCGGTCGGCCTCGAGGACGTAGCCGCGGTGTACTGGCGGTTGATGGACGATCGGCTCCTGCCGGAGTTGAAAGACCTGCCGGCCGACGGGCCCGAACGCGTCCATTGCCGCAGCCTCCACGAGACGTTCCTGGCCTGGATCGGCCTGACTCCGGCCAGGGTGGTGAACCGCGCGGCGGCCATGGCGTCCAACGGCTCCAAGCCGTACCAGGCCCAGCTCATCAGCGCCGCTGGCTTCGAGGTACCGGAGACACTCGTCACGAACGACCCGGACCTGGTCCGCGACTTCCTGGCCCGGCACCGTCGGGTCGTCTACAAGTCGATCAGCGGCACCCGCTCGGTCGTCCACGAAGTCGATGCCGACGCGGTGGCGCGACTCGACGACATCCGGTGGTGCCCGGTGCAGTTCCAGGCCTACGTCGAGGGCATCGACGTACGCGTCCACGTCCTCGGCAGTCGCGTCTTCGCAACCCGCGTGACGTCCGATGCCGCCGACTACCGATACGCCGCTGTCGGAGGTGGCGCACCCGCCCGGCTCGAAGCGACGCGGCTGTCCGAGGCGGTCGAGGCGCGCTGCGTCGACGTCACGGCCCGGCTCGGCCTCGGGTTCAGCGGGATCGATCTGCGTGTGACGCCCGACGAGCGGGTCGTCTGCTTCGAGGTGAATCCGTCACCGGCGTACACCTACTACGAGGGCCACACCGGCCAGCCGATCGCCCGCGCCCTCGCCGAGCACCTGGCCGGCGTGGCGTGGTGACGGACACCCGGACCTGCGTCGGCGTCTGGTGCACGGGCAGCGGCGGTACGCCGGCGCCTCCTGGAAGCCGTCTGGGTCATCCGGGCCGGCCGTACCTCATGACGTAATCGATCACCGCCTTCAGTTCGGCCGGGATCGCCGCCTCGCCCACCGAGAACCGGTGGACCTCATCGCCGGCCCGGATGTCGACGTCGTAGTGGAACCGGTCGCGACCGAGCGGATCGTCCTGGGCGCCGGCGAGGCGGCGGGCGAGCGCCGCGGGGTCCGCCCGCCGGACCAGCGACCGGAGCTCCGCGGCCCGGTCCGGCGGGAGGTCGGCAGTGTCCACCGCCGCCCGGGTTTCGATGCCGGCGAACCCGCCGCTGCGGGTCACGGTCACCTCGATCGGGATGTCGGACACGTTCGCCTCCCGGCTCGACCGGATCCGTCGTGACGCCGACCGGCCGCCGGTCCTCCCTCAGACCGCGATACCGACCTGCCTCCAGGCGTCTTGGACGGCCTGATACTCGCTCGACGTCGCGTCGTGGCCAAGCCGCTGCGCCGCACGGAGGGTCGCCCGGGCGAACGTCCGGAATCGCGCCGTGGGACGCAGCCGCGGGTCGCGCAGCGTCTCGTACCAGATCGTGCCGGCCGTCTCCCACGCGTTGCCGCCGATCTTGGTGGCGGCCAGGTAGAACGCGTGGTTCGGGATGCCGGAGTTTGTGTGCACGCCGCCGTTGTCGGAGTTGGTGACGACGTAGCCGGACATGGTGGCGGGCTGCTGATCCTTCCCGAGCAGCGGATGGTCATAGGCCGTCCCCGGAGCCTTCATCGAGCGCAGCGCCTGGCCCGGCGCATCCTTGATGAGGCCGGAGCCGATCAACCAGTCGGCCTCGTCCGCCTTCTGGCCGAGCGAGTGCTGCTTGACCAGGCTGCCGAAGACGTCCGAGATGCTCTCGTTCAGCGCGCCCGACTGCCCCTGGTAGAGAAGCTGCGCCTCGTCCTCCGTGACGCCGTGGGTCAACTCGTGGCCGATGACGTCGATCGAGATCGTGAAGCGCTCGAACACCTGGCCGTCGCCGTCGCCGAACACCATCTCCTGGCTGTCCCAGAAGGCGTTGTCGTAGTCCCGGCCGTAGTGGACGTAGCCGTTCAACGGCATGCCCTCGCCGTCGATCGAGTCACGCTCGTACGCCTCCCAGTACAGCCGGTAGGTGGCATCGAGTCCCTCGTACGCCTCGTCGACCGCGACATCGCCGGTCGCCTTGTCGCCCTCGCCGCGGACGCGGCGCGCGCTGCGCAGATCCTCCGTGGAGCCGCAGTCGAAGATCGTCCGGTTCGGGACGCCGTCCACCCCGACGTGCACCGGCAGCGGCCGGGACGACTGGACGCGGAGGGCCACGTTCTGCGCCCGCAGCGAGCGCAGCGAGTTGTCGCGAGCCAGTGTGCGCAACGCCCACTCGCGCTGGTCCTGGCTGCCGTTGAGAATCAGCCGCTCCAACATGTCCGGAGGCAGGATGCAGGCGAGCGGGTAGGGACCGAGGATCATGACGACCTCCATGATGAGTTGGCGGGAGCGGTCTTACGCTCGTTCCGTAGAGCCACCGCGCCGGAACGTGATACAGGCCCATCGCGGCACGAGCGATTCGTCGTGCTTCTTCCGCGTTTCTGACGGTGATCGCCTCAGCGACCGCACTGACATGGGAAATTCAGCACCGATCCATCCAGCCCCGACGCCGGTCCAGTGCCGACGAAGGCACTCCGGCTCGGCATGGCGACGGTGGCAGCGACGCCACGGTGCCCGAGGGAGACACCGCTGGCATCAGTTCTTGCGGGCCGCTTCGAGGAGCACTCCGAGGTACCGCTCCCACGAGACGATGCCCGCGACCCTGCGGGCCTGGCTGTCGAGAACTCGTGTGAGCTCCTCGTTCAGACCTTCCGCAGTTCTGCTTCTGTGACGTCGTTCTCCGGCTCGATGGCATCCGCGAGCCCGGACGCCTCGAACTGCTGGGCGGCTTCCCTGGCAGCGCCTAGATGGACTTCGTGGTCGTTCCTGTTGAACGTGCTCCACGGCGTGAACATCGCGTTCGCGTCCGTAAAGACGGTCCGGGCAGCGCGCGCATTCGTCGACGGATCGAAGAGCTGATCGTTACTGGCGATATTAAATTGTCGGCGGCGGGCTGGACCAAGCTCCTTGAACATGTTGATCTGCCAGAGTCCGAAGCTGTCGTCCCCGGTCTTCGGATTGTCATTGTGAGCACTCGGGTCCCCTCCGCTCTCCGCAAGGGCGATTGCGGTCGCGATCAGCGCCTCGTCGTGGTCGCGCGAGAATCCTGCCTTTCGGGCGTCGGCGTAGATCTCTAGCGTGGAGCGGGTCACCATCTCGCGCCTCCCGATGTCGCAGGGCCAGGTGTGCCTGGTAAGCCACCGCCGGCCCACCCGGTCGGTAGCCACCGGATAATCTCGGTCGAGGGGCCGTCGATGGCGTACCCGTCAATTCCTGGTCAGCTCGAACCGCCGACCGGAGGGGCCGGCCGGGTCGGCGGCCGATGTGGACGATCGGCGAGCGTCAATTCTTACGGGCGGCTTCGAGGAGCACCTCCAGGTACCGCTCCCACGAGATGATGCCCTGGACCCTGCGGGCCTGGCCGTCGAGCACGTTCTGGATCTCCTCGCGGACTACCTTGCGCAGCTCTGCTTCAGTCACGTCATTCTCCCCCGAATTAATAAGGGCATGAACTTGGTCGCGGAACGCGTCGATCAACTGCAGATTTCCCTGGACAGAGAATCCATGCGGCAGCGCGCTCGCCAGACTCTGGCCAGGCTCGTCAAAGTCCGGATCAGGCTTGCGGCCGTATCGTTTTGGGTTGTCCTTGAAGACCGCGACCTCCTTGTGGGCGGCGACGAGGCGGACGGGGATGCCGACGTCGTCGCGTACCACCTGCCGGGGGTCGGCGTTTCCCTTGAAGATGCAGAAGCCGGCCGCCAACCGCACGTACGCGTCGAGGTTGGGAAACTTCGTCCCTGTCTTCTGGGGTCCGGTCGCCTCCACGCCGAGCGACCTTCCGTTGGACCAGGTGGCGACGCCGAAATGGTTGGCCAGACCGCTTGCGACGAGCACCGCGTCGCCGTTGGCATGCAAGGCGACGTTGCACAGCGGCCCACTGAGGTCAGGGCGGCCGTCGCGGAGCACACGGTCAATGTCGAACGGGTCCCCCGTGTGATGGCAGCCGAGCACCTCGAACGTATTGCCGCCTGTGCGGCCACGGTCCTGCCAACCCTGCATCGCCGATACGTTCAGGCCGAGGCCCTCCCAGATATCTTTGAGCCGCAGCAGGTCTCGGGTCCGATCCGGGTTACCGGACATGGGGCGCCTCGCTACTGAGATCCTCCAGCGGAACGTCGAATGAGCCCGGCTCAGGGTCGCCATCGGGGGTTCGGTGGCTGGGCGTGGTCGGGTCATCCAGATCCTGCTGGACCAGGTCCGCTATGGACGTTTCCGAGCGGGCCTCCTCCTCCCTTGCCAATTCCTCCGCACGGGGCTCCTGCTCAGCACGAGCCATGCCCCGGCCAGTGGCTACGCCTTCATCAGATGGCATGTGCCTCCTTCCGAGGAACTCCGCGCAACTCCTTACCCATCGCCTGACGTGCAATCGGGCGACGCTACGGCGTGAGACGGCCCGACGAATCGATTTCGGCGCTCCCCCGTCGTCACCCTCCAGCGTCCTCAGGAGAGCCGCCTTTGTCCAGACCCGATGGGCGCTTTCCGTAGCCTTGCCCTTCCGTGCAAGCTCCATTTCCCGTATCCTTGACCGACTCTTCGCCTCCGCTGCACCTTCACGACATGTGTCAGGATCGCCCGAGGTAGCTACCTAAAGCGGGACGTGCCGGAAAGATTCGCCGTCTACGTCGGCTCTTCACAATCGTGCGTTGTATCCGCCGTGTGCCGAGCGAAAGTCGCACGGAAAGGCACCGTGGAGACTCGCTGCCGGCGCCTCGGGCCCCGATAGAGGCGCCGCCCGCATTCAGGGTCGATCTTGCCGCCGTCTGGATCAGGGACCGCTCCGGGCGCCCGCCGGCGTACCAAGCCGCGCCAGCTTGGTGCGGACGCCGGCGTGTGGGTGCCGACAACGTCGTCCGGTTATGCGACCTCGGCGTCCGAACGATACGGATCGCCTCGGCGGTGAAGACCGCGTCAAACGCGGCCGTGAAGATCATCTGTCCATCTCGGTGGCCACTGACGGATGAAGCATCCGGGGCTGGACCCGACCTGGCTGGCACCGCTCCGCGGACCCTGAGCCCGGGTCGGGGTCGACCAGTACTTCGACTGCCGCACCTGCGCTACTGAGCCCTGCAACCCGTGCGCGCCGGGCCGCGCCGTCCGATACCCGACGTTCGACTCGCGCGCCCGAGTGGACCTGGCCCAGCGGGCACGTCGGACCGGTCGAGACAT
>Ga0207702_10002546_pt1 | contig 17159 bp, 22 predicted proteins | sample KBSCornC62_FD_184302 | JGI IMG/M metagenome (GOLD analysis project Ga0207702, IMG submission 184302) | Corn rhizosphere microbial communities from Kellogg Biological Station, Michigan, USA - KBS Corn C6-2 (SPAdes) (version 2) | ecosystem: Host-associated > Plants > Roots > Rhizosphere > Soil ...
AATCTGCATCGGCTCCGACTCCAACGTCCGCATCGACCCACTCGAGGAGCTGCGCGAGCTCGAAGGGATCGCCCGCCGCCGCGCGGGGAGGCGCAACGTCGTCTCCGTCTCGACGCTTCTGTGCTTTGGCGCCGACGAGGGTGCCGCCGCGCTCGGGCTCTCGGCCTGGCCCGACTCCCAGGTCGACCTCGCCCATCCGTCGCTGGCGGGCGTCGAGCCGCAGGACGTCCACGCAGCGCTCGTGTTTGGCTGTGCCGCGGATGTCTTCGCTCGCGCCTGACGGGCCGGAGCGGCGTCGGCGGTCGTTTCAGCGTGACGAGCGCTCGTTTCCGCGAACCAGGCGGTGAGCTAAGCTGCGGAGCTGACGGGGCGTGGCGCAGCCTGGTTAGCGCGCTAGTCTGGGGGACTAGAGGTCCCGAGTTCAAATCTCGGCGCCCCGATTGAAAAGAGGGCGCGGGCGAGGTGCCCCACGTCCTCATGACAGAGAGGCAGGCATGCGCCAACGCAGGTACGGAGGGGTCTCGCTTGGCGGGATCCTCGTGATCGTCGGCATCGTCATCGCGTTGGTCTGGAGCCTCTTGCTTGGCTTGATCATCGCTCTGATCGGCCTCATCGCATTCGGCGGATTCGTGCGCGGTAAGTGGTACTGAGTAGGCGCTGCTCGACCTCAGCTAGTTCCTAAGGCGACCTTCGGCCGGCCCCTCCCGCCCAGTTGCCTGAGCAGCCTTGGCGACTAGATGTCCCGAGTTCAACTCTCGGCGCCCCGATTCGCGACTGCGCGGAATAAGAGGCGATTCCCATCCTCTCGGCATGATTTCAAGGCGCAGAGTGCAGGACGCGTGGCCAGGATGCCGACGGCGGTCTATCCCGATGGTTAGCGAAGCCTGGCTTCACAGACCCGGGGACGATCCGACATACTCCAACGCCGTGGGAGCCGCCCCCACCCAGGCCGTGCGAATAGTCCTCCTGAACGACAATTGCCTGTTCGCGACCGCCCTCCAGGCACGGGTCGAGCGCGATCCGCGCTTCGAGATCGTCGGCGTCGCATCGGATTGCGGCGAGGCTGCACGCGTCGTCGACGAGGCCAGGCCCGACGTGGTGCTGATCGACGCCGGCTTGCCCAGGGACGACCCGCTGGTCGCGACGCGGCTGATCATGCGCGGCGACGCGACCCCACGCATCGTGATCATGGCCGACCCTGACGACGAGCTCGATGCGGTCGAGGCGCACGACGCCGGGGCGTCCGCCTTCTTGCAGAAGCCGCGCTCGGCGGCTGACCTGCTCGAGACGCTCGAGCTCGCCGCCATTCTCGCGCAGGTACAGGTCCCGCAGGCCGAGTCGGACGAGCGCTAGGTTAACCCGGCGTTATGCCTGTGCAGCCGCTCCCGCGTCGACGCGCGCGGGCGTCGCGAGCAGGCCATGAATCTGCGCCCAGCGGCTTGCTTCGGTTCGGTTTGCCACGTCGAGCTTCCGATAGATGTTCGACAGGTGGAACTTGACCGTCTGCTCAGTGACCCAGAGCATCCGTGCAAGCTGGCTGTTCGAGTGACCTTCCGCAACGAGCTGCAGGATCTCGCGCTCCCGTTTCGTCAGCACCGCCACAGCTTCGTGAGCGTCCGCCGACTGCGCGCCGTTCGCCGGCGGCGGTGCAAGCGGAGGCAGAAACAGCGACGGCGAGAATGCCTGCCGGATCGCCACGCCCACGTCGTCCGAGTGGGCTGTCTTCACGACGTATGCCACTGCGCCGGCGGCGAACGCAGTTTGAACCTGCGCCGGATCGTCGGACGACGCCAATGCGATCGCCTTCAGTCCCGGCACTCGTACCGTTGCTTCCCGAATGCAGCTCACGCCTCCGCCGGCCGGCTCGGCGACGAGGATGCTCGGGCGAAGCTCCTCGCACAGCCGCAACGCATCGTCGGCGTCAGGCGTCCGTCCTGAAACGGTGATTCGGTTCTTCGTGAGGATGTTCTCGACAGCGTCCAACCACAAAGGGTAGGGGTCGAGCAACACCGCCCTTCTTTCGCCCTCCATTGCCACAGGTGATACCCCTCTTTCTCCCCCCCAGGAGATGGTTCCCCTCAGGTAATACCCCATTTCGGACTGTGTGTAAAGGGGTGGACAACCACCTCGTACCAGATTCGAAACCTGGACGTTTTGGCCGGTCCTGGTCCGCCTATTTTTCTCCACAGACCTGTGGAGAGATTGCACGCCTGATCGGCCGCCGATCCGTAGCCGCCGACGAGGTGCTCGACCTAGGCGCCGAGCCGCTTGTACAGGCGATCGATCAGGTCGGGCATCGCCTCGAGCTTCCGCGTGATCACGCGCAGGCGGTACTCGCGGAAGTGCTCGGGCTCGACTCCGAGGGCCTTCGCCAGCTGGCCGACGACCTTGTCCGACGGTACCGGCCGGTTGCCGTGGACCAGGTGGTTGAGGTACCCCGCGGAGAGCTTCGTCTTCTCGGCGAGCCCGCGGTAGGTGATGCCGGTCTCTCCCATCAGCCGCTCGATCGTCGGGCCGAACGGCTCCTCGCTGAACTTCCGCCGGCGGGCCACTAGACGATGCTCCCCAGCTCGGCGACGCTGACCCGGCGATCCTCGCCCGTCTTGCGGTCGCGCACGTCGACGGCGCCGTCCGCGAGCGTCTTCTTGCCGACGGTGACGCGGAGCGGGATTCCGATCAGGTCGGCGTCGGCGAACTTCTCGCCGGCGCGGCCGTCGCGGTCGTCGAGCAGCACCTCCGCCCCGGCGTCGTCGAGCGCGCGGGCGGCCGCTTCCGCCTGCTGCTCGGCGCCCGGCAACGCGACCACGTGGACATCGTACGGGGCGATCGCGCGCGGCCAGACGATGCCGTGCTCGTCGTGGCCCTGCTCGACCGCGGTCGCCAGCACGCGGCCCGGCCCGATGCCGTAGCTGCCCATGAACAGGGGGCGCTCGCTGCCGTCCTCGTCGACAAACACCGCCCTCAAGGGCTCTGAGTACCGCGTCCCGAGCTTGAAGATGTGTCCCACTTCGATCGCCGCCTGTAGTCGTAGATGCCCGCCGCAGCTCGGACATGCGTCTCCGGCGCGAACTTCTCGAAGATCCGCGAAGCGGGGCTCGTAGTCGCGGCCGGCCACGACGCCTCGCAGGTGGACGTCGTCTCGATTTGCGCCGACGACGTACTGCCCCTCGCGGAGCGCGTCGTCGGCGAGCACATCGACGGCCACGCCGACCGGCCCGAGCGAGCCGCCGCCCGCGCCGAAGGCCTCGCGGATCTCCTCTGCCTCGGCCGGCCGGAAGGTGTCGCCGAGCGCCGCCAGGAGCTTCATCTCGTTGAGACGGTCGTCGCCGCGAACGAGCGCGAGCACCACCCTTCCGTCCGCGACCACGGGCATCGCCTTCGCGGTCGCCCGCGGGTCGACGCCGAGGAACTGCGAGACGGCCTCGATCGTCCGCTGGCCCGGCGTCTCGACCTCCTCGGGCGCGTCGAGCGGCTCCGGGAAATCCGGCTCTGACGGAACGCCGGAAGCGATCTCGATGTCGGCGGCGTAATCGCCGTTCTCGCACAGGACGAGCGTGTTCTCGCCGGACTCGGCGGGCGCGAGGAAGTCCCGGCTGCCGGTGCCGCCCATCATCCCCGACTCGGCCGCCACCTCGAGCGCCTCGATCCCGCATCGCTCGAAGATCCGCTTGTAGGCGCCGGCGTGCGTGCGAAAGCTCTCGTCGAGGCCTGCGTCGTCGCGGTCGAACGAGTAGGCGTCCTTCATGATGAACTCGCGCACCCGCAGCAGCCCGCCGCGAGGCCTCGGCTCGTCTCGGTCCTTGACGGAGAGGTGGTAGAGGATCTGCGGGAGTTCGCGGTAGCTCTTCAGCTCGCGGGCGTGGAACGTGACCGTCTCCTCATGCGTCATCGGGAGCACGAATTCGCGGCCGGCGCGGTCGTGCAGCTTGAACAGCTCCGGGATCGAGTAGCGGCCGGTCTCCTGCCACAGCTCGGCCGGCGTGAGGACCGGCATCAGCATCTCCTGCCCGCCGATTGCGTCCATCTCCTCGCGGATGATCTGCTCGATCTTCCGATGCACTCGCCAGCCGAGCGGCATGTACGTCCAGATGCCGGCCCCGACCTGGCGGATGAAGCCGCCGCGCACGAGCAGCTTGTGGCTGACCGCCTCGGCGTCGGCCGGGTCCTCGCGCAGGGTCGGCAGGAAAAGCTGAGAAGCCCGGGCGATCATCGTTGTCCGGGCAGACTATTCGAGCGGGATCAGCGAGGCCTCTGCCATCGCCAGGGCAGCGGGCTTCGCCATCTTCAGGCGCTTCGGGCGAAACATGCCGTCGGCGATCCACTTGTCGATCTCGTGGAAAAGCTCATCGACGAGGATGTCGGAGGAGACTTTCTTCAGGACGTGGCCGTGCGCGTAGACGAAGCCGACGTCGCGGCCGCCGGCGATACCGAAGTCGGCGTCCCCCGCCTCGCCCGGGCCGTTCACCGCGCACCCGAGCACGGCGACCTCGAAGTGCTGCGGGTACTCGCGTAGCCGGTCCTCCACCACCTCGGCCAGCGTCTGCACGCCGACGTTGTCGCGGCCGCAGCTCGGGCACGCGATCATCACGGGCCCGCGCTCTCGCAGGCCGAGCGCCTTCAGGATCTCGTAGGCCGCCCTGACCTCCTCGACCGGATCGGCGGTCAGCGAGACACGAACGGTGTCCCCGATCCCGTCGACGAGCAGCGCGCCCATTCCGACCGCGCTCTTGATCGAGCCCGAGTAGGGCGTCCCCGCCTCTGTCACCCCGAGGTGCAGCGGGTACGGCACCTTCTCGGAGAGCATCCGGTAGGCGCGGATCATCGTCGGCACGTGGCTCGACTTGACCGAGATCTTGAATTCGTAGAAGCCGAGGCTCTCGAGCAGCCGCACCTCCTCGAGCGCAGCCTCGACCAGCGCCTCCGCCTGGTCCCGCTGCGCGAGCTCCGACAGGTGCTTGGGCAGCGAGCCGGAGTTGGCGCCGATACGCATCGGGATCCCCGCCTTCTGCGCGGCGCGCACGACATCGGCGACCTTTTCAGGGCCGCCGATGTTGCCGGGGTTGATCCGCACGGCCGCGACGCCGGCCTCGATCGCGCGCAGCGCCAGGCTGGCGTTGAAGTGGATGTCCGCGATCACGGGGATCGGCGAGAGGCGGACGAGCTTCGGGAGCGCCTCGGCGTCCTCGCTCTTCGGCACCGCCACGCGCACGACCTCGCACCCCGCCGAGGCGAGCGCCGCGATCTGGGCCGTCGTCGCCTCGACGTCGTGCGTCTTCGTCAGCGTCATCGACTGGACGACGACCGGCGCGCCGCCGCCGATCTGCACGTCGCCTACGTGGATTGAGCGTTCGCTCGCCACGCGGTGAGTCTAGCCCCCGCGAATGTTCCCGATGTCGTTCGAGAGGCCGACGAAGAAGAGCAACAAGACCAGCGCGATGCCGACGGCGGACACGCGCTCGTAGACCGACCGCTGCACCGCCCGGCCGCGCACGCCCTCGACGATCGAGAAGGCCATGTGGCCGCCGTCGAGGGGTAAGAGCGGCAGCAGGTTCAGGAGCGCGAGCGAGAGGCTGATGATCGCCAGCACCTGGAAGTACTCCCGCCAGCCGAGCTGTACCGCCTTGCTCGACTGCTGGACGATCCCGACCGGCGTCGAGACCTCCTTCCGGCCCGACCCGTTGGCCAGGTGGCCAAGCCACGTGCCCATCGCCTTCGTCACGAGCCACGCGTCCTGCGACGCGAGCCCGACCGCCTGCGCCGGGTTGTAGTGCTTGTAGCGGATCGCCGCCGGGTGGAAGCCGAGCGTGTAGAAGCCGTCCTGCTTCGTCGGCTTCACCGCCTTCAGCCGGACCGGCGGATGGCCCGGCCGCAGCACGAGCAGCTGGAGCGGCTTGCCGTTGCTGTCGCGGATCGCGGTGCGGACGTCGTCGAACGTGAACGTCGCGCTGCCGTTGATGCCGAAGATCGTGTCGCCGGCCTTCAGCCCCGCGGCGGCGGCCGGCGAGCCGGGGATCACGTCCTCGACCTTCCGCGACGCGTCGGTCGGGATGCCGACCACGTAGACGCACGCGAGGAGCACGATCGCGAAGACCAGGTTCGTCCCCGGCCCCGCGGCGATCACGGCCAGCCGCTTCCACGTGCGCTGCCGCCAGTAGGCGTCGCTGCCGAGGGCGTCCCCGAGCTCGGCCACTCCGCGCTCGGCGGCGCGGCTCGCCTTCTGCGAGAGGTGCGCGCTTGCGAGCGCCTGCTCCAGCGTCGCGAGCGCCGGGCGCGCCTCGTCGAACGCGCTCTGCGCGACCAGCCGCTTCACGCGCTCGACGTCGCTCAGCAGCCGCGGCTCTTCGTACAGCGCCGGCCCGAAGTGCACGTCCAGGTCGGACGGCGCCGGCCGGTGCATGCCCGGGATCTTCACGTAGCCGCCGAACGGGATCACGCCGACGCCGTACTCGATGCCCTTGCGCGTCGTCTTCGCGATCGCCGGCGGGAAGCCGATGTAGAACTTGCGCGGCCGCATCCCGACCGCGCGCGCCGTGAAGAAGTGGCCGGCCTCGTGGATCAGGATCAGCAGCGCCAAACCCAGGATCGCGACGAGCACGTTCATACGGCTGCCCTTTCCGCGAGCCGCCGCGCTTCCCTGTCGGCCTCGACGAGCTCGGCGAGGCCGCGCGCGGGCGCGCCGTCGACCTCCGCGAGCACCTCTTCGACCGTCGCCGCGATGCCGAGGAACGGCAGCCGGCCCTCGAGAAACGCCGCGACCGCGACCTCGTTGGCGGCGTTGAACGCGCACGGGTAGGTGCCGCCCTGCTCGCCGGACCGCCGCGCGAGCGCGAGCAGCGGGAACGTCTCGAGGTCGGGCGGCTCGAACTCGAGTACGAGGCCCTGCGAGAAGTCGAGCGGCTCGACCGGCGTCGCCGCCCGCTGCGGGTAGGTGAGCGCGAACGCGATCGGGACGCGCATGTCCGGGTAGCCGAGGTGCGCCAGCGAGGCGCCGTCGCGGAAGCGCACGAGTGCGTGGACGACGGAGGTCGGCTGCAGCACAACCTCGATCCGCTCGTACGGTAGGCCGAAGAGGAAGTGCGCCTCGATCAGCTCGAGGCCCTTGTTCGCGAGCGTCGCAGAGTCGACGGTGATCTTCGGGCCCATGTGCCAGGTCGGGTGCGCGAGCGCCTCTTCGCGCGTCACGTCCTGGAGCTCGTCGCTGGTACGGCCGCGGAACGGGCCGCCAGAGCCGGTCAAAACGAGCGAGTGCACCTGCTCGGCGCTCCGGCCCTCGAGGCACTGGAACGCGGCCGAGTGCTCGCTGTCGACCGGCAGCAGGAGGCCCCCGCCGCGCTCCCGCGCCTCGAGCGCGAGCTCGCCCGCCGCGACGAGGCTCTCCTTGTTCGCGAGCGCGAGCGTCACGCCGTGCTCGAGCGCCCAGAGCGTCGCGGGCAGGCCCGCGAAGCCGACGACGGCGTTCAACACCACGTCGGGCTGCGCGCGCTCCAGCAGCTCGGTGAGGTCGCCGCCGACCTGCGTCAGCGGCGCGAGGCCGTCGATGGGCTGCGAGCCGGAGGCGGCGGCGACCAGCTCGAGCTCCGGGTGGACGGAGACGATCTCGAGCGCTTGGCGGCCGATGGAGCCGGTGGCCCCCAGCAGCGCGATTCGCGTCATCTGTTCCAAGTGTACGAGCGGATCGTCCGGGCGGATCACGTGAACGCGAGAATCGCGTAGTACGCCGCGGCCGCCGCGAACAGGTGCGCATCGAGCCGGTCGAGCACGCCGCCGTGGCCCGCGAGCAGCCGGCCGCTGTCCTTGACGCCGAAGTCGCGCTTCACGGCGGACTCGAACAGATCGCCGGCCGGCGCCGCGACTGCGATTACGGCGCCGAGCGCCAAGGCCTCGCCGGTCGAGAGGAAGTGCTGGTGGTAGAGCGCGAAGAACGGGATCAGCACCGCGGCGACGGTGGACGCGACGAGCCCTTCCCACGTCTTGCCCGGCGAGATCACGGGAGCCAGCTTGTGCCGGCCGATCAGTCGACCGACGAGGAACGCCAGCGTGTCCGCCCCGAACACGGCGAGCAGGACGGTGAAGATCGCCAGCCGCCCGTGCTCGGGCAGGCCTCGCAAGAGCATCAGGTACGCAAGTCCGAGGCCGACCCAGGCGACGCCGAGCACTGTCGTCGCCACCGCGACCGCCAGCGACTGCCGCGTGTCGGAGACGCCCTTCAGCAGAAACGCGAGGCAGAGAGTCGTGAGGAAGCCGCCGACCATCCACACGGGCCCGCCGAGCTGCGTGCCGATCAGGGTCAGCGTCAGCCCGGCGTACCCGGCGAGCGCGAGCGGCCGGAGCGGCCGGGCCATGACGTAGAGCTCGTGCAGCGCGATCACGCCGGCGGCGATCGCCAGCAGGCACAGCCACCAGCCGCCGAGCCAGACGACGCCCAGCACCACGGGCAGGCCGACGGCGGCCACGAGGATCCGCGAGAGGAAGGGGCTCATCGTCCGCCGAAACGGCGGCGGCGCTGGGCGTAGGCAGCGAGCGCGTGCTCGAGCTCCGCGGCCCCGAAGTCGGGCCAGAGCGTCTCGACGAAGACGAGCTCCGCGTAGGCGAGCTGCCAGAGCAGGAAGTTCGAGATCCGGAGCTCGCCGCTCGTCCGGATCAGCAGGTCCGGGTCCGGCAGCTCGGGCGCGTACAGGTTGGCGCGCAGCGAGTCCTCGTCCGGCTCGGCGCCCGCCTCGACCAGGCGCCGCGCCGCCTCGACGAGCTCTGCGCGGCCGCCGTAGTCGAAGGCGATCCAGAGGTTGAGCCGCTCGTTGTGCGACGTCTCCTCTTCGAGCTGCTCCATCTGCTCCCGCAGCTCGTCAGGCGCCCGGTCGCGGCGGCCGAGGAACCGCGCCCGCACTCCCTGCCGGGCGAGGTCGGGCAGCTCCCGCTCGATCGTCTCGCCGAAGATCTCCATCAGCGACTCGACCTCCTCGAACGGACGCGACCAGTTCTCGGTCGAGAACGCGTAGACGACGAGCGTCTCGACGCCGAGGTCGATCGCCGCCTCGACGGTCCGGCGCAGCGCGCGCGTGCCGGCGCGGTGTCCCTCGGCGACGGGCAGGCCGCGGCGCTCGGCCCAGCGCCCGTTGCCGTCCATGATGATCGCGACGGTCCGGGCGAGCTCGTCGCGCTGTTGTTCGCTCACCGCTACCGGGTTTGGCGCGCCCAGCGCGTCAAACCTCCATGATCTCGGCTTCCTTGCGCTTCAGCAGCTCGTCGATCTCGGTGACGTGCTCGTCGGTGAGCTTCTGGACGCGCTCCTCAGCCCGATGCTCCTCGTCGCTGCCGACCTCGCCGTTGTCGACGAGCTCCTTGAGGTGGTGGATGGCGTCGCGCCGGACGTTCCGGATCGCGACCTTGCCCTCCTCCGCCATGTGGCGGACGACCTTGACGAGGTCCTTGCGGCGCTCCTCCGTCAGCTGGGGGATCGGCAGCCGGATCAGCTTGCCGTCGTTGGACGGCGTCAGGCCGAGGTCGGACTCCTGGATCGCGCGCTCGATCGTCGCGACCGAGTTCGGGTCGAACGGCTGGATCGCCAGCATCCGCGGCTCCGGTGCGCTGATCGTCGCCAGCTGCTTGAGCGGCGTCTGCTGGCCGTAGTAGTCGATCTGGACGCGGTCGAGCAGCGCCGGGGACGCGCGGCCCGTGCGCAGGGTCGAGAACTCCGCCTGCGCCGCCTCGACGGACTTGTGCATCCGCCGCTCCGCGTCCTGAATCAGGTCATCGATCGCCATTTCCGGCCTCCTCGGTGCTAGGGGGTCGAGACGATGGTGCCGACCCGTTCGCCGTGCACGACTCTACGGATGTTTCCGGCTTCGAGGGCGAAGACGTAGATCGGCAGCCGGTTGTCCATGCAGAGCGAGAGCGCGGTCGTGTCCATCACCTTGAGGCCGCGCTCGATCGCCTGCAGGTGCGTCAGCTCCGGCAGCAACCGCGCGTCGGGATCGGTGCGCGGGTCGCCGTCGAGCACGCCCTCGACCGCGTTCTTGGCCATCAGGATCGCCTCGGCGTTTATCTCCAACGCTCGCAGCGCCGCGGCCGTGTCGGTGGTGAAGAACGGGTTTCCCGTCCCCGCCGCGAAGATGACGATCCGGCCCTTTTCGAGATGCCTGATCGCCCGGCGGCGGATGTACGGCTCCGCGACCTCGGCGGCGGCGAGCGCCGACATCACCCGCGTGTGGGCGCCGCGGTGCTCGAGCGCGTCCTGGAGCGCCATGGCGTTCAGCAGCGTCGCGAGCATGCCCGCGTAGTCCGCCGTGGCGCGGTCCATCCCCTCGGCGGCGGCCTCGATCCCGCGGTAGATGTTCCCGGCGCCGACGACGATCGCCAGCTCGACGTCTTCCTCCTGCACCTCGACGATCTCGCCGGCGAGCGCCGAGATGCGGCCGGGGTCGAGCCCGTACTCCTGCTCGCCCATCAGCGCCTCGCCCGACAGCTTGAGCAGGACGCGGCGGAACGCGCTGCCCGCCTCGTGGCGGGCGGCGTCGGCGGAGGCGGTCTCGGTCACTCCGCGAGGGCGTAGCGGACGAACTCGAGCACCTCGAGCCCGGCGTTCTCGAGCGCCTTCGCGACCGTCTGCGAGGGGTCGTGGATCCACGACTGCTCGCCGAGCGCGACGCTCGAGAGGAACTCCTTGCGCAGCCGGCCCTCGACGATCTTGGCGCGGACGTCCTCCGGCTTCGACTGCACGTCCGGCTGGTTCTCGTAGATCGCGCGCTCGCTCGCGAGCTCGTCTGCCGGCACCTCATCGACGCTGCGGTAGCGCGGCGCGGCGAACGAGATGTGCATCGCGAGGCGGCGCGCGGCGGCGCCGTCGCTGCCTCTGGCGCGGAGCAGGACGCCGATCTTGTTCGCCGGCGGGTGAACGTACTCGGCGAGCAGCTCGCCCTCCCCTGCCTCCATCCGCGCGGCTCCGGCGAGCTCGACGTTCTCGCCGATCTTGGCGATCAGCTCCAGCCTCCGGTTCTCGAGGCCGGACACGGCGTCGGCACCGTCCGCCTCGACCGCCTCGAGCGCGGCCTCGGCGAAGGAGAGGAACTCGTCGTTCTTCGAGACGGGCTCGGTCTCGCAGCCGACGGCGACGATTGCGCCGACGTTGCCGGACACCGTCGCGAGCACCTCGCCCTCCGTCGTGGCGCGGCCAGCCTTCTTCCCTGCGGCGGCCATGCCCTGCTCGCGCAGCAGGCGCTGCGCGGCCTCGACGTCGCCACCGGTCTCCTCGAGCGCGCGCTTGGCGGCCATCATCCCGGCGCCCGTTCGGTCGCGAAGCTCCTTGACGAGGCTGGCTGAGATCTGCACCTGGCTCACGTGTTCTCCTTCGGCGTGTCGGGAACGGGAACCGGCTCGGGCTCGGACGGGGCGTCGGGCTGAGCCGCCGCTTCGGGCTGACCCTGAGTCTCTGGCTCGGGCGCCGGCTCTGGCTCGGGCGCCGCCGGAGGCTGCTGCGGCTGCGGCTCCTCCGCGGCGGGCGCGAAGTCGGCCGGCGTCGCCCGTTGCTTGCCCTCCGCGATCGCATCGCCGAGCGCGCGCACGATGAGGCTGCACGAGCGAATCGCGTCGTCGTTCCCGGGAATGACGAAGTCGGCCTCGTCCGGGTCGCAGTTGGTGTCGACGAGCGCAATCACCGGGATCCCGAGCCGCCGCGCCTCGCGCACCGCCAGCTGCTCCTTGCGCAGGTCGATGATCACCACCGCGTCCGGCTGCCGGCGCAGGTCGGCGACGCCGCCGAGGTTCGCCTCGAGCTTCTCGAGCTCGCCCTGCATCGAGATGCGCTCCTTCGGCGGGAGCAGGTCGAGCTGGCCCTCCTCCTTCAGGCGCCGCAGCTCGTGCAGATGCTCGATGCGCTCGGCGATCGTGCGCCAGTTGGTGAGCAGGCCGCCGAGCCAGCGGTGGTTCACGTACGGCATCGCGCTGCGCTTGGCCTGCTCCTCGACGGAGTCCTGGGCCTGCTTCTTGGTGCCGACGAAGAGGACGGTTCCGCCCCGCTCGCCGAGGTTGCGCACGAACGACTGCGCCTCCTCGAGCGACTCCGAGGTCTTCTGCAGGTCGATGATGTAGATCCCGCCGCGCTCGCCGAAGATGAACCGGCGCATCTTCGGGTTCCAGCGGCGCGTCTGGTGGCCGAAGTGGACGCCGGCCTCCAGGAGCTCTCGCATGCTGACTGCCATCTGTTCCTTCCGTGGTTGAGGTGCGGTTCGCCGGCGGGGACTGGTGGAACCGGCCGCAGAGGCCGGCACCGCCACCTGCCCAGGATCGCCGGGTCGGGGACGAAGAACCCCGAAAGTGTAGCGGCGCGCTCACGTTCGGGCATCCGCGCGCCGGTCCATGATGGTGCCGTGAGAACGCGCGATTCAGCCGCGCTCGAGGAGCTCTCGGCCGAGATCCAGGCGTCGGCGTGGGAACTGGCGCTCGCCGTCGTCGACGAAGGGCTCCTCGACGATCAGGTCCCGTCGCTCCAGCGCCTGGGACGCCTCGGGCAGCTTGGGGACATGCCGACCTTCGTGGCCGAGCTCGGGCGCGAGCTGGCCGATCCGCGGGCCGAGGACCGCGTCCGCCACGGCAGCCCGCTCGCCGTCCAGGCTCGAGACCACGCTCGCCAGCGCGAGGCGTTCGGCTTCGCGCCGCGCGAGATCGTGACCGAGTTCCTGCTCCTGCGGCGCGTGCTCTGGTGCTTCGTCGCCGAGCGGGTCGCCGAGCTCGATCCCGACCATGTGCGCGCCGCCGAGCAGCGGCTGAACACGACGATCGACCGGCTCGTGACCGAGTGCGTGGTCGCCTACTTCGACCGGGCCACCTCGGAGCTCGCGCACCAGGCGCGCCACGACCAGCTGACCGGGCTGCTGCACCACCAGGCGTTCGTGCGGGAGCTCGAGCTGGAGCTCGCGCGCGCCGCGCGCTACGGGCACGGCGTCGCGCTCGTCTTCCTCGACCTGGACCGCTTCAAGGAGATCAACGACACGCTGGGGCACCCGGCCGGCGACCGGGTCCTCCAGCGGCTCGGCGAGCTCCTGCGCGACTCGCTGCGCGGCTCCGACCTCGCCGGGCGGATGGGCGGCGACGAGTTCGCCGCGTACCTCGTCGAGGCCGACGAGGAAGCCGGCTCGCGGCTGATTGCGCGGCTGCACGACCGCGTCGACGAGCTCGTCGCGGCCGACGAGCTGCCGGTGCACTGCTCGTTCAGCGCGGGGCTCGCGCACTTCCCCGACGAGGCGAGCGACGGCGACGCGCTCTTCCGGCTGGCCGACCAGCGCCTCTACGAGGCGAAGCGCTCGAGCGCCGCCTGAAGCTCCGGCGGCAACGGCGACTCGACCTCCACCGGCTCGCCCGAGACCGGGTGCGGAAGGGCCAGGCGCCACGCGTGCAGGAACTGGCGCTTCAGCTGCTCGTCGGGGACGCCGTAGGTCGGGTCGCCGACGACGGGGAGGCCGATCGCGGCGAGGTGCACGCGGATCTGGTGCGTGCGCCCGGTCTCGAGCCGGACGTCGAGCAAGGCGTTCCGGCCGAGCAGCTGCTCGACCTCGAAGTGCGTCACCGCCTCGCGCGGCGTGTCGGTGTCGAGCGAATAGCGCGTCGGCTCGCGCCGGTCGCGGCCGATCGGCGCCTCGATCCGCCCCGTCCACGAGCGCGGGCGGCCGCGGACGAGCGCCTTGTAGCGCCGCTCGAGCGCGCGCTCGCGGACGAGCTCCTGCAGCCGGTCGTAGGCAGGCTCGGTGCGCGCGACGACCAGCAGGCCCGACGTGTCGCGATCGAGCCGGTGGACGATCCCCGGCCGCTCCTCATCCTCCCCGCCAGCCGCCAGGCCGACGAGCCCGTGGACGAGCGTGCCGCTGGCGTGTCCCGGCGACGGGTGGACGACGACGCCCGCCGGCTTATCGACGACGAGCAGGTGCTCGTCCTCGTATGCGATGCGGAGCGGCACGTCCTCGCGCCGGAGCTCCGAGGCCACCGGCTCCGGCACGGTCAGCTCGAGCTCCTCCCCGCCCTCGAGCCGGTGGCTCTTCGGCCGCCGCTGCCCGTCGAGGACCGCGCCTCCCTCCTCCAGCAGGCGCTCGGCGGCGGCCCGCGAGCCCACCTCCGGCAGCGAGGCGAGGAAGCGATCGAGCCGCTCGCCGGCGGCCTCGTCGGGAACGCGCGTCAGCGTGGTCGCGTCTCGCCGGCCATGAGCGCGACGAACAGGATCGCGACGCCGACGACGATGAAGCTGTCCGCGAGGTTGAAGGCCGGCCAGTACTTGAGGTCGAGAAAGTCAGTCACGTGCCCGAGCCGGACGCGGTCGATCAGGTTCGACGTCGAGCCGCCGATCAGCAGCCCGAGCGCGACCGGCAGCACCGGGTGCCGCGAGCCCGAGCGCGCGAAGTAGACGAGCATCCAGCCGACCGCGAGCGCGGTCAGCGCGGTCACCACCGGCGTCGCGCTCGCGAACAGGCCGAACGCGATGCCGGAGTTCTGGACGTGGTGGATCGAGAACGGCCCGAGCACGTGCAGCGACTCGTCGAGCTGGAGCTGCGTCGAGACGATCAGCTTCGTCACCTGGTCGGCCGCGATCGCGGCGAGCACGACTGCGCCAAGGCCGGCCCACTGCGGCGCACGCGCCGCCAGCGACCGCTCGGCGACCGAGACGGGCGTGAGCGCATCCGTGCTCGAGCCGACGCGAACGTCGTACGTCCGCGGTGCGGGCTCGCTCAACGTCGCTCCTGGAGGCGCTTGCAGTCGATGCAGAGCGTCGTCCACGGGATCGCCTCGAGCCGCTCGACCGGAATCTGCTCGCCGCGGTCGACGCAGATGCCGTACGTGCCGTCCTCGATCCGCTTCAGCGCCGCGTCGATCTCGCCAAGAGCGCGCTCGACGTTCTCCTCGAGCGTGTAGTCGAGCTCGCGGTCGAAGGTCGAGGTCGCCATGTCGCCTGGGTGGTTGTCGCTCTGGATCTCCTCCCGGTCGTCCTCGAGCTGTCCCTCGTTCTCGTCGTGGAGGTAGTCGAGCGCCTCCTGCGCGCGCTGCCGCTCGTCCAGCAGGCGCTGCTTGAAATGCTCGGTGTCGATCGCGGCGCTCACGAGGCCGCCTCGAGTCGCCGCTCGGTCTCCGCACCGTCGATCCCGGCCATCTGGACGACCTTTTCCCGCGCCGTGTGGCCGGAAACGATCGACAGCGAGCGGCGGGGCAGCGAGAGCTCGCGGGCGAGCAGGTCGAGCACCGCGTCGTTGGCCCGGCCGCCCTCCGGCGGCCCCGCGACGCGCACCTTCCACCCCTCCCCGTGACGGCCCACCACCTCGGTCCGGCGAGCCCCCGGAGAGACCCGAAGGAGCACGCGCGTCGAGGGCGTCGCCATGCGTCCAGTATAGGTTCGGCCGCCGGGGCTCAGGCTGCCTGGGGCTCGGCCTCCGCATCGTCCACGGCGTCGAGTGCCGCCTCGAGCAGCGCGCGCACCTTGCGTGCGTCGGCGAGCAGCCGCTCGCGCTCGGCGGCGGCGGCGCGCGTCACCGCCCGCGCCTCCGCGTGCGCCTCGTCGAGGATGATCCCGGCCTCGCGCCGGGCCTGGTCCTTCAGCTCGTGCGCCGATCGCTCCGCCGAGACGAGCGTCGTCCGCAGCAGCGTCTCCAGGTCGCGGTGCCGCGCGAGCTCGCTCTCGAGCTGCTCGATCCGGTCGGCGAAGTCGGCGCGCTGGCGCCAGACCTCCTCGAACGAGTCGGCGGTGTCGCGGATCAGCTCGTCGACCGGCTCGCGGCGGTAGCCGAGCAGGCCCCGCCTGAGGCGTATGTGGTGCAGCTCCACGGGCGTGATGGTCATGGGTCCTCCTCTAGGTGTAATGAGCGAAGAGCGCGTCGATCACGCGGATCAGCGCGATCAGCGCGAGGGTGGCCACGACCGGCGACAGGTCGAGCGGACCGAGTGGCGGCAGGATCCGCCTGAAGATCCGCAGGTACGGCTCGCAGACGTCGCGCAGGAAGTCCGTGATTCGCCGCACCCAGATCGTGTACGGCATCCGCACCCAAGAGGTGAGGATGTACACGAAGATCAGCAGGACGTACACCCACAGGAACGTGTCGATCAGGGTGTTCGCCGTCGACGCGGCGTCCGCGAGCAGTGACGTGGCCATCAGGCCACAGTTCGGGTTCTCAAGCGGGACTCCTGGCCCTCAGGCCTGGTTGAAGAAGCCGCCGCGCTCGAGCAGCCGGGCTCGCTCTTCGGCCGACACCTGCACGTTTCGCGGCGTCAGCAGAAAGACCTTGTCGGCGACCCGCTGCATGCCGCCGTCGAGAGCGTAGGTCAGGCCGCTCGTGAAGTCGATCAGCCGCTTCGAGAGCTCCTGGTCGGCGCCCTGCAGGTTGAGGATCACGGGGATGCCGTCCTTGAACTTGTCCGCGATCTGCTGCGCGTCGTTGAAGCTCCGCGGCACGACCAGGTGCACCTGCACCGACGGGATGGCCCGCATCGGCGCGGCCGCCGGGGCCTCGGCCGAGCGCCGGCTGTTGCGCGGCCGCAGCACGGCCGTCGCCGGCGCGGCCTCCTCCGGATCGGGGTCGGTCCAGTCGTCGAAATCCCGCTGCCGGCCGCGCGGGGTGAGCCGGCGGACGTTCGGGCGCTCGCTGTAGGTGCGCTCGAGGTCCTCCTCGGTCAGGTACCCGTCCTCGTCCCACTCTTCGTCCTCCTCGGCGATCCCGAAGTAGACGAGCGTACGGTTCCAAACGTCTGCAAATCCCATGGTTACTAGATGTTAATCGCTGTAGAGAACGGATCCCAGACGCACCATCGTGGCCCCTTCTTCGGCTGCCACGCGGTAGTCCTGGCTCGTGCCCATCGACAATTCTCGCAGCCCATAGCGCTCGGCGAGCTCGCGCAGGCCCCGGAAGTACGGCCGTGAGTCCTCGGCGTCCTCGGTGAAGGGCGGCATCGTCATCAGGCCGACCGTGTTTTCGTACCGGCCGAGAAACTCCTCCAGGTCGCGCTCCGGAATGCCGGACTTCGAACCCTCGCCGGAAAGGTTCACCTCCACGAGCGCGGGGATCGTCAGCCGGCGCGCGGCCGACTCGCTCGCCAGCGAATGGCAGAGCTCGCACAGCTCGTTGACCGTCGTCGCCTTGCGGCTCTGCAGGTGGCCGATGAAGTGCCAGCGGAACGCGTCGCCGTGGAGCGCG
>Ga0207702_10002556_pt1 | contig 17129 bp, 13 predicted proteins | sample KBSCornC62_FD_184302 | JGI IMG/M metagenome (GOLD analysis project Ga0207702, IMG submission 184302) | Corn rhizosphere microbial communities from Kellogg Biological Station, Michigan, USA - KBS Corn C6-2 (SPAdes) (version 2) | ecosystem: Host-associated > Plants > Roots > Rhizosphere > Soil ...
AGTGAATGTTCATATCGAAGAGCGCATACAAGAGCTGCTTCGTGTACGCGATGCCTTGGCCGAATTTGCGAGCCGCGAGCATCTTATCGAGCATGTCTTGCGGAAGCTTCTTCGAGTGATCGGTGTAATGACCGCTCAACAAAGGCAAGATCTCTGGAGACCAAACCCAGTTCTCAAGCATTTGCGACGGAGCCTCGACGAAGTCTTGCGCCACGCTTGAACCCGAGAGCGAAGCGTATTTCGCGCGAGTCAGAGTTTGGTGCATGATGTGGCCGAACTCGTGGAAGATCGTCTCGACGTCGTCGTGCGAGAGAAGCGACGGCTTCCCCGGCGACGGCGGAGTCAAGTTCGCAACGATCGCCGAAACCGGATGGTTATAAACGCCATTGATTTCACGACCCGAGATCTGTTGGAAGGCCGCTGCGTGATCGTACTTACCCGTGCGCGGAATGAAATCCGTGTAGAAGTAACCGATCAAACGATTATCAGCCGTGTTGTGAATTTCGTAGAGCTGAACGTCAGGCGACCAAACTTTCGCATCAACAACTTGCTTGAAGTTGACGCCGAGAATCTGCGAGTAAACTTGGAACATGCCCGGGATGACAACGTCTGCCGGGAAGTATTCGCGAATCGCTTCTTCATCAACCGAGTAATCGCGCTTCTTCAACTGGTTTTGCGCCCAAGAGATATCCCATTGGTTCAATGAAGTCGCTGTTGGGTCGACTTCTTTTTTGTACGCGAGCAATTGATCGAGATCCTGCTTGTTACGCTGAGCGAGTTTGCCCTTAAGCGAATTCAAGAAATTATAGACGTTCGCTTTCGATTCAGCCATGCGGCCGTCGAGTTGGTAATCGTCCCATGAATCGTAACCGAGAAGCTTCGCAGCTTGGTAACGGAGCTTCGTTGTCGCTTCAAGAAGCTGAGTGTTCTCAATGCCACCGCGGTTCATGTACGAAAGCATCATCGCTTTGCGCGCGTCTGCGTTCGTCGCGTTCATCATGAAGACCGGGTAATTGGCTTCGTTCGGAACAACGATGTACTTGCCGTCTTCTGTTTTATCGAGACGCGCAACGAAATCAGCCGGCAATCCAGCGAGCGCATCAGCGGTGAATTCAACTTTTGAATCGTCGCTGTTCAAGTTCGCGCTGAACTTCGCTTCGTTCTTTGAGATCTGACCGAGCAAGTCTTTGAGAGTCGCGAGATCGGCGTCGTTTAACTTGAGACCGTTTTTCTCGAAACCACCGATGACCGATTCTTTTAAACGCGCTTCGCCCGCATCGCGAGTGACGGCTGGCTTAATCGCATCGTAAAGATCGCGGCGTGTGAAGACGTCGACCATGAAGGCGCCGACCTTCTCTTCACAAGCTGAACCTTCAGCGTTGATATCTGGATCGCGGTGAACGTAGCCCATGAATGTGAGCTGGTTCGTTTGATCGCCGAAATCCGCCGTCGTGTTTTCAAACGCGAGAAGCGTGTTGTCGATTGTGCGCTGGTCCGCGGGAATTTGCGCGAGTGCGTTTAAGCGAGTCGTCGCATCCGCGATCGCTTTGTCACAGAGCTGAGTGACTTCGCCTTTTGCGTAATCGCTGCGAATGAGAAGAATCGGCGGTTCTTGCTTGGTTGGCTCTTGAACCGGCGATCCGCCGTTTCCTGCGACTTCGTTACCCGATTGAGCCGCACGGCCGTCGGTCGAATTGCTACCACTTGTGTTTGAACATGCTGTGACGGCTGACGCCATCAGAGCCAAAACGGCTCCTAAATAGACCTTTTTCAATACTTTCACCTGGTAATCCCCCAATTGGTGGAGTGATTTAGCAAAGACGGGACCAACTTGCTTGGAAATCCGAAAGAAAGCTCTAGGAATTCTTTGAAGCTCTAAAAATTTCCCGTGACGGCCCTGCTTCGTCACCGGGATAGTCGCGCCGATGAATCAGACGCTTAAGGACCTCAGATCGGTTTTAAATTTCACGGTTATCGTCGCGGGCTTAGGTTACTTCGTGGACCTCTTCGACATCACGCTTTTCGGGGTCGTTCGCACCGTTTCGCTGCAAGATCTCGGAGTTCAAGACATCCTCGGCGCAGGGGTTTTAATCTATAACGCGCAGATGGTCGGCATGATGCTCGGTGGCCTCATTTGGGGCACTTTGGGCGATAAACGCGGCCGGTTGAGCGTCATGATGTGGTCCATCCTTCTTTACTCTCTGAGCAACATTGCAAACGCATTTGCGTGGAACACCGAATCTTATGTGCTTTTTAGATTCCTGGGCGGAGTTGGATTGGCCGGAGAACTGGGTGCCGCCATCACGCTCGTCGCCGAATCTCTTCCTCGCGAAAAGCGCGGTCTCGGAACGACGATCGTTGCGATGTTGGGCATGCTCGGAATCGTGGCGGCCGCAAAACTGGGGCAGCTCGTCCCGTGGCGTTGGTCGTACGGCCTAGGCGGCGCTCTTGGCTTTGCGCTTTTAGCCGCGCGATTCAAGATTAGCGAATCCGCTCTCTTCGAAAAACCTCAAGGCGATCACCGCGGTGATCTGAAACTGCTTTTGACGGCGAAACGATTTCCCAAGTATCTCGCCTGTATCTTGATCGGAGTGCCGGTTTACTTCACGACCGGCGTACTCCTTACCTTTGCCCCTGAATTGACGGCGGGTCTTCACGTTCAAGGAACGGTCACCGCAGGCGACGCGATTTTGTACGGCTCAATCGGCCTTGCGATCGGTGATTTGCTCAGCGGTTTATTTTCGCAGTGGCTTCGCTCACGTCGTCGCGCCGTCGCGCTTATGCTCGTGGCAGGCTTGATCTTGATGTGGATCTACATCAACTTAAGCGGCCTCACTTCTCACATGGTTTACACCATGAGTTTCCTGATCGGATTGTGCGTGGGCTACTGGGCCGTTCTCATCACGATGTCGGCTGAGCAATTCGGCACAAACATTCGCGCAACCGTGGCAACCACTGTTCCGAACTTCGTTCGTGGTTCGGCGATTATTGCTGTCACCGGTTTTGCGAAGTTAAAGGCTGCAGGCTGGCTCGCTTCGACTTCTGCTCTCACCGTCGGTACGATCTGTTTTGGGCTCGCTCTCGTGAGCTTATTCATGATGGACGAAACGTTCTCGCGTGATTTGGATTACGTCGAATAAAGGGCTGCCGACCGATGAGCGAGATCAAGAATCGAATCAAAAAGAACGTCGCAAATCTCGAAGCGTGGGCGAAGAAATTTAAAATCGACGCCTACCGCATCTATGAACGCGATATCCCCGACTATCCGTTCATCGTCGATCGCTACAACGATAAATTTATCGTTTACGACCGAAGCATCGACTCGATTGATTCGCGCGAAGATAAGCAAGAGCACTTTCCGGAGCTTCTCTCCGCCTTAAAAGACCTCTTCTCGGTCGACGATTCGAAAATCATCGTTAAACGCCGCTCTCGTCAAAAAGGCGAAGCGCAGTACGAGAAGATCAACGAATCCGGCCGCACCGAAACCGTTCGCGAAGGCGAAGCGGTGTTCAAAGTGAATCTCTACGATTATCTCGACACCGGCCTTTTTCTCGATCACCGCCTCATGCGCGAGAAGATTCGCAAGCAAGCCAATGGCAAAGAGGTTTTGAATCTCTTTTGCTACACAGGTTCTGTCAGCGTCTTTGCGGCTCTCGGCGGAGGGCGCGTGACGAGTGTGGATATGTCTGCGACTTACTCGCGTTGGGCACAAGACAACTTCCGGCTCAACAATCTCGACCCGGAGAAACACACGTTCGTAACTGAGAACGCTCTCGAGTACCTCGAAGCTCCTCACAAAGAGCGCTTCGATATTATCTTTCTCGACCCGCCAACGTTTTCGAATTCAAAAAAGATGGATTCAACGTTCGAAGTTGAGCGAGACCAAACATTTCTCGTCGAGAGCTGCATGAAGCTCTTAAAACCTGAAGGAGTGTTGTACTTCTCTAACAATAAGCGCTCATTCAAACTTGAGCCGTCTTTAAGCGAGAAATATCTCGTTCGCGATATCACCTCGTCGACGATTCCTAAGGATTTCCGCGATCCGAAAATCCACCGCGTTTACGAGATTCGGGCGGGCCGCTCAACGTCGCCGGTTTTGTAGTTTCGCCACGTATGATCAACGTTTAAACACGCCAATACGCTTTAGGCTTTGGCCCTAGGCTTGCTCATGTAGGAGCCCGGAACGTGAGATCGAATAGGTCGCTCTTTTTGGACGAAGCAAGTGAGAGGTGATTGACGGGACCCCCCCCCCCCATACACCGGCCTTCTCCTAAAACTAGCTTTGATTGAAGCCCGCCTCTGAACGGGCCTTGATCGCAAAAAGAGCGGAAGATTCGAAATCAGGCGAAGTTTCAGTCCCCTCTGATGTCGCGGGCTCCGTGCCGAGCCCGTTCCCCCTTTTTTCTCAGCGCGCCCGCCTTGCGAAGCTTAGTGGGCCGGCGCTCACGCCTTATCAGTCAACGGGAACAACTGAATGTTCATTTGGTAAACGCGGTCGCCCTTGGTGGCTTTGCGTTTCACCAAGATGTCGCGCTGAAGGCGCTTGCGGAGTTGGCGAAGCTCGAAGCGCACGGCTTGGAATTCGTCTTCCGTCATCGATACGGTCATCGCGCCGAACTCGCGCTCTTTTGGTGAGTCGCGGAAAAGCGATTCGATACCGAGATAGATCAGCTCAGCTTGAAGTTTACGAATGAGCGGCACCGGCAAATCTTGCGGCGATTCAACGAGGTCGCGGCCTTTTGAAACGTCACCGGTTTCGAGATTGCGCGAGAGTTCACCTGAATCGATAAGTTTACGAAGTGAAACGCGAATGTCATCAGCCGAGGCTTTCGCGCGGAAGAGACTTGCGAGAGTTTGCGGCTCAAACTTCACGTTCGATTGCTCGGCCATCGCGTAAAGAACCCAGCCGATCCAGCCCGGCACTTTTTCCCAGTTTGCTTCTGAGATCTCCCCAGTATCCAACGCGCGACGCGCACGAAGATCGGCAAGTTCTTTTAAGTACTGATTCCGCTCAATCGGTTCTGTGGCCTGACCGTAACGAACGAGGGCGCGGAATTCATCCATCTCGTTTTTCTGCAAACGAAGCGCACGCGCGAAACGATTGATCATGTCTTCAGAGAGATTGCGGCGACCTTCGATGATCAATTTTAAGTAGTTCGGCGATTTGATGTCGGCCGCAGCCGAGAACGTCGAATACGAGTAAGGACGGAAGCCCGTCGACTCGTGCTGACGGCGCCAATCATAGACATCTTTTAAGTACTGGCGGAAGTCCGTGTACTCACCTAGACCTGGCTGGTGCGCAACAGGCGGCTCGGCTTGGCCAGGGCGAAAAGTGTTCGGCTGAAGAGATGAAGGCTCAATCGTTGTGAATGCCATGGTGTCCTCATCGTGTTGGAGTCGAGTTGATGCTTCCACCACCGGCGTAAAATTACAAGTTTTCTGAATGAAAAAGCCGCTTTAGGGTTCCCCCCTCAGCGGCCTTGTTCAAAAATCAATCGTGCAGCTGGACGTAAACAGTCCCGGATTACTTGAGCAAATTATTTGATCACCAAAGGACGTACCGGTTTGTGAATGCGCGAGATCGTAAGTTCCATCGTGTCTTCTTGTGCATCAGCCGTCGCCTTACGAATCGTCACGGCCAGCGTCAAAGTGCCGCGTCCGTCGTTGTTCACGAGTGTGACGTTGCGAATCGTGTCGGCAGCTGGAGATGTCGAACGAAGAACTTGCGCCTCAGCATTCAACGCGATGTCGGTTGCCGGTTTTACGAGCGGCCCGCCGAGATTCAACGTTTGTTGCGTGTTGTAAGCCGAACGGATGCCCATTTCGACCGCGAAGTTCGACTGACCGTTGATCGTCTCCGACGTGCGAAGTGTCAGGCGGTTCAGCGCATTCAACTCGCCCGCGTGGTGATCCGTGCGCACAAGAGTTTCTAGAAGCGAGTCGAACTCTGGATTATGCGCAACACCGAAACCATCGGCGTGCGTGAAGAGAGTCGCTTGCGATTGGCGAATCAACATGTGGGCCGTGCGAACGACTCCACCCGTTCCATCTTGCACAAGGGCGTAAACGGTTTGGCAGCCGCCGTTCAAGTCCATGCACGCCGCTTCAACGCGGAGATGGTTTCCGCTCAGAAGATCGCCACCGCGGAAAACGAGGCGGTTATCGAGTTGACCCATGAAACGCGCAACGCGAGGTCCCTGAACGCCTTTGATTGTTAAGTCGAGAGTGACCGCACGTAACGCCCAGTCGACATCGAAGCGACCGTTTGAAACTTTCTTCGCGAAGTCCTTATCGCGCTGAACGCGGTCGCGACGTGTTTTCGTATCGACCCACGTTTGCAGATTATCGCGAAGGTGATCTTGGCCCGAGCCCGAGTAGTAAAGAGGCTCTGATGAATCGCCATTTGCGACATCGCTCTCGTTGCCAACACAAACCGGACCTTGGCGTCGGCTCGCATCGAAGATCTGCGACGGCGTCAGACCTGTTGGATCATAAATGATCACTTCAGGACCGTTGTTCACCGGCGGAGCGGTTTGCCCAGGCGCAGTCTGAGAAGGCGCGGTTGGCGAGTTCACCACTTCAGGTCCATCATCGTTGTTTCGCGAGCCATTGCTCGGCGCCGTTTGCGGCTCGCGTGGATCTTGAGCTGACTTACCGGAATCGCCATCAAGTTCCGATTGGCTGTTCGGAACCGGTGTTGGCGCCGTCGCCGGCGGCTGCGTGATTGGAGGAGGATTCGAGCCGCCACTGCTTCGCGTGCAAGCGCTTGAAGCGATAAAGCCGATAACGGCCAATCCAATTACAAGTTGGGATTTCATCATGGCGAACTCCTCTGGGCACACCGGCCCGCCCCCAAAAGAGCAAGCACGGCGCCAACCGTGAGGATGAATTAAAGTGAGAACCGAGCCTTTTAGGCGACAAAATCCGGCACTTTTAAGGAAGGACGTTGCCGGAAGTCAGCTCGTTTTCGCTGGATGGAGCGGGCTTTGGATGACGGTCTTTTCCGGTCAGAAGGCGCATTCCCGAGGCTCTCGCTTCAGAATTAATGCGATTCCAGAACGCGAGATACGTCGAATACAGAGGAGTGTCTTCGATCTCGAGCAAAGTTTCGTCATTCGTATGGAGCGAGAAGAAATCAAGGTTGTGAGAACCCGTCACCACCATTTGACGACGTTCAGTCGAACCATCGATCGCGGCGTCGATCAAAATCAGTTTCGTGTGGATGGTGTTCACGGCGCGATCAAGGGCCGTTTTCCCTTGGAAAGGAAGAATCAAGATGTTTGAACCTAATCGCTTCACGACTCCAACGGTCGGAGAAAACATCTCGGGATCAATTCGCGTAATCACTTTTACGTCACACCCTGCTTTCGCAAGATCACGAAGCCTTGCCGCGACATTGAGACGGTTGATGTCAGCTTCCGCCACGCGGATCATCGATCCCGCAGGCTCACAACTCACTCTTCGGAGAAGCTGCATGACCGGATCGCGCGCGATAACGCGAGGGAAGAATTTCGCAACCACAGATCCGTCACCGACCGCGTCTTTGTGCGTATCAAGGTAGTGAGTCTTATCGCGATTCTGCTGCTGCCAGTAATCGAGGTAACCTTCGTAAAGCCCGCGGTCGCCACGAATAATCACGAGGTCTTGGTAATCGTGCATCTGTTCGTCTTCTAAGTTCGACGACGATTGCGCGACGACATTTTCCGAGCCGTCCATCAATTTCGAGAACAGCAAGAACTTGTTGTGGTTGATCACAAGCCCGTTGCAAGAACCACCGAAAGTTTGTCCTTTGATTTTGACATGCAGAGGCCCCGAGCAAAAGCGAACGCACGGCTTTGTTTTGCAGATCAGACGGCCCGTCTCTTCGGATCCATTCACCAGAAGATCAACGCCGTTTCCAGGCTTGAGATTGTCGAAGTAATTCGAACCATCGAAGACCATGTGCACGTCGACTCCGCGATGGCTTGCGCGGATGAGCGCTTTGATAACCGGAGTACGCGTCATCTGATACATCGACATATGGATTTCTGAATCCGGCGCCGCTTGGTCGATCAATGAAACAAGTTTGTTTTCGATTGTATAGGACGGCTGCCCGTGAAAGCCCGGCTCATTAAAAACAGCCTCGGCATCTAATGCGAACGCGGAACGCGCGATACAGATAAAAATTAGGAGGCAAAAACGCATCACCATCGTGCGCCAATTGAAGCGAGTTTCGTGCCCGCTAGCGGTTTGCTTTAATTCGTGATCGCACGCGCACGTTCGTCGAAAAATTCGACAGCCGGGAAAATCGGACACGATTTGCTCAAAATCACAAACCGGCGAACGTATGCCTGAAACATTCGAGGAGCATACTCACCCGCAAATGCGAAACCTCCATGAAAGGAGATGCTTATGGCTAATAAAGACATTCAAGTCCGCGGCGATCGCTCGTCAGGACTTCAACTCGATAAGATGATGCAGAGATTTTTAAACGATCCGTTCGGATCTTGGCTAGCCGACCTCCCGACCATTCAGCGAAACAATCTCGGTAACATCAAGGAAACCGACAACGCTTATCTACTTGCGGCCGACATCCCGGGTATTCCGAAGGAAGATATTAAAATCAGCGTCGATGGAAACATCCTGACCATCTCAGCTGAAAATGAAAACAAAGAGGAATCTGAGACGACTTATCGTCGCGATTACCACTCGTTCCAGCAACGCTTTTCACTTCCGTCAAATGTCGACGCAGACAAGATCGAAGCGCATTGCGAAAACGGTGTACTCGAAGTACTGATTCCGAAATCCGCGCAATCGCAGGCGCGCAAAATCGAAGTGCAGAGCGGAAAAGGTGGCCTCGCTGGAAAGCTAAGCGAGAAAAAACAAGAGAAGCATTAACCTCGCCTGTTTAAAAGAAAGCCCGACTCTTTGGGGTCGGGCTGCGCTTCAGGCCTCGTGATAGTCGAGATCCTTATGGAAGGTCTCTGGAAGTTTCCACAGCGAGATGAGTGCAATCACCATCGTGACGCTTCCAACGATAATTCCGCTATGAATGGCGTCCGAACCTGCCATCAAAAACTGGAACGCCATCGTCATCGGAATCACCGCGCCGCGAACAAAGTTCGGAACGGTCGTGGCGACGGTTGAGCGAATATTCGTACCAAACTGCTCAGCACCGACAGTCACAAACAAAGCCCAATAACCGATGCACACACCGAGCACACCGCAAAATGCATAGTACGTGGCAAGCGATTGACCCGCGTAATGAAGGTAGAGGACAAAGACAACCGACGTCATGATCATGTAGACGAAGATCGCTTTCTTACGGCTTTCAAAAAATTGACTGAGAAGCCCCGCGAGCAAATCACCAATTGAAAGACCGATGTAGGCGAACATCACGGCTTTCCCTGCCGACGGCAACTCAGCCATCCCGAGCGCTTTTGCGAATTCGGGCGTGAACGTCATCACGATTCCGATCACAAACCAAATCGGCACGCCGATCAAAATCACCCCGAAGTAACGTCCGAACGTTCGCGCATTTCTGAAAAGAACGGAAACTTTTCCCCGGTGGACGCCTTTTTCACGCGCGCGAGAGAACATTCCTGATTCGCGAACGCCGACTCGAAGAAGCAAGATCAAGAAGCCAAGAAGACCGCCGATCACGAAAGCAACGCGCCAACTGAAGAGATCTCCGACCAATCCGCCAAACACGGCACCCAAGAGACCGATCGATGCCACGAACGCCGTCCCGTAACCACGCAAACGCTGCGGCAAAATTTCCGTCACGAGCGTAATGCCGGCACCCAATTCACCTGCCAGCCCAATTCCTGCGATAAATCTTAAAGCCGCGTATTGCCAAACTTCGGTCACACCTGCGTTGAGTAGATTCGCAAGCGAATACATAACGATTGAGCCGAAGAGAACGCTCAGACGTCCCTTCTTATCACCTAGGATTCCCCAGATGACCCCGCCGGTGAGAAGCCCCGCCATTTGAACGTTAATCAGCAAGACGCCTTTCGCGAAAATCTGATCGTCAGGAACTCCGATGCCTTTTAAAGAACTCACGCGCACGATGGAAAATAAAAGCAAATCGTAGATGTCTACGAAGTAACCCAGGGCCGCGACGATGATGGCGAGCCAGATCGTCTTATCGAGCGTCTTTAAATCTCTAATGTTCATTCGTTGAACTTAAGCGATTTAGTTAGCGGGATGCAATTCAGATTCGCGCGCGAGAAAATCGGCGTCGAATTGATGAGTGCGGAGCCAATTGCGGTGCTCGCGCCAGTTTGGCGAGTGCGCGGTGACGAGCGCCCAGAACTTCGATGAGTGATTCAGAAACTGCAAATGCGCGAGCTCATGAACGACGATGTAATCGATGACTTCGAGCGGAGCAAAAATAAGTTTCCAGTTGAAAGTGATGCGGCCCTTCGGAGAGCAGCTTCCCCAGCGCGTTTTCGGCGCTCGAAAAGAAAGTCCGAAGGGATAGAGGTTCATGCGATTCGAGTATTCGGCCGCGCGTTCGCTGAGAAGTTCGCGCGCCACTTTCTTGTAGAACTGCCCAAGCGAAGGAAGAAGCTCAGGATGCGGGCTGTTCGGATCAAAACAGTGCCAAACCTCGCGACGCACTCCGCACACCAATTTGCCATCGCGAATTTTAAACGCGGGCTTACCTGCACATGGTTCATAAGTGAGCAGAAGACGTTCGCCTAAAAACGGAAACTCTTCGCCCTCTTTCATTTCTTTTTTCGGATGGGCCCGGCGATAGCTCTGACATTTTTCAAGCTGGGCCTGAATCCACTCTTCTTGCGCCACAACGAAATCGTGAATTTGCGTAAGCGTAAGCCCTTTAGGTGCGCTGACACGAATTCGTCCATTCAATTTCAATGTCAAATTCAGCGAGCGCTTGTAAGGACGACGCGTGATCTCGATGATACGGCCTTCAACAACAATATCTTCGCGGGTGATTCTGGGTTCTTGCGCGCGGCGAGGAAAGCCAAACATTGCCGCTCAGTTTCTCGATTTTCCCGAGGGTACGCAACGTTTTGTGTGCTAGGTTAGCCTCGTGCCAAGTGATTTCGATAACCTGCAGCCTGAAGTGATCCTAGAAGCGATCGATGCGGCCGGATTTCGGGCAACGGGTGAATACTCGCAGCTCAACTCCTACGAAAACCGCGTCTTCGATATTCGTCTTGAATCTCACATGGGTGCGGCAAATTCAGGCGGACACGAGCGTGTCATCGCGAAATTCTATCGGCCGAACCGCTGGTCTTACGCCGGCATTCAAGATGAACACGAATTTTTGCGCGATCTTGAGGCAGAGGCCATTCCTGTTTGCGCTCCACTTCAGCTTGCAAACGGCGAGACTTTACTTGAGCACACTGGCTATCTGATGGCGCTTTTCCCTCGTGTGGTCGGCCGCATGCCCGATGAATTTCTCTTCGGGCAACTTAAGCAAGTGGGCCGAACACTCGCGCGCATTCACAACGTGGGCGCCCGAAAAGCCGCCGAACATCGACCGTGGCTTGTGGTTGAACAATACGGTTGGCCCGCACTGAATCGACTTGAGCGATTCGTTTACCCCGAGTTGTGGTCACGCTACGAGCAAACGTGCGTCGACATACTTTCGCAAATCGAGCCGCTCTTAGAAGACGTTCATTTTCAACGCATCCACGGCGATTGCCATAAAGGCAATCTTCTCCAACAAGCGAGCGGAACGCGCGACTTCATCTTCGTCGACTTCGACGATTTTTGTAACGGCCCTGTCGTTCAAGATTTCTGGATGCTTTTGTCGGGTGGACAAGAAGACGACGACGCCCTTCGCGAGCGCGATGAAATCGTCGCAGGTTACGAAGAACTCCGGCAGCTGCCGGATGAGTGGCACTTGTTTGAACCGCTTCGCGCGCTTCGAATCATTCACTACGCGGGCTGGATCGCCCAGCGCTGGAATGATCCGTTCTTCCAGCGCATCTTTCCTGAATTCACTTCCTACAATTACTGGCTCGACGAACTCACACGCTTAGAAAAAATCGCGCGCGATCTTTAAGGACACGGTTGATAGACCTTACCGTCGAGAGCCAGGTTATAAAACGTCGTCGAAAATTTCATGCTTGCAGCCTGAGTGCAAATAGCGCTCGAGTATGACGAGTATTCTGCGTTGAAGACCGCTTTGTTAGAGCTGATAAACGGCGAATACATGCTGCACTCGTTATACTTAAAGCATTCTTCGACTACCGCGAAATCGTACTTTGGAACAAGCGTGCTTACGAGGTCGGTCGCGTTTTTAAGGCCGACAATCATTCCGCGCGCATGCGCCTGATCAGCCAAGAAAGTGTCGAAATCGATTTGATCCTGAGCGGTCAATGGAAAGCCGCTATTGTTTGCGTAACCATCGACGTTATCGGGATCAACGCCGTCACACCCCTTACTTTTCGCGAGATCCATGCGGTTCATGATGATCTGACGAACAGTTGTGTTTCGCGTATCGATCCATTTTTCGCCGGGCCATCCATTACTATTGCCCAGTGCTGAAAGCGGATATTGAGATGCATCTGGACGCCAGTCTTCGTAAGTGCCGGCAGAGAAATAGCAGATGACGACGTGGCCTGATTGTTTCAGCGATTGAATGACGGTCGTCGACGTATCGAACATATCGATGTCGTAATGTTTCGCGTTCACGGCCAGATTGATCGAACCCGAAAGCTGCAAATACCAACTACTTCCCGCAGGCACGCTTAAAGCCGACGAACTCGGTGCCGGAGTTGGCGATGGCGCAGGAGTCGGCGACGGAGCCGGCGTTGGAGATGGGGCTGGCGTCGGTGAAGGAGACGGCGCGGCGGCCGACGAGTCCGAGATCGTTAGTAAATCGAGTTTGCAGTCATTGCTGCCAGCCGACGAAATCAATCGAATTGAAACGTGCCCACTTAAGATCGCTGACGAAGGAAGAGCGTAAACGAGATTTTTATAAACACCCGCGCTGCCTGAAGTCGTACCGACACTGACATAGGAACCGGACGATGATTTGTATTGAAACGAAAATTTGTCGGTCCCCGTTTTTTGGAGAAAAAGAGCGTTTAACTGCAACGACGACGCACTCGATGAAACCGCAATATCAAAAGAGGCTGCGAGATTTCCTTTTCGGTTCGTATAGAGATCCAGAATCTTGCCGTCGTTTGCAGCCGCGAGAGCCGCAACACTCCCTCCGTATGTCCCTGGAGAAACCGAAAAAGAAGACGGCGCCCAAACCGACGCAGAGGCGACCGAACCGCTGAAGAGCGCCACAAGAAGAGTCAGCTTTTGAAGATAGCTAATTGTAAGTCCCATAAACGTCCCCCTCGACACGAGCGATGCAAGTGCACCCATTGCACGTGCGGGGCCCTGTCCCGAATCCGAACGGCTCGCTAAGGTTCTGATTTCAATTCTGTTTTTGGGGTCTCAGTTTTGGAAAATTGCGACTTAATGGCGAACTCGAAGAGGCCGTCAAAAAGATAGAGGGACTATGAGGTGCAACCTCACGATTTGAACGGAAAAACAGACGAAACAACGCGGTGCATTTTAGCCACTGACGTTGCCTCAGAAGCGGCTCGTAGACTAGGATCCATCGTTCATGTCCGGGTCCCGCACAATTGAGTTCCATGAATCCCGCTAGGCCGGAAACGGAGCAACGGTAATGGGTCGCTCGATGTGATGTGGGGTGCCCGGGCACCTTTTCAGTTCACAGTTCTCGGTGCACGGTTTGCGTTCACGGTTCGCAAATTGGTGGAGTTGGGTTGGCGTATCAGGTTATCGCCCGGAAGTGGCGGCCACAATCTTTTCACGATCTCGTTGGTCAAGAGCACATCTCGACGACGCTTTTGAACGCGCTTCGAAATAATCGACTTCCTCAAGCTTTGCTTTTCACCGGCGTTCGCGGAACCGGCAAAACTTCGAGCGCGCGAATTCTCGCAAAGAGTTTGCGATGCCCGAATGCGGTCGACTTCGTTCCTTGCGGAGTTTGCCGTGAGTGCGAAGACATCGCGAACTCTCGCTCTCTTGACGTCATCGAAATCGACGGTGCTTCAAACAACGGCGTCGACGCCATTCGCGAACTTCGCGAAACCGTCGGTTACATGCCGTCATCGGGCCGCTGGAAAGTGTACATCATCGACGAAGTGCACATGCTCTCGACTAGCGCGTTCAACGCTTTGTTGAAAACGCTCGAAGAACCGCCCGCTCACGTCGTGTTCATCATGGCGACCACTGAAGCGCAGAAAATTCCAAATACGATTCTCTCGCGCTGTCAGCGATTCGACTTCCGCCGCATTCCTTCGCGCCAGATCGCCGCTCAACTTCAAAAGATCTCTGAAGCCGAAGGCGTTCGCGTTGAGCCGGAAGCGGTATGGTTGATCGCGCGTCAAGCCGACGGGTCTATGCGTGATTCGCAATCGCTTCTCGATCAAGTCATCACGTTCTCGGGCGGAGACCTCACTCTCGCTAAAGCGGTCGACGTTCTCGGGCTCACGGATCGTACGGTTTTACTTGAAACTCTCACCGCCCTCGTCACACGCAACACCGAGATGGCGATCGATTTGATCGAAAAGATCTTCAAAGCCGGCTACGACCCGAAAGTTTTCGCGCAAGATCTGCTCGAAGAAATTCGCAACGCACTGATGGTACGTTTGGTATCAAGCGATCCCACTCGCGTCGTCGACTTGCCCGATAACGAGATCGCCTCATTACGTGAGATCACCGCCGACTTGTCGGAAGAAGACCTCCACCTTCTTTTTGATATGTGCTTGAAGGGCGTCAGCGATCTCTTGCGCGCGCAAGATTCGCGAATCGTTCTCGAGATGCTTCTTCTCCGCATGGCCGCAGCTCCGCGCATCGCTTCGCTGGCCGCTTTGGCACATGGTGCGCCGATGCCGGTGCAAGTCGCAGCAGGAGTCAAATCAACTCCCCGCGCGCCTTCGACCGCGGTTCCTTCGAACATCGCAAAGCCTTCCGCGCACGCAGCGAAGCCCGTAACGAACGCGTCGTTTGAACCAAACGCCGCGACCGCGCAAGCCGCTCAACCAAGCGCGAGCTCCGCGGCTCCGCAAGCGCACGCGGCACCCGCTGATGAGAAAAAGTATTCGATGAATTCGTTCGTGCGGCCCGCAAACGGCCAGTACGGGAACGGCGACGGAGTGAAGCTTCAGCCGAATCCTGCGAACCAACCTAAGCCCGCGGCCCCGCAACCGCAGGTTTCGACAGCCGCAACGCCGGCTCAGGATCCCAACGACGACGAAGCACCTAAACCAGATCCGGCTCGCGCAAGCGATCCGTGGTTTCAGTTCGTCGATCAGGTCAAAAAATCGAACTCGCTTCTCGGCGCCATGCTTGAGAACACGTACCTCATCGGCACCGAAGGCACGAAACTGACCATCGGCCTTCCGAAAAAAATGTCGTTCATGTTCGACAAGGTGAAAGACCCCGAGAACTTGAAGCGTATCGAAACGTTCCTACAAACTCTCTGGAACAAGACTTATTCGGTCGACGTGAAACTCGCCGATCAAACGAACGCGACAAAAGCGACTCCGAAAGCCCAGGCCGAACAAAAGAAAGCCGAAGCGAAAAAATCGGTCGAACAAGCGGTTGAAAACGACCCGCTGGTTCAACAAGCTCAAAACGTATTTAAAGCCTCAATCAAATCGATCAAGGAGACATAAATGAAAGGTCGTAGCGGCGCCGGCGGCATGCAAGGCGGAATGGCGAATCTCATGCGCCAAGCAAATCAACTCCAAATGAAGATGAAGAAAGCTCAAGAAGAGCTCGCAACCCGTGAATATCAAGGTTCATCGGGCGGCGGCGCCGTCATGGTAACAGTGAAGGGCGAAAACCAAATCGTCGGTCTTAAAATCAGCGACGAAGTTCTCAAATCTGGTGACGTTGAGATGCTTCAGGATCTCATTCTCACCGCTGCGAACGATGCTTTGAAGAAAGCTAAGGATACGGCGTCGGCTGAGATGGAAAAACTCACTGGCGGCATGAACTTCCCTGGTCTTTAATCAATTCGTGCACATACTAGAAGGGAGGGGATAAACCATGTTCAAGATCGGCTCACTCGAAAAACTCATCCATGAACTGAACCGCCTCCCGGGTGTCGGTCCCAAGACCGCCCAGCGTTTGGCGTATCACATTCTCCGCACGCCTGATCTCTCCGAGAAGCTCCAAGAGGCGCTCAAGCTCGTAAAAGAGAACGTGCACCAATGCGCCCAATGTTTCTCGTACACCGATGAAGCCGCGCTTTGCCGCTTCTGCCGCGACTCGCACCGCAGACAAGACCTGATTTGCGTCGTCGAAGAGCCGTCGGATATCGCGCGTGTCGAATCGTCGGGCGTCTTCCGCGGCATCTACCACGTCCTTCACGGAAGTATCTCGCCGCTCGATAACGTCGGCCCGCAAAACTTGCGCATCCGCGAGCTTCTTGAGCGCGTCGATGCAGGTCTTGAGCAAACTCCCATTCCTTACCTTGCGGGCCTTCAAGAAGCCCAAGGTGCGGGCGAAGCAGCCGCGGCGGCTCCGCAAATCACCGAAATTATCCTCGCGCTCGACCCCGATCTCGAGGGCGACACGACCGTTCTCTATCTCGCGAAGGCTCTTCAAGAGAAGCAGCTCAAGATTTCGCGCATCGCCAGCGGAGTTCCACTTGGCAGCGACATCGATTACGTAGACGATAGAACTCTAGGACGTGCATTAGAAAACCGGGTTGAGCTGTAAGGCTCACACCGTTGAACGGATTTTAAACGTGGCTTTCATCAACAAAGAAGCAAAAGAGCTTCACTGCAAAGTGGTTTATTACGGTCCCTCACTGGGCGGGAAAACCACGAACATTCAATGGATCTGGCAAAAGACCGCCGGCCAAGATCAATCTGAATTAGTCACGTTCGATGCAAATCCAGAGCGTACGATCTTCTTCGACTTCTTGCCGATGGGCGGAGGCGAATTCCACGGCATGCGTACGCGCCTTCACCTTTACTCGGTGCCCGGCCAAGTCGTTTACGACGCCCGTCGTAGACTGATCTTGCGCGGCCTCGACGGCATCGTCTTCGTCGCCGACTCGCAACTCGAGCGCATGGACGAGAACATCGAAGCGCTTAAAAACCTCGAGAAGAACCTCGAGCAACAGGGCTACG
>Ga0207702_10002558_pt1 | contig 17127 bp, 16 predicted proteins | sample KBSCornC62_FD_184302 | JGI IMG/M metagenome (GOLD analysis project Ga0207702, IMG submission 184302) | Corn rhizosphere microbial communities from Kellogg Biological Station, Michigan, USA - KBS Corn C6-2 (SPAdes) (version 2) | ecosystem: Host-associated > Plants > Roots > Rhizosphere > Soil ...
CGGCCAAGCAGTTCCAGGAATGTCCGAACTGCGGCGAACTCAAGCTGCCGCATAACCTCTGCCCGGCCTGCGGCCACTACAACGGCCGCGAGATCGTCTCGAGCGAGGCCTAAGCGCTAGGTCGGGGCCGCAGAAATGAGCGCAGGCCCAAGGATCGCCATCGACGCAATGGGGGGTGACGGTGGCCCGGCGGCAATGATCGCCGGGATCGAGAGGGCGTGGCGGCGCGATCCGACTCTCTGCTTCGTGATCTACGGCGACGAGATCCGGATCCAAGATGAGGTCCAAAGGCATCGCCGGCTCGGCGACTGCGTCACCGTCGTCCATACTCCCGACGAAATCGCTCCAAGCGAAAAGCCAAGTCAGGCGATCCGGCGTGCACGCACCACCTCAATGGGCGTCGCGATCGGTGCCGTGAAAGACGGCAATGCCGATGCCGCCGTCTCTGGCGGCAACACCGGTGCATTAATGGCGATGTCCAAGCTTGCGTTGCGCACGATGCCGGGGATCGATCGGCCCGCGCTTGCTGCTCTTCTGCCAACGCTTGGCGAGACCGACATGGTCATGCTCGACCTCGGCGCCAACACCGAATGCGATGCACAGAACCTCGTCCAATTCGCCGTCATGGGCTCGGCTTATGCGCGAACGGTTCTCCGGATCGAAAAGCCGCGGGTCCGGCTTCTCAACATCGGGACCGAAGAGCTGAAGGGAACCGACGAACTCAAGGAAGCTGCGGCAATGCTTCGCGAAGCCGATTACCTGCCGCTTCGCTTCGACGGGTTCACCGAAGGCGACCAGCTCAGCCGGGGCGATGTCGACGTTGTCGTCACAGACGGTTTCTCGGGCAACATCGCTTTGAAAACCGCAGAAGGAACGGCGCGCTTCGTGACCGATCTTCTTCGCCGGGCTTTCACCAGCTCGCTTCGATCGAAAGCGGGATTCGCGCTTTCGCAGCCAGCGCTTCGGCTGCTCAAGGTCCATCTCGATCCGAATAACCACAATGGCGCAGTGTTCCTCGGTCTCAACGGGCTCGTCGTCAAAAGCCATGGGTCGGCGACTCCAAAGGGAGTCGCCAACGCCATCCAGGTGGCGGCGCGGATGGTGCGCAACGACATCACCCGGAAGATCGGCGAGGATCTCGATAACTTCCGAGCTCACGCTTTCAACCACGAGGCAATTTGATGCCGCTTCGCTCGGTCGTCGCCGGTGTCGGCTCCGCTCTGCCCAGGCGGCGAGTAACGAATGACGAATTGGCGCAGACTGTCGACACGTCCGATGAATGGATTGTCGAGCGTACCGGGATTCGAACGCGTTATGTCGCGGGCGAGGGTGAGACTACGGCAACCCTCGCCTACGATGCGGCGCTAAAGGCGCTCGAACATGCAGGGCTGAAGCCGCACGATATCGGGCTAATCGTGCTTGCGACTGCAACGCCGGACCAAACTTTTCCCTCGTCGGCAACGAAGATCCAGGCGATGCTCGGCATTAACGACTGCATCGCTTTCGACGTGCACGCGGTCTGCACCGGCTTTCTTTATGCGTTGAGCGTCGCCGACTCGATGCTCCGCTGCGGCATGTCGAAGAAGGCCTTGGTGATCGGGGCGGAGACCTTCAGCCGCATCCTCGACTGGAACGATCGCGCGACCTGCGTCCTGTTCGGGGACGGGGCGGGGGCGTTGGTGCTTTCCGCGGAGGAGGGGGAGCAAGGTATACTTGCGACTCGCCTTCACGCTGATGGCCGTCACAATGACATGCTGTACGTCGACGGTGGACCGTCGACTACGGGAACCGTCGGCAAACTCCGAATGAAAGGGCGGGAGGTGTTCCGCCACGCCGTTATCAATCTCGCCGATGTGCTTTCCGAAGTGCTGAGTGCCGCCGGGCTTTCCGCAAAGGATGTGGACTGGGTGGTACCGCACCAAGCGAATGCCCGGATTCTGGACGCTACCGCCAAGAAGCTTGGTCTTCCCGCCGAAAAGATTGTGATGACTGTAGATCAGCATGCAAACACGTCCGCCGCCTCCGTTCCACTTGCATTGGACACGGCCGTGAAGGACGGGCGCATCAAGCGGGGCGACACCGTCGTGCTGGAAGCGATGGGCGGCGGCTTCACTTGGGGTGCAGCGGTCCTCACTTATTGAAAAGACTTGCCATTTCACCCCATTTGTCGAATTGCCGACATCATCAGTTTCCGTTACGGTGGTGAAATCCGCGGCCGGGGGGCAGCAGAAGAGGGTTCAGGAGAAAAGAATGGCCGACTTGGGAATAGCGCGAGTCGCGGATAGCGGGGTTTCGGGTACTCTGACGCGCGCCGACCTGGCGGATGTGGTGCACGGCACGCTCGGACTTTCGCGGGCGGAATCGGCGAATGTCGTCGAGCGTATTCTCCATCACATGTGCGCTGCGCTCGCGCAGGGCCAGAATGTGAAGATTTCCGGATTCGGAAGCTTCATCCTGCGCGACAAGGGCCAGCGGATCGGGCGGAATCCAAAGACGGGGATCGAAGTGCCGATCGCTCCGCGGCGCGTAATGACATTCCGCGCCAGCCAGATCCTGCGCGACAGGATTGCGAAATAACGGCAGTGGCAGCCGTCGAGAAAGCCCCTGGCGCTTTCAAGACGATTGGCGAACTCTCGGTTGAGCTCGGGGTCGCCCAGCATATCCTGCGTTATTGGGAAACGAAGTTTCCGCAATTGAAGCCGCTGCAGCGCGCGGGGAACCGCCGCTACTATCGGCCGGCGGACGTCGAACTTGTGCAACGGATTAACCGGCTCCTCAATCAGGAGGGCTACACTATCCGGGGCGTTCAGAAGCTGCTTCGAGGTGGTCAGACCGCTGAAGAGCATCCGCAGACGGCTCTAAATTTCCAGCCGCAGCCGAATGAGCCAGAGGATGAGAGGCTTTCGGTGGACCTTGAACGGCTCAAACAAATTCGGGACCGCTTGGCTGAAGCGCTCGGTCAATAGAAGCTTCTGAAAGCCTTGCCCGAACCCGCTCGATCGCTTGGTCGAGCGGGATGCGGCTCACCGGAACGCCTGCCGGAAAAGCCCGAAGCAGCCGTGACGGCATGGCTGCCGACAGGATCACGAACACACCCTGATCGCCCTGACGCCGGATCAGCCTCCCGAATGCCTGCGCCAGCCGTGCCCGCACCACGCGATCGTCATAGGCGCTGCCGCCGCCGGCCATGCGCCGCGCCGCGTGGAGCACCGTCGGGCGCGGCCACGGCACGCGCTCCATCACCACCAGCCGAAGCGATTCACCGGGCACGTCTACGCCGTCCCGCAGCGCATCGGTGCCGAGCAGCGAAGCCCGCGGATCGTCGCGGAAGATGTCGACGAGCGTTCCCGGGTCGATCGGATCGACGTGCTGAGCGAGCAGCGGCAGCCCTGCTCGCGCTAGCCGGTCGGCGATCCGTGCATGAACGGCCTTCAGACGCTGGATCGCCGTGAACAGGCCGAGCGTGCCGCCACCGGCCGCTTCGATCAGCCGCGCGTAGGCGCCGGCGAGCGCCGGAATATCACCCTGCCGGATGTCGGTCACGATCACGACCTCCGAGCAGCCGGCGTAATCGAATGGGCTCTCCGCTTCGAACCGGCTCACCTCGCTCTCAAGGTGCGCTGCGCCTGTGCGCTGCTCAGCCGTTTCCCAGCCGTCGCCGCCACGGAGAGTGGCTGAGGTCACGAGCACGCCCTGCGCTGGTTTCAGAACCGTCTCCGCCAATGGCCGGGAAGGGTCGAGCCAGCGCCGGTTGATCGCCACGTCATATTCACGGCCTTCAACGCGATCGACCGAAAGCCAATCGACGAAATCCGGATCGGCCGGGCCGCCAATCCGCGCCAGCAGCTGGCTCCATGCTGCAAGCGTTTCGCGACGCCAGGAGAGCCCATTGATCGCGCCTTCGATCCGTGCCCGTGCCTGCGAATCCAGCCAATCGGGCGCATCCTCGAGCACCGCCTCCAAACGCCGTGACAAGGCGGCCAGAGGCTTTTGAAGCGCCTCCAGCACCTCCAGCGCCGCCGCGGCTTGGGCAACCAGCGCTCCGTCAGGATCGGCCAGCTCCGTTTCCAGTCCATAGCCGGCGTCCTGCGCCTTGGCGCGCGCGTAAACCATGCCCCGAACCTCGGCGAGCAGGGCCTCCATGGGGCCGAATGGCGACCCGTCGGCCACGCGACCGATCCAGCCATCCGATGGCAGCAAGCGCGCCGCCTCTACTGCGGCATCGAGCGCTCGCGCTCCCTCATCGTCATAGGAGGCGACATCCATCAGCCGCGCGGCCAGCCCTCTCCGGCGGCCGCGAGACTTGCCCTCGGGCCCGACGATCCAGCGCCGCAACTCGATCGCTTCCTGTCCACCGAAGCACACGGAGAAGGTCGAGTCGGCCGCGTCGAACAGATGATGGCCTTCGTCGAAGACGATCCGGTCGAGCGCCGCCTCGCGCGCCCGGGCGGCGCCGATCATCACCAGAGCGTGGTTGGCGATCACCAGGTCCGCGTCGCGGCTGGCGCGCTCGGCGCGTTCGATGAAGCAGCGGCGGTAGTGCGGGCATCCGGCATAGACGCACTCGCCGCGCCGATCGGTCAGAGCCGCCGATCCGGCCCGGCGGAACAGGCTTGGCAGCCACCCCGGCAGGTCACCGCCGACCATGTCGCCGTCCTTAGTGTATGCGGCCCAACGGCCAACCAGTTGTGCCAGGATCGCGGCGCGCCCGGAAAACCCACCCTGAAGTGCGTCCTCTAAATTCAGCAGGCAGAGATAATTCTCTCGACCCTTCCGGATCACGATCCGCTTCGCTCGCTCCGCCGCTTCGGCGAACAGCTTGGGCCCTTCGGAATCGAGCTGGCGCTGCAGCGCCTTAGTGAAGGTCGATACCCAGACCGTTCCGCCCGAGCTTTCGGCCCAGAGCGCGGCCGGAGCGAGATAAGCCAGTGTCTTTCCGATTCCCGTTCCGGCTTCGGCGAGCAGCATGTTGGGGGCATGCTTCGACCGGCGCGGCGCGAAGACGGCGGAAGCGGCGGCAGTCATCGCCCGTTGGCCTTCGCGGGCTTCCGTTCGCCCGGTCAGGAGGTCGAGCTTGCGGATCGCGTCTTCGGCATTGACGGAGACGGCGAGCGGCGGCGGCTTCTCGGCCGAATCTTCCCATTGCGGCAAGCGCGAGAACAACATCCGCTCACCGCGTTCGGGCCGTTCCAATCGCTGTCCGACTAGCGGTGCCCAACCCCAGCCCATTCGGTGGAGACTGGCATTGGATGTCCACGCGCCCTCGCGTTCTGACCAATCGGTATTGGACAGGACCGAAAGCAGCTTGGACGCGATCCTTTGCAACGTCGCCGCAGCATCAGATTCCCTTGCCGGCGGCTCCAGACCCACAACCCGGCTTAACCCCGCCACCGTTGGCACCGCGAACCGCGCCGGATGGATAAACGCGAAAAGTTCGAGCAGATCGAGACCCGACAATTCCCCGTAGCCGAGCCGCTGCCCAACCAACGGCGCGTTGAGGATGATGTGCGGCGTTTCCGCCGCGCGAGCGATCGCTTCGCCCCTACTCGCCTCACGGACTTGGCCTGAGGGATCGGCTATCCAGATTCCAGCGTGGGTTGCGTGAAGCGCGGGAAGAGGCAAAGAAGCGGCCACCTCCGGCATAGTGACGATACGAGAACAGAAGAGCAACGAATTTGGACCGCGAAATCATCCGTTCCGCCGCGATGCAATCGAAGGCCTGGCCTTATGAGGAAGCGCGCAAGCTTCTGAAACGCTGGCCGGACGGCAAGGCGGGCGGCGCCCCGATCCTTTTCGAGACCGGCTATGGCCCCTCGGGCCTGCCGCACATCGGCACCTTCAACGAAGTCGCGCGCACGACCTTCGTCCGCAACGCCTTCAAGGAACTGTCAGACGAACCGACTCGGCTGATCGCCTTCAGCGATGACATGGATGGGCTTCGCAAGGTTCCCGACAATGTCCCCAACCAGGAGCTTCTGCATCAGCACCTCGGCAAGCCGCTGACCCGCATCCCCGATCCGTTCGGGAGCCACGACAGCTTCGCGGCACATAACAATGCGCGGCTTTGCTCCTTCCTCGACCGCTTCGGCTTCGACTACGAATTCTACTCGGCGACCGAATGCTACACCTCCGGCCGCTTCGACGAGGTGATCCGCCAGGTGCTGCGCAACTGGGACGCGGTGATGGGCGTGATGCTTCCCACCCTCCGCGAGGAGAGGCAGCGGACCTATTCACCGATCCTGCCGATCTCGCCCGTAACAGGCGTGGTTCTGCAGGTGCCCGTGGAAGTCGTGGACGCTGAGGCCGGACTCGTCTCCTTCGAAGACGAAGGTCAGCGGATCGAACAGTCGGCGCTCGGCGGAAATGCCAAGCTTCAATGGAAGGTCGACTGGGCCGCGCGCTGGGTCGCGCTCGGTGTCGACTATGAAATGGCGGGCAAGGACCTGATCGACAGCGTCGTGGTGTCCGGCAAAATCGCCCGAATCCTCGGCGGCCGCCCGCCGGAGGGTTTCAACTATGAGATGTTCCTCGACGAAAAAGGCGAAAAGATCTCGAAATCCAAGGGCAACGGCCTCAGCCTCGAAGAGTGGCTCCGTTACGGAAACGAGGAGAGCCTCGCTTTTTACATCTATCGCGAACCTAGGAAGGCAAAGAGCCTCCACATCGGCGTGATCCCGCGCGCGGTGGACGACTATTTCCAGTTCCGCGGCAATTACGCCAACCAGCCGATCGAACAGCAACTCGGCAATCCGGTGCACCACATCCACGCCGGCAAGGTGCCCGAAGGCGTGCCGCCTGTAACCTACGGTCTGCTCCTCAACCTCGTCAGCCTTCCGGGTGTCGGCGATCGTGAGACGGCCTGGAAATTCGTCCAACGCTACATTCCGGGAACATCGCCCGACACTCACCCGGAGCTCGATAACCTCATCGCACTGGCCGTGAATTATGCGCGCGACTTCGTGGCTCGGAATCTGAAGCGACGAGCGCCGACGCAGGAGGAAGCCGCCGCGCTTCGCGATCTCGACTCACACCTCGCTGGACTTCCGGCCGGCGCTGACGGCGAAGCAATCCAGCACCTCGTCTTCGAGATCGGCAAGCAGCATTACGGCAAGGAGAAGCTGCGCGACTGGTTCCAGACGCTCTACGAGACTCTGCTTGGCTCCAGCCAGGGTCCTCGAATGGGCAGCTTCATCGCGCTTTACGGGATCGAGAATACGCGCAAGCTGATCGAGGAGGCGCTCGGCGCCTGATCAGCGCCAGTCACCTGCCACCGTCATGTAGGCAGACAGCGCGGCGAGAGCGGCGGTTTCTGCGCGCAGGATTCGCGGGCCAAGCGAGATCGCGATTGCATTCTCCGCGGCTCGAATGGTGGCGCGTTCTTCGTTAGTGAATCCGCCCTCGGGGCCGGTCAAAATAAGCGATGCCCCCGGATGGAATGCTTCCACGGTGGGTTCGCCGCCTGCCTCGTCCGCAAAGTACAGCGCGCGCGCCGTATCGCGTGTTTCCAGCAATCTCGGCAGGGGCAGCGGCTCGGAAATTAGTGGTATCCGCGTTCGCCCGCACTGTTCGGCGGCTTCGATCGAGATCGATTCGAGGCGATCGAGACGAACTCGCTCGGCCACAGTCCGCTGGGTCATCACCGGGATCAGCTTCGCTACCCCAAGCTCCGTCGCCTTCTCCACCAGCCAGTCGGTTTGCGCGCGCTTCACCGGCGCAAAAGCGAGCCAGACGTCCGGAATAATTTCAGGCTCGCGAGTCTTGCGCTCGACTGAAAGCGTCATGCGCTTTCTCCCGACCTCTGCGATCGACGCCTGCCATTCCCCGGATGAACCGTCGAACACCAGCAGCTGTGCTCCGGCACCTAGCCTCAGCACATTGCCGAGATAGTTCGCCTGAGCCGCATCCAGATCGAGGGATGCTCCGTCGCCGATCGTCTCACGGACGAATAACCGGGGCAGGCTTTTGGGCGGCCAGGCAGGGACGGCGGGCATCACGGCACTTAGCCGCGTCCTAGCCGCAGTTTCTAGAGCAGGGGACTCTTGGCGGAGCTGTCGATGAGGTCATGGTAGTAGCGAGCGGTGCGAAGGTATACCTCCCGTTCCTGCTCGCTGTGGGCGTGTTCCGCCAGGTCGAGCGCCTCGAGCAAGCGCTTCACGAAATAGAACCTGTACATCGCCGCGATCCTTTCCTGCGGCAGCCGTTCGGCTCAGCTTCTTCTTCTAAATACGTTTAACAACGGCTTTTGCTCCTCCCGATTAATCTGAATCGGATGAGTCGCGCTTTGCACATCGTCATTATTGTCCAGTCTGTGCCGCGCAGATTGCGAAACGTTCAAAGGGTTGCTGCTTGAGCAGCGGGAAAGCGCCTGCCAAACTGAAGCTGTGGACACCGTCGAGATCGTTCCGGACAGCGAGCAGCGGGGGCTGATCGGCGCGCTTCCGCCGCGGCTTCGACCCGTCGCATCGCTGATGAGACTCGATCGTCCCATTGGCGTGTGGCTGCTCTACTGGCCCTGCGCCTGGAGCGTCGCGCTGGCAGGAGTCGGCGGCAGGTGGGATTTGTTCCTGTGGCTGCTGCTCGGGGCGTTCGCGATGCGGAGCGCGGGCTGCGTCTACAACGACCTCGTTGATCGCGACCTCGACCGGCATGTGGAGCGAACGCGCCTCAGACCGCTGGCGAGCGGCCGTGTGTCCGTGCGTTCGGCTTGGGCGCTGATCGCGATCCTTTGCGCGATTGGACTCATTGTTCTTGCCCAGATCAACCACCTCGCCGGAATCATCGCCTTGGCGAGCATTGCGCCGGTTGCGGCCTACCCGTTCATGAAGCGGATCACCTGGTGGCCGCAGGCTTGGCTAGGCCTCGTCTTTTCCTGGGGGGCGCTGGTCGGCTGGCCGGCTGCGACGGGGAGCTTCGACTGGCCCGCGCTGCTCCTCTGGTGCGGGAGCATCGCCTGGGTGATCGGCTACGACACGCTTTACGCGATCCAGGACATGGAGGACGATGCATTGGTCGGCGTGAAGAGCAGCGCCCGCCGCCTCGGCGAGAGAGCGCCGATCGGGATCGGGATTTTCTATATGACCGCAGTGATCCTTTGGGGCTGTGCGATCTGGGCGGTGCGGCCGGACTGGATTGCGTTGCTGGCGCTCCTTCCGGCAGCGCTCCACTTGGCCAACCAGGCGCTCCGTGCCGATCCGAACGACGGCGAGGGCGCATTGAAGCTTTTTCGATCGAACCGGGCGTGTGGTTTCTTTGTTTTTGCCGGGATGCTGGTCGTCGGCCTTTCTAGCCACTAAGCGGCGCGGATGCTTTTGCCCGAGGATGCCCGCACCGCTGCCGAGCGGCTAATCGAAGCTGCGGTTCGCGCCGGTGCTGATGCCGCCGATGTGCTTTGTGCAAGCAATCGCTCCAGCAGCGTGGAGGTCCGCCTTGGCGAACTCGAGGATGTCACTCGCTCCGAAAGCGAGGACATCGGCCTGCGCGTCTTCATAGGCAACCGCTCCGCAACGGTTTCGTCGTCCGATTTGTCGAAGGATGCGCTCGACGTGCTCGTCGAACGCGCCCTCGCGATGGCGGCGGAGGCTCCGGAAGATCCCTACGCGGGCCTCGCCCCGTCGGAGCTACTCCACCGCGGACCCAGCACCGACCTGGATCTGGTTGGTCGCGCCGAGCCCGATCCGGCCGAGCTGAAACACCGCGCGTTGCAAGCCGAATCGGCTGCGCTCGCCGTCAGCGGCGTGACCAATTCCAGGGGTGCCTCCGCGGGAGCCTCGGGGGGGACAATCGCGCTGGCGACCTCGGCCGGCTTTTCCGGCGCATATCCGGTCACCGGCTTCAGCTGCTCGGCCAGCGTGATCGCGGGCGAGGGCGCCACAATGCAACGCGACCACGCCTGGCACAGCGCCCGTCACATTGCCGACCTGGATTCGCCGGAATTGATCGGAAAACTGGCGGGAGAACGAGCGGCCGCGCGCCTGAACCCGGAGCGGCCGAAGTCCGGACCCATGCCGGTGCTGTTCGACCCGCGCGTCTCTCATACGTTGCTGGGCCACCTCGCGGGCGCCATCAGCGGGTCGTCGGTTGCTCGGAAATCGACGTTCCTTCTGGACAAGCTTGGCGAGCGGATTTTCGCTGAGGGTGTCACTGTCGTCGATGATCCGCTGCGGCTTCGCGGCTTGCGCTCGCGGCCGTTCGACGGGGAAGGGCTTGGGGTCGAGCGAATGGAGATTGTCTCCGACGGGATTCTCCGCGCCTGGTTGGCCGACAGCGCTTCTGCCCGGCAACTCGGAATCGAGCCCACCGGCCACGCCGCACGCGGCGCCGGGGGATCGCCGGGCATTTCGCCGAGCAATTTCTACATGACCGCCGGAAAGCGTAGCCGTGAAGAGCTGCTGGCGCTCTATCCAGAGGCGCTGCTGGTCGTGGAGCTGATCGGGCAAGGCGTGAACGGCGTCACCGGCGATTACAGCCGTGGCGCGGTCGGATTTCTGGTGCGTAATGGCGAGATCGGCCCTGCGGTTCAGGAGATCACCATCGCTTCCAACCTGGCCGACATGTTCGCCACCCTCGAGCCGGCTTCCGATCTGGAGTTCCGCCGTGGAATAGACGCGCCGACGATCCTGATCCCGGAAATGACGGTCGCGACGGCCTAAGCTTCTGCCGGAATCCTCGGCAGCCGGAGCCGCGGGATCTCAATCTTTGGACAGCGGTCCATCACCACCTTGAGGCCCGCGGCCTCGGCGCGCTTTGCCGCTTCCTCGTTGATCACGCCGATCTGCATCCACACCGCCTTGGCTCCGACGCGAATCGCCTCGTCCACTGCCTCGCCGGCGGCCTGAGGGCGGCGGAAGATGTCGACGATATCGATCGGGACGCCGATCTGCGACAGTTCCCGCCACACATATTCACCATGCACATGCTCGCCCGTGATCTGCGGGTTCACGGGCAGCACGCGATAGCCGTGCTCCTGGAGGAAGCGCATCACGCCATAGGAGGGGCGATCGGGCCGATCTGACGCTCCGACCATGGCGATCGTACGCGCATCGGTCAGAAGCTCGGCAATATCTTCGTCGCGGGTCAGCATGTCTCTCTCAATGCTTCAGCCGCCCACGGTTTCCAGCTGGGCGAGAAGCTTTCTTGCAATGTCGGCAAAAGCCTGAGCGTGTGCTCCTTCGCTGGCGGCGGGCGGCTCTCCTGCATCGGATGCCTCTCGAAGCCCGCTCGACAGCGGAAGCCGTCCAAGGAACGCTATGCCCAGTTCTTCAGCAGCCGCCTCCGCCCCACCACTACCGAAAGGATCCGACTGCTCGCCACAATGCGGACAGACGTAGCCGGCCATATTTTCCACCAGTCCCAAGACCGGCACCGAAACCTTGCCGAACAGGTCGATCGCGCGTGTTGCATCGATCAGCGACAATGCCTGCGGTGTCGAGACGATCAGCGCTCCGGAAGGTCGCGACTTCTGCACCAGCGACAGCTGCACATCGCCCGTACCGGGCGGCAGGTCGACCACGATCAGCTCGACGTCACCCCAGTCCGCGTCCAGCAGCTGACCGAGTGCACTTGCGGCCATCGGTCCGCGCCACGCGAGCGCCTGCCCGGACGGAACCAGCTGCCCCAGAGACAGGAATCGTATTCCGTGCGCCTGAACCGGATTGAGCCTCTTGTCGGTTGCTGTCGGCCGCTCCTCGGTACCGAGCAGCTTCGTCTGCGATGGACCGTATACATCCGCATCGATAAGCCCGACCTTTTTCCCCATCCGCGCCAAGGCGACGGCCAAGTTGGCCGACAAGGTCGATTTGCCGACGCCGCCCTTGCCGCTGGCGATCGCGATCAGCTTTCGCTGCGGCTGGGCGGCAGTCATTGCAATTCGCGCTTCCGAAATTTCCGGCTGAGCCTCGGCCGCAGAGCGTAAACGCTGCTCGAGCTCCGCCGTGTCCTTGGCGCTCAGTCCGGTCGCATCCGCCACGATCGTCGCGATCCCGCCGGCGAGCTTGCGTGAGCGAATTCGCGCCGAATCCGGCAGTTGATCGAGCGCGTCGAGCGGGTCTTTGGTTTGAGCCATGGGCGCGAGATAGGGTGTTGCTTCGCGCTTGCCACTGTTTTTCGCCGCGGCCCCTTCCTATAGAGCGCACATGAACATCGATCCGGGGTGGGGCAGTTTCGCTGACAGTAAAGGGCCGTGGGGAGCAGGCGGTTCCGGCAGCGGCGATAACGAGCCTCCGGAAGGGCCGTGGAAGGACGGGCCGAAGCGGGGCAAAAGCTCCTCGCAGCCGCAGCCGGGAAATCTCTCCTCTTTTGACGAGTTCCTCCGCCGCAGCCGCGCCCGCTGGTCGCCGGGAGGCCAATTCCCCGGCCGGCCCGATGGATCGTTCGTCCTTTGGAGCGTCATCGTCGTGCTCTGCCTGTGGATGTTGTTCACAAGCACGCACAGCATTGCGCCGGAGCAGCGTGGGGTAGTTACTCGCTTCGGCCGCTATGTTTATACGCTGGGGCCCGGTGTCGGGATGACTCTGCCATCGCCGGTGGAACGGGTGAAGAAGATCGATGTCGAATCAATCCGCACATCCGATCTCGGCTCCGGCAGCGAAGAGGACCTGATGCTGACCGGCGACTCCAATCTGATCAACATCGCCTACTCGGTTCGCTGGAACATTCGCGATCCGCAGCTTTATCTGTTTGAGCTGAAGGATCCTGAAGGAACGGTCAAACAGGCTGCAGAGAGCGCTATGCGGGCGATCATTAGCGATGTGAGCCTCAGCGACGCGATGGGAAACAAGCGCATCGAAATTGAGAACAGTGTTCAACAGACAACCCAGAAGATTCTCGATTCCTATCATTCGGGAATCGAGGTTCAGGGCGTGGCGATCAATGAGGCCGATCCGCCGCAGGCGGTGATCGAAGCTTTCAAGGATGTGCAGGCCGCTCAGCAGGTGGCCCAGGGCGCAATAAACAAGGCCAATACATATGCAGCCCAGCTCACGGCAAAAGCGCAGGGCGACGCTGCCGCGTTCGACAAGATCTACGCACAGTACAAGCTGGCGCCGGAGGTGACCCGCCGTCGGATGTACTATGAAACGATGGAACAGGTACTTTCTAAGGTGCCGAAGACGATTGTCGAAACGCCCGGAGTGGTGCCCTACCTGGCAGTGAAGCCCGGGGCACAGTCACCGCAGGCCGATCAAGGTCAGGGCCAGTGATGGACACCTTGCGCCGCCACCCGTGGATCGTCGCCATCACAGGGGCCATCCTGTTGTGGCTTGTCTTCCTTGCCTTCCCCATCGTCCCGGAAACCCGTCAGGCGGTGGTCGTGCGGTTCGGCAAACCAGAGCGGATCCTCAACGAATATAGGCCAGGCCACCCGATCGGTTCGGTCGGGGCTGGTATTTCGTGGCGCATCCCGTTCGTCGACCAGATCGTGTGGATCGACAAAAGGATACTGGACGTAGACATGCAGACGCAGAATGTCCTTTCAACGGACAAACGCTGGCTGCAGGTGGATGCCTATGCCCGCTACCGCATCGTGAACCCGTTGCTCATGTATGTGCGGGCGACGACCGAGGACAATTTGCAGGCGCAGTTGAAGACCATCCTTGGTTCCGACGTTCGCAACGAGCTTGGTAAGCAGCCGTTTGCCGCCCTGTTGTCGCCGGAGCGGCAGGGGGTGATGGACGACATCCGCAACGAGCTCAATGAGGATGCTTCGAAGTATGGCGTCGAGATCGTCGACGTCCGGATCAAGCGGACCGATTTGCCTGACGGGGCGCCCCTGCAATCGGCTTATGAGCGTATGAGCAGCGCCCGCGAGCAGGAAGCGCAATCGATCCGTGCTGAGGGAGCGAAGCAGGCGACCATCATTCAGGCTGAGGCTGAAGCGAACGCCGCAAAAATTTATGCCGACAGCTATGGCAAGGATCCGCAATTCTATGATTTCTACCGTGCGATGCAGAGCTACGAGACGACTTTTGTCCAAGGGGCGGATGGTAAGGCGCCCGCGCCCACAACCATCATTCTTTCGCCCAAGGACGACTATTTGAAACAATTTACGGGCGTAGCGCGCTAAGGCTGCGTGGCCCAAATTCAATTCGCGTTCAGGCGCGCCATCTAACTGGGCCGCTTAGATCCGGATCAGGGAGTACCGATGAAGACGAAGGAGTCCGCAAAAGTGCGCTATGCCTATGGGGTCGCAATGGCCCTGCTTCTGGGAGGAACCGCGTTTTCGCTCACAGCCGGTCCGGTCGGTGCGCAGGTCGCGCAGAGTACCATTTCCCCCGAACCAGGCGCTCCGACGAGCTTCGCCGATTTGGCTGCCAGGGTAATGCCTGCGGTCGTTAATATTTCGACCAAGCAGAAGATCGCGGTCAAGCAACAGCCCTTCGCCGATCCCCTCGAACAGCTGTTTCGCCAGTTCGGTGCGCCGGTTCCGGACCAGGGTCCGGACCAGGGGCAAGGTCAGGGCGCCACTCCGCGTACCCGTGAAGCGGGCTCCCTGGGCTCGGGCTTCATCATTTCGCCCGACGGCTACGTGGTCACCAACAACCACCTGATCGCCGGTCTTAACGGCACCGGCACTGTCGACAGCGTCACGGTCACAATGACAACCGGCAAGGAATATACGGCGCACATCGTCGGCCGGGACGAACTCGCCGATCTCGCACTGCTGAAGATCGACGGACACAATCTTCCCTATGTGCAGTGGGGCGACAGCACCCATGCCCGCGTCGGCGATTGGGTTTTGACGATCGGCAATCCCTACGGATTGGGCGGTACGGTTACCCACGGAATCATCTCCGCGCTTCATCGCGGGATCAGCGGCGGTCCTTTCGATCGCTACATCCAGACCGACGCCGCCATCAACATGGGGAACTCGGGTGGTCCGATGTTCGACATGTCCGGCCGTGTGATCGGAATCAATTCCGCTCTAATCTCTCCCACCGGGACCAATGTCGGCATTGGTCTTGCGATTCCCGCCGAGGCCGCAAAGCCGGTGATCGACGCGCTCCGTCGCGGTGAAAAGCCGCAACGCGGTTATATCGGTGTCGGTCTTCAGGATGTGGATGAGGACATCGCCAGCTCGCTTGGTCTTCCGAAGGACACCGGCGAAATCGTCCGCACCGTTCAGCCGGGAACTCCTGCAGCCAACGCGGGCATGCAGCAGGGCGATGTCATCGTGAAGGTAAACGGGCAGCCTGTTACATCGGATCAATCGGTCGCCTACCTCATCGCGAACACCCCCGTCGGAACAAAGGTGCCGATTGAGGTCGTTCGCAATGGCCGGCATCTCGTTTTGCCGGTGACCGTTACGCAGCGTCCATCACAGGAGCAGCTGGCGAAGGAACTCGGGCAGGACGATCAGGCAACGACACAGGACAATACGCCGGCGCCTGCGACCAGCCAGTCGCTAGGCCTTTCGCTGCAACCGCTCACCCCTCAAGTCGCTCAGTCGCTGAAGATTGCGCCGGATGTTCGGGGAGTTGTCATCACCGCTGTCGATCCCAACAGCGACGCGGCCGATAAAGGTCTGCAACGCGGGGATGTCATCATCTCGGTCAATCAGCAGCCGGTCACCACTCCCGCCCAGGTTGCGGCGATTGTCCAGGCGGCAAGGAAGGCTGGGCGCACCAACGCCCTGCTCCTGGTGAAGCGTGGAACTGAAATTCCGGCGTTCGTTGGCGTCGAAATACCGAAGCCTTAGCACTGCCGGGTCCATCTTCCGCTTGCGTCACGCCCCAGGATTGGCAATCGTGGGGCCGTGGCCGCTGAGCGATCCGGACTGATCGAGACGCTTGAACGCGAATGGCGTGACGCGCTCTGTGCAATGGACATCGCACACTTGCGGGCCCTCATGCATCCGAAGTTCACGCTGATCGGTACGCGTTCAAGCGGACCGTTCATTCTCACCCGTGACGAGTGGCTGGAAGCCATCGAGAAGCGGCACGTCGTCGACATCCAATCCGAGATCAGGGACTCGGTGGAGTTCGACCGCATGATGATTGCGACGACCGAGGCCAAGTGGCGCGTATCCTATCTCGGCCAGACGGTTGAGGATTGCGTGCTTCTCACCGACGTGTGGGTTTACGACGAAGATCGCTGGCGCGTCGTCAGGCGGCACTTGAGCCCGGTGCCGGCCAGGGAATGTTTCGCCGAAAAACATTGAGGGGACAATGAATGGCGACTGCTTCTGAAGCGACGCCTCAACGCGCACCCAATCTCAACGAGCTGACGCTTCGCGGGATTGTTCTCGGCGGCCTGATCACCTTCCTTTTTACGGCCGCGAACGTCTACCTGGGCTTGAAACTCGGCATCACCTTCGCGACGTCGATCCCCGCTGCCGTGATCTCGATGGCGGTACTGAAAGCCTTTTCGGATTCGACAATCCAGGAAAACAACATCGTCCAGACGATTGCGTCTGCGGCGGGCACCCTGAGCGCGATCATCTTCGTTCTGCCCGGGCTGATCATGATCGGTTACTGGACCGACTTCCCCTATTGGCTGAGCGTCGCCGTCATCGGGTTGGGCGGCATCCTTGGGGTCATGTACTCGGTCCCGCTTCGGCGCGCGCTCGTGACGGGAAGCGACCTTCCATATCCGGAGGGTCTTGCAGCCGCGGAAGTGCTGAAAGTTGGAAGCGGGGTTGGCGGAGCAGAGGAGAATCGTCGCGGGCTGACGGCGATTATCTGGGGCGCAATCGCATCCGCCGCCTTCTACACGCTGGCCAAAATGCGGCTGGTCACCGACACCGCCGGCAAGAATTTCAGAGTCGGTGCCGGCGCTAGCGGCGTGACCACCAGCCTCTCGATGGCTCTGATCGGCGTCGGCCATCTGGTCGGAATGGCCGTCGGCATTTCCATGCTGGTCGGAATCATCATCAGCTGGGCATGGCTGATACCCTCCCTCACGGCAGCGGCGGGAATCGGTCCCGGCGCCGACATCGACGCGGTGGTGGGTGATGTGTTCGTTCACCAGGTGCGGTTCATCGGCGCTGGTACCATGCTGGTTGCGGCGGTCTGGACCCTTGCCAAGGTGATCGGCCCCATCATTCGAGGGATTGTGGCGGCGATGGCCGCAAGCCGCGCACGCAGCAGCGGTCAGCAGCTGGAATTGACGGAGCGCGACCTGCCGATCGGTATC
>Ga0207702_10002562_pt1 | contig 17105 bp, 13 predicted proteins | sample KBSCornC62_FD_184302 | JGI IMG/M metagenome (GOLD analysis project Ga0207702, IMG submission 184302) | Corn rhizosphere microbial communities from Kellogg Biological Station, Michigan, USA - KBS Corn C6-2 (SPAdes) (version 2) | ecosystem: Host-associated > Plants > Roots > Rhizosphere > Soil ...
GGCTGAAGCGATCGGCGAAGAGAAGGGGTGGAGCGGGTCGAAGATCGAGGCAGAGATCCGCTACGCATGGGCCCGCGCGCTCGTAGGGCAATATCGGATACTCAGGGAACTTGGTCCTGCTCCGAAGAAGGCCAGGTTGATGGATCGTTGGGCGCGGACATCGCTGTTACGGGCTCGGCTGTACCGACGCATCGGCGACGCATGGTTGGAATCGAACCCTCGCAGGGAGAGGGGCTCGGCGGTCAACCTGCACATCGCAAAGCTCATGGCGGACCATCTCGCGGAGCCGCTTCCCCTCCAGATCTGCGGGAAACCCACAGGCGGCAATGATCACGAACGCATTCCAACGGGACAGCTTCTCGGCTATGCGCCGCTGATATACACGGCTGAATTCCCGCTGAACTCCCTGCCGGCACTCCGTCGGGTCAGAGGTGTCTACTGGGGCCACCACATAGCTGCCCGAGTTGTGAATCGAGTCCCTGGATCGGAGACCGTCCTCGTCGAGATCCGTCTCAAGCCCAGGTTTTCGCGGAGCGTGGTCGGCTCCGATCTCCGGCTCTTCCGTGGTCGCCGAGATCCGTCGGTGACCTGGATCGGGATTGTCCCTGGCGAATGACCTGACCGGAAGGTCGGTTGGCCGATTCAAAAGGCATTGAGGCCCGGCTCGAGCACTTAAGCAGCTCGCTAAGGTTTATCGCTTCGCTTCTTGACGAAGATTGACTGGAAGTTTGCGCGCTCGCTAGTAGCTCATTTCCAGGGAGTTCTTCTACGGACACAAGACAACTTGCGTCTCGAATAGCTAGACGCAAGTTTTAGCCGATATATTTGCGTCTGTGGATACGGCCACGCTTGAGCAAAGCCCCATCGGCAGGCTAATCCCCATTCTTGGGCCGGATCCGGTCACTCACGAGATGGTCGAGGGCGAAGCTTTCCTGCCCGATCCGTTGCCCCGAGAGATCGTGCTTTCAACGAAGACCTGGAACGTCGTCAACTCGGCGACCGCAGCGCTGGCTCGACTCGACGGTGCGGCAAGGCGTGTTCCCGAGCCTTCGCTCCTCCGTCGACCTACTCTGCGCCGTGAGGCGCAGAGCACGAGCGCGCTGGAGGGGACGTACGCTCCATTTGCCGACGTTCTCGCGGCGGAGGGGGACGATCGACAACAGCTCTCGGCCGAGCTGGTTGAGGTTCTCAACTTTGAGCGGATGGCTGAGCTCGCCTTCTCTTGGCCGGAGGATCGCGCACTCACGATCGGCATGTTGGGGGATTTGCAGAAGACACTCGTCCGCGACACTGCCGGCGAGCTATCCGATGCCGGGGGCCTCCGCGACCGAATCGTTGTCATCGGCGCCCGTGGCGCCGGGTTTGATGAGGCGCGATTCGTGCCCCCGCCCCCCGGGGACCAGTTGCGCGGGGGCGTCGAGGAGCTGCTCGCATGGATCGCTTCGCCTCCTGAGCTGCCGACGGTCGTCCTTGCGGCGCTTGGTCACTATCAGTTTGAGTCGCTCCATCCATACTCAGACGGGAACGGGAGGCTTGGTCGCCTACTGGTGATCGTTCAGTTGTTGCGCGGTGCGGTCATCCGAGAGCCGCTCCTCGTGGTCTCTCCGTGGTTTGAGAAACGCCGTGACCGCTATCAGGACGAGCTCATGCGCCTCAGCTGCAATGGGGACTGGGATCGGTGGGTCAGCTTCTTTGCCGAGGGTGTTGCTGCATCAGCCCTTGACTCTCAGCAGAAAGTCGAGGGCCTGGTTGCTCTGCAGGAGCAGTTGCGCCGTCGAGTACAGGATGCGAACAAGCGAGGCTCTGCCGAGCGACTGGCCGCCGACCTGGTTGGTCGCCCTTACGTCGATCGGCCCTGGGTCGCCAAGCGCCTTGGCTTGTCAGGCCAGGGCGCCCAGAATGCAATCAACACCCTCGTGTCGCTAGGTATTTTGGAGGCCGCCCCCGTTCGTCTTGTTAGAAGCGCTCGCCTCTATGTAGCCCCAGAGGTTGTGCAGATCATTTCGTCGTAGGTGCGCCACCGGGCCGAGGTCTCATCTGGGTCACATCGTCGGCCGAATCCCGCTCCCGCAGCGGCCAACCCTCAGCCTTTCAAGCCGGTGGTCAAAGTTCTGCGATTTCTGCATCGGAGAGCCGTTTGCGGAGATGTTTTGAAGCGTTCTGCCCGTTCTAGGCGCTCGGGGCGGGGTGCGGCATATCGGAGTCGCGTTGTTCGATCACGATGCGGTCCGCGCTGAGCCGGCCCGCGGGAGAGATGCTTGGTCGCCGGAAGGGTGGTTGGACGTACTTCGTGCGCGGATCACTGAATTGAGGGCTCGCGTAAGATTTCTGCGTGCAGCCGTGCGCCGATCGTGCCGGGAATGCCGCGCCCTGCGGCGGTGGGAATGTGTCGCGCACGACAGGCCATGCGGGTCCCATCGAGCGGCCACGGTCCCGCTAGGCCTTCACGCTTGTGTCGAGTGAATCTGGCCTGACCTTCGAGCCGCTTTACCACCGCGAGCTCCTGCAACCGGTGAATCCTCGCGGTGACGTGGGGCTGCTGACGCTATGGTCGCCGATTCGCACCGTCGTGCGGAAGCTGGACCAGGTCGCGCCGGAGGTGCTGGACGCTGGTCACAGCCGCGTTGCCGTCGTCGCCAACCTCTACGGCGACGGGATGCTGGCGATGTTCTGCAACCTCCTCTTCAATCCCCAGATCCGCCACCTGGTCGCGATCGGCCAAGACATGGGACTGAGCACGCGGGAAGAGATCGAGTTGTTCCTCGAGCACGGGCTGGTGGACGCCGAGATGCTCGGCGTGCCGGTGAAGCGGGTGGCGAACACCGAGCGGGTGTTTCCACCGCTGCCGGGCTTCGATGCGCAGGCGCTGCGGGCGCGGCTCAGCTTTCGCTATCTCGGCAAGCTCTCGCGTCCCGGCCTCGGAGCGGAGCTGGAAGAGACGATGCGAGGGCTGCCATCCGGCCCTCTTGCCCGCGAGCAGGACCGGGTGCGCGTCGCGATCCCGGACGCGACGGACGACTACTCGTACAAGCCCTCGGCGGTGACCGGGCATCAGGTCATCCGGGCGCGTCCGCTCGACTGCTGGCAGGAGCTGATCGTGCGCACGATGCGGTTCGGCAGCCGGGTGAACCTCCGCAAAGGCGCACGCCTCGAGCTGCTCAACGTCAAGGTCGTGATCACCGAGCCGCGGGTCGAGTCACGTGACGCCTTGGCGGAGTTCGGCTTCGACCTCGACCGCTTTCTCGCCTACCAGCGGTCGATCCTCGAGCCGCGGCTTCCCGAGGAAATCGACTACACCTACGGCAACCGGCTGCGCGGTTACTTCCACCTCCTCGGCGGAGGCACCGACGCGCTGGCGACCGCGGTCGAGATGCTCCGCGACGATCCTGAAACCAGGCGCGCCTACCTAACGCTTTGGGACATGGGCCACGACCTCGGTGAGGGGGAAGGGGGGGCGAAGCCGTGCCTGACCACCGTCTTCTTCCGCCGCCACGAGGGTCGTCTGACACTGGCCGCCACCTATCGCTCGCACAACCTCCTCTGGGCGTGGCCCGAGAACGTCTATGGGCTGATGGCCGTGCAGAGCCATGTCGCTGAGCGGGTCGGGATGGAGGCCGGATCCATCACCGTCCTCAGCAACTCGCTCGGGATCAATCCGGAGAGCCCCCGCTACGCGCTCGCGAAGACGATCGAGCGAGACTGGAAGACCGACGACGACTTCGACCGCGAGACCGGCAAGTACCCCCTGCGGGAGGATCCGAACGGGTACTTCATCGTCACCACCGACCAGGAGAAGGACAGGCTCGTCGCCGAGCACCGCTTCGGCGGCACGCTCGTAAAACGATACGAAGCCGACCGCGCGGTGACGATCGAGCGCATGGTCGCCGCCGACATGGCGATCAGCCTCGTCTCCCACGCGCTGTGGCTGGGACGGGAGCTGACGCTCAAAGAGCGAGCGCTGCGCGCTTCGGCTGCCGGCCGCGACGGCGATGGCTGAGACCGGCCGGGCCGGAGACGCGCCAGTCGCCTTCCTCGACATCGGCGCGACGCTGGTCGACGCCGACGTCAAGGGTCCGGCTTGGCGCATTGGCGCCCTGGTAGGGCTCGACCGGGCGCGCCGGCGCGCGCTGCGCCACGCGCTGATGACGACCGACTTCCGCGGGCCCGACGAGGTGGCAAGGCACCTGGTCGACTTGCTCGGCGTCGACTCCGGGACGGCGTCGGTCGCCTCGCGGCGAATCTGGGGGGCTCAGGAGGGCGACGCGCGGCCGCTGAGCGGGGCCCCCGAGGCGCTCGCCCGGTTCGCCGCGGAAGGCTGGAGGCTGGGCCTCATCTCGAACATCTGGCGACCGTACCTCGATTCGGTCCTGCGCCACTACCAGGAGCTCTTCGACGTTGCCGTGGAGCCAGGGCTGCGGCTCTTCTCCTTTCAGCTTGGGCGGGCTAAGCCCGATCCCGAGATCTTCGCCGAGGCGCTGCGCCGGGCCGGCGTCGCGCCTGGCCGCGCGGTGATGATCGGCGACTCCTACGACGAGGACATCGCCCCGGCCTCGGCACTCGGCATGGAGACCGTCTGGGTCCTGACCCGACCCGACGACCAGGCCGAGGCGATGTCCCGGGTCGGCGACGGCTCCTCACCCCCGCCGACCCTCACCGTCGACTCGCTTGACGCTCTCGACCCGCGGCTCCTATCTTGTGCCGATGGTTAGGGGCGACGGCGCAGTGGAGGTGCTCGAGGTCGAACCCTTCAGCCGCGAGGAGCTGCTCGGCGCCCTCCGCGGGACTCGGCTGCGCGGGTTCGACGGCGCGCGCGTCTACGCGGACGCGACCCTCGAGCTGGTCGAGAGCGACCCCGCCGACCTGGCGCCCGCCCAGCGCTACGTGCTCAGGGAGGGCGTGGAGAAGATCCTCGGGCTGCGAGCCGCGCTGCTCGACCGAGGGATCGACGTCTTCGCGCTCGACGGCGGCCTCTGGCTGCGGACCGGCGATTCGACCGAGGAGCGGATTCCGGTGATCCCACCGGTGGTCGAGGAATCCCGCGAGCCCGACGGTCGCACGGTCTGGCTCGTCAACGATGGCATTCACCGTGTGTTCGCCGCTCGCAGCCTCGGCCTCTCGATCAACACCGTGCGCATCGCCGGCGTGCCGCCCGAGTATCCCTACTACGCCCTCGCCCTGCCGAGCGGCTGGGCCGAAGTCGCCGAGCTCGACGAGTTGCCCGACGGCTTCCAGAAGAAGGCCTACCGCCAGCCGGACAACTACAAGGCCCTATTCCGCGATTTCAACGACGTCTTCCCCGGCGTCCAGAAGGAGCGCAAGAAGTCCAACCCTGGGTTTCTGCGAGCGTGAGTCCGCCGGCAAGCCCTGCTGCTCTCATGTGGCGGCTGCGGCCGATCGACGAACTGGTCGAGGAGTTCGCGGTCGATCGGGAGCGCTGCGTGACCCCCCTGAGGGCCAACCGCGACCGTCCACAGGTGAGCGTCGAGGTCCTCTCCGACCCCTGCGTCGACCTCCCCCCTGGCGAGGCGGGCGTGCGACCGACCGGTGAGATGGCCGATGCTTTCTTACGCCGCTATGACAAGCTGAGGCGCCCGTTCCTCGAGTCGGGCAGGGACTTGACGATTCTCCGCGGCGCGCTGGCAGGCGAAGCGTCGATCTGGGAGACGGCGCTGGCACGACTTGAGCGCAGTGGGGACGCAATCCCCCTCGCAGCGCTTGTCGAGGAGGATCCAGGCGAAGTCGAGGAGCTGGCGGCGGTGTTCAGCGTCACCCTGGATCCGGGCAGCCAGGAAGCAGGGCCGATGCTCGATCGCACTCTGGAGGAGCCATTCGCCTACCTGGTTGTTTTGGCGTGGCAGGGTCGGCTCGGCCGCGGGGAGCGCGAGCGGCGGGCCAGCGCGAGCGGGCGCCTATTGCGAGCGATGACTGAGTCGATTGCCAAGAGCGCGCCGCTGTACGTCGTCTGCGTCAGCGATGGCGATGGCACGTCGCAGGCGCTGGCACGGGAATGCGAGCGCCTGAGGGTCTCGATCGTTCTCAGCGGGATCGCCGAGAAGGAGGGACTGGTCACCTCGACGCGGGCGGGGGAGGGCCCGGGCCAGCCTCCCCGCAGCGTCGCCGTGGCCCATTGCCCGACCTTCCGGGCGGGCTCTCGAAGCTCCGGTATGACCCGGGTCCGCCTCGACATCTGGAAGGGCGAGGCCGAAATCGCCTTTCGCCGGGACCTCGGATCCGACCGCCCGGAAACGGCGGTGCAGGTGGTCGCCCCGCTGGTCTCCGCCTCCCGCGTCAGCAGCTCCGAGCGGCGCCTGCGCAGCCGCGTCGAGCGGCTGATCCTTGTCGGCCGCGAGAAGGCGCAGGCCACAGGAGCCTTAGATGACGAGGCCAAGATCGCCGCCTTCGAGCAAGAGGTCGCCGACTCGTGGTCCAAGCACGGCTACGTCGCGCTTTGCAACGAGGCGGGTGACGTGCCACTGCCCGTCACCCGGCACACCCGCTACCACCTGCTGCTGCTCGTGCGCGAGCGCGAGGGGGGCGGCTACGACATGATGCTGAGCAACCACTCGCCGCTGCGGCCGTCGCTGCTGTCGGACTGGAACACGCTGCTTCTGCCGGCCTTCAAGGACGTGCGAGCGCTGCTCGAACACCTCCGCGACGACGTCCTGCGGCAGGCGAAGGAGCGCGCCGAGGACATCGAGCGCATCGCCCACGCGAAGCAGTTCGAGGACGCTGTCAGCCGGATGCTCGACGACGAAGAGAAAGGCCACGGCGACGCGCTCTGGGCCGAGGAGCTGCGCGAGATCGCCTCGCGCCAGATCCGCAAGGTCTCGCCGACCACCGGGGCGGTGACCGAATTCGACTACCAGCTGGTGACCTTGATGCCGTTGATCGAGCGCGCGACCGCGAAGACGGGGGAGGAGGACGGCCGGGAGCGGCGGCGCCAGCTCAATGATCGTCGTCGGATCATCGAGTGGCTCGACGGCCTCGACACCGTCGTCCTCGCCGGCGAATCCACCAGGCCGGCCCGCGAGCTGCCGCTCGAGGCGCTGGAAGCAGGCGGTTCCGGGCTGCGCTGGGATCCCGAGACCGGGATGGTCGAAGACCCCGGCGCCCCAGCCCGCCGCCGCTTGCGCGCGGCAGCGCCGGGAGCCGTTTGGTTCCCTCTCCACGACAGCGAGAAGCTCTGGCAGCGATGCCCTTCGATCGTCTCGCGCAACGCCGACGTAATGGCCTGGGCGGAAGCGGCGCTGAGCGCAGCGCGAGCTAAACAAACACAGGTGCCGCCCGAACTCGTCCTTGGCAAGTACGCCGGCACCGGCGACTACAGGCTCAAGGACGACATCTTCCCGTTCAAAAGCGAGGAGAGGCAGGAAGACCCGGAGGAGCCGTGCCTCTCGACGGTGGAGGCGCTGGAACGGGTGGGGTTCCCCGACAGCTCGGACCTGGCCGGCGAGAAGGCCTACGACGGCGCCGAGATACGGCGCGTCTTCCTCTGCCGAGAGCCGGTCGCGATCGCCGGGGGGGCCGAGCGGCGCGCCATCTACGTCTACCCGGCTGAGCCGGGGGAGGAATTCGGCCCCGAGGTGATGGAGCGGGAGCGACTGGGCATCCTGCGGCCGGTGCAGCGCTACGTGCTGCGAGCCGGCATGGAACGGGCAGCCGAGATCAACGAGCGGGTCCTGCCCCTACTCGCGGAGCGAGGAGACCCCTGGGGCTATCTCCAGGTCCGCAAAGGCGCCGCCCTGCGCTGGGTCTCGGTGACCCCGCCGATCATCGAGCAGGCTTGGCCAGGCGATCTCGACGACCTCTCCAAGCAGGGGCTGACGGAGTTCGTCGTCTGCGACGGCAACCACCGGATCGTCCAAGGGGTCTGGAATGAGCCGAAAGGGGTGATGCCAGCCGTGGCGGTCGTCGGCGAGCTTCGCAGGCCGTACTACGGCCGTCCCTTCGGCCGTCTGGAGTGGGACGCCACCGCCGAGAATGAGCTGCCGGTCAGCCCCGACATCGCCTCAAAATACCTGGCACGGAAAGTCGACTGGGAGAAGGACCTCGACGACCGCGGCCGCCGAGTGCTGGCCAATGTCCACAAGGCGCGCTGGTATCGCCGCTACTTTCGCGACCTCGAATCCGGCTTCGGCTACCTGGGCGGCCAGGGCGGCCGCTGGAGTTAGCCCGGTGTGAGGTCGATCACGACGTGACCCTCGTCGGTGCCAACGAGGAGTCGGTCGCCGAGCGCGCAGATCGCGTTGACCCCAGCGCCGATCCGCATGCAGCCGCGGGCGTGTGGGGCGGCGCTCGGGTCCCAGAGTCGCACGGTGTCATCGGCTCCGCCGCTGGCGAGAAGGTGCTTGTCGCCGCCTAGGACGGCCAGGGCGCGGACCGGGGCATCGTGCCTGCCGAGCAGCTCGGGCCGCTCGCCGGCGAAGAGGTCGTAGGCCCACACGGCGCCATCGTCACCGCAGGTGATGATCAACGGCGCCAGCGCCCGGGGTTGCACCGCCACCGCCATCGCCCAGTCGACGTGGTCCTCGCAGGAGGCGACCACCTGGGACGGGTCGGACGCCAGGCGCACCTCGAGGCCGCGGCCGTGACCGACGACCGCGAGGCAGTCCCCGTGATCCGGTAGGCGCAGCGCTTGCAGGCCGCGGACCGGCGCCCCCGGACGCGAGGTCCGCCCGGCGATTTCTACGTGCGCGGCGTCCCAGAGCCGCACCGTGCCATCCTCGCCCCCACTGACTATCGCCGCTCCCTCGCTCTCGAAGCTCAGTGCGCGCACAGGGCCGGTGTGGCCTTGGAGCTGCGCCAGGCCCTCGACCGGCTTGCCGGTCGAGGCGTCGACGAAGCGGACCAGCTCGTCGTCGCCCCCGATCGCGAGCACCGTCCCGGTCTCGTGGAGCGGGTAGGGAGCGATGACCCGGGCGGTGGCGGGGGGCTCGGCGCGGTGCGGGGGGGTCCGGGGCTTTCCGCTGTCGGGCTCCCAGAGCCGCACGGTGCCGACGGCATCGCCGGTCACCGCAAGCGTCCCGTGGCTGGTGGGACAGGCAGCGACGGCGACCACGGGGCCGGAGGGAGACGCTTCGCCGGGCTCCGCGCCGCCGCCGGGCGTCCATATCCGTACCCCTCCCTCGTCGGCGGAGGCGATGCTCGTCTTGTCGCCGAGCCGGTACGCCGTCAGCCCGCAGACCGCCCCGGCGCGATCGCCGGCCAACGGCTCGCCGGCTCGATTGCCGTCGGCCGACCAGAGAGTCACGGCGGAATCGCGCCCGCCGGTCGCCAGGACGGCCTCGCCGAGCGGATCGGGCAGCACCGCGGCGGCAAGCACCGCGGGGCCGCGGCCGCCGAGCCTGGGGCCGGCCGAGCCCGATGCGGCCGAGGTTGGCCAGAGGTAAACGCCGCCGTCCTCTGCGCCGGCGGCGACCTGCGCGTCCTCCCCCTCGCCGAGTAGCGCGACCGTGCGGATCCAGTCGGTGGGCCCTTCTAGCTCCCGGGCAAGGCTCTGCTCGGTCCCGGCCGACAACTGACCCGGCTCGAGGGTCCAGATCGTCACCCGGCCGTCGTCGGCGCCGGCTGCGAGCTCGACGGCGTCGTCAGTCACCTTCGCGGCCAGCGCCCGCACTGGGCCCGCAACCCGCAGCTCCGCGCCCGCTGCCCCGCCGGCCCGGAGCCTCACCCGGTCGTCGTCGCCCCCGGTGGCGAAATGCCGCCGGCCGCCGAGGACGAAGGCGGCGAGCGCACGCACGCCGCCGCTGCCGTGGCCGCTCGGGAAGCTTTCGATCCCGCGGGCTTCGGGATTGAGCAGATGCACGTAGCCGGCGGCGTCGCCGACCGCCACCAGCGGTCCCTCGTCGTTGCGGCAGGCCGCCAGCGCCCGCAACTCGCTGTCGCCGGGGGTGACGTCGGCGACCAGCTCGCCGCTGCTTGCCACCCATGCGCGGACCCGCCGGTCGCCGCAGGCGGCGACGAGCAGCGGTTCGCCATCGCCGTCCTCGACGCTGGTCAGGGCCCGCACCTCGGAGTCGACCGGGATCGTCACATGCGGAGCTTGGCGCCGCAGCACCGCCGAGGAGATGGCCCAGTCCGCAAGCGGGCTTGCGGCGTCGTCCGCGGTGAAGCGGCGGCGGTCGCTGACCCGCGCCATGCCGAGCTGCCGAAGGCCGGCGCGCTCGCCGCGCTCACTGCGCTCCATCAGATGTCCCGAGTTGAGCACGCCGAGCAGCTGCGGCGGAAGGGAGACGCCGGCGAGCGCCGCCCGCGCCGCGTCGGCTTGGAGTGGCCGCGGCGTGAGGCGATCGAGCACCGCCGGCCGGGACGCCAGCATCTCCCAGGCGCCTTGGCCGGCCAGCAGCGCGTGCCCAGAGAGATGGGACTCGACGTAAGGCGAGGCGGCCGCCGAGTTGTCGGCCGGGCAGAGGCCGGCGAGCGTGGCGGTGATGCGACCGTGCACCGCCGCGTCCTCCTCCTCGAGCTTCAGGCAGCCCGCCAGCGCTCCATGGAAGAGCCGGAGGCAGGTCACCTCTTCTTCGTCTTCACGCTGGAGGAGGAACCGGGCCGCGCTGCCGCAGAGCCAGCTGACGTCTGCCTCGTCGTATCTCTCGCCCCTCAGCGCTTCCGCCACCGCCGGCCAGGTATCACCCCTCAGTGGCAGCCCAGATCCCTGGGCGTAGGCCAGGGCGCCCATCAGGTCGCGCACCTTGCGCTCCATGCGGTGCTGGTCGGGTTCGCCGTCGCTCTCCCGCCGCGCGATCCGCGCCACGTACTGATCCATCGCCGCGTCAACGCTTTTCGGATAGGTGTGCCGCGGGGCGGCAACCTCGTCCTCCTCGGCGAGGTAGAGAGCGACCAGACGGCCGACGAGGAACAGCGGCTTGGCCTGGGCTGCTACTTCTGCGGCAACGCGCTCGGCGCTGGCATCGTCGGGGTCCTTATATGTCTCGCCGCGCCTGAGCAGTTTGGCGACGTACCTGCTCAGGTCCTCCTCCTCGTAGTACTCGCCGTCAAGGTCAATTTCCTTAGCAGCCTCGCCGAGCGCCTCCAGCAGCCCCCCGCCGTCCTCCTTGGAGAGGCCGACGAGGACCCGGGCAGCGCCTCGCTCGGCGAGCGGACGAAGGACCAGCGAGATCACGTCGTGCGGGCGCGCCGCCTCGTCGAGCTGGTCGACCACGATCGTCGCCACCCACCCCTCCGCCGCCCTGGCCTCGAGCGATGCCACCAGCTCTTCGGCTGTGCGGGCTTTGACGTCGGCCCATTTGGCGATCCTCTTCACGATCTGCTCAAGCGTCAGCCCGCGGCCGTCCTCACGGGCGACGATCGCGACTGCGACCGGCTTCGGAGCCGGGAGGCCCGCCTCGAGTGCTGTCTCCTCATCGGGATCGGCGGCCATCACCAGGCGCGCCAGCACCGAGGACTTTCCGGCGCCGGCGCCACCGGTCAGGACTCGGGGGCGACGATCCAGTTGCGGCTCGGTCAGCCACCCCGCCAGCTCCCCCAGCGCCTTGCGGCGACCGGTGAAGAAGTTGGTCACTTTCTCGCCGTCGCTCTCCTCGGTTCCGCGGTTGCGCGGCTCCCAATGAAGCTCACGCTGGGGATCGAAGCGGACTCGCCAGCCGACTTGGTCCGCCAGCGGCTCCCAGGTGTCGATCAGCACCGGCAGGGGGATCGTGAAGGCGGCGTTGTTGCTGTCCTGCCGCTTCCGGACCCAATCGTGATCCCGGGCGACGACAATCCCGATCACCGCCTCGCTGATCGTGTCCCACACAGGGGCGCCGCTGAAGCCGGGCTGGATCAGCATCCCGTGGTCGATCAGTTGACGCCATTCGTTGCCCGGCCCCGTCATCCCGCTGACGCTTCCCTCGGCCGATACACCGCCCGGGTACCTCCTTCGGGTCCCCTCCGGGAAGCCCTTGGCGACGAACCCGTGTCTCTCCGGGTCCTGGGGGCAGAGCAGAGGAGGCACCGCGCATTCTTCCGGGGCGCAGGCATCCAACTCCAGCACGGCGATGTCCCCCTGCAGGCTCCCCGGTTCGATGCGCCGCCAGCCGCCCCGTGCGATCCGGGCTTGTGTCCTCCACCGCTTCGGGCCGGCCGGGAAGGAGACCGCGAATTTCTTTCGCCCCGGGCTGACGGCGCGCTCCAGATGCTGGTCGCCGAGAGCGGCGGCGGCGACGTGCGCGCAGGTGACGACGTGGCGGGGACCGATCAGGAGGCCCCCGCCGACGACGACGTTCCGCGGCCCGTGAAGCCGGGCCAACCCACGCTCGAGCCAGGTCGGCTCCACGATCGCTACCGCGCGGCGCCCGCCCAGGTCAGCTTGATGTTGAGATTGGCCTCGCCGCCGATCTTGGCGAGAACCCCGGCCTCAGCGGTGAGCTTGACCCCAAATTCGATCTCGGCGCCGTCCGGCTTCAGGTCCTTGACCTTCTCGAGGACCTGTTTGGCATGTAGAAGGACGGGATCGATGGCCTTCTCGAACTCCTCCGCCGCATCGGGAATCTTGTCGCTGACCTTCTCGCGGAGTCCGACCCGCTCGAAGTCTTCCCCCAGCTCCTCGTCGACCTCGACCAGCAGGTCACCATATTTCTCCGACTTGAACCTGACGATTTCGCTCACAGCTCTCCCTTGTGTGACGTTTGTTGGGGAGGCATCATCCCTGAACGCGCCTAACCACACAACCGCAATTAAGTACTCAACTGTTAGTTGCGCCGTCGGCACTGACCTTGAACCGCACCGTCGCCTCGGGGTCCTCGTTGAGGGCGACGAAGTGGACGTGGAGGTGGGCGACGCTGCCGCCGTTGAAGCGCATCTCGCCGCTGCGCTCGACGGTGGCGGTGGCGATCGGGTCGAGCTGGCGCTTCAGGGCGCGCCTGATCGACCACAATTCAGCGCCGGCCTCGTCGGGGAGCTCGTCGAAGCTGCGGACATGGCGGCGGGCGACGATCAGGTAATGGGCGGCGGTGCCGGCGTAAGGGTAAGAGTTCCTGGTGACGAACCAGTGTTCGCCGCGGTGCTCGATCGGGTTGGCCTGGTGCTCCTCGACGTGTTCTTCGCAGAAGATGCAGATGCCCTCACGCTCCAGCTCCTCCATGTAGCGGCGCTGGTCGGGGGAGCGGGCCGCGTCGAGGAAGTAGAGCGGCTCAGGCGGGTTCGCGCTCATAGCGCTTGAAGCTGAAGGTGTAGCCGTTCTCGTGCAACGGCCGGCTGTGTTCGACGCAGTGCCATTCCCCCTCCGGCAGGAGGGGGAAGAGGGTGTCGCCTTCGACCGGTCCCGCGACCTCGGTCGCGTAGACGAGGTCGGAGTGCGCCAGCGCCTGCTCGTAGGTGGTGCCGCCGCCGATCACGAAGCAGTCGCCCCCGCAGGCTTCGAGCGCCACCTCCAGGCTCGACATCGCCTCCGTTCCCTCGGCCCGGTAGCGGGGATCGGTGCTGAGCACGATGTTGCGCCGGTTCGGCAGGGGGCGGTACGCGTCGGGCAGCGATTCGTAGGTTCTTCGTCCCATCACGACGGTGCCGCCCATGGTCAGTTCGCGGAAGCGCTGTAGATCGGTCGGCAGGTGCCAGGGCAAATTGCCGTCGCGTCCGATCACCCGGTTGCTGCTGTGGGCGACGACGATCGCCACCATCAGGTCTTCACCGGAATCCCTTTGATCGGCGGGTGCGGGTGGTAGTCGTCCAGCTCGAAGTGCTCGGCGCGAAAGTCGTGGATGTCAGCGACCTTCTTGCCCGCCTCGTTGAGGGTGAGGGTGGGCAGTGCCCGTGATTCCCGCTCGATCATCTCGTCGACGTGCTCCAGCTGATCGGCGTAGATGTGCGCGTACTGGATCCAATGCACGTACTCGACGAACTCGTAGCCGGTCAGCTGCTCGAGCATCAACCCCAGCGCGGTGTACTGGGCCATGTTCGAGGGGACGCCGATCGGGATGTCCCCAGAGCGCTGGTTGTGGATCAGGTGGAGCTCCCCGTTGAAGGCGAGCGCGTGGATCCACCCGTGGCAGGGCGCGATCGTGTTGCGCGACTTCATCCCGGCGGCGCGGTGGTTGGCGTTCGGGACCCAGGGGCTGAGGAGCGCCGTGCGGTCCAGTGGCAGATCCCGCAGCTTCTCGATCAGGTGGGGTAGCTGGTCGAAGCCCGGGTCGTCGCCGTCGAGGTCGGTGGTGAAGTTGCGAAAGGCGTGGCCGTAGGAGCCCGGGCCGAGGTCGCCCGGTTCCAGCCCCCGGCTTTCGCACTTCTCGGGGGTTGCCCACGCGCCCCACCAGTCGCAGCCGAACTCAGCCAGCTCGTCGAGCGTTCGCGCCCCGTTGATGAAGGCGCAGAGCTCCCCGATCGCTTTGCTGACGAAGCCGCCGATCGAGCGCTCGGTGATCACTGCGGCGCCATCGGCCAGGGGGAAGCGCATCGCGTGGCCGGCGACCGCGAGCGCCTCCCCACCCTGCTTGACCTCGATCCGCACGCCGCGCTCGCGCACCGTGCGGAGCATGTCGCGGTACTCGGTGCTGGGTCTGCGCTTGCTGTAGGGGAGGTAGTTCGGCATCGTCCTGGTGGTCGGCACCTCAGTCAAGCGGGCGGCCCAGACGGCTCCGGCCGACATGGATCTCCCCACTGTGCGGGAAAGCAGGAGCCCCGCCGCCAGGGAGACCCGACGGGGTCGTTAAGGTCTCAGCCCGGGTATCCGCCCCAGGAGAACATGGCAGTCAGCAACGGCATCCTTGGTCCCGCCTTGAGCACTGAGCAGCGCACCGTCGCCTCGCTCGAGGACATGGCCGACAAGGCCCAGCACCTGCGAGGGCTGGGTTACAGCCTTGTGCTCACCTCCGGGTCCTTCGACCTGATCCACCTCGGCCACGTCAAGTACCTCGAGCGCGCCAAGGAATGTGGGGACTTCCTCGCGGTTGGCGTCGATTGCGACGCGAAGATCCGCCGCCGCAAGGGGGATGACCGCCCAATGGTTCCCGAGGACGAGCGCCTGCAGATGCTCGCCTACCAACGGCCGGTGGACTTCGTCTACCTGAAGCGGGATGAGGACGAGCGCTGGGGGCTTATCAAGGCGACCAATCCGGACGTTCTCGTGCTCACCGCCGACCACTCCTACGGCGAGGAGGAGCTGCGGGCGCTGGGCGAGCTATGCGGTGAGATCAAGGTGCTGCCGCGCCAAGCCTCGGTGACGACGAGCGAGCGCATCAGGCAGATGTACATGCACATGGGCGACCAGCTGGGCCCGAAGCTCGGGGAGGTCCTGCCCGGGCTGATCGACTCGATCCTCAGGCGCGGATGAACGAGGTCGTGGTCGCATACGTGCCGGTCCTCCATGAGGGGTACCGCCGTTTCCTGGACGCCCATGGGCGGGACCGTCCCGTGTTCGTCGTCGGGCCCGACCTCTATGCCGACTACCGCCCGCTCGCCAAGGACATCCGCTGCCTCGACGCCAACCTGGTGGCGAGCTCGATCGCCGCCTGGGGGTTGTGCGGGGAGGTGAAGGTGCTCGACAGCGAGGAGGCGCAGCGGCTTGCCGCGGCGGCACCGCAAGTCACCCTCCCGGCGGAGGACGTCAGCTATCAGCTCGTCGAGCGCTTCTTCTCTCGCTGCCCTGTCCACTACGACTCGGTCTTCCTGCGCTGGGACAAGTCGCGGACCGTCCAGATGCTCGCGCCGCGGGCGGTCCGGGAGGTGCAAGCGGACGAGATGGTCGCCGATCTGACCGAAGCGGCGGAGCGCGCAGCGGCCCGCAGCATCGACTGGTGGCGCCAGGTGGGGGCAGCGATGCGGATGGCCGACGGCCACGTTCTCTGCGCCGGCAATGAGCACCGGCCGCATCCGCTGAGCGCCTATGCGGCCGGCGATCCCCGTGCCAACTTCTTCAAAGGGGTCCACTTCGAGATCTCCACCTCGGTCCACGCGGAGGCGCGGCTGATCGCCGAGGCCGCCCGCGAAGGTCGCTCGACCGAGGGAGCGGTCGTCTACGTCACGGACTTCCCCTGTCCTCCGTGCGCGAAGCTGATCGCCGACGCGGGGATCGCGCGCCTCTACTTCAGAGAGGGATACGCGGTTCTCGACGGTAACGACGTGTTGGAGGCGGCGGGTGTCGAGATCGCGCTCGTCGCCTGATCGCGAGACAGATTACGCGCAGGCCCCGATCGCCTCTGGCCTTCGGCGTGACGACAGCCGCGATGGGAAGTAAAACGTCGGCGGCAATCTGGGACGCCGAGTATGGGCGCGCCGGGATCCCATCGAGTTATCGAGAGGGTCCTTCCGGCGCTGTTCTTTGGGCTCTGCGCAACTGGGGCGAGCCCGGCTGCGATCAGCTGCCGCGGAGAGCCCTCGATGTCGGTTGCGGCACGGGCCGAAACGCCGCTCATCTGGCAAGCCGCGGAATTCGCGTGACTGCATTTGATAACGCGCCATCCGCGGTAGCGGCTGCCAAAAAGCGTCTGCTTGCGGGCGGCTTGGAAGCTGAGTTGAGTGTCCGCAACCTCCAGGCTGGGCTCCCTGCGGACGATCATGAGGTCGACCTCGTGCTTGACGTCTTTGTCTACAAGCACCAAACCGATCCGGCTGTCCGCCTTAGGTATCGGGAAGAGCTGCGACGTGTCCTGTCGAAGGAGGGGCGGGTATTGGTGTCAGTTGCGGAACCTGACGATGGCTACTACGGCGGCTGTCCGCCGTTGTCTGACCCAGAAGCGTCTCCGCACGCTGTGCTCGATCCGGTCCTCGGGTTGGGAAGCGTCCTATTCTCCCTTGGCGAGCTAGAAGCGGAGATGGCCGACATCCTCAGTTTGGAAATGGCGTGGCGGAAGGTGCGGACCGGCAGGATGCATGGGAAGGAATACATTCGGCGGACCCTTGCCACGCTGTGGAGGCGGTCTCCGACCCCTGGCCTCGCAACCGCGCCCCATCGTGCGCAGGATGCGACTCAGGACGCGGCCAAGGCCTCTTCGAGGTTGTCGAAGCAAGTGGTCCAGCCCTCTTCGTGAGAGCGAGCCGATTCTTCGTCCCTGAGGTTGCTGTGCTTGAAGCGCACCGTTGTCACGCCATCGGCCTCCTCGAAGTCGAGCTCGATCAGCGTCTCTCTGGGCTCCTCGTCCCAAGTCCAGGTGAACGCCAAGCGGGTCGGCGGA